>JABAHR010009630.1_pt1 | contig 20380 bp, 24 predicted proteins | sample 7062101 | NCBI WGS metagenome assembly JABAHR01 (sample SAMN14534553, study PRJNA622989) | marine sediment metagenome | biome: marine biome [ENVO:00000428]; feature: marine pelagic biome [ENVO:01000023]; material: deep marine sediment [ENVO:00002113] | place: India: Gulf of Kutch | collected... | reverse complement strand
CCGAGCCCGAAGCCCAAACCGAACCCGAAGCCCCAACCGAGACCGCCGAACCCGCCGAGGTGGTGGAACAGACGCCACCCCCGCCCGACACGACCACCGAAACCCGCGAGGCTGTGGTGACCGCCGACAGCAAGCTGATCCAGATCGCGCGGCTGAATGGCCCCGCGGACCTGCGGCTGGCAGGCCCCGCAGCGATACTCGAGGCGCTGACACCGACCCTGAGCGGGCGCTTTGCCGAGGCGATGGGCGCGACCGCGACGCCGATCGAGGTCGAATACGTCTCGATCGCAAAGGCCCGCGACGAGGGGCTGCCCGGCGGCTCGATGGGGCTGCGCCTGACCGGCGGTGAAGCCGGTCCGGTCACGCTTCTGGGCCAGTTCACCACCGGCCCCGACGCCAGCCTGAAGCTTCTCGAAGAGGGCGCGGCCGACCTGGTCTTCGCCACCGCTCCGGCCTCGCTCAGCGATGAGCGCCTGACCGGAGGGCTGGTGCTGGGCAGCGACGGCATGGTGGCGGTCGTGGCCCCCGGCAACCCGCTGACCGCGATCCCGACCGAGTCGCTGGCCCGTGTCTTCTCGGGCGAGATCACCGATTGGAGCGAACTGGGTGCAGAGCCGGGCCCGATCCGGGTGATCGGGCTGCCCGAGTCGCATTCGACCTCGGAAAGCCTGTCCGAACTCTTGCTGGCGCCCGCCGGCTTTGTCGCCCGTCCCGCCGATACCGTCGCGCCCGACATCCATACGCTGACCGGCATCGTCGCCGGCGACCCCCACGCCATCGCCTTCGTGCCCAATTCGATGCGCGGTCAAACCCGGCCGCTGGACGTGGTCACCCGCTGCGGCCTGCGCACCTCGCCCGGAGCCGACACGTTCCGGACCCGCGAGTATCCCTTCACGCAGGCGATCGTCGCGCGCCAGGGCGACACCTCGGCGACCGCGATCAGCCTGCTCGAAACCCTCGCCGCCAATCCGCAGATCCTGCGCGAGGCCGGCTATGTCGACGCCGAAATCGGCCTGCAATCGCTCGAGACCGAGCGCGCTGCGCTGGCGACCCGGCTGGACGAGGTGCCCGGCGGCCCGCTGCGCACGGCCGCCACGAACGCGCTGGAAGGCATGGAGCGGACGCAACGGCTGAACCAGGTGCTGTATTTCGAGCGCGGGACCAACCGGTTGGACCTGCAGTCGCTGGTCGGCATGGGGCGGATCATGAACTGGCTCGAGGACAACGACATCCGCGAAGCCTTCATCGTCGGCCACGCCCCGACGGGCGAGGATCCGATCCGCGCGCTGAACGCTGCCCGCGCGGCCGCCGATCTGGTGCTGCTGGAGGTCACCCTCTCGGAGTCTGCGCCGGATGACCTGGTGTTTCGCCGACTGGCAGTCGGCGGGCTGTTGCCGGTGGTCTGCCCCAGCGACATAAACCACGCCGCCACCAACAGCCGGGTGGAAATCTGGGTACGCGGGCAAAGCTGACCGCCGCGCGCCGGTGCGAGCGGCGGCAGAGCCGGACCTCTACAGCAAAGAAGGAAACGGCCCGCGCGATCGCTCGCACGGGCCGGTTGCGCGCCCTTTCGGGCGGGCGATCGGTCAATGCCCGAATAGATCCGGCAGGAAGGTCACGATGCCCGGGAACAGCCAGAACAGGCCCAGCCCAACCACCTGGATCAGCACGAACGGGATCACACCGCGATAGATGTGCCAGGTCGTGACGCTGGCCGGGGCCACGCCGCGCAGATAGAACAGCGCGAAACCGAAGGGCGGCGTCAGAAAGCTGGTCTGCAGGTTCACCGCGATCATGATCGTCACCCATTTCGGGTCCATCTCGCCGCCATAGATCACCGGCCCCACGATCGGGACCACGATGTAGATGATCTCGAGGAAATCCAGCACGAAGCCCAGGATGAACAGCACGATCATCACGATCAGGAAGGCAAGCCATTCGCGATCGAAGCTGCGCAGGAATTCCTGGATGTAATGCTCGCCGCCGAAGCTGATCACGACCAGGTTCAGCATCTGGCTGCCGATCAGGATGGCGAAGACCATCGAGGTGACCTTGGCGGTCTCGCGCACCACCGGCGTCAGCACCTTGCCGCGCAGCAGCGTGAAGCAGGCATAGAGCAGCCCGAACATCGCGATCACATAGGCCGCCTGGGCCACGCCGAAGGCGACCCAGTTCTCGAGGCTCACGTCCTCGACGTTCACCCGCAGGTCGAAATTGATGCCGACCAGCAGCATGATCACCAGCGCGAAACTGGCCACCAGGATGACCCGGCCCCGCTGGCCTTCCTCTTCCAGCTTGCGGTAGGCCGCCAGCATCAGCGCGCCCGCCGCGCCCAGACCTGCCGCGGGGGTGGGGTTGGTGATGCCGCCGAGGATCGAGCCCAGCACCGCGATGATCAGCACCAGCGGCGGGAACACCACCCGCAACAACTCGTTGCCGGCCATTCGCTGCGCCGCGTGCTTGGCGCCCCACAGGATCAGCAGGAACGGCACCGCCTGCAGCGTGAACACCGTGCCCGGGCTCGAGAGCGGGGTCAGGTAGGCCACGTCGACATGGATCGCCAGCGCGACCCCCAGCGCCCCGACCAGCAGCGGCACCGCCGAGCGGTCGGGCGCCACCCCGCGCGCGGTGGTGAGGATCAGGCCCATGACGACCAGTATCGACAGAAGCCCGGTGCCGATGGGTGCCGCGGAGTCGATTGCCGCCTGGCGCGCGGCCTCCATCTGCTCGGGGCTGAGCGTACGCTCCTCCTGCGTCAGCGCGCCGCCGGCGGCTTCGATCTCGTTCTGCACGGCGACCGAACGGTCCCATTTCTCCTGCCCGTGCAGGTCGATCATCGCTTCCTGGCACTGCTCCGAGACGTTGGTGCGCAGCTCGGCCTGCTTGCCGATATCGGCGACCGAAGAGACGAAGATGGACTGGCTGCCGGCAAGATTGGTGTTCATCATACCGATCGCCATGCCGATGATCAGGATCGGCGCGGCCAGGTACCAGGTCAGCGAATGGCCCATGCCGCGGCCGTGGCCCTCCTCGTCCGAGGCCGGAATCGGCGGCGCCTCGTCCGGACGCATCAGCGCGAAGGCGAAGGCATAGACCCCGTAGAGCCCTGCCAGCATGATCCCCGGGATCACCGCGGCCTGGAACAGCGTGCCGACCGACAGCACCGCCGGCTCGCCCAGATAGGTCAGCGCGTCGGAACAGCCCACGGCCGCCGCCCGCTGCTCCTGCGCCGTGGCGTAGAGGTCGCCGGCCAGCGTGCCCAGCAGCACGATCACGATCGAGGGCGGAATGATCTGGCCCAGCGTGCCCGAGGCGGCGATGACGCCGGTGGCCANNGCCCATGGTGACGACGGTCGCGCCGACGATCCCGGTCGAGGCCGCAAGGAACGCGCCCACCACCACGATCGACACCGCCAGGCCGCCCGGCAGCGGGCCGAAGACCCGCGCCATGGTCGTCAGCAGGTCGTTGGCGATCTTCGAGCGTTCCAGCGTGATGCCCATCAGCACGAACATCAGCACCGCCAGCAGCGTCTCGATCGACTGGCCGGCCAGCACCCGCTCGTTCATCCGGTTGACGATGAAGCTGAGGTTGCGGTCCAGCGCCCGTTCCCAGCCGCCTTCCAGCAGTGGCTGGGTTATGACCGGCAAGTCGGGGTATCGGAAATGCGAGATTGCCTGCCGCGCGACCCCCTCGTTCAAGAGCTGGTTATAGGCCGCCGTCGAGGTGTCGATGACTTCCTTGACCAGGATGCCCTGGCTGTCCAGCACCGCGATGATGCCGAAAGAGATGACCGCCGCGCCGCCGATGGCGAAGGCCACCGGAAAGCCCGACATGATCCCGCCGAAGAGGCAGGCAAAGACGATGATGAGGCTGACCTCGACGCCATCCAGACCGAAAAGCATTTGCCCTGCCCCCTAGTGATGTTCTTCGATCGCGTGAACACGCTGGGCGGTCTCGTCGCCCAGCACGTCCGGATCGTGGTATTTGTGCTCGCTCTCCTCTCCCTCGACGAATTCGAGGAACGAGCGGTAGAAGAAGGCCCAGCCCTGGAGGAACATCATCCCCGCGAACCCGACCAGGAGGATCTTGAACAGGAAATAGGCGTCGAAACCGTTGGGCGAGAAGCCGATGGTCTCGATGTTCCAGCGCATCAGCCCGGCCTTGCGCTCGATCAGATCCAGCTTGTCCGAGGCCGAGATCTTCGGCGTCACCATGTGGCGCCACAGGAAGTACCAGCCGAACAGCCAGATCAGCGTCTGCGCCGGCAGGATGAAGAATAGCGAGCCGAGCATGTCCACCACCCGCTTGGCGCGAAACCTCATGCCGGCATAGAACAGGTCGACGCGCACATGCCCGCCCTGCACGAAGGTATAGGCGCAGCAAAGCGCGACGATCATCGCGTTATAGAGCTTGAGCTCCTCTGACCACCAGCTCAGGTCGCGGGTGAAGCCGCTGCCGAACGGGCTGAAGGTCAGCTCCGAGACGCGGAAGATGCGCTGCTGGAATATGATCATCACCTGCTGCAGCACCATCAGCAGCCCGGCCCAGGCGAACAGGCGGCCGGTGGTGTTGGCGAAGGTCTCGAGCCCGATCACCACGCCCCAAAGGAACCTGCGCCAGATCAGGCCGATGACAAAGATCACCAGGAAGACGTCGAGCACCGCGAAGAAGAATTCCGTGGACCCGCCGTAATAGATGAAGCGCCCCAGCGATACCTTGTCCTCAGACCAGTTCAGCCAAAGCTCCGGCTGGCTCACGGCGGCGTATATGTTCACGAAGCCGTTCGCCAGATTGGTGAGCACCCACACCAAGCCCTCGATCATCTTCCCCCCTCGGCGAGTATGAGGCGCCGGGCGGGACCGCCCGGCGAAGGATGCCCCGCCCCCATTGCGGGGGGCGGGGCTCTGTCAGCTTACCCCAGCACGCGGTCGCGCTGGCGGTTGTAGGCGTTGATCGACTGGTTGATCCAGCCCGAGGACGCCCGCATCGACTCGCGGTAGCTGTCGAAGATCTCGGCGAACAGGTCGTCGCCCATGAACTCGTCATAGACCTTCTGGCTGGCCGCGCCCATCGCATCCCAGACGCTGTCGGGGAATTCCTTGACGGTCACGCCGCCGGCGGCCAGGCGCTGCAGCGCGGCGCCGTTTTCCGAGATGAACTGGCTCAGGTTCCACGCCCGCGCCTCGCCAGCGGCGATCTCGCAGATACGCTGCTGCTGGGGCGTGAAGCTTTCGAACACCTCGCGGTTGAAGGCAAGCGTCAGGCCGGCCGCGGGCTCGTGGAAGCCGGCGGTGTAGTAGATCTTGGTGATCTCCTGGAAGCCGGCCTTCTCGTCGGCCCACGGGCCGATCCACTCGGTGCCGTCGATGGCACCGCTCGCCAGCGCCTGGTACACTTCGGAGCCCGGCAGGTTCTGCACCGAGGCGCCCATGTAGCCCAGCGCCTTGCCGCCCAGCCCCGGCATCCGGAACTTCAGGCCGTTGAAGTCCTCGGGACCGGTGATCTCCTTGGCGTACCAGCCGCCCGCCTGGGCGCCGGTGTCGCCGGCCAGGAAGGACTTGAGGTTGAAGATCTGGCCCAGCTGGTCATGGAATTCCATGCCGCCGTTGAAGTAGTACCAGTCGGCCAGTTCCTGGCTGACCATACCGAACGGCACACCGGTGAAGAAGGCGTAACCCGGGTGCTGGTTGATGAAGTAGTAGTCGGCGCCGTGGTACATGTCCGCCTGACCCGAGGTCACGGCGTCGAACACCTCGAACGCACCCACCAGCTCGCCGGCGGCCTTCAGCTCGACGGTCAGCTGACCATCGGTCATTTCGGTGATCAGGTCGGCGCAACGCTGGGCCGCGTCATGCACGCCAGCCAGGCCACGGCCCCAGGTGGTCACCATGGTCAGGGTCCGATTTCCCTGCGCGATGGCCGGAGCCGCGAGGCTGGTGGTTGCAGCGGCGGTACCGCCAAGCGCCGAAGTTCTCAGAAAAGAACGGCGATCCATACAATCTCTCCCTATTGCATTCGCCCGCGGTCCGTTGCGGGCGCTCGATTGGTGGCGCGTAACCTAGAGAACCCGAACGGCGGTGAAAACACCAAACCAGTAGAATCGGCGGGGATCGGCGAAATATTTCACCTTTCCTGCCCCGCAACCGGCTCTTATCCTTGTCCTGCAGGAGGAACAGCATTTTGCACGACCACGATCACGGCGACAATCACCTAGATCCGATGAGCGCCCGCGTCCGCGCGCTCGAGACCATCCTCACCGAAAAGGGGCTGGTCGAGCCGGCGGCGCTGGATGCGATCATCGAGACGGTCGAGACCAGGATCGGCCCGCGCAACGGCGCCCGGGTCGTCGCCCGCGCCTGGACCGAGCCGGACTATGCCGACTGGCTGGCCCGCGACGCCAGCGCCGCGATCGCCGATATGGGGTATACCGGACGGCAGGGCGAGCATATCCGGGCGCTGTTCAACACCCCCGAAACGCACAACATGGTCGTCTGCACGCTCTGCTCCTGCTACCCGTGGCCGGTGCTGGGCCTGCCGCCGGTCTGGTACAAGTCGCCGCCCTATCGCGCCCGCGCGGTGCGCGACCCGCGCGGCGTGCTGGCGGATTTCGGCGTCACCCTGCCCGAAGAGACGCAGATCCGCGTCTGGGACTCCACCGCCGAGATCCGCTACCTGGTGGTGCCGATGCGGCCCGCCGGAACCGAGGGGCTGGACCAGGAGGCGCTGGCGGCGCTCGTCACCCGGGACTCGATGATCGGCACCGGCCTGCCGCTGGAGCCCGTGCCATGAACGGGCCGCAGGACCTCGGCGGCCGTGCGGGCTTCGGGCCGGTGACGCCCGAGCCGGACGAGCCCCTGTGGCATGCGGACTGGGAGCCGCGCGCGCTGGCGCTGACCCTGGCTGCCGCCGCGCTGGGGCACTGGACGCTGGACGAATCCCGCCATGCCCGCGAAAGCCTGCCGCCGGCCTTCTATCTGAGCGCGCCCTACTACGCGATCTGGCTGACCGCGCTCGAGGCGCTGCTGATCAAGTACGGCGAAGTGACTGCCGACGAGCTGTTCACCGGTCATGCCCAGCAACCGGGCCTGCGCCCCGAACGGCGGCTTGCCGCCGAGCGGGTCGCCGCAGCGCTGGCCAAGGGCGGCCCGACCGAGCGGCCCGCGCCCGCCCCGGCGCGCTTTTCCGTCGGCGACCGGGTGCGCACCCGCAACCTGCAACCGCAGACACATACCCGCCTGCCCGGCTATGCCCGCGAGAAGCAGGGCGTCATCGTCGCCGTGCACGGCGCGCATGTCTTTGCCGACTCGCACGCCCACGGGCTGGGCGAGGATCCGCAATGGCTCTACGGCGTCCGCTTCGAGCCCGAGGCGTTATGGGGCGAACCGGGCGGCGCGCAGGTCCATATCGACGCCTGGGAGCCCTATCTTGAACCGGCCTGAGCCCGAGCATTTCGACGCCCCGTGGCAGGCCCAGGCCTTCGCCATGGCAGTGGCGGCCAGCGAGGCCGGGCTGTTCACCTGGTCGGAGTGGTCCGAGCGGCTGGGCGCCCGGCTGAACGGCCCCGGCGCGGCGCAGGACGGGTCGGATTACTACGACCACTGGCTTGCGACCTTCGAGGAACTGCTGGGCGAAAAGGCCGGGATCGCTGGCGAAGAAGTCGAGCGCCTGACCGAGGATTGGCAGGAGGCCGCGCGGCGCACCCCGCATGGCACACCGATCGAGTTGAGCGTTCTGACACGCGGCGAATGACGCGCCGACTGGCGCCGAAACAAGACAGCCCGCCCACCGCAAGCCACGTCCCAGAGGACGTTTTTACGATTTCACGACAGGGGCTTGCGGTCGATTATTGATGCAAATGCAGCGCCTGAACCGACCGCTGCACGGCGCGCTCCAGGGGGCGGCCGCGGCCCTCTGCGTCTGCTCTCAGCTTCGCTGAAACTGCCGCGCCAGCGCGCAGAACGCCTCGAGGCTCAGGTTTTCGGCCCGCTCGGTCGGCGCGATCCCCGCGGCTCTGAGCAGGTCCTCGGCATCCGGCGCCAGCCCCTTCAGCGCGGCGCGCAGCATCTTGCGGCGCTGGTTGAAGGCGGCGGCCACAACGCGCTCAAGCACCTTCGGATCGGCCGGAAAGCGCGGCTCGGGCAGCGCGTCGAGATGCACCACCGCCGAGCTGACCTTGGGCGGCGGGGTGAAGGCGCGCGGCGGCAGTTCGAAGGCGATGCGCGCCTCGCAGCGCCATTGCGCCAGGATCGACAGCCGCCCATAGGCCTTGGAGCCCGGCGCGGCCACGATCCGCTCGGCCACCTCGCGCTGGAACATCAGCGTGAGCGAGGCCCAGAAGGGCGGCCAGTCGGGCGGGGTCAGCCAGCGCACCAGCAGTTCGGTGCCGATGTTGTAGGGCAGGTTCGCGGCGATCCGCACCGGCGGCGTCATCTCGGGCAACTCGACCGAGAGCGCATCGCCCATCACCACCGTCAGCCGCCCCGGCCAGGCGGCCGAGATCTGCTCCAGCGCCGGCAGGCAGCGCGCATCGCGCTCGATGACGGTGACGTGCCGCGCGCCTTCCATCAGCAGCGCACGGGTCAGCCCGCCGGGGCCCGGGCCCACCTCGAGCACGTCGCAGGCCGTGAGGTCGCCCACCCGCCGGGCGATCTTGCGCGTAAGGTTGAGGTCAAGCAGGAAGTTCTGGCCCAGCGCCTTGCGCGCCGACAGGCCGTGTTCGGCGATCACCGCACGCAGCGGCGGCAAGCCGTCATCCACGGGCAGGTCGGCGCTCACGCCGCTCCGGCCCGCCGCTCGGCCATGTCCCAGGCCAGGCGCAGCGCCTCGATCAGGCTGGTGGCGTCCGCCACGCCCTTGCCGGCGATGTCGTAGGCGGTGCCGTGATCGGGCGAGGTGCGCACGAAGGGCAGGCCCAGCGTCACGTTCACCCCGGCCGAGAAGTCCAGCGTCTTGATCGGGATCAGCGCCTGGTCGTGATACATGCAGACCGCCGCGTCGTAGCGCGCCCGCGCCGCCGGGTGGAACATCGTGTCGGCAGGCAGCGGGCCGGCGAGTTCCATCCCCTCGGCGCGCAGCGCGTCGAGAACCGGCGCGATCACGGCGGCATCCTCGCTGCCCATCAGACCGCCCTCGCCCGCATGCGGGTTGAGGCCCGCGACCGCGATGCGCGGCGCGTGCAGACCGAAGTCGCGCTGCATGGCGGCGTGAACGATCCGCAGCGTCTCGGTCAGCAGTTCGGGCGTCAGCGCGGTGGGGACGTCGGCGATCGGGATGTGGATGGTGACCGGCACCACCTTCAGCTCGGGCGCGGCCAGCATCATNNGGCCAGGTATTCGGTATGGCCGGGATGGGCGAAGCCCGCACCGTCGACCAGCACCTTCTTGTTGATCGGGTTCGTCACCACGCCACCCGCCTGCCCCGCCATCGCCAGCGCCACTGCCCTGTCGATGCTCTCGACCGTTGCGGGGGCGTTGCGCAGCTCGGGCTGGCCCGGCGTCGGCGCGACCGGACAGGGCATATGCATCACCGGCAGCGCCCTGGCGCCCGCGGCCTCGGCGGGATCCGAGATGCGGCGGATCTCGGGCGCGCCGGGCATCCCGGCCAGCGCGTCGGCGTCGGCGATCACGAAGAACGGCACCTGGCCGCGCAGCGCCTGCCAGGCCGCCAGCGTGATCTCGGGGCCCACGCCGGCCGGATCGCCGCTGGTCAGGGCGATCGGCGGGGTCATTTCTCGACGATTACCGCGTCGCCGCGCAATTCCTGCAGGAAGGCCTGAGCGAAGCTGCTCATGCGCTGGTTGAAGAGCTGGCGCCTCAGTTCCTCGCGCTCCTCGGGCGAGGTCTCGCCCGAGCGCGCGCACAGCATCACCAGGACCACGCCGCGATTGTCGCGGATCACCTCTTTCTCGCCCGCCTGCATATCCTTCAGGACCGCCTGGATCCTTGCAGGCACGGTGCCCAGACGCACCGGTTCGCTGCGCCCGCTGCCCATGCCGAAATCGCCGATGACATCATCGAGATCCCGGCACAACTCGGCGCCGGCGGCGGTGGTCTTCATCCGCTGCTGCGCGGCGGCAACGGCCCTTGGCGCCACATCGGCCGGCAGGGGCTCGATCACTTCGTAATAGGTGACCACGTCCTTCTCGACCTCGGCGGGCGGGCGCTGCTCGAAGCGGATGTCGCGCAGCTTGAAGATCGAGATGCCCTGCCCCAGCGGCACGGGCGCGCTGACTTCGCCGGGCATCAGCGCCATGACCTGGGTGGCGACCGGCGCCGGCAGATCCTGGACCGACAGCCAGTCGAGCCGCCCGTCATTCGCCGCCGAGGACGCGCGGGAATAGCGCCGCACCGCGGCGGTGAAATCACCACCCCGGTTCAGCTGCCGCGACAGCCTGTCGGCCAGCTCGGCGGCTTCGGTCTCGCCGTATTCCCGGGTCGCGACGGCCAGTTCCTGCAGCAGCACGCGGGCCTGCACCGGATCGGTGGAGAAGTTCAGCGCGTTGTCGAGGTCCTGTTCGGACACCCTCGCGAGGCTGCGGAAACGGGCCTGGACGAGATTGCGCCAGCCCAGCCCCACTTCCACGAAGGCGCTGAGCGTTTCTTCCTCGATCCCGAGCCGGTCCAGCTCGGCCAGAACCTGGCCCAGCTCCAGTTGCCGGCGGGAGGCGAATTCCTCCATCCCGTCGAGGATCTCTTCTTCCGACGGCTCAAGCTCGAACCTCTCGACCAGCGCCATGCGCAGCCGGTCGTCGATCAGCTGGCTGCGCGCCAGCGACTGCGTGTCGCCGCCCGCGCCCAGCGCCTGCAACAACCGCGAACGCTGGTCCAGCTCGTATTGCGTGATCGCCTTCTCGTTGACGATGATCACCGGCTCGAAGGTCTGCGCGGCCAGCGCCCCGGGAACCGCGAGCGCGGTGAAGACGGCTAGCGCCAGGCGGCGCAGAAGGAGAAGGGGATTCGGTCTCATATGTCTCAATTACCCCGGCAACTGCGTGTGGGCCAGCCCTCGGAGCGTCCGCCGCCGAAACCGGCCAGTGAGACGTCGAAGGCGATCTCGGTGCTGGGCGGCACGTCGGGCACGCTGGTGAACCGCCGGCCCAGGACCAGCTGGGCGGTGATGCATTCATTGCCGTAGGTCACCCCCGCCTCGGCATAGATATTACGCTTGGCGGCAATGTCATAGCGCCATTCGCCGGTCAGCTCCCACTGACGGGCCACGCGGTAGCGGCTGGTCAGCGCCAGTTCCTGCTGCTCGGGCACCGGCCCCAGCACCGGGTCGGTGTCGTCGGCGCGCAGGAACGTGTAGCTCGCGGTGACGTCGAACGGGTCCGAGGCGTAGTCGATCTCGAGTTCGCCGCGCTTGAACTCGAAGCCCGAGTCGAACAGCGACCGCCCGACCACCCCCAGCCGGTCGGGCAGCTCGAGCGACACGGCCGCCACGTAGTCGGAGTCGCGCGGCCGCAGCCCCGAGCCGGCGGCGAAGGCCTCGTCGGTCGCGGTCTTGAGCACGCGGCCCAGCGTCGCGCCAAGGTTCCAGCCGGCGGGGTCGTAGCGGGTGTAGTTCACGCCAAGATTCGCCCGCGGCCCGGTCTCGTAGCGGTCATGGCCGGGAAACCGGTTCAGCGAGAACAGGTTGGTCTCGTCAAATTCGACCAGCAGGCTGTCCTCGTTCGGCACATCTTCCTCGCCCAGGATCTCGCTGTAGAGCAGCTGCACCACCGGCTCGATGACATGGGCCGCGTTCTCGGTCTGACGCAGAAGCGGCCAGCGCAGCTCGGCCCCCAGCGTCGGCACCGCCCGCGCCATTCCCTCGCCGGGAAAGGCGAGGTCGTCGGCGACCTGGTAGGCCTGCGCGTCCAGGTCCGCGCGGGCTTCGAAAACCATGCCGTTGTCGAGGATCAAGCCACGTTGCCAGTCGGCGCCCAGATCCACGCGCAGCACGTCGCGTCCATCCGACCGGTTCAGGTTGCGCAGCCCCATGTCCAAGCCGATCATTCCGCCCAGCGCGGGGTCGCGCCAGTAGCGGCGATAGTTTACCCAGGGCAACACCAGCGGGATCGCCCCCTGGTCCTCGCCGTCGCGCAGGGTCTGGTAGCCCTCGGCCCGGACATCAAGCCTCGAGGTGCGCTGGATCCGGTTGACGCTGACATAGCTGATCAGCCGGTCATCGTCGGAATAGCCGAACTGGCGCAGGAAAGACCGGTCGCTGACGCCCCTGAGCTCGAAATCCAGCACGAAGCCGCGTTCGAGATCCACGCTGCCGGCAAGGTCCAGGAAGCCGCGATGTCGCTCCTGGTCGAAGCCGTCCTCCAGCGCGTAGGCGCCCTCGGCCTCGAGCCAACCGCCGGCGAATTCGCGGCGGTACTCGCCCTCGAGGATCGCCGCGCCGCGGCTGGTGACGAAGGGTGTCACTGTCATGTCGGCATGATCGCCCAGCGTGATGTAGTATGGCGCGCGCACGCCCAGCCCGTAGACGTCGAAATTGGTGATCGAGGGGATCAGCCAACCGGTCGCGCGCCGCACCCCCGGCGCCGGCACCCGCATCCGCGGCAGGTACAGGACCGGCACTCCGAACAGGTCGAGCCAGGCGTTCTCGAAATACAGCCGCTCGCGCGCCTCGTCGTGCACGACGCGGGTCGCGCGCACCCGCCAGATCGGCGTCGGGTTCGCCTGGCAGACGACGCAGCTGGTCGCCACCGTGCTGTAGAGCGTGTTGAACCTGCCCTTGCTGCGCCGCGCCTGGGCGGCGCTGACCTGCAGGGTCTCGTCGAGGATCAGCCGCGCGCCGGCGATCAGCCCGGCGCGGAAATCGCCCGACAGCTGCGCCATGTCCGCCAGCAGCACCACGCTCTCGCCGCTTTGCAGCAGGATCGGCCCCTCGGCGGTGATCTGGCCGCTGCGGCTGTCATAGCGGATTTCCCGGGCGCTCAGGCGGGCCTCGCCATAGAACGCCTCGACATTGCCCGAAGCGGTGATCACGCCGCTTTCGGCACCCACGCGGATCGAGTCGGCGAACAGCGCCACCGCATCGGCGTCCTCCTGCTGCGCCCGGGCGAGGGGCGCGAGGCTCAGCCACACAAGCAGGGCGAACAGCAGCCGCATTCCGTCAGCCGTCTTCCAGGTGCAGCAGCAGCGCCAGCGCCAGCATGATCGCGGCGCCAGGCGGGCTCCAGGCGGCCAGCAGGATTGGGATGTCGCCGTTGCCGCCCAGCGTCTCGGCGATGTCCTTGAAGAAATACAGCGCGAAGCCCGCGAAGATCGCCATCAGGATCATCACGCCGATCTGGCCGAAGCGCACATGCCGCAGCGAAAACCCCGCGCCGATCAGCACCATGGCGATGAACAGCGCCGGTCGGGCCAGTTCGGAATGGAAGAAGACCCGGTGCCGGGTGGCCGAGAATCCCGCCTGCTCGAGCTGGCGGATGAAGGCGGGCAGCGCCCAGATCTCGACGCTCTCGGGCTGGGCGAAGCTGTCCTGGATCTGCTCGCGCGTCAGGTTGGTGGGCAGGCGCAGCTCGGGAAGGGTCTCGGGGTTGCCCAGCGGCTGGTCCGCCGGCAGGTCCAGCGGCCAGCGCCGCACCCCGCGCAAGATCCAGGCGTCGCCGGCCAGCACGGCGATATCGGCCTCGATCCGCGCGGTCAGCTGGTTGTCGGGGTCGAAGAGATGCAGCCGCGCGCCGTAGAGCACCGTGCCCTCCTGGCTGGCGCGGGCGGCCTGGATGACGGTCTGCCCGGTCTCAAGCCCCTGGCGCAGCCAGACGCTGCCGCTTTCCAGGCTGACCACCGAGATGTCGCGCCCGGTGATGTCGGCGCGCACCTCCTCCGAGCGCAGCGTGGCGGCGGCGGTGATCGGGTTGAACAGCGTCGTCGCGATCACCCCCAGCGCGCCGGCGGCGATCACCGGCAGCAGCAGCATTTTCAGCGCCGAGACCCCCGAAGCGCGCACGATCACCATCTCGGATGTCCGCGACAGCCCGACGAAGGCGGCGATCGCCGCCAGCATCAGTACCAGCGGAAACGTCTCGGACATCACCTCGGGCAGCTGGAACAGCGTCAGGCGGGCGGCTGTGTCGAGCCCGGCGTCGAACGAGGATGCGATGCGGATCGCCTCGACCGAGATCAGCAACCCCGAGATCAGCGTGATGATCACCCCGACCACCACCACCATGCGCAGGAAGCGCCCGGTTATATACACCGCAAGCGTCATGTCGCGGCCGTCCGGGGCTGGCGGCGGAACTGGGTCGCATGGCTGAGCAGCCCCAGGGTGGCCACCGCCGCCAGCAGGTCCGGCAGATAGGCGACCGGCCAGGCGCCGGCGTCGCTGATCACCACGGATTTCGCCGCCAGCCCGCCGACCACCAGGGCGACACCGGCGACCACGGCGGCGAAGATGCGCTTGCCGAAGCCTCGGCGCTGATATCCGCCGGTCAGCATCACGCCCAGCGCCAGCAGCGGCATCAGCAGCGCATGCAGGCCGAAGACGATGCGCTCGTGCCCCGTCGCCGCGAAGCTGCCGGCGCGAAACCGCTCCAGCGCGCGGATCTCGGGGCCCGGGTTCAGCAGTTGCCATGTGGGCAGCGCATCGTCGCGCACCGGCGCCGACTCGTCCGAGATCAGATCCGAGATGTCGTAGGTCAGCTCTTCGAAGCGCACCCGCCCCAGCAGCCTGCGCTCGGACGAGTACGACAGCGCCGTGCCCTCGGACATCACCAGCCGCGCAACGTCGCCCGAACGCAGGAACAGCGCGCGCTCGGCAGTATAGGTCACCGGCCGTGCGGGGGTGCGCTGGTCGTGCAGGAACAGGCCCCGCATCTGCCCCTCGTCGTTTGTCTCGCGGATGAAGATCGTCAGCCCCTCGACCGGGTGCAGAAAGCGGCCCTCGCGGATCAGCGCGCTTGCCAGCTCGGTGCGGATCTCGTGGCGCGATTCCGTCAGCCGCTTGTCCGCCATCGGGGCGAGGAAGTTGGTGATCGCCAGGGTGCCGATGCTCAGCGCCAGGCCGAAGATCAGCACCGGGCGGGCCAGGGCGAAGGGGCTCTGCCCCGCCATCATCATCACCACCAGCTCGGCCTCGCCATAGAGCTTGTTGATCGCGTGGATCACCGCGGCGAAGCCGGCAAGCGGCACCACCATGCTCAGCACCGTGGGCAGCACCAGCAGCGAGAATTCCCCCAGCCGCCACAGCGACTGGCCCGAGGACAGCACCACGTCGATCAGCCGCACCGCCTGGGTCAGCCAGATCACCCCCGCCAGCACCAGGCAGAACAGCGCGAAAGCGGTGATCGTCTGGCGCAGGATGTATCGATCGAGCAGGCGCATGGTTCATCCGGGGTTGGCGTGGCATCGGTAATGGCAGGCGCGGGTGGCTCTGGTCAATGGGCGGGGAAGCGCCTAGACATGGGCGAAAGCCACATCGGAGCCGCCGACCATGACCGAAATCGCCCAAATCACCGTCGCCGCCACGGATATCGAAGCGCTCGCAATCGCGGAAGGCAGCGTCGCGATCCTGCTGGCGCCCGACGGCGCGATGGACAAGGCCGGGCGGCGGGTGAACCGGCTGACCCGTGGCGCGGTGGCCCGGCTGGCCGAAAGCGACGGCTGGGAGAAGATGTCCGAGGGCGACGCGACCCTGCTGTCCTTCCCCGCCGGCATGGCGGCCAGCCGGCTGATCGTGGTCAAGCTGGGCAAGCGGCCCGACGTGATGACGGCCCGCAAGGGCGGCGCCGCGATCGCGCGGCAGGCCGCCCTCGGCGCGCCGCTGCGGCTCGAGCTCGGCAGCCACGCCCGCGCCGCCGAGGTCGCGCTTGGCATGGCGCTGCGCGACTATGCCTTCACCGCGCGCAAAACCGGCGACAAGCCGGTGCGCCCCGGTTCGATCACCTTCGTCGCCAACGACACCGACGCCTTCGAGACCGCCTTCGCGCCGCTGCGCGCGCTGGCCGAGGGCGTGTTCTTCACCCGCGACCTGACCAACGAGCCCGCCAACGTGCTGACCACCACCGAGTTCGCAGCGCGGCTCGAAGGCCTGCGCGATCTGGGCGTCGAGGTCGAGGTGCTCGAGGAAGACGCGCTCGCCGAACTGGGCATGGGCGCGCTGCTGGGCGTCGGCCAGGGCTCGACCAGCCCGTCGAAGGTCGTCGTGATGCAGTGGAAGGGCGGCGACGGCGACGCCGCGCCCTTCGCGCTGGTCGGCAAGGGCGTCGTGTTCGACACCGGCGGCATNNGCCGGCGTCGTCGCGGGCGTCATGCGCGCGGTCGCCGGGCGCAAGGCGAAAGCGAACGTGATCGGCCTGATCGGGCTGGTCGAGAACATGCCCAGCGGCAATGCGCAGCGCCCCGGCGACGTGGTGACCTCGATGAAGGGCGACACGATCGAGATCCTCAACACCGACGCCGAAGGCCGGCTCGTGCTGGCCGACGTGCTGTGGTACGCGCAGGAGCGCTTCGCGCCCGCCGCGATCGTCGATCTCGCGACGCTGACCGGCGCGATCGTGGTGGGCCTCGGCAACCACAATGCCGGCGTCTTCTCGAACGACGACGCGCTGTGCAACGCCTTCCTGAAGGCCGCAGGCGCGGAGTCCGAGGGCGCCTGGCGCATGCCGCTGGGCCCGGAATACGAAAAGCAGCTGAAGAGCCGGATCGCGGACGTGGCCAACATCGGCGGCCGCTGGGGCGGCGCGATCACCGCGGCGCAGTTCCTCAAGCGCTTCGTCAAGGACGAGACGCCCTGGGTGCATCTGGACATCGCCGGTGTGGCCTGGACCAAGGCCGATGGCGACTTCGCGCCCAAGGGCGCGACCGGCTGGGGCGTCCGGTCTCTCGACCGGCTGATCCGGGAGAAATTCGAGGCGTGAGCGCCGCCGCGACGATCCACCGGCGGCCCGCCGCCATGCCCCCTGTCCTCGGGCCCGGGGGCTGACGGCGATGGCCGAGTTCCTGTTCTACCACCTGACCCAGGCGCCGCTGTCCCGCGCTCTGCCGGAGGTCCTGGAGCGCAGCCTGCAACGCGGCTGGCGCGTGGTGCTGCGTGCCGGCGCGGCCGACCGGCTGGGCGCGCTCGACGAGATGCTGTGGACCCATGACGAGGCCAGCTTCCTGCCCCACGGCACCGCCGCGATGGGCCACGAGGCCGCGCAGCCGATCTATCTGACTGCGGGCCGCGAGAACCCCAACGGCGCCAAGGTGCTGATGCTGGTCGAGGGCGCGCGCGTCGCGGTCGACGAGGACGCCGCCTGGGACCGCATCTGCCTGTTCTTCGACGACCGCAGCCCCGACGCGATCCAGAACGCCCGCGCCGACTGGGTGGCGGTGCGTGATGCGGGGCTGTCGGGCAAGTACTGGGCGCAGCAGGACGGCCGCTGGGTCGAGAAGGCCGCTACCGGTTGAGCAGCATCCAGTCGCCCTTGATCCGCACATCCTCGAACCGGTTGAGATAGCTCATCCCCAAAAGCGAGATCGGCAGCTCGCCGCTGTTGACCACCGCGGGGACGTTGCGCTCGACCACGCCCTCGAACTCGACCCGCTCGAGCGTCACCGGCGCCGTGCTGACCACCCCGTTCGCGGTCATCGCCTGGCCGTGATAGCTCAGCCTGTCGGGATCGAAGCCCACGCGCACGGCGTCGTCGCGGCTCAGCACGACATAGCTTGCCCCGGTGTCGACAAGGAAATGCACGGGCGTGCCGTTGACCTGCAGCGTCGCCTCGAAGCCGCCGCCCGAGCGGCGCAGCGACAGTTCGCCGCTGCTGCCCGGCGCGAGTTCGGACATCAGGATGTCGCGCTGGCTGTAGGCGAATATCAGCGCCAGGAAGATAGAGATCCAGATCAGTGCCTGCTTGACCGTCTCGCCCAGCGGCAGGCGGCGGCCGGCAAACAGCGCGCCGCCGATGAACAGGATCAGCAGCCCCAAATAGATGAAACGTGCCCAGTCGTCCCCGGTCATTGCACCTCGGCGGGCAGCAGCCCGACATCGCCCAGCCCGTCGAGCACGAACTGCACCGCCAGAGCGGCCAGCAGCATACCCAGGAGCCGGGTCACCATGTTGATCCCCAGCGGCCCGAGGACACGCTCCACGAGGCCGCTGAGCCGAAACAGCATATAGGCCGTCAGCACCACGCTTGCCATCACTCCCAGCACAATTGCCTGTGTGGCGGGCGCCCCACTGTGCTGGCCCATCAGCAGGATCATGGTGGCCAGCGCGCCCGGCCCCGCGATCAGCGGCGTGGCCAGGGGGAAGACCGTGGGGTCGTGGCCGGGCGCCTCCTCGGCCGATTTCTCGCGGCGCTGGGTGCGCTTCTCGAACAGCATTTCGACGGCGATCAGGAACAGCAGGATGCCGCCGGCGATGCGGAAGGCCGGCAGGCTGATGCCGATCAGCCCCAGGAAGCGTTCGCCGGCAATCCCGAAGATCGCCAGCACGCCGACCGCGATCAGCGCCGCGTGCAGCGCGATGCGGTTGCGCGTGGCCTGGTCCATGCCCTGGGTCAGCGCGACGAAGATCGGCGCCAGCCCGACCGGGTCGATGGTCACGAAGAGCGTGACGAAGGTGGCCAGCGCGACCTCGATCATGCGCTGGCCTCCGCCGCCTCGAGCTGCTCGAGCGCGGCCATCCACAGCGCCTCGGCCCGGTCCAGCCCCTCCTCGACCTCGGCCCGCTTGCGCTGCAGCTTCTCGGCCTCTGCGGCTGGCTTGTCATAGAGCGCCGGGTCGGCGAGGCGGGCATCGATGGTGGCGCGCATCTCTTCGAGCTTGGCGACCAGGCCTTCGTACTTCTCGGCCTCGGCCCGCAGGCCCGAGACGCTGGGCCGCGCCTTCGGCTTCGCCGCGGGTTGGGCGGCTGCGGGCTTGCGCCCGTTCGCCTTCTCGGCCGGCTTGTCGGCGCTCAGCAGCAGGCGGCGATAGGCGGCGAGATCGTCGTCCCATCGCCGCACGGTGCCGTCCTTGACCAGCCACAGCCGGTCGGCCACCAGGTCGATGAGATAAGGGTCGTGGCTGACCAGGATCACCGCGCCCTCATAGGCGGTCAGCGCCTCGACCAGCGCCTCGCGGCTTTCGATGTCGAGGTGGTTGGTGGGCTCGTCGAGCAGGAGCAGGTCCGGGTCCTTGACCAGCGTGCGGGCGAGGAGCACACGTCGCTGCTGCCCGCCGGAGAGCTCGCCGACCTGCTTGTTGGCGAGGTGGGCGATGTCGAGCCGCTCGAGCGCGGCGCGCACGGCGTCGTCCTGGTCTCGCGTGAGCGGCCGGAACATGCGCCGCAGGCGGTCGAGGCCCCAGCGGGGGCGGTAGTGACCAAGTTCGACGACCTGCCGCACGGTGATGGGGAAGCGCCAGTCGACGGCCTCAACCTGCGGCATGTAGCCGATGCGCTCGCGCACGGCCGCGGGCGGCCGCCCCCAGACGTCGATCTGGCCGTCGATCGGATCGATCAAGCCGACGAGGGCCTTGATCAGGGTGCTCTTGCCGGAGCCGTTGGGTCCGATCAGCGCCACGAGGTTGCCGGCCGCGAGGTCGAAGGAGACGTCGCGGAAGGCGACCGTACCCGGGTAGCCGGCGCTGAGCCCGCGCACCTGCAGGATGGGGGTGCCGGCCCGCAGCGTCGGCGCGGGGTGCCGCTCGTGCTGCGCGTCGTGCTGGGGAGAGGCGGCTTCGTGGACGGCCATGGGCTGCCTGCCTTGTCGCGAAAGTGTGAATGAGAATCAATCTCACGTCAATGCAGCCGCATTGCCTCGGTGGGGCTGGGGCTGCTTCGTCAGCGCGAGAAGGTGAGGACGGCGGAACGCGAGGGGGTGTTGATCTCGGCGTCGGATTCGTGCGTGATCTTCATCGACTTGATGTCGGCGAGGTGCACGCTGGTCGAGCCCTCGACTAGGGTGGAGCCGGAGTCGCCGACGTAGAAGTGGGCGAGCTTGACGTTGCCTTCGGGCGTCTCGAGCCAGGCGATGTAGGCGCTGCCCTCTTCGGTGGGATCGAGTCCGATGGCGGCGAGCACGAAGACCTCCCCATCGGGGTCCCAAATCAGGCGGGCGGTGGCCTGGGGCTCCACGTCGTTGGAAACGAACTGCAGCGAGCTGCTGTTCTCGCCGGCGCGATAGAAGAGGGCGGTGGCGATGCTGTCGTCGAGCCGNNATGACGTTCTCGTCCTGCAGGTCGTCGACCTGGGTTTGCAGGACGACGGCCCAGGCGAGGAGACCGCCGAAGGCGACGATGCCGATGGAGGCGGCGATGGCCTGTAGCCGCCGGTTGGCCCAGAACGGGACGGGGCGGCCGTTGCGGCGGATCATCGTGGGGCCGGCTTCTTGCTGCGGCGCGGCGTCGGGCAGCGGTCGGTCGAGCGCGGCGTGGACACGCTCCTTGAGCGAATCCGAGGGCGCCACGAGACGGGAGG
>JABAHR010000754.1_pt2 | contig 20382 bp, 21 predicted proteins | sample 7062101 | NCBI WGS metagenome assembly JABAHR01 (sample SAMN14534553, study PRJNA622989) | marine sediment metagenome | biome: marine biome [ENVO:00000428]; feature: marine pelagic biome [ENVO:01000023]; material: deep marine sediment [ENVO:00002113] | place: India: Gulf of Kutch | collected... | reverse complement strand
GTGAGGGAGCTTGAAAACCTGCTTGAGGGCCTCATAGTTTTATCTCCTACCGACAAGAAGTTTATTAATGAAAAAGACCTTAAGGCTAGCCTTGTCTGGCGTGACACAAAGCCTCAAACACAGTCTATATTGTCATTGGAAAAAGTAGAAAGATTTGCAATTGAAAATGCTATTAGACAATCTGAGGGCAATAAATCGAAGGCTGCCGAACTTCTCGGCGTATCCAGAGATACCCTCTACAGGAAGTTAAAACAATACAATCTCGAATGACAGGTTTATCATTTCCTGATTATCCGAATTATTAAATTCCAATACCCGATAAAGCTGTAAGCATTTCTTACACCTTACAACTTTAATCACAAAATTCTCCCGAATATGTCTATTTGCTGCTGGTATGCAGTTTGCAATTATCATTAAATAAGCGGAGGACAAAAACAGTGATAAAAAAAATAGTTTTTCCAACAGACTTTTCACAATACTCCTCAAAAGCCAGAGACTATGTAGCGGAACTTGCAGGTACTCTGGGCTGCAGAGTTTATATAATTCATGCAATCGAGCCAATTCAGTATGAAGAAGATGATGAAGAGATTAAACAGTTTTACAGGAACATCGAATTAGAGATTGATAAAAAAATCGAGGAGGAAAAAAACTACTTCTTACAAAAAAACATAGATGTTTACACAGATACAGTAATTGGTTCTGCATGGAAGGTAATAAACACCTATGCAAAGGAAAAGGAGATTGACCTTATCATAATGGGATCGCACGGTTTTAAAACAGAAAAAGATGAAGTCGTAATAGGTACTACGAGTCATAAAGTGGTTCTCACTTCTCCGTGCCCCGTTTTGATAGTAAGAAACTAAGAAAGGATAAAAAATGAGAAAACTTTTCATTGATGACATGCCCGACAGTTTTTATAAGGGCAAAAAAGTTCTGGTCAGAGTAGATTACAATGTTCCTACAAAAAGAGGGCAGATTAAAGAAGATTACAGGATCAGACAGACAATTCCCACCATAGAATATTTATCTGAACGGGGAGCAAAGATAATATTGATCTCTCATCTGGGAAGACCCAGGGGCATCGTAGATGAAAAACTATCTCTACAACCCGTAGCGGACAGACTGATCGAAATTCTTAAGGTAAGAGATGTGGAGTTTGTTGATGAATCTATAGGCAAACACGTTAATTACCTTGTAAATCATTTGCATGAGGGTGAGGTATTGCTCCTTGAAAACCTGAGATTTCACAAAGAGGAACAGGATAATAATGCAGAGTTTTGCAAGCTTTTTTCTGCCCTTGCCGATGTATATGTAAACGACGCCTTTAGCACCTCACATAGAATGCATGCCTCTACATATGGAATTGCTAAATTGTTTGAACACAAACTGGGAGGTTTTGTATTAAAAAATGAAATCTATAATTTGAATCAGATAAGAGAAGATCCAAAAAAACCTTTTCTTGTAATTGTGGGTGGATCGAAAGTGAAAGAAAAGATAGTTGCAATAAAAAGCTTAGTGAAATATGCAGACACTATTCTAATAGGAGGATGTGTTGCCAATACTTTTTTGGCGGCAAAAGGTATATCGATTGGTGACTCAAATATTGCAAATGAATGTATAGAACAGGCCAAAATTATACTCGAGAACTACGCAGATAAAATTATCCTGCCCGATGATTTTCTGGTTGAAGATTATGGCAGCAAGCGAATTCTAAAAAATGTCTGCTTTGAAATACCACTTGGGCAAAAAGGGGTGGATATAGGAAGAGATACGACCTACTACTACTCACATCAAATATTAAATAACAACGGAACAATATTCTGGAGTGGTCCAATGGGACAGTTTGAAGTATATGAATATGCTCATGGTACAAACGAAATTGCAAAGTCCCTGTCCTACGCACATTGGAGAGGAGCATACACAGCCATAGGCGGCGGGGATACAATTGCAGCGATCCGAAAAGCCGATGTGCTTCTAAACGAAATTGACTTTGTATCTACCGGAGGGAGCGCCACTTTGAAATATTTAGGAGGCATAAACCTTCCTAGTATATCGGTTTTATCAGAGCAGTTAAGCGATAAAAATAATGTAATAGAATTAAATTATGGAGGTGATACTTTATGCTTGTAAAAGAATGTATGACAAAAGATCCTATTACTATTTCAACTGATGAAGACGTTCAGTATGCATTTTACATATTAAAAAAACATGATATAAAGCAACTGCCGGTCACAAACAACGGATATATATTAGGAATTGTGACTGAAAGAGATCTGAGGATGTTAATTGAAAAAGAGTACGGGATTAAAATAGAATCCGCCATGAGTACTAACCTGCAAACAATAAGTGAAGACGATAGGATTGAAAAAGCGGCTCAAATCATACATTACAAAAAGTTTAATGCGCTTCCGGTTGTGGACAATACGGACAGACTTGTAGGAATTATAACCGTCACAGACATTATTGAAGGGCTTTTAAAGATTATAGATGAGCAAAAGAATCAGATAAAAGCAAGACCTGCAATGCCGGAAGAAAACTACGACTAGATATAAATTAAAGTAGTATATATCAAATTATATAGGGAGGATCATTCGCATAAAAATGTCAGTTTGGAAACACTTTCACTGTATGCTCACAGTAATTTTCTTTCTGTTATTAACAAGTTCTGTATTTTCTCAAAATGAGCAAACTCCGCAGGACTCAACTTCCGATCAGGTTATTCAAGAAATATCTGTTCACAAGGCACGCAAAATGATAGAAGCAAAAAAGGGCGGCAGCGAGTTTGTGATTCTAGATTTAAGAACTTCTCAAGAATATAAAGAAGAACACATTGAAAATTCCCAGAATATCGACTTCTTTTCCGAGAATTTCAGAAACAATCTAAATAAGTTGGATAAAGATACAACCTATATAATTCATTGCCGCTCCGGGAAAAGAGCCGGTAAGACAGCTCCTATAATGAAAGAGCTCGGTTTTAAGAAAGTTTATAATATGGGAGGCATCTTGCAGTGGAAAGACGCCGGGTTTAATGTAATTACTACAAATTAATGGCTGATTTCTAATTCTTCTTAACTTACATAACCAGGGTGTGCGCTCACTCATATCCAAAGATATATAGCTCCGAGATTTTGTCCTTTAATAAGGCATCTTACACTTTGTAATACAAAATGTTGCAAAATATAAAGGTTTCTTGTTGGCACATTTATTGCACCATTTACTAGTAAATCAGGTAAATAAGCTCATTAACCTTTATTGAAGGAGAGTCCAATGATAATTCTGAGCCTATAAAAAATTGATTTTCGTTTTTAAAATAAGAATTAAATAACCTTATTTTGGGAGAGGAGGAGGCTAATGAATTTATCAAAAAAATATTTCCCTTTATTATTTTTACTAGTGTTTATTTTGATTTTGTCATCTTCAGTTAATGCCCAAGAGTCTAGCGTTGAAAAAAGACTCAAAGCGCTTGAGCAGAAAAATAGCGAATTAGAAAAGAAATATAAAGCCCTAGAGCAGAAATATGAATCACTCAAGGTGGAAAAAGGTCTCAAAGAGGCTGAAAAATGGGTTGAGGAAAAAGAACAAAAAGACAAAGAGCAGGATCAGACTATTTCTTCACTTAGTTCTTATGTAGATAAGAGAATTGAGAAGTTCAGTATTTTCCCAGATTCCAAATTATTTTTAAGCGGGTATGGTGCGGTCGGTTTTCAGAATCAAGAAAGTGATGAATCTACTTTCAACGCGTTATTCGCACCGATATTTCACTATCAACACTCGGACAGACTTCATTTCTTGATAGAAGGAGAGTTTGAACTTGAAGATGACGAGAACAGCTTTAGTTTAGAGATAGGTGAAGCGGATATATTTATAAACGATTATCTCACACTTGTAGCTGGTAAATTTCTTGTACCTTTCAACACATTTTCTGAAAGGCTTCATCCAACTTGGATAAATAAAATGCCTGATCCACCTCTTATCTACGGTCATGGTGGTCATGGCGGGCATGATTCTCCTACTACTGGCATTGTTCCGATACTAACAGATGTTGGTTTCCAGATAAGAGGGGGGGCACCTCTACCTATAGCAAAAGGTTCAAAGATAAATTATGCATTTTATATTGTTAATGGACCAAGAGCCGTTATAGAGGATGAACATTCTGAAGGCGAGGATGATGAACATTCAGATGAAGGTGATGAGCATGTTGATGAACTCATGGCTGCACTAAATCAAGAAGATGAACATGAAGAAGATGAACATGAAGATGAAGGTGGTGGCGGAAGTGTTGATCTTGTTTTTGGAAGCAATTTCGACGATATAAACGACAATAAAACAGTTGGCGGAAGAATAGGTTTTCTACCGGTTTGGAATGTTGAACTGGGTGCATCGTTTATGTATGGAGAGGCTGCCGATGACATTGATTTTTATCTCTTAGGTTTTGACGGGCAGTTTCAATATAGAGGCCTGAATGTCCTTGCGGAATACATTAGAAGAGAAAATGATCTGCCCGGCGGTGGTGATGAAGATGTGGACGGTTACTATGCTCAGGCATCTTACAGACTATCCGGGCTAAGTGTTGGTAACGGTATGACTGATCAAATCATAAATGGTTTGGAGCCGGTTGTGAGAGTAGGACAGATATTTCAGGAAGGTAATGATATCTCACAGGTCGCAGTAGGACTAAATTTCTGGTACTTGCCTAGTGTTCCTTTCAAGGTTGCTTATCAGTTTAACGATGAAATACCTGATTCGTTCTTGTTTCAGTGGGCATTTGGCTTCTAAGCTAATGATTTAGCAAGGAGGAAAAAACAATGAGAAAAACAAATAACTTAATTATTTCTAGTTTGTTAATGTTAATACTAGCCTTTATTGTACCTAAAATGGGATATAGTGAAGAAATGCAGCAAGAACTTAGTGGTTCTGAACTCTGGTCACAAAATTGTGGTAGATGTCATAACTTTAGAGGTGTACACGAATTTGACGATGCACAGTGGGAAGTGATTGTAGCTCATATGAGAACTATAGGAAACATTCCAGGTGATCAGGCTAGAGCTATTCTGAAATTCCTGCAACAGGGAAATAACCCGCCTTCAGAACCTGTAATGAAAGTAGTTCCTAAGAAAATGGAAGTTTCAGATATGGGTGAAAAGATGGCAAGTGCTGATATCTCAAAAGGAAAGGATCTTTATGAAATGAGTTGCACTTCTTGCCACGGCATGTCTGGCAAGGGTGATGGACCCGCCGCAGTAAGTTTGAGACCTAAACCGAGAAATTTATCGGATCCTGCATATATGGGCATGCTTAACGATCAATACCTCTATGACGTTATAAGTAAAGGAGGCGGTGCCGTTGGCAAATCACCGTTTATGCCCGGATGGGGAACTACACTAAGCGATGAAGATATTGCCAATATAATAGCTTATATCAGGTCTCTTTCTGAGTGACAGCTCTTCAATATATAAATGAGTTATAAATAAAATGAAATTGATCATGGCATTCAAAGTTCTGCAGTAAAGGGTTATTAAAAGATTATGAAAAATCTAAGACAAATAGATTTTAACAAGACCCCATTTGTGGCGATATGGGAGACGACCCAGGCCTGTGATCTTGCATGCAGGCACTGCAGGGCTGAGGCAATAGACTGGCGAGATCCAAGGGAGCTTACCACAGAAGAGGGTTTCAGGGTTTTAGAAGAAATAAAATCGATGGGCACGCCGATTGCGGTTTTAAGCGGAGGTGATCCAGCTAAAAGAGAAGACCTCTTCGATCTAGTTGAATATGGTTCCAGGCTAGGTTTAAGAATGGCTACCATTCCAGCAGCCACGAGTAGGCTCACCTTTGATCTGGTCAAAAAGCTTAAAGAATCCGGCCTGGATCAGATGGCTCTTAGTTTAGACGGACCTACTGCCGATATACACGATTCTTTCAGGGGCGTTCCGGGAGCATTTGATACAACTATTGATGGGGCCCATTATGCTCATTTGGTAAATCTTCCCCTGCAAATAAACACGACGTTTAGTCAGTATAATTTTGATTATTTTGATGACATCGCCAGGTTGGTCAGTGACTTGGATGTTGTTTTCTGGGAGGTGTTTTTTCTGGTACCAATGGGCAGGGGTAGAGAGCTTAAGGCTATGACAGCGCAGCAGTATGAGGAAATATTCTGCAAGTTGTATTATTTTTCCAAGAAGGTGAATTTTATTGTAAAAATTACAGAAGCCCCTCATTACAGGAGATACGTAGTACAAAGGGAGATGGAAAAGCGGGATAATGATTTGAAATCGTCTGGTGAAATCAAGCTTCCGGGTCATATGACAAGGGATTTTGGCCCGGGGAACAGCATAGGCCAAGCGCCCAAAGGAGTAAACTCCGGAAACGGCTTTGTTTTTATATCCCATACTGGAGAAGTCTATCCAAGCGGCTTTCTCCCGCTTTCCGGAGGTAATGTAAAAAACTGTAGCCTTGAGCAAATCTACAGAGACTCCCCTCTCTTCAATCAAATACGAGACTACTCCCAGCTAAAAGGCAAGTGCGGGATATGCGAATTCAAAGATATATGCGGCGGCTCAAGGGCCAGAACTTATGCCGTAACCGGTGACTGTATGAAATCCGATCCTAACTGCGCATACATGCCCAAGCCATCTGTAAGAGTATAGGACAATGTGGATTTGCAATAATTTTTATGGATCCTAACCTTATGAAATCATTGAATAATTTAAACCGATAACTGGCACCTTATTTGCACTACATCTAATTATGAATACAAGTATCTTAAGCAATTTAAGACGGTTCATGCATATCGAGGAAGTTGATAAATCAGATAGTTCCGTGTTTATGCCTCTGGGAATAGAGCAATCTTTATGCCGAAAGAATGCCTATATTGATAAACCCAGAAAGTCTGTAGTCATAAATACACAAAGCGGCTATGTGCTTTTGGTGTTGCCATCAAATTATAGAATTAACTACAACCTGTTGAGTAAAGTTGTATCAGAGGAGTCAAATAAGCTAAATGATTTACCTCAAGTTCAAAAAATATTCCCTGATTATGTAACCGGTGCTAATATTAGCGCATCCAAAATAAGTGACCTTCCTGTATATATATGCATTGTAGATAAATCATCAGAGCAAATGGAAAGTGTCTGTACGGCGGGAAACTTTCTAGATGTAATGACTGCCATTTATAAGCATTAAGACGGCTTGTATTTACATTTTTAATACTAGGAGGTTACAGCTTTTTGATCAAAACAGAGAAAAGGCGCTATATTCTCAAATGCCCGGACTTGCTGTGCCTTTTTCGGTCTGCTTGCCGGATGACAAAACAGCCTGCTCATAATGCCGGGTGATTCGGGCTATATGCTTGCTTACACGCCTTAACCATCTTATGGCCTCAAGATTTGCAGTGCCGGATGCGACATCATATTGCCCCGTTGCAACTTTATCCATAACACTCTGCCTGAAGGGTTTAACGTGTTTGTGTATTTTTGATGAAGTATCTTTAGCCTGCCATAAGGCATGTGACCAGTTATTGTGAATTATATCATCTGCAATTTTATCAATACTTCTTACGAGCAAATCAGCCTTGCCGGCAAGCTCGGTGCTCTCTCTTGCAGTGATCGCCCTGTCCTCCTCCTCTTCGCATCTCTCAAGTAGCCGCTGCAAATGATCTAGAGTATGAATCATATTTATGAGCCTTTCCCAGGTTACCCCGCCGCCGGATTCAACGTTAATTTTGTCTATATAAACCTGTGTATCATTAATGGCCGATTGCAGTTCATCAATATCTATTCTTTTTCCTTTCTCCTTACTACCTAGTATTGCACTAATATGTGAGAGTAAACCGAGAGTCACATTTTTTATGGTGGTTTGAACAGCATTTAGGGCAAGCGCCGGCTCTTCCAACAAAGAGTAATCCAGTTTTTGAGTATATGCGGAAATTTTATCCGGAAACAGTTTTTCCATAAAGCGGGCAAAATGATCTGCAAACGGTATTATGAGAATCACACCAAGGGTATTAAAAAATGTGTGAAACGCTACTAGCGCAATTTCAGCATTTTCGATAAGCTGTCCGGGGGCTAAATATTCCCAGATTAATGTGTAAGGTGTTATTAAAAACATAGCCATGGTAGCAGTTAAAAAGTTGTAAAATACATGAGAAAACCCTGTTCTCTTCGCACCCATAGACCCTCCTATTGTTGCCATTGCCGCCGTTACCGTTGTTCCTATATCCATTCCTATTACAAGGGCTGCGGCCTGCTTAAAGTTTATCAAATCGGCAAACAGTGCAGTCAGAGTTGCTACGACTCCGGCGCTTGATGACTGAGTGATCGCCGAGAACAAAAGCCCGATTCCTATCAGAAATATTCTGCTCAAAAAAGTATCTGCCGGCAGGTTTTCGAATGTAATAAACCCGTGCAACTCGGTCATGGATTGCTGCATGGCAGTAATGCCGACAAAAATCAGACCAAACCCTGCAATTGAGTATCCTATCGTTGAAATACGTCCTTTAGCAAAAAGCCGCAGCACTGCCCCTATAAATACAAGCGGCAAGAATATAGTTGTAAGGCTTAGCTTAAAACCCAGTATTGCAATAAGCCAGCCCTTAAATGTGGTTCCGATATTGGCGCCGAAAATAATCCCAAGAGCCTGGGGAAATGTTAAAATCTCTGCCCCTACAAAACCCACCGCTGCTACGGTGGTTGCGCTTGATGATTGCAGAACAGCTGTGCTTGCCGCACCTGTGAGGGCACCCGTTGCCGGACTGTTTGTAAAGCGCATAAGTACCGAGCGCATTGCGCTTCCGGCAAGAATGCGAAGTCCGTCGGTAAGCACAATCATCCCAAGCAAAAAAAGACCAATGCCTCCGGCAGTCTGAAGTATAATTTGAATATCGCTCATCATATATTGCCTTTACCAAATTTATAAACAGCAATTTTTATACCAATGAAGCTTCTCAATAATTTAATTATTATAGTACTATAGATAGTCGGATTATTGCTACTATATTAACAAATATAGAAGATACAATAAGCCTTACATCTGTCTTAATTTAGGACATTTGCCATGTTTATTTTATATAAACTCAATATTTATAAGTGCTTAGAGCTGGTATATGGATTGCATTTAAAATGGTAAAGTTATATTAAATAAAAGGTCGAAATCATTATGGTTTCTAAAAAACAAAAAACTTATTTTTTAATATTGTCCCTGATTATCTTGCTTGCTGCATTAACTTTAATATGGTGGTCTTATATTAGAGTCCCACCACTTATGGGAATAGTATCTGGAAACGGAAGGCTTGAGGCAACCGAGATAGAAATAGCCACAAAGTTTCAAGGAAGAGTTGCAGAGATACTTTTTGATGAGGGAGATATGGTTAAGGCTGGTGAGATAGTGGCACGAATCGATACGGAGTCTTTGGAAGCCCAACTGAGAGAAGCACAGGCTATGGTAAATAAAGCAGAAAAGGAGCGNNACGTTACGAAAGACTCTATAAAGACGGGATAGTTTCGCTTGATAAGCTCGATGAGGCAAGAACGGAGGTCGAAATTGCTGCCGCATCATGTGATGCTGCAAAGGCTCGGATAGCAAACGCAGAGGCGTCGGTCAAGTCTGCTGTATCCGTTACCGAGCGATTAAAATCGGATATTGAAGACTGCATACTGAAAGCCCCACGGGATTCCAGGGTACAGTACCGTCTGGCTGAACCCGGAGAAGTACTGCCCTCGGGAGGAAAGATACTCACTACTATAGATTTAGACGATATTTATATGACGATCTTCCTGCCGGAGACAGAAGCAGGGAAGGTAAGGATTGGCTCCGATGCGCGCATCACGCTTGATGCATTTCCAGAGAGGGCATTTGCTGCAAAAGTGTCATTTGTTGCATCAAAAGCACAGTTCACCCCAAAAGAAGTTGAAACAAGGACAGAACGTCAAAAACTCTCCTTCCGTGTCAAAGTAAACCTGATTAACAGAGATGACCTGCCGGCAAAACCAGGCATGCCCGGTAATGCTTATGTAATAACAGGTAACTCAACCGATTGGCCCGAGCACCTGAAATGAATGAAAGCACTGAAAACTCAGCCGTAGCAGAGCTTATCAATGCCAGTCTTCAATACGGCAAAATAAAAGCTTTAGAAGATATAAACATAGAGTTTCCTTCAGGGCGCATGATTGGTTTAATCGGCCCTGACGGTGTTGGAAAATCAAGTCTTTTAGCGCTTATTTCCGGAGTTCGTAAAATTCAAAAAGGTAAAGTTAAGGTTTTTGGCGGAGATATGTCCAGCGGCAGATACAGAAAAGCGGTCTGCCCCAGGATTGCATACATGCCTCAGGGGCTTGGAAAGAATCTATATCATACCCTGTCTGTATTTGAAAATATCGATTTCTTTGGAAGGCTTTTTGGCCAGCCCGCTAAACAAAGAAAACTCAGAATAAAACAGTTGCTCGAAGACACTGGTCTTGCCCGATTTTCGCGCCGTCCCATGGGAAAACTGTCCGGAGGCATGAAACAAAAACTGGGGCTCTGCTGTGCACTGATAAATGACCCCGACTTGCTTATTCTGGATGAGCCTACTACAGGAGTAGACCCTCTTGCAAGGAGGCAGTTTTGGGAGCTTATAGAAGGTATCCGCTCACGCAGCAAAAGCATGAGTGTCATTGTTGCAACTGCTTACATGGAGGAAGCCGAAAGATTCGACAGACTGGTGGTAATGGACGAGGGTAAAATTTTAGCTTCCGGCACTCCTGCAGAAATAAAGTCACAGGCCTGCTCCGAAACCCTAGAAGACTCTTTTATAAGACTTCTGCCAGAGGAAAAACAGCTCGATCATAAAAGATTATCCATACCTGCCCGAATATCAGAGGATGAGCAAATTGCGATTGAAACAAGCAATCTAACCAAGAGGTTTGGTGATTTTACTGCCGTTGATAAAGTGAGTTTTCGCATACAGAGAGGAGAGATTTTTGGCTTTGTGGGTTCTAACGGGTGCGGAAAGACGACTACCATGAAGATGCTTACGGGCCTTCTGCCGGCAACCGAAGGTGAGGCCGCGGTTTTCGGCAGACAATTGCAAGCAAGTGATATAGAGACCCGCCGTCTTGTGGGTTATATGTCACAGTCTTTTTCTTTATATACCGAGCTTACGGTGCTTCAGAACCTGCAGCTTCATGCAAGGTTGTTTCATTTGCCCGAAGACCAGATTCCACTTCGCATTGAAGAATTATCAAACCGAATGGATTTGAGAGAGGTTTTGGAGCAGCAGACAGAAAAACTGCCTTTGGGGATAAGGCAGAGACTGTCACTTGCGGTATCGGTAATACACTATCCTGAGCTTCTCATACTCGATGAACCCACATCGGGGGTGGATCCGATAGCAAGGGATAAATTCTGGCAGTTACTTATTGATCTGTCCAGAGACAAAGGGGTTACAATATTCATTTCAACCCATTTTATGAATGAAGCAGAGCGCTGTGACCGTGTTTCGCTAATGCATGAAGGAAAGGTGCTTGTAACCGATACTCCCCAAAACCTCATAGATTCCCGCAGCTGCAAAAATCTTGTAGATGCTTTTATCTCTTATCTTGAGCAGGCCGATGAAAATACTCTCAGCAGTTCGAAAAATAATTTTAATCAGAATCAAACTATAAAAGAAGACTCTAATACTTTTGATCAAAACAATGCCAAACAATTATTTAATCTTAATAGTCTCTGGGCATTTACGCGGAGGGAATCAATCGAACTTTTGCGCGATCCCATAAGAATGTTCTTTGCATTAATTGGTCCTGTTATCATGATGATCGTGCTTGGCTACGGAATTTCTTTTGACGTAGAAAATCTTCCATATGCGGTGCTAGACAGGGACCAGACCCCTGAGAGCCGAAAGTATTTAGAGAACTTTTCCGGCTCCCGCTATTTCCAAAAACATTCAGAAATAAAAAGTTATTCAGAGCTTGAGAACCGTCTGCGAAATGGAGAGCTGAGAGTGACAATAGAGATACCACCTGATTTTGGAAAAGATCTCAAGAGCGGAGCACAGCCGGAAGTAGGCATTTGGCTGGACGGAGGTTTTCCGTTCCGTGCAGAGACCGCAAGGGGTTATGTGCTTGGTCTTCATGATCTCTACCTTTCGGACATAAAGCAGAGTATGCAGTGGGAAAAGTACGAGCAGCTGCCTTTCAGTATTGAAACCAGGTTCAGATACAACCAGGATATGAAAAGCGTTTTTGCAATGGTTCCGGGCCTTATAGCAATGCTTCTTGCGCTTATACCCGCGATTCTTACTGCCGTGGGAGTAGTGAGAGAAAAAGAAATGGGATCCATCACTAACCTCTATTCAACCCCTGCAACAAGACTCGACTTTTTGCTGGGAAAGCAGCTTCCTTATATTGCAATGGGAGTCATAAATTTTATTTCTCTGTTGATTCTGTCTATTTTGCTGTTCGGGGTTCCTGTTAAAGGAAGTTTGATTGCTCTATCATTTGGAGCCTTAATCTTTGTCATGTCAACCACTGGCTTTGGCTTGCTGCTTTCTGCTTTTACAAAAACCCAGATTGCGGCCCTTTTTGGAGCCTTTCTTTTTACCATGATAAATTCCATGTCCTTTTCCGGCTTCCTGCAACCCGTATCATCCCTTGTAGGCGGAGGGAAATTCATTGCAATGACATTTCCAACGACTTATTTTATGAGCATCAGCCGGGGTACTTTTACCAAGGCTCTAGGTTTTGAGGAGCTTTATATAAACTACGTCATGATCTGCGTGTTCGTTATTCTTTTTATAGTTCTTAGCCTTAAGTTTCTAAAAAGCCAGGAAACCTAAAATGAAAAAGATAAAAAATATATATAATCTTGGGAAAAAAGAGTTTATAAGCCTGCGTCATGATAAGGTCTTGATATTTCTTATTATTTACGGATTCACGTTTCTCATCTACATGTCAGCAAAAGACGAAAACCTTGAGCTGAGAAATGCTTCTATTGCAATAGTGGATGAAGACACCTCGCAGTTATCAAGACGTCTGTATGATGCTTTTCCGAAACCATACTTTTTAATCCCCCGGGTTCTGGGGGTAAATGAAATTGATTCTGCCATGGATTCAGGTAAGTACACTTTTATAGTTGATATACCAAACAGTTTTGAAGCAGACGTTAAATCGGGACGAAGCCCCGTGATCCAGGTCAATGTAGACGCAACGGCGATGAGCCAGGCAGGCAATGGTTCTGGATACATAAGCAGAATACTAGTCTCCCAAGTAACTGAATATCTAAAAGGCTATAAGTATGCAGCTGAAGAGCCTGCAGGCACCGTTATAAGGGTAAAATTCAACCCAAACCTGATTGGGAGCTGGTTTATGAGCATCATGGAAATAATAAATATAGCCACGATGCTTGCAATACTGTTTACAGGCGCTGCCATCATTAGAGAAAGGGAGCACGGGACGATAGATCATCTACTGGTTATGCCGCTTTCTCCACTAGAAATAATGACTGCAAAGTTTTGGGCAAACGGTCTTGTGATTATCGGGGCTATCATTTTCTCACTCACGTTTGTGGTTAAACTTCTCTTAGAAGTTAACATACAAGGCTCCGTACCGCTTTTCCTCACAGGAGCCGTGTTATACCTTTTCTCCATGACTTCAATCGGTATTTTTATTGCTACCGTCTCCCGCTCTATGCCGCAGTTGGGACTTCTCTGCATATTGGTGATTTTCCCGATGCTCACGCTATCCGGAGGGTATACGCCTCTTGACAGTATGCCTAAAATTATTGAGGTACTGACCACACTTTCTCCGACAAGGCATTTTGTAAGCTATGCTCAGGCAGTTTTGTTCCGCGATGCAGGACTTCAGATTGTCTGGCGTGAATTTGCCGCTGTAGCTGTGATCGGACTTGCTTTTTTTATAGGTTCTCTAATAAGGTTTCGTAAGACTGTTACAATTTCACAGACTTAAGTTATTTGTTTGGTTTGGTAATGTTATAGATGTGGTTAATCAAGTGGTTATTGAGACAACGTATTAGTTAGTTGTAAACGGCTCTCTCTGCCTCTCCTGTCATAGAAACAAATCTCACAGGGGATATGGTTTTCTTAATAAGTCCTTTCTTTTTCTTTATGATTAATTTTAGTTCCTGATATTCTTCTTCCAGAGGAATAACCATCCGGCCACCAATCTTTAATTGATCAAGAAGGGGTTTTGGCAAAACATGTGGAGAAGCGGTGACGATTATCGCATCGAATGGAGATTTCTCTTCCCATCCTTCATAGCCATCCCCGATTTTAAAATAAATATTCTTATAACCAAGCTTATCTAAAGTTTCTTTTGCCCTTACACCCAGGCTATTAATAATCTCTATGGTATAAACTTCACAGCCCAGTTCACTGAGAATCGCTGCCTGGTATCCGCATCCCGTTCCGATCTCAAGCACTTTTTCTCCCTTTTTCAAATCCAATAAATCGGTCATCAGTGCAACTATGTAAGGCTGAGATATAGTTTGGTCTTCTCCTATTGGCAGCGGCCCGTCATAGTAGGAATAATATCTGTATTTTTTTGGAACAAATTCATGACGCGGAACCCTTAAAAATGCCTTTAACAATTTGTTATTGCTGATATCGCGCCCTTTAATCTGTTCATCAACCATATTCTCCCGCTCTTTTGAGTAGTTTTCGCTGTTATCAAATTCCATATTGATTTCTCCCGGATTATTGTCTTGCCTCTATCTTGATCTGATAAACCAGATTGCCGCAAATATTATGACTGCAAGTACTATAATATAAAACAATCCACCGCCAATCGCTTCCATAAATGCATTCCTTTATAGCTATATTTTAAAATAATTGCCGTCTATTTGTAAGCGCTATTCTAATTTGCTGGTTAACAATTTTTTTAATTTAGCTCAGAGAATTTTAAAACCTTGGGTTTTACAAGCTTTTCGAAATCTTTATAGGAAAGCCGTATAAGCTCTGAATGCGTGCCAGCATTAAAGAATATCTCCTCATCTTCTGCCAGAGTTTTGGCTACATATACGTCCATACCATACAGGTTTCCAAAAGGCGGCATAGCACCCGTCTCACAGTCAGGAAACATATCTTTAAATTCTTCCTCGTCTGCAAGGCCAATCCTTGCAGCACCCGATGCCTCTTCTAAAAGCTGGAAATCGACATGATATGAAGCGGGAAGAACAGCCATCGCCATCTTGCCGTCAAGTTTTATCATAACAGTTTTTGCAAGCTCCTTTCCGGAAACATGGGCATTAGCCGCAATCTGCTGCGCAGTAAACGCCGGTGAGTGTTTAATACTGATGTACTTTATGTTATTCTCATCCAAAAAGTTTTTAAGTTTTTCTACGGGCATATCAAAACCTCCTTGTTTATAGTCTAAAAAAATCCCTAATCATGGGATTGGCTTTTATTACTACTACTCCAAATATAATGCCAAAACAATATTCAATAATTTGGGATAGTTACGGTGTTGTATGATATAGGTTTTGTCTAAATATCTGACAGCTTACGGTGAAGAAGCGCATGGGGTCAGGCTTTGGTTATTTGGCTTTTATGGAGAATTATGTCATAGTTAAATTTTAAAATGGCCAGAAAACCAAGAATACATGTACCTGGCGGATTCTATCATGTAATTCTCAAAGGAAATGCCGGTCAGGACATTTTTTACTCAGTAGAAGACACGAAATTTTTTGAAAGCCTCATTTCCGAGGGGATAGAGAGGTTTGGTCACAGGGTGCATACCTATTGCTGGATGAAAAATCATGCGCATCTTGTGATTCAGGTTTCTAGTATCCCGCTTTCAAAGATTATGCAGAACATTTCATTTCGGTATACTCTTTATATTAATAATAAATACGGCAAAACCGGACATCTCTTTCAGGGCAGATATAAAGCGGTTTTGGTAGATCCCGAAAACTACTTATTGCAGCTTGTAAGATATATAAATCTAAATCCTGTAAAAGCCAATATAGTAAATAAGCCTGAAGAATATAAGTGGAGCAGTTACAGGGCTTTTATTGGCAAATGCAGCTGTGATTGGCTCACAATGGACTATATTTTAAAGCTTTTTTCTGAAAATAGAGCGGACGCTCTAGACCAATACTGGCATTTTGTGATGGAGAAGGAGGAAGAGGAAGTATTAAAAGATCTGGAATCTGGAAATATAAACAAATATATGCTTGGGGATGAATTGTTTGCCGAGCAGGCACTAGAAAAGTCGGAAAATATCGATCAAAACAGTATGAGTATTGAGAAGATTATAAGTACGGTCTGCAGGTGGTTTGATATTACCAAGGAGCAGCTAACTTCTAGGGATAGAACTCACAAGCTTGGAAGAATTAGAGCTATTATCGGTTATTTAATTATGGAATACGCAAACACCAGCCTTACAGAATATGCCAGCTATATTCACAGGGATATATCTACCGTAAGTGGCGGTGTTGCCAGGTACCGCAGAAAACTTTTATCTGAAACTGAGGAGCAGGCAGATATTGCCAAACTGCAGAATGAATTAGGCATTTCAAACTAAAAACCCAATAATCAAAGCCTGACCCCACTTGGATGATGATTTGTTTGGGGTGTTTACAATAAATACTTAAAGTAAAACCTTAAATAAGTTCTGGAAAAAATCATTTTTTTTACTATCAAGCCAATTTAAATATTCATTCTAACTCCCCTAAAAAATTGATTATTTTTTCATATGCGACTTGACATTAGCCCTAAATTTTTATATAGTGGTATGAAGTGGCGTAAAGTGGCTTAGGGTGTACTAAAATGTTTAGAGGAAGATATGAGCATACTATGACTGATAAGGGGAGAGTGAGTGTTCCTTCACGCTTCCGCGATCTTCTGAAAAGCAAATACGAAGAAGAAACTCTTATTATTACCAATTTTAATAAATGCCTTGCTGCTTACCCGATTCAGGAGTGGTATGAAATAGAGAATAAAGTAGCGGAGCTGCCGCAGTTTAAACAGGAAGTTATTGCATTTCTAAGATATTTGATGGGTGGAGCCGTGGAATGTCCAATTGACAGCCAGGGAAGAATTCTGATTCCTCAGTCGCTTAGAAGCTATGCGAGTCTCGACAAAGACGTAGTTCTTATAGGCATGTTAAACAGGTTTGAAGTGTGGTCAAAAGAGGTTTGGGGTAGTGAAGAATCTCTCAAATCCTATGAAGAGTTTCAAAAGAGCAGTGAGATTTTAGCTGGTCAGGGTATATGATATGTTAAATACGGCTATGAATATGCAACCAAATAGTGTTCACGTCTCGGTGATGAAGTCTGAAATTGGGCAGTATTTAAGCCCCAGGGAAAATGGCGTGTATGTAGACGCTACGCTTGGATTTGGAGGGCATACCACTGAAATCCTGGAAAGATCGGATTACCTTGCAAATATAATCTGCTTCGAGATAGATAAAGAAGCGCTGGCCATAACATCCGAACTTCTTTCTGCTTTTAGTGAAAGGATAACCTTTGTTAACAGAAATTTCAGCGAAATAGACAGCGTTTTGGATGAGCTAAATATAGATAAAGTAAACGGGATTTTTGCAGACCTGGGGTTGTCATCCTATCAGCTTGAGAAAAGCGGCAGAGGTTTTAGCTTTCAAAAAGATGAATTTTTGGATATGAGAGCAGACAGCACAACCGATACTACGGCGTTTGATATAGTAAACAGTTTTTCACAGAGAGAACTTACAGAAATATTTTGGGAATATGGTGAAGAGCGATTTTCAAGACAAATTGCTGGGGCAATAATTAAAAGCAGGGAAGAAGAGCAAATATCTACTACTTTGCAGCTTTGCCGTATAATCGAAAACACTATCCCGCAGAGATTTAAGCCGAAGAAAATTAATTGTTCCACAAAGGTCTTCCAGGCTCTTAGGGTTTGCGTGAATAATGAGCTTGAAAATCTGCGTTTGTTTATTGAAAAAGCGGTAGAGAGGCTCGCAGTCGATGCAGCAATTGCTATCATATCTTTTAACTCTCTTGAAGATAAAATAGTAAAGAGCGTTTTTAATAAGTATTCTAACCCCTGCACATGCCCGCCGGATTTGCCACAGTGCAGCTGCGGTAAAAAACCTTCATTAAAAATAATAAATAAAAGAGCGATAGGCCCGAGTGAGGATGAAATTTTATTGAATCCAAGGAGCAGGAGTGCAAAGTTGAGAGTAGCTCAAAAAATTTAAGCAAATCTATTATGCATAAAATGCTAAAACAACAAATCAGCTCTAAAGAAATTTTAATACTAATTTTATTAGTTGTTGGATTTTTTATGTTCTATCTGCATACAAAGATTGAGCTTATTGAAGTGGGTTATGAAATCTCAGACAATGAGAGCTATAAAAGAGCTTTGGTTGAAAAAAATCAGACGTTAAAGGCACAGTTTTTTAACCTCAAATCTCCGGACAGGATTGAAAAGCTGGCGCTTAAACGGGGGCTGGTTTACCCCTCGCAAAAAGACATTTTGTATTCCGGAGATAAAAGGGATTTGAAGGCAAAAACAGGCAGCGATGAACAAAATTAAATTAAAGAGTAAATTAAACCTTTCAAGGAATTCCGATAAGCCAAAATGGAAGCTTGCAAGTATTGCGCTTTTTATTTGTTTTGTGTTTGTGCTTATAGCAGCAAGATCAGCGCAGCTGCAGCTTTTAAGAGATGATAAGGCATGCATAGTAGGTATGGACCAGCATGAGTTTGAAATAGAGCTTCTTCCCGAAAGAGGAGCTATCAAGGATGCCGGCGGAAAAGATCTTGCAATGAGCATCACGTCTTTTTCGATTTATGCTGATCCTTCTAAGATAGAAGACAAAAAGGATTTTACAAATAGGGTATCTGAAACCATAGGCCTTGAAAAAGAATATATAGCCGAAAAAATCAGTGCGAACAAATCATTCGTATGGCTTAAAAGGCTTGCAGGTGAAGAGGACATGCTTGCTCTGAAGAGGCTCAGTATTGCCGGTGTTGGTTTTATAGAAGAGCCAAAAAGGGTTTATCCGTATAATCACCTCGCAGGTCAGCTCTTGGGGTTTACTAATATAGATTCAAAAGGAATTGAGGGGCTGGAATATTTATATGACTCTTATTTATCGGGTACCAGGGATAAACTGGTTCTAAAAAAAGACGGTCTGGGAAGGGTCATATTTGAAGACCCTGCTGAGATTAAGGAGCAGACGCTTGGCTATGATATAGTGCTTACGATTGATTCACACATACAGCACATAGTAGATAATGTGCTCAAAAAAAGCGTTGATTCCCTGCAGGCTAAGAGCGGGCTTGCAATTGTGCTGGACTCTGAGAAGGGATCAGTTCTTGCAATGTCATCATATCCATTTCTCGATCCTAACACTTTTTCAGATTCTACTGATGAGCAGAGAAAGAACCTGCCGGTATGGAAATCATTTGAGCCTGGCTCTACTTTAAAACCAATACTTGTGGCAGGGGCCATTGAAGACAATCTTGTTAACCCCGGAAGCAAATTTGATTGCGAGTATGGGGTTAGAAAAGTCGGAGACTCTTTAATAAATGATGTTCATCCCTACAACATCCTTTCCGTTTCCGATGTAATAAGCTTTTCAAGCAATATATGTGCTTCAAAAATTGGAGAAAAGCTTGGTAAAAACAGACTTTATGATTATCTGAATAATTTTGGCTTTGGCAGTAAAACGCAGATAGAAATACCAGGTGAGTCTACCGGATTGCTTTTGGATTCGGAAAGCTGGGGGCCTGTGGAGCTTGCTACAATTTCATTTGGGCAGGGGATATCGGTATCAGCGCTGCAGCTTGCGACAGCTTTTTCCTCTATCGCGAATAAAGGCTATTTAATGAAGCCTTATATTGTAAAAGAAGTACTGGATTCAAAAGGAAACGTGATTAAAAGAAACATTCCTGAAATTAGAAAGAGGGTGATCTCTTATGAAACCGCTCAGATGGTTACTGATATGCTTATAAAAGCCGTAGATAAAGGAACCGGACAAAACGCTCAGGTTAAACTTTTTAAGGTCGCCGGGAAAACCGGCACGGCACAAATCCCTGACCCTGTAAACGGTGGTTATTATGCCGATAAGTATATTTCTTCATTTGCGGGGTTTGCCCCAATAGACCCGCCTAGTATTACTGTGGTAGTGGCAATTGAAAATTCTAAAAACGGTTTTTATGGAGGTGAAGTTGCAGCTCCGGNNGATAATGTGATCATGCCAAACTTTGAGGGCAAGAGCAGGAGGGAAATTCTACGCTGGTCTGAAACCGAAGGCGTAAAAGTGGATCTTTCGGGCAAGGGTTTTGCAGTAGATCAAAGCCCAAAACCAGGAGAAATAATAAATACTAAAGAGGTTTGCACCGTAAAACTGGATCAAACTATATGAACCTGAATAATTTGCTGCAGGGTTATGATTGCAAATT
>JABAHR010002081.1_pt1 | contig 20383 bp, 17 predicted proteins | sample 7062101 | NCBI WGS metagenome assembly JABAHR01 (sample SAMN14534553, study PRJNA622989) | marine sediment metagenome | biome: marine biome [ENVO:00000428]; feature: marine pelagic biome [ENVO:01000023]; material: deep marine sediment [ENVO:00002113] | place: India: Gulf of Kutch | collected... | reverse complement strand
GGGTGATAACCACCTGAACCCAAAACCTACATTTCTTCTTAAGTCCCCGGGATCAAGACTAAGCTCTTCACCGTCATTATAAGCATTACCCACATCTACAAAAAGAACTCCCTTCACGTTAATTTGTTTAATTAACGGAACTATATACTCTGCAGATAATAGAAGTTCCTGGGTACCACCGATGATCACAAAATCACCATCATCTGTTGGCACTCTAGCACCGACCCTTCTAAATTTAAATCCTCTAAGTGAGTTTGGGCCGCCCAGGAAAAATCTTTCACCAACCACAAGGTCATTACCAACATCCATAAGATTTAAATATCCATATCTGCCAGTAAATGCCAGCACCGTACTCTTCCATGCAGGATAAAAATACTTTGCACTCGCCCTGTACTTAATAAGATCAGTATCTCCTCCAAAGGGGCCACCATATTCAATGGATGTCCTTGCAACAAGACCTCCGGTAGGATCCAGGAAATTGTTTCTAGAATCCCATACAAGACCAGCTGAAATACTGCTTATGGTTCTTTTTGACTCTGTAATAATGAGCCTAGCATCACCAAAAACATCTCCTATATCCTGGTTTTCGTATCTGTAGCCAACCTCCCCTCTTAAAAATCTCCAAATTCTTCTTCCAAAAGTAAGCGCTGCGCCAAAGGATTTTCTGTCAAAATCCCTAAACTCTCTGTCAGTTCTAAAAATTCTTGCATTCATATTCCAGTCAGAATCCATAAATACAGGATCAGAGTAGTTAAGTGAAAACAGCTGAGTTACTCCTCCAATCTGAGCAGACAACGAAATCTGTTTACCATAGCCAAATAGGTTTGACTCTTGAATCTGTCCGGAGAAAAGCACGGTTTCTACAGAGCTAAATCCACCGGCAACGCTAAAAAATCCAGTTGGTTTTTCTTTTACATTAACATTGAGGTCAACCTGATCATCAGTACCCGGCACTCTTTCAGTATCCACCTGAACATCGTCTTCAAAATAACCTCTTCTAAAAATACGTGGTTTAATTGAGCGTATTTGAGTTGCATTGTACAAACTTTGTTCCTGAATCGGAATCTCTCTTCTTATTACTTTATCCCTTGTTCTTTCATTTCCTGCGATATCAATTCTTCTCACATATACTTCTTTACCTTTTTCTATAGTAAAAGTAGCATCAACATCTAATGTTTCTTTGTTTGGTATTATTATGGGATCAACATTTGCAAATGCATATCCCTTATCACCATAGAATGTAGTTAGTATATTAATATCGTCTCCAACATAACTGCTTTTGAATATTTCACCCTGCTTCAATTTTAATAAACCAACCAGCTCTTCATTTGTTACAATTAAATCTCCCTGTACTCTAACACTGTTTACCGTATATTGAGGCCCCTCTTCTACCCTAAATGTAATTATATGGCCCTCTTTCTCCTCACTGTATACCTTTTCAGGTTTGCTTACGTTTACATCCAGATACCCGTTATCCAGGTAAACAGCACGAATCCTATCCGAGTCCCTTTCGATTTCTTCTGGTCTGTATAGCCCCCTTGAAGTAATGAACGAGATAATACTTTTTGGCTTGGAATAAATCTTTTCCATTATTTCATCAGATTTAATTGAGTCGTTACCCTCAAATTGAACTTTTTTAATATAAGATTTCTTTCCTTCCTTAATATCTATATTGAGCTCAATTGTTCCTTCTCCCCTGGGCTCAATGGAATAATCAACCTCTGTAGGTATTATGCCTCTTTCAGAGTAGAGTTTTCTAATAGAGTCGAGGGTATTATTAAGACTTGTTATATCAACTATCTGCCCTTCATTCAAACTAAGCACATCAGTTATAGTTTCAGTACTAAGTTCATCATTTCCATTAATTCTTATATCTACAACAACTGGTTTTTCCGTAATTTTATAAATCAGGACTACACCATCATCTGTTTGATCTATTTCTGCAACAACATCATCGAAATATCCTAGTTTAAAAATACTCTTTATATCACTACTCACAGCACTGCTTGATAGCTTATCACCAGCAGATACCGATACCTTTGATTCAATAAGCTGAGTCTCTATCCTTCTGTTACCAACCACAATTACTTCAGTAATCTGACTGCCATCAGAGGACATGAGGGTACTGGGACTAAGAAGCAGTCCTATTAGCAAAGTAAGTAAGAACACTAAATATAATTTTGCAGAATTAATTTTCATTTACGATCTTACCATCAAGCAGATTAATTTTTCTATCAAAATATGAGGATACATATGTATTATGAGTTACTACAATTATGGATACATTATACTCTTTGTTTAATTTGACAAATAAATCTATAATAGACGATCCAGTTTTTTGATCAAGGTTACCCGTGGGTTCATCAGCAAAAATCACATTTGGTTTTAATATAATCGACCTTGCTATTGCAACCCTTTGCTGCTCTCCACCTGAAAGTTCACCCGGTCTGTGAGTTACTCTATCACCAAGGCCAACATCCTCAAGCCCTTTTAAAGCAATTTCTGCAGCTTCACTTTTGTTCATCCCATTAATTAGTGCGGGCATCATAACATTTTCCAAGGCATTGAATTCAGCTAAAAGATAATGAAACTGGAAAACAAAACCAATATGATTATTTCTAAATTTAGCAATCTCACTGTCCGACTTATTCAGCATACCTTCGCCATCATACTTTATATCACCTTTTGAAGGATGATCAAGTGCACCCATTAAATGCAGCAGAGTACTTTTCCCTGAGCCTGATACCCCTTCAATAGCAAGTGACTGGCCCTGATCAATCTTGAGGTCAATACCTCTTAGAGCCTCAACCTTTGAGCCATTGGTTTCATATACCTTCCATAAATCAGATACTTCTATCAAATAAGTTATTCTCCCTTATTCATATCTAAGTGCTTCAACAGGATCTTTCCTTGAAGCCTGAAACGATGGATATAGAGTTGCCAATAGACATATTAATAAACTTGTTACTGCTACACCTATAAAATAAATTGGTTCAATTTTAACTGGAAATCCAGAAACATAATAGACCCGGGGATCAAATGGGATCAAGCCCTTAACAAATTCCGAAGTTTTCAATAAATAACATATCAAATATCCCAAAATCGTACCAATTGTAGTACCTACAAATCCTATAATCATCCCTTCTGTTAGAAATATATTTAGAATACTGTTTCTCGACGCACCCATTGCCTTTAGGATTGCTATATCCCTGTTTTTTTCCATAACAACCATGGTTAGCGTACTAATAATATCCAGTGCCGCTACAAGGATAATAAAAGTAAGGAATATTCCTATGGCAATTCTCTCAAGCTTAAGAGCTTTAAAGAGACTCTGATTTACATCCTCCCAGTTTCTGGTATAAAATGGATATCCTAAATGATCTTTTAACTCTGCACTGAGTGATTTGGCTTCAAAAGCATTTTCTGATTTAAGCTCAATTCCAGAGACTTTATCTTTCATATCAAAAAACTTCATAGCATCTTTTATTGCAACATATGATATAGATGAATCATACTCCAGCATTCCGTAATCAAATATAGCAAGCACCTCAAATTTTCTTACTTTTGGAATATGTCCCAGGGGGCCGATCTTGCCAAAAGGGGAAACCAGGTTTATTTCATCTCCGATTATAACTCCAAGCGATGCCGCGAGTTCCTTCCCTATTATTATAGGAGGGTATCCGGATATAGTTTTGTGATCCAGCTTGCCAAGAAGCTCTTTGCCGTATTCTCTATGTTGCTGTACTGTTTTTTTGTTGCGGTCAAAGTCAGACCCCTTACCTATGGCTTCATATATATTAATCACTTTACCTGCAGACTCTGGCTTTATGCCCCTTACAACTGCGCCTGTAACATTAGAACCTGCTACAAGCATGCCCTGGCCATACACAAATGGGCTTGCTCCGGTTACACCCTTATAGTCTGATATTTTTTTCGTAAGTTCCTCATAATCTTCAAAAGCACCGTTATAGTTCAATACTACTACATGAGCATTGACTCCTAGAATTTTTTCCCTAAGCTCATCTGCAAAGCCTTTCATTACGCCAAGTACTACATTTAGAGACATCACCCCAATAATTACACCCACGATTGAAATAAGTCCTATGATCGAGACAAAGCTCTGCTTATTTCTGGATTTTAGATATCGGAGTCCAATGAAAAATTCGTATCTCATTCAGGTCTTAGGTGTGGAAAAAGTAGCACTTCTCTTATCGATGGGGAGTTTGTAAGAAGCATGACAAGCCTGTCTATTCCTATACCTGCTCCTGCAGTGGGAGGCATACCATACTCAAGGCAGTGTACATAATCAGAGTCCATTTCATGATATTCTTCTTCACCCTTAGATTTTTGTTCAATTTGATTCTCAAATCTTTGTTTTTGATCCTGAGGATCATTTAATTCTGAAAATGCATTGGCTATCTCTTTTCCTGATATATATAGCTCGAATCTGTCCGTTATAGTGGGGTCTTCGTCATTCTTTCTTGCAAGCGGAGAAACATCAAGAGGAAATCCATAAACAAAAGTGGGATTGTTCAACTTCTCACCTGTCACTGTTTCAAATATCTCCATGAGAGCCTTGCCCCTAATATTGTTGTGCTCAAGACCCATCGAATCTGCTTTTTTAAATAGAGCTTGTTCATCACTAAACTCTTTATCGCTTAGAGTTTCTTTTAAAGACTCCATAATATTTATTCTCGGCCACGGAGCAGACAGATCTATCTTGGTATCAATGTAGTCTATCTGCAGAGTACCTAGCACTTCCTTTGTAACGTGAATTATAAGATCTTCTATTAAGTCCATAAGATCTGTATAGGTTGAATAGGACTGATAAAATTCGATCATAGTAAATTCGGGATTGTGCTGTGTGGAAATACCTTCATTTCTAAAAGTCCTTCCAATTTCGTAGACCTTTTCAATACCACCAACTACAAGCCTCTTGAGATAAAGTTCGGGAGCTATTCGTAGATACAGCTCCATATCAAGGGCATTGTGGTGGGTTTTAAACGGTTTTGCAGTAGCACCCCCAGCTATGGGATGTAGGATCGGGGTTTCCACCTCTACATAACCCCTGTCATCCATATACTTTCTTATGACCTTTATTATTTTTGATCTACTGAGAAATATATCTTTTATTCCCTCATTTGATATTAAGTCCAGATAGCGCTGTCTGTATCGAAGTTCAACATCTTTTAGCCCGTGCCATTTTTCAGGAAGTGTCTTAAGAGACTTTGTAATTATTACAATTTCAGTTGTATTTAAGGTGAGTTCTTCAGTTTTGGTTTTAAACAGTTTTCCAGTAACACCAACAAAATCGCCTATATCTATAAATTTTTTAAAAAATTTTATTTTCTCTTCGCCAACCTGATTTTTTTGTATAAAGCACTGAAGCTTTCCAGTTGAATCTTTAATATGAAAGAAAGCACTCTTGCCAAAATCTCTAATGGAAATAACCCTTCCAGCAATAGAAAACTCAGCCTCAAGGGCTTTTAGTTGTTCTCCATCCTTATCAGAGTATATATCGATCAACTCCGAGGTCATATTGGCCGGTTTGAAGTCGTTTGAGTAAGGATTAACCCCCTGCTCTATAAGCTCATTTACTTTGTTTATTCTTTGTAAAGTTAGATCGTTTTCCATATTTAAAAATAATATTTAGGAATGAATTAGATAATTAAACTGGCTTTGTTAGAAAAAGTTCCTGTGGATTATTAACTATTTTGTATAGCTAGTAAAGATAATCAGATTACTCATGTTTTGCAAATTATTTGACATGGCTGAATTTAAATAATTCTTTAATGTAATAGAGAATAAAAACAAGAAATCCTAAAAGGCAAATTGAACCTATAAGTTTATACATATATGAGTAGCCATAATTTTCTGCGGCTATACCATAACAAAAAGCTCCCAACATCCCACCAAGAGTAAAAGCGACGCTGCAAATTGAAAACACCTTACCCCTTTCATTTAATCTAGAATTATCAATAACAATTGAGTAAAGCGTAGGGTATAAAAATCCATGACCAAAGCCAAACAATAGTCCGCAAAGAATCAAATCAACCTTCTGCTCAGAAAAACCAAGATAAATAATACTAGCTGTAAAGATAACAAGTGATGGTATAACTGTTTTTATCTTTCCTATTCTATCGGGGATCCATCCAACCACAAGCCTTATGAAAAGAACGGCAAAGGTATAGCTTATAAAAAATATCTCAAATTCCATGATATTTAGTTTTTGAGAGAAAACCGGAAGAAAGCTCAAAGTAGGTATAAATCCCGACCCTGCGATTAACAAAGTAAAAGCTGATAGCAATATAGCAGGTCTTTTAAGAATTTTTGTTAAGGATACATCGTCTTCGGATAGCTTTTCATCAACGCTTGTTATGACTATTTTAATATTTAAAATAAAAGGAAGGGCCAATAATCCTACAATAGATATCAGTATAAAAAAATAATTGAAATCAAAATACTCTACTATTTTCCTGCCGACAAAAGGAGCGAATGCATAGTTTATGATTGTAAATACTCCAAATATACCCAAAGCCTCGGTCCTGTTTTCTTTTGGAGAGACTTCTGTAACAAGCGTGCCTGCTGAAACAAAAAACAAAGAAAAAGCAAAACCCTGAAATATTCTGAGCACATAGACAAGATATCCCAGATTGTTTATTAGCACTAAGGGCAAACTAGTTAAAGCAAGGAGCGTAGTGCCCATAAACAATAGCTTTTTCTTATCATGCTTATCTACTAAATAACCAACAAATGGAGTGCTGAATATTGTGCTAAAACTGGTAGCACCCATTATAAATCCTATATCACTCTCACTACCCCCAAGTTCTTTAATCCATACAGGCAGGAGCACAAATGCGTGCATATTGAAAAAAAACAGGAAAGAACTTGCTGTTAGCAAAATAAAGTTCTTATTATAAAGCCTGGAATTAAACTTTAGAAGATTAGGCATTTAGAGTTCATAATCAAATGGTTGAGTTGATTAAATATAAAATAAATATTATAATCAGCAAACGAACAAGGTAACCAATCTATACCCTCAGTACAGATTTAGCAGCAACAAAGTTTGAGCCAGAATAATTAAGGGTATAAAAGGATGTAAGGAGGCAGGTATGTTTTCAAATTTTCCCTTTAGAGTTTATTCGTCTCTAAAATCAATTTCAATATATTCAGTGGCTTTACTCATCATGTTTTTATTACCCGAAACGGGGCTTGGTCAGGATACAGCAGCTCTGGATACAGGCGATACGGCATGGATACTCATTTCCACAGGGCTTGTTTTATTCATGATGATCCCAGGACTTGCAATGTTTTATGCAGGGCTTGTAGGAAGAAAAAATGTTCTTTCGATATTTATGCAGTGTTTTGCCATTACAGGTGTTATAACAGTATTGTGGGTTTTGTTTGGCTATAGCATGGCGTTTGATACTACAGGAATGCAGGAAGGAGTAAGAAATATAAATTCATTCGTGGGTGGTTTTTCAAAGGCAATGCTTGCAGGTATTGGAATAGATACTCTTGCGGGAACAATCCCAGAGACTGTGTTTGTTACTTTCCAGATGACTTTTGCAATCATTACACCCGGACTTTTTATTGGAGCATTTGCAGAACGAATGAAATTTACAGCCATAATGGCATTTGTAATTTTCTGGGCAATCCTTGTTTATTTCCCCATCACACATATGGTCTGGAGCGGTAGTGGTTCTTTTCTTGGAGATATGGGAATTATAGATTTTGCCGGTGGAATTGTAGTACATATTACAGCAGGTGTAGCAGCTTTATTTGCAGCTATAATGGTAGGTAAGAGAAGGGGTTATCCCACTACAATGAAACCTCCGCATAACATGACTCTTACCCTAACTGGAACAGCCATGTTATGGGTAGGCTGGTTTGGCTTTAATGGAGGAAGCGCCCTTGCAGCAAACGGCCAGGCAGGAATGGCGGTGCTTGTTACTCAGATTTCCCCATGCCTTGCTGCCCTTACATGGATAACGATAGAATGGATAAAAGCAGGAAAGCCAAGTGCTCTTGGTTTTGCTACAGGTGCAATTGCAGGGCTTGCCGCAATCACACCGGCCTCAGGATCTGTTGGCCCTCTTGGAGCAATTGTAATTGGAATAAGTTCGGGGTTTCTTGCAAATATTGCTTCAACTTCAATTAAACAAAAACTGGGTTATGATGATGCGCTTGATGTTGTAGGCGTTCATGGAGTCGGTGGACTAATTGGTATTTTATTAGTAGCATTTTTTGGCTCTCCGCTTCTGGGAGGAACTGTAGAAGGCCTTGTGATGTCTAAACAGTTTGGCATTCAAGCTTTTGGTGCTGTATTTGCTATAATTTATACAGCAATATTTTCCTATATAATATTAAAGGTTATTGATATGGTTATTGGACTCAGAGTAAGCGATGAAGAGGAACTGCAGGGTCTTGACCTTGCTGATCACGGCGAGTCTGGTTACGATCTATAATAATTAGTTTAAATAGAAATTAAAACACCAGATCAGATAAGATTATTTGATCTGGTGTTTTTTTTGTATATTATTATTTGTCAGGATCTATATTTAAAAGTGGTATTCCTTCACTGCCTGTAAATTTTGGCAAAATACCATTCCATTTTTCTGCTAACCTGAGTTGGATTAAAGCCGGGTTACCCTTAAGTGCTCTTGCTTCTCTTTCGATAGCATCTGCCCTTGCCTTTGATGCTACTTCAATTTGAAATGCTTCTGCCTCCGCTGCAAGTTTTTTCTCTTCGGCTGCAGCCTCAGCCTGTGTTATTCTTCTGATCTTTTCATTTTTAGCCTGAAGAGCTTCCTGTTCTGCTTTAACTTTAAGTTCAATAGCCCTATTAAACTCGCTCGAAAAATCAAAATCAGTTATTGCCACATTTGCAATAGTGAGTGCATTCTCTGCTTTTTTATCTTTTAGAGTAATTTTTATAAAATTATTTATAGCTTCCTGAATCCTAATCTTTACCTCTTCCCTTTTTGTTACAAGCTCCTCTGCTGTGTACTGAGCTGTAATAGCCTTCACAGATTCCTGAATGGCAGGCTCAATGAGTGTAACTGCTACTGTCTGCCTGGTTCCAATCTTTTGATAGGTTTTTGGCGCCACAGAACCAGCCAGTGAATACTGAACAGTTACCTGCGTAGTTACGGTCTGTAAATCTTTGGATGCCGAAGCAGCCTTAGCATGAGCTTTTGTAAGTCTTACATCCATAATCTCTACCTTATCCAAAAATGGTTTTTTAAAGTGAAAACCCTCAGGAAGAGAATTTGGCTGTACGGCCCCAAGAGTTCTAATAACTCCCACATGGCCGCTATCTACAGTTACAAATCCATCCATCAATATAACAATTACTGCTATGATAACCGGTATGACAAAATTAAATTTTGGCATTTTTATATCCTTTAATTCTGAAGACATTTTTAAAACCCCCTATAGATTTAATTTCTCTTTATTAGTAGCAAAGAGAGAATTTTAAGAATTAATTATGAATATCAATATAGGCACAATAAACAAATTTTAAAGTGCTAAGAGAATAATTGTCATAATTTCTATAAATTTTCATATACGATTTTACCGCCAACAATCGTATAGTTTACTTTTCCTTTTACTGCCATATCATGAAAAGGAGTGTTTTTACCCTTTGATTTAAATAGATGCCTGTCAATGACAGACTCATCAACAGTATTAAATATCACAACATCTGCAACCGAACCTTCCTTTAATGTGCCTCTATCAGAACCAATTATCTGAGCAGGAATATTTGTAAGCTTTGAAACCATTTCATCAATAGATATAACTTTTTGTTCTACTAACTTAAGTGAGAGCTGAAGAGCAGTTTCCAGTCCTGTAATTCCAAATGGCGCCTTATCAAACTCAACTTTTTTTTCATCCTCAGAATGCGGGGCATGGTCTGTGGCAATAGCATCTATTGTACCGTCTGAAAGTCCCTCACGTATGGCCTCAACATCTGCAGCAGTCCTGATTGGCGGATTTACCTTTGCAAACGTATTGTAGTCCTTAACTATTTCATCTGTAAGATGAAAATGGTGCGGGGTAGCTTCTGCAGTTACTTTAACCCCTCTGGATTTTGCATCTCTTATTATTCTAACCGAGCCTTCGGTTGATACATGACAAACATGAAGATGTGTTCCGGTAAGCTCACTAAGATTAATATCTCTTGCTATCATTACCTCTTCAGATGCATTGGGTATTCCTTTTAATCCAAGCGTAGTAGAAGTAACACCTTCGTTCATTACCCCGTCACATGATAGACCCTTATCCTCTGCATGAATAAGGACAGGAATATCAAAAGCCTTTACATATTCCATTGCATTTCTCATAATTCCAGAATGCATAACAGGCACACCATCATCTGATATCCCTACACATCCTGCTTCATACATCTCACCTATATGCGCTAAGGATTCACCCTGCTCACCTATTGTAATGGCACCTATTGGAAGTACGTTTACAATCCCTTCGGTTCTGGCTTTGTATAATATAAACTCTGTTACAGAGGCATTATCATTTACAGGATTTGTATTAGGCATACAAACAATAGTCGTAAATCCTCCTGCTGCCGCAGCTTCACAACCTGTTTTTATTGTTTCCTTATGCTCAAAACCTGGTTCTCTTAAATGAACATGCAGGTCTATTAAACCCGGGCTTATAATTTTGTCCTTGCAATCAATTCTTTTATATCCTTTATATTTAGATGAGGAAATCTTTTTGGGAAAATCATTAATTTTGCCATCTTCGATTATCACATTTCCTTTTTGATTTATGTTCTGGGATGGATCAATAATAGTTCCATTTTCTAAGATTAGATTCAATTTTCACCTCTTTTCTGTACTACATGATATAACATGGACATTCTTACTGCTATCCCGTTTGCTACTTGTTCGAGTATTACTGATTTGGAGTTATCTGCCAGCTCAGAACTAAGCTCTATACCCCTGTTGATTGGCCCGGGATGCATAAGCATCACATCATCATTAGCAAGGTTTAGTCTTTGTCTTGTGAGCCCATAGAACTTCGAATACTCTCTTAAAGATGGAAAAAGATTTGTATTTTGGCGTTCCTTCTGAATTCTAAGCATTATAACAACATCTGCTCCCTTGAGGGAATCTTCTATTGAATAATAATGTGTAACACCCAGTTCTGAGATATATTTAGGTATGACAGTTGGTGGGCCAACAACTGAGACATTAGCTCCAAGTTTATTAAACCCCCAGATGTTCGACCTTGCTACACGACTGTGAAGAATATCACCCACAATAACTATATTAAGCCCTTCAATCTTTTTCTTTATTTCTTTTACCGTAAAAAGGTCAATTAGTGACTGGCTTGGGTGTTCATGAGAGCCGTCTCCGGCATTAATAATAGAACAATCAAGTTCTTTTGCCAGCAACCAAGGTGCGCCTGACATAGGATGCCTTATTACGATAATACTTGCACCCATAGCCTTTAGGTTTTTAATTGTATCAAGCAGAGTTTCACCCTTTTGAACACTGCTTTGATTGAGGCTTAGATTAAGAACATCCGCACTCAGTCTTTTCTCAGCTATCTCAAAGGACGACCTGGTTCTGGTACTAGGTTCAAAGAACAGATTTACTACAGTTATTCCTTTTAGTGTCGGTACTTTTTTGATATTTCTAGAACTAACAACTTTCATAGATTCGGCAGTTTTAAGTATCTCATTTATATCCTCTGCCGACATCTCACTTATACCAAGTATATGTCCTTTGGAAAAACCCATAATTATGTTGTAGTTACTTCAACTCCTTCCCTGCCGTCAGTATCATTCAAAAAGACGTTTACCCTCTTACCCCCTGCAATATCAAACACTGCTCCACAAAAATCGGGCTGAATTGGAAGCTCTCTATTACCTCTGTCTACAAGAGTAATGAGTTTAATTGAAGCGGGTCTTCCATAATCCATTACGGCTTCAATTGCAGCCCTTGCCGTCCTTCCCGTATATATAACATCATCTACAATTACTACGTCTTTATTATTAACATCAAAGTCTATATCAGTTTTTTCAATCGCAGGCCATGTATCTTTTGTTCTGAGATCATCTCTATACAATGTTATATCCAGTGTCCCAAGTGGTATATTGCTGATATTATTTGTATTAAGTTGTTTTAATATTCTTTGTGCTACTACAATACCCCGGGTTCTGATGCCCACAATACATACATTATCAAAATCATTAATACTTCCTTGCAGTAATTCCGATATCTTTGTTATCGCATCTCCTATATCCTCAGCATCCATCAACAGATCTATATTCATACTATTGCGGACCTTTTATTTGAAAAATGTATGAGTATCTGATTCACATTGATGATGGAATTCAAAGTCTTTTTTATATTTTTTATAAAAATGCGCAGTATCCCAATAGCTAATATCCAGATATACTTTCTTTCCTTCGATCTTTAATTGATACTTACTATTTTGTTTAGGTATGCCAATCCTACGAAGATCTTCATCCACTCTCATAGTTACAAATTGACCGCCATATTTCTTATATCTATCGACCTGTTCTGCACATATACCTCTAATACCAAAGACTCCTTTATAAAGAATTGGTCCAACTTTAAATGCTACAAAAAGCAGTACACATGCTATTATAACAGTAAATACGTTCTTTGCTCCCATTTTTAACCTCCACTTGTCAGTTAATTAATTTAAATATTCTTTCCCATCTAACATCACTTATTAATTTATTATTTCTATCATCCCATGACCAGTGTGTCAGTAATGCCTTGCCTGATATATTTTCAAACGGTACAAGACCCCAATATCGGCTGTCTTTGCTATTATCTCTATTGTCGCCCATTACAAAGTAATGTCCATCCGGCACTTTATCAAAAGGTATAAAAATTCCCTTATCAGTCGATTTTTTGCCGTTACGATATATCACCTTGTGCTTGTGGTTAAACAGGTCCTCTTCATATTCATCTACATATGTAGTGTCATTGAGGCTGTTACTATCATAAGAACTTGTAAATTTTAAGGATATTTGCTTATCATTTATATATAAATTTCTCTTCTTGATTGTTATAGAATCTCCGGGAAGACCAACAACTCTCTTAATATAGTGAACTCCTTTTTTTGAAGGTTCCTTATCTCCATTGGGATATATAAATACAATAACATCACCATGTTCTATGTTTTTTATTCCCGGAAGTATCTGTATGTTGGTAAAAGGTATTTTTGTTCCATAAATAAATTTTGTGACAAGAAGGTGATCACCCACAAGCAGATTTGGTATCATCGAGCCAGAAGGAATTTTAAAAGGTTGTACAATAAATTCTCTTACAAACAAAGCTAGGAAAAGAGCTATTATTAATGATTCAATATTCTGTCTAAGTTTGGATTTTACAAATTTGGATAAATGTTCAGATTCAAGCTCCCGCAGTTCCTGATTGAGCCTTTTGGTATCCTGTATATTTTTTTGGTTCAGTGAGTGTTCAATTGCAGTGATTTTTTCACCAAATTTATTCTTTATACTTGAATCAATGAGCCCATCACTCTTTGCAAGCACCGACTTTATATCAGAAATTGTCTGTTTAGCGGATGACTCGACCTTCTTTTCTTCAGAAAATATATTAAACATAATTTAATCGAATAATATAAACGCCCAGATATTAGTTTCAACGGTTAGTTAAAATAATAATGCAAATTATTAATGTTTCTTGTATTAATAGTATTAATTAATAGCAACACTACCCGAAGAGTCTTCTGAGATGATCCGCTCCACAGACTTTACTCCCTTGAGTTTAGTGATACGCATCATAAGTTTATCTAGCTGCTTTATGTCCTTAACATTTACATCAAATGTTCCTACTGCATTAGCCTCGTCTGGGGATGACATTTCTGCTTTAGAAATATTAATGTCAGATGAGGATATTGATTTTGTAATATTAGAAAGAATCCCGGGCTCATCATTGCATTTTACCAGTATTCGAGCTGACATTAGGCCCTTATAGGATTTGTCCCATTCTACATCTATTTTTCTTGATGGATCTATTTCAAAGAGCTGGGGACAATCACTCCTGTGTATTGATATCCCTCTGCCTCTTGTGATATAACCTACAATATCCTCTCCTGGAAGCGGAGAGCAGCAATGTGAAATCCTTATCAAAATATCATTATAACCTCTTACCAAAACTCCATCCGAGCTATCTTTTGTAATAGTTTTTATAATTTTATCAATTCTGCTTGTTTTATTTAACTTATCTAAATCTTTATCATTAGTGATAAAATATTTCATTACATCTGAAGCAGATATCTTCCCAAATCCAACCGCAATGTATAGATCATCTACGTTTTTAAATTTGTAATCTGAGAGCACTTTTTTAAGATTATCATCTTTGAGTAATTTCTGAAATTCGATACCCTGCTGCTTAAATTTACGCTCACAAATTGATTTGCCTACCATTTTCGACTGATCCTGTTCCTTTGATCTAAGCCATGACCTTATCTTTGTTTTAGCGCTCGAAGTAACTACGAATTTAAGCCAGTCCTGGTTGGGATATTTATCCTTTCTTGTCATAATCTCAACCGTATCACCACTTTTTAGAGTATGATCCAGCGGAACTATCTTACCGTTTACAATTGCTCCGGAGCAGTGGTGTCCTACCTCTGTATGAATAGAATACGCAAAATCAACAGGCGTAGCGCCATTTGGCATCTCTTTTAAATCACCTGTTGGAGTAAATATATAGACCATATGCGGTATTAAATCTCCTTTTACCGCATCTAAAAATTCATTTGGGTCCTTGATATCTTTCCATTCAAGTAGCTGTCTTAAATTTGCATATACCCTGTCAAACTCATTTTTTGAATCCTTGCCTTCTTTATATTTCCAGTGTGCAGAGATTCCAAATTCAGAAAGTTCGTGCATCTCCTTAGTTCTTATCTGAATCTCCATTCTCTCACCAAAAGGACCTATCACAGTAGTATGAAGTGACTGGTACCCGTTTAATTTGGGAAGTGCAATAAAATCCTTAAACCTTCCTGGTACGGGTTTCCACACAGAATGTACCAAACCCAGAGTTTCATAACATTTGCTTACTGAATCTGTTATTATTCTAAAAGCAATAACATCATAAACCTTATCAAACTCGATATTCTGATTTACCATTTTGGTGTAGATTCCATAAGAATGCTTCATTCTTCCGGATATTTCGGCTTCTATGTTAGATTCTTCCAGTTTTGACAAAAGTAAAGTTTTGACCTCATCAATATACTTATCCCATTCTTTTTTCTTTTTTTGTATTATTCCGTTGATATTTTTGTATTCTTCACTTTTTAAATACTTAAAAGAAAGGTCCTCGAGCTCAGTTCTAAGCCAGTAAATTCCCAGTCTGTGCGCAAGTGGGGCATAAATATCAAATGTTTCTTTAGATATTCTCTTTTGCCTTTCTGGGTTTAAGTGTTCCAATGTTCTCATGTTATGGAGACGGTCAGCAAGTTTTACGAGTATAACCCTGATGTCTTTTGCAGTTGCAAGTATGAGTTTTCTGAAGCTTTCAGCCTGTTCTTCAACCTTAGTGTTAAAACTCAGACGGCTTATTTTGGTAACGCCGTCTACAAGAAAAGCTACCTCTTTTCCAAAAAGACTTTCAATCTCTTCTTTTGTCGCAAGTGTATCTTCAATCGTGTCATGCAGCATGCCTGTAATAACTGAAGCAACATCGAGTTTCATATCGGCAAGTATTGCAGAAACCTCAAGTGGGTGACTTAAATAAGGCTCACCGGATACCCTCTTTTGTCCAGCATGCACTTTGGCTGAATATACATAAGAAGCCCGTATAGACTCCATGTCCTGATCAGAGAGTGTGGTATAAGAACCAACCTTATCTATTATATCATTCGATCTAATCATCTATTGTTTAAAAATAAATTTTATGTACTTTTTGTGCTTCTTCGAGCTTTTATTATATCAACTAATTTATTAAAAGAGTATTCTAACTCACTATTAACAATAATATAATCATAGTTGATGCTTTTTTCTATCTCTTTTCTTACTACTTCCAATCTTTTATCTATTTCAGATTCGGAAATGTCTCCCCGATCTATGAGTCTTTGTCTTAAAATCTCAATCGATGGAGGCTTTAAAAAAACATATACTGCATCCTCACCTGTTTGTTTAATCTTATTAGCGCCATCTACATTTATATCCAGCAGTACATCAAAATTGCTGCCATGAGACTGCCTTATTATATCTACTGGCGTTCCGTAATAATTCCCATGCACATATGCCCATTCTATAAACCTGTTCTCTTCTATCATCGTTGAAAATATTTGCTCATTGACAAATACATAATCAACTCCATCTCTTTCACCCTCTCTGGGGCTTCTGGTTGTATAGGATGTTGCGAATTTGAGACTATCAAATTCTTCAACCAGTTTCTTAGTAAGTGTAGTTTTACCGCTTCCTGATGGCCCTGAAATTACATACAACATATTTTATCTGTTATTACCCAATATTTTATATTGTGTTAATTTGTACCTGCTAATCTAATTTATTTGCCCAGTTTTTCTGCAATGTGTTTTACTTTCTGCGATTCATTTTTATTCATCACCAATATGCCCTGCTTAGAGTCTACTACAATCAAGTCATTTACCCCTATGGTCACAATAGGTTTTTTTCTTCCTATTATCATGTTTGAACTACAATCAAGGCTGTATGAATCAGCTCTTAGTATGTTCTCCTTGGAATTTTTTCTCAAATATTCATCAAGTGACTGCCAGGTACCTATGTCACTCCACGAAAACTTGGCAGGAATAACGACCGTGTTTTTAGATTGTTCCAATATCATTTTATCCACTGGACCGGCTGTGACTTTTTTATAATAATCCCCAAGTAAAGTTTTATTACAAAAGTCATAATTACTATACCTACCCCACTGCGGACAGTGGACACTAAATTCTTTCAATATAGATGATGCCTTCCATACAAATATTCCACTATTCCAAAAATATTTTCCTGTTTTTATATATCTTTTAGCCGTAGAGCTACCAGGTTTTTCGGTAAACTGCGAGACTGTGTACGTACTATGACGGGCAGTGCTATGTATCCTGTCATTCTTTTTAATATATCCATAGCCGGTGTCAGGTCTTGTAGGTTTAATACCAAGTGTAACAAGCGGATAGTTATCTATAGTTAGGGGTTTTGAACATATTCTTATGGCGTATTTGAGAGTACTTATAAATTTGTTTTTATTAGATATCGCATGGTCTGCCGGAAGCACTACTATTACAGCGTCTTTGTCTAAATTAGAAATAATTTTTGATCCGTAATATATGCATGGTCCTGTATTTTTTCCTTCAGGCTCAGCAAGTATATTCTTTTTGTTTAGCTCGGGAAGATATTTTACAGTTTTGTTAACATAGTTTTTAGTAGTAACCACAAATATATTTTCATTTTTTACTAGACCACATATTCTTTCATATGTACTTCNNCTTCTTAATAGAGAATTATCACCTGTTAGATTTAAAAACTGTTTGGGATTATCTTTGCTGCTAAGCGGCCAAAACCTTTTACCCTCTCCTCCTGCCATAATTAACGCATAAAGTGACATAAACTATTCCCTTATAAATATATTATTTTAATATATAATCTCTTAAAACAATTATTCTATATTAGTACTTATCGAATAAAAGATTATGAAAAGAATATATATTATCATTTTCTTGGCTACATTTCTTCTAGCTGCAACAAATAATATCTTTGCAGAAGATTATTATCAGTGGACTGATGAAAAAGGAGTCGTACATGCTACAGACAACCCCGACAAAGTACCACCAAGATATAAAAATTCCCTAAAAGTGGTCAGAGAAAAAGATACAGGTACAAAAGCTACGCTTAATAACTATAAAAAATTAGCAAAACGCAATCAGCAAACAATAATTGTTGTTGCAGTCTCACTTCTTGGACTTCTTATCCTTTATAAATTGTTTAAGAGTTTAAAGAACAGATCCTCAGTGAAAAGTAAAAATAAGTACGATGAGATTATAAAAAAATCAGGAATTGATACGATGAACATCCCTCAGTTTAAAAATTATGTTAAAAATGTGCTATCAGCCAAGGGTTATCATGTAAAGGTATTTGAAGGCGACCTTGACTTTGGAGTTGATTATATAGCAGATAAAGGAAGCATGAACTATCTTGTGAAGATAGTGGCAGATAATATGACAACATCAAAAATGGTGGTAAACGATATCTTAAGAGATACATCAAAGTATGGATGTAACGCTGCAATGGTTATCTCAAAAAACTATTTTACTGAAGATGCTTTAGAATTTTCAAAGTCATCCCCTAGTGAGCTCATAGACAGAACCACTCTTGGCAAATGGATCAAAGACACCAAGCTTTATAGTTAGAAAATATCTAATTGTTATACTGCTGAAATAAGTCCTGAGCTTCTTTATTGGTTGGATCAAGAAGTATTGCCTTTCTCAAATTATCTAGTGCATCAAATATCCTGCCATCTTTAAAATACGCCCTTCCAAGCCCTATATAGGAATCAGAGTTCTCAGGATCAATTTGCAGTGCCAGTTTAAGAGCAGAGATTGTATTATCTAAATTACCGCTTTTAAGCTCTTCTGCAGCAAAGGATACAAGAAAAGATACAATCTGGTTTGTAGAACTACCTGCCGAGCTGTTAAGATCAAGATATTCTTTTAGATATTCTTTAGATTCGTCAAAATTGCCTTTTCTAATTTCACCAACTACCAATGCAAATAGCGTATCAATCAAAAGATTTGACACCTCATCCCTGGTTTGTGCGGGTGATATCTTATAAGCAGTTCTGAGAGGTATAAGTGCGCTGTACCACTGTTTAAGATTAATATAAGAGCTTCCCAGATAGATATATGCCTTGGTATAGTTTGGATCAAGCTCTGTTGCTCTTATAAAGTGAGTAGTTGCTTTATCAAACTCTCCTCTGTTAAAATAACTAAGTCCCCTATCAAACTCAAAAGTGGCTGAGCTTTCAGTAATAAGTCCTGCACAAGAGCTGATAACACTGGATATTAGTAATACAGTAATAATAAAATTCCTTGCTCTATGAAACTTAAAATATTTTTTCATTTTAACTTAACACCTATTTATTTTATTCATTCAAAATTTTGATTTATTATTAGCGTATATGAATAAGTTTACAACACCGTCAAAGAAAATACCCGTCCTCAGGCAGTCTTATGGATATAAAACAATTTCAGAAATGACTGCAAACTCTGCAGAGAATTATAGCGATAAAACGGCATATGAGATTCCAGGCGAAAACCAGATTATTAAATACACCTTTGGTGATGTAATCAATTTAGTTCAAAAACTTGCAAAACATCTAAGCGAAGCAGGATTATCAAAAGGTGACAGGATAGCCATAATCGGAGAGAACAGCCCGCATTGGGCAATTTCTTTCTTTGCCGTATCATGGGTAGGAGCCGTTGCTGTTCCTCTTGATGCCAGAGCATCTATGGATAATCACAAACTCGCTTTAAGTCATTCCGAGGCTTCTTGTGTAATTACATCAAAAAGTTTTTTAAGTTCCATAGAAGCTCTAAAAAATTCTATTCGTTCACTTAAAACTGTAATAAGAATGGATGAAATCGATGAACTTAACAACAAATACTCAACCGGCATAAGCCCTGCTGATATCGGAGGCGATGACCTGATGGAAATACTTTTTACTTCTGGAACTACGGGCGATCCAAAGGGAGTAATGCTAAGCCATAAGAACCTTATGTCCAATGTTGAAGATGTACGAAAGATAATTGATCTGAATGAAGAGGACAAGGCATTTTCAATCCTTCCTATTCACCATGTATACGAATGCACAGGGGGTCTGCTATCCACTTTTTATAACGGAGTAGATGTGTTTTATGCAAGGAGTTTGAAACCTCGTGAAATGCTTGCAGACCTTAAGACAGCAAGCCCGTCTATATGGTTAAACTCACCGCTTATACTTGAAAAACTGTATCAGAGGATAAACAAAGAGCTAAGCACACAAACCGGAGTTAAATCCATAATAGCCAATATGATGCCCAAACACATATTAGGCAAAAAAGTTAAGCAGAAGCTTGGTCTTAGCAACATAAGGCTTATTTTAAGCGGAGGGGCTGCCCTTGCCGATTGGGTTGGAGACGGGCTGGATGAGCTTGGATTTCCAATTCTTCAGGGATACGGCCTCTCTGAGTCTTCTCCCCTCATAAGCGTAAATCCTGCAAGTAATCCAAGAAATGATAGTGTAGGCATGGTAATACCAAGTGTGGATGCAAAGATAGTAGATATTGATTCTGAGGGTAATGGAGAGATTTGGGCAAAGGGTGACAATATAATGAAAGGCTACTACAATAATGA
>JABAHR010003693.1_pt3 | contig 20425 bp, 15 predicted proteins | sample 7062101 | NCBI WGS metagenome assembly JABAHR01 (sample SAMN14534553, study PRJNA622989) | marine sediment metagenome | biome: marine biome [ENVO:00000428]; feature: marine pelagic biome [ENVO:01000023]; material: deep marine sediment [ENVO:00002113] | place: India: Gulf of Kutch | collected... | reverse complement strand
AATTTCTTTGACCTGGGTGGGGATTCGATTATTAACATCCAGATTACAACACAAGCAACGCAAAAAGGACTTTTCTTCACACCGAAAATGCTGTTTGAAAACCCAACCATTGCCAGTTTGGCAGCAGTGGTTGAGATGGAATCAACTGTGGTTGCAGATCAAGGTCTGGTAACCGGCCCTGTTCCACTCACCCCAATCCAGCATTGGTTTTTTGAAGGGAAACCGTCTAACCCTCATCACTACAACCAGGCATTGCTTGTAGAAACAAATACAACGGTGAATAAGGACGCCCTGAGAAAGGCCTTGTTTGAATTGGCCCTTCATCATGATGCATTGCGCTCGAGATTTATTCCGTCTAAATTTGGTTGGGAACAGGAAATTATTGGAGAGGAAGGGGCTGAAATTCCTGTCACGTGGAAGGATTTATCTGATTACTCTGACCAGGATCAAAAAGAAATCATCGATACGGTCGCCAAAAATATAAACGCAAGCCTAAATATCTCTCATGGTCCAATTGCGCACGCGGCCTATTTCGAATTGGGAGATGGGAAGCCAAGAAAGCTGCTGATCGTTGTTCATCACCTTGTCATTGATAGTGTTTCATGGCGCGTCTTTATTGAAGATCTGGAAACAGGACTACGAATTGCCAACGGAGAAGATGTTTCCTTGCCAGCAAAAACATCCTCCATCAAACAATGGTCTGAGCAACTATCTGAATATGCACAAACCAAAGAAGTCACCAGTGACATCGAATATTGGAAAGCGAACCTCAACGCATTTGATATACCTCCACTCCCAGTTGATCATCCTAACACACAGCAAAACAGACATGCTGATATGAAAGTCTTATCATTGGAACTGGAGGATGAAACCACGGTCCAGCTGTTGCAAGAAACGCAGCACGCCTACAACACGAAGACCGATGAACTGCTAATGGCTGGTTTGGCAAAAATTCTTACAAATTGGACAGCGGAAAACATTTGTAGGATTGATGTTGAAGGGCATGGTCGTGAAGAAATTGACCAAAATATGACTCTCCTTCGAACGATAGGTTGGTTCACCAGTCTCTATCCGGTAACTCTCCGCTTACCTGCCCAGCAAGATCACGCACAGATTATAATGGCAGTTAAGGAACAGCTTCGCCAAATCCCAAATCGCGGTTTCAGCAACGGTTTGCTTCGCTATTTGAATGACGCTCCACTCGGTCAAATCACAACAAAAGGTCCAGAATCTCAGATTTTGTTCAACTACCTGGGCCAATTCGATCAAATGCTATCCAACCAGGCAAAATTCCAGTTAACCGGACCGATTACTGTATCCAATGCGCCTGAAAACCAACGCAGATATCCGATCGAATTAATCGCTTATATCCAATCTGGCAAACTTTACATGGATTGGATTTACAATGAAAAAACCCTTGATCAGACTACTGTACAAAAGATAGCACGCGAATACATGAAAGAGTTACGGGCAATAATCTCACATTGCGTCGAACTAACCCAACAAACATATACACCTTCCGATTTTCCAGATGTGGATCTTGATCAGGACGAATTAGATTCGATATTATCAGAGTTTGGGGAGTGAATAGCTGTGAGTGAGAGAAATATTGAATCCATTTTCCCCCTAACCCCTATGCAGGAGGGAATTCTATTCCATTCCTTGATGACACCTGATTCGGGCATGTATTTTGAGCAGTTTTCCTGCAAGATCCATGGAAACCTGGATGTCGAATTGTTTCAGTCTGCCTGGGAACAAATAATAAACCGGCATCCAGCCTTGCGTATACTTGTTACATGGAAAAAGCGAAAACAACCGCTCCAAATTGTTCGCAGACAGGTTGAAGTTCCCTGGATGATTGCAGATTGGCGCGAAATCCCGGTTGAAGAGCATGAATCCAAATTTAATGCCTTTTTGGATATCGATCGGGAGAAAGGTTTTAATCTCAGCGAACCACCACTGATACGCTTGGCCCTTTTCCGGCTAAATGAGAATACATACCAGTTCGTCTGGAGTTTTCACCATATTTTACTGGATGGATGGTCGATGCGAGTTGTGCTAAAAGAGGTCTTTCAAGCATATGAAGCCTCCGTAATAGGAGCAACACCAGAACTGGTAGCAACACCACCTTTTCAAACGTATGTTCGCTGGCTGCAGCAGCAAGATTTAGAAAATGCAGAGGATTATTGGAAAACACAAATGAAGGGGTTTAAGACACCTACTTCTCTTGGATTATCTGTACAGAATAAAAACCTGCTTTCTTCCGGCAAACATTTTTCTGAAAAAAAGCTTACGCTGACATACAATCTCACGAAATCTTTAGAAGAATTTGCACGGGCACACCGGATTACACTAAACACGGTTGCCCAGGGGGCTTGGGCGCTACTTCTAAGCCGTTACAGTCAGGAAAGAGATGTGGCATTTGGTGTAACTATTTCAGGCCGACCAACTGACATCTCAGGCGCGGACCGCATGGTGGGACTTCTAATTAATACCCTGCCGCTCAGAATTCAGATAGATTTTGAAAAGCCCCTGATTCCTTGGCTTAAAGATATTCAACTTCAAATGCTAGAGAATCAAACCTATAGGTTCAGTCCTTTAGCTGCCATTCAAAAATGGAGTGATGTAAATCCTGGCACACCGCTATTCAACAGCATTTTGGTGTTCGAAAATCACCCAACCAATCTTGACCAGCCTGATCCCGGTGCAAGCTTGAAAACCAGTGACTCGCGCTATATAGAATACAGCAACTATCCACTGGCGTTTCTTGTCGTCCCCGGTGAGCAAATGCAGGTAATTGCTGTTTATGACCAGGGGTGGTTTGATGAGGAAACAATCTCAAGATTACTCTCCCATTTTGAAAATATACTAGACCAAATGGTTCTGAAGCAAAACGCCGATCTTTCAGAACTTTCTTTGATGGGTGAAGCTGAACGCAGCCTGGTGCTCTACCAATGGAACGAAACCGATACGCCATATCCAAAAGACACCTGCATACATAATCTTATCGAAAAGCATGCAAAGGAAACACCATCAAAACCGGCAGTAGTATATGAAGATCGAACCCTCACGTATGGCGCGTTGGACCAGGCGGCGGATGTCTTGGCGAAAAGGTTGAATGAACTAGGCGTTCGGCCAGATACCTTAGTAGGAGTTTATCTGGAGCGTAGCCCGGAGTTGATAATCGCTATCTTAGGTATCTTAAAAGCTGGCGGCGCATATGTTCCAATTGATCCCTCGTATCCAGATGAGCGGGTGTTATTTATCCTGCAAGACACCAAATGTCCGGTGGTTGTTACACACAGCGATTTGTCCAACCAGCTTCCGGAATCTATGAGCAATCGGTTCGAGGGCAAACTTATACTGATCGATGAGTTGAGCCCTGGGCTACCGGATAAAATGTCTTTGGAGTTGCCCACAATACAACCAAGTAACCTTGCTTATGTAATCTATACATCTGGATCTACCGGCACCCCAAAAGGCGTGATGGTCACACATCAGAACTTGGTGCATTCAACAACAGCCAGGATCAATTACTATCCTGACAAAATCGACTCTTTTCTATTGTTATCATCTTTTGCTTTTGACAGTTCCTTGGTCGGAATTTTTGGCACTCTCTGCCAGGGAGGTAAGCTTGTTTTGCCCAGACAGCGTCAGGAGCAGGATGCTTCATCCCTGGTTTCCCTGATCAACCAGCATCAGGTATCCCATATGCTTACACTCCCCTCCCTTTATATGGTGCTGCTTGATTTATTTTCTCAAAATCAACTTAAATCCCTGTGGAATATTATTGTGGCTGGAGAAGCCTGCCCGCCGGATCTAGCGGGACACCATTTCAATACCATCCCCCATGCCCGGCTGTATAATGAATATGGGCCGACAGAAGCAACAGTATGGTGTACAGTCTATGAACTGACTCAAGATGATATGCATGCTTCTGTACCCATTGGAAAACCAATTGAAAATACCAAGGTGTATATCCTAGATACCCATGGACATCCTTGTCCAATAGGCATTGCCGGAGATTTATACGTAGGCGGAGAGGGAGTCGCCCGCGGTTACCTAAATCAGCCTTCTCTCACTGCCCAACGATTCATTCCTAACCCATTCACCAGTAAACTACAAGAAGCAACGACGCACCAGAAATCCGGTTCAAGGATTTATAAAACTGGTGATATTGCCCGATGGCGGGCAGATGGAGAGATCGAGTTTCTTGGCCGGATCGACAATCAGGTAAAAATCCGCGGCTACCGAGTGGAACTAGGCGAAATTGAAAATGTACTTCTGCGCCATCCCAATATCCATGAAGCAGTTGTGATAGCAAGGCAGGATGAAACAACTGATCAACAGGATAATCGTGATAAAGATTATCAAGACCAATATTTGGAAAAAATATTACAAGAGTCACCCTTATTGGTTTCCCAATTATTGGATGATATCGATCAATTATCAAATTCTGAAATTGAGTTGCTGCTTGATAATGGCTAACCTCACTGAATTAAAAAATAATCATGACAAGAAAATTTAAACGCTTACCAAACTTTGACATTTCACTGCTGATAAAGAACGACAATTACATCCGGCCTCCGCGTGAATCTCAGCGAAACTGGCTTTTAAACCAGGCGATAAATGAGTTTATGCTGGATTTGGAACATTACGATGATATCGCTAAACGCTTCGTTCCAGGTGATCCGGATGTTTCCCTTGATGACCGCACTCAATCGGATTTGAAAGATGATGAAATCATGGAGGACTGGCAGGTTCCCATTATGCGGGCTATGGCATCAAAGTTGACACAAACGCACGGACATGTTCTCGAAATCGGTTTTGGGATCGGTACCTCCGCTACATTTATCCAAGAGGCTGGTGTTAAGTCCCACACAATTGTTGAATGCAATGACTCCGTCGTTGAACGTTATGAACTGTGGAAAGAAAAATATCCGGGTAAAGATATTCGCCTTATCCATGGTTTATGGCAGGAAACAACAGACCAGCTTGAAATGTATGATGGTATTTTCTTTCATACTTACCCTTTGAATGAATCTGAATATCTTGAAAATATTATCAAAAGCATCACTTACGCTGGTCACTTCTTTCCGACGGCTTCCGCCCATTTACACAAGGGCGGTATATTCACATATCTTACGAATGAGATCGATTCTATGGGCCGGGCTCACCAGCGCCTTCTTTTTAAGTATTTCACCAGCATTGAGTTAGAAGTGGTTAAATTTGAAATTCCTGAGGATGTTAAAGATGCCTGGTGGTCAAACTCAATGGTTGTTATTAAGGCAATTAAATGACTGATTTACTTAATCGTATACGAAATCTCCCTCCAAATAAAAAAGAACTGCTACTAAAAAAGATATCACGCCTGGACAGCCTGCCAGTATCTCCCGATCAACAAACAGGTGCGCAACGTTTAAGTGCTTTCCTGGTAATGGAGCAAATTAGTTCCGGCGCGTCCCAACAAGTGCTTCGTGAATACTTAAAAGACAAATTGCCAGACTACATGGTGCCATCTGAGTTAGTCATTCTGGACGCGCTTCCATTGACTCCCAATGGGAAAATTGACCGAATTGCCCTTCAAAAATTTGAGTTGCCAGATGATGGATTTGAAGTAGGCGAGTTTATCGCCCCTAGAACAGAAACCGAGGAAATTCTTGCCCAAATTTGGAAAGATTTAATTGGTTTTGATGAAATTAGTATTCATGATAATTTTTTTGAAATTGGTGGTGACTCGCTGATCAGTATCCGAATTATTGCACGCGCCAACGAAGCTGGTTTGAATCTGACTCCACAGTTGCTTTTTGAATACCCAACAATCGCAGAATTGGCCTCTCTCTTAGAAAAGAAGCCTGTTGTTAATTCGCCGTTTGAAGTCGTGCACGGTGAGTTCCCCTTGCTTCCCATACAACAGTGGTTTTTAGAATGGGACCACACAGAACCAAACCATTGGAATCAAGCCGTTTTATTGGAAACCCCGCAGAATTTCGATGCACAGGCTATGCAAAAAACACTGCAGCTACTTGCCGCCCACCATGACACACTTCGTATGTCGGTGAAAGCGTCAAGTGGTGGTTGGACAGGGCATATTGATAAAGCCGTAGAAATTTCTATGGAACACTTTGATATCTCTTCGCTTGCAGAGAAACAACGACTGGAAACCATCGAACAGGAAGCAACAAGACTCCATCGTTCGCTGAATATAAAACAAGGGCCAATCATTCGTGTTGCATATTTCTACTTTGGGCCTGATACACCAGGGCGATTGCTGCTGATCGTCCATCACTTGGCTATCGATTGGGTTTCTTGGGGGATTTTATTAGACGATCTGTCCAGATTTTATCAGGGTTTCTTGCAAAGTTTTGATCCTCAAATCTCCCTGCCTCCTAAAACAACCTCAATCAAGACCTGGGCAGACCACCTGAAGGAATATGCTAACTCGGCAATATTAAGCGATGAAATAGAATTCTGGATATCCAATACAGAAAAGTCCAAACGCATGCTGCCTGCTGATTTTTCAGAGGGTGAAAATACGGTCGCCTCAGAACAGGCCATCACAGTTGCACTTCCAGTAGATGTCACCCAGCAATTACTTAATGAAGCAAACCAGGCTTACCAAACCCGGGCAGAAGAGCTTTTGCTGACTGCCCTCGTAAAGACATTTTATGACTGGACCAGTGATTCCAGCCTTTTCGTAGGGTTGGAAGGACATGGGCGGGAAAACTTATTTAAAGACCTGGATTTGACTCGAACGGTTGGATGGTTTACCAGTTACTATCCTTTGTGTCTTAAATTGGAGCATCCTGAGGATACTGGTAGTTCGTTAAAACAAATCAAGGAACAATTACGCACTGTTCCCAACCGTGGGGTAGGATATGGAATCCTTCGCTATTTAGCTGATCGACCTGAAGCTGAAATCCTTAAGAATTCACCTTATCCACAAGTTTTATTCAACTACCTGGGCCGAATAGGAATCCTGCTCCCTGAAGACGGATCCCTTAAGCTAGTGAGTAATGGACCTGTAGGCAGAGAACGCAGCAGTAAAGGCCTACGCCGTTATCTATTTGAAATCAATTCATTTATCCAGGATAGTCGCTTACATCTGTCCTGGATTTACAGCCAGAATATCTACCAACAGGAAACCATAAACGCTTTGAGTAAGAATTTCTTGTCAAACTTAAGCCGCATAATCGCACATTGTGTTGAGCCAGAAGCAGGAGGGTTTACACCTTCGGACTTCCCACTTGCCGATTTAGATGATGGAGATTTAGATAAATTATCTGATTTACTTGATCAAATTGATTGAGGCCAAAAATGAAGAATGTTTCTGATGTATACACACTAACCCCAATGCAGCAGCTGATGTTGATCCACTCACGCTCAAACCTACAATCTGATACACTTTTCAGTCAGTTTCAGTACACTATCAGAGGACCTCTGAACCGTGAAACCTTGCAACAGACCTGGGAACATATTGTTCAAAGGCATCCTGCTTTACAAACAATTTTTTTATGGAAAGATTTAAACAAACCGCTCCAGGTAGTAAAGAAAGAGACAAAACTACCATGGGTGTACCAAGATTGGCGCAGCCTTTCACTGGATGAGCAAAATAACCGATTAGCTGCCTACCTAGAAGGCGATAAAAATGCTGGATTTGAGCTTGATCGAATCCCCCCGATACGATTTGGCCTATTCCAACTAGAAGATGAAGTTTACCGTCTGGTTTGGAGCAGCCACCATCTGATATTGGACCGTTGGTGCTTATCAATCCTTGCAGATGAACTTCCCAGGATATATGCAAGCATTCACCAAAAAAAGCCGGTGAGTCTGCCTCCAGCAAAGCCTTTTAAAGACTACATTTCTTGGCTTAAGCAACAGCAAGTGGCAGATGCAAAAGCTTTTTGGCAGTCTGAATTTTTAGGATACCACAATGAACTCCCCTTAAACACGATACGTTCTTTTGATTCGGTAGATAAAGCACCTAAGCAAGCTACCCAAAAAGCAATCTTTCCAACAAACTTATCAGAAAAGATCCAGAGTTTTACACGGAAAGAGCACCTCACCATGAACACCGTGCTGCAATGCGCTTGGGGGCTCTTGATGACCCACTACAGCAGCCTGAATGATGCCATTATTGGAGTGACCGTATCAGGTCGGCCAGCGGACCTGCCTGGTGTTGAACATATCGTCGGGACCTTCATCAACAACCTGCCAGTTCGCGTTGCTTACAAGGGATCTGAAAAACTTGGTCTCTGGTTAAAAAATTACCAGAAGAAAATGTCGGAAATGCAGAAATATGATTATGTTTCTCTAGACTCCATCCAAAAATGGTGTCAACTTCCGTACGATAAACCTTTGTTTGACACACTCTTTGTCTATCAGCAAGCAGTTTCTTTAGAACAGCCGCTTAATGAAGATGTCAGTTTGATTGGCATTCCAGAAGGTGCCAAATCCAATATTCCGATCACGCTCACAATCGAAGGTTCTGATGCAGGTATTACCTCCTGGATCAGCTACGCAGCTAACGATTTTTCGGATGCGGTAGTTGCACAACTTTTGGAGCAGCTTCAGAATGTTTTGGAATGGTTCGTAGAAAATTCAGAGGCGGAGTTAAGAGAACTTACTATATTTACAGAAGAAGAACTTCAAACACTGGAAAATAAGCGAAATTCTTGGGCCCAAAACCCATTTGAGAAATCAAATATATCCGCCCAAAGGACTATTGGTCCACCGAGGACCTCATTAGAATCGCTAATCGCTGATATTTGGGCTGACCTTTTAAATTTAGAAACTGTGGGTATAGATGAGAATTTTTTTGATCTAGGTGGTTCCTCCCTCCTTGCAGTTAAACTTATCACTGAAATTGAGGAAAAAACTGGTGTGAGCTTGCCAATTTCAGTGTTATTTGACTCTCCAAATGTGAGTAGGTTAGCTGAGGTAGTAGGAGGCGAGAAGTGGAAGCCTCGATGGAAAGCTATGGTAGCAATTAACGATGTTAGCGGCCATAAAAATACGCCTCTATTTTTGGTTCCCCCATCCGCTACAAGTGCAATTCACTTTGCCGAACTTGCGAAACATCTGGAAACCGATTACCCAGTTTATAGTTTTACACCATTGGGTTTGGATACCGATAAAGAACCGCAAAATCGGGTTGAAGATATGGCCGCGCTTTATCTTCGGGAAATTCGAGATATTCAACCTAATGGCCCATATCAAATTGCAGGTTCATGTTTCGGGAATCTGGTTGCATACGAAATGGCCCAACAGTTAGAAAATCAAGGAGAATCCACCATCTTGATAGCCATGGACCCTTTTTACTTGACCCAATGGAAGCCAAAAAAACGTGGTTTTGGATATTATCTTCACAGAACTTGGCATTTCTTGAGGAGCGGTGTATTGCTATCAGAATTTATAATGCGTACAAAGGGTTTGTTCCGGCGCAAACAATTAGAAAAAGATGATAAAACGAAAAAACTTTTGTCAAGTCATGATATCGCTAGAACCACATATGTTGTAAAACCCTTTTCCGGAAAGATGTCTTACTTGCAGAGCGAAGAAAATTTTCGCCTGGGATATCACCTGAGATGGAACAACCTCAATCAGGGTCTCCATGAAAGTTACGTTGTCAAAGAAACTAATCATAGCAACCTTTTAAGAAGCAGTAACCTTAAGCGTGTAGCAAACACAATAATCACTATCCTGGAAAAACAATCCGGAAAGCAATGATCAAAAAAATAATAAAGTTTTTACTTAACAGATCAAAGCTGCTTCTTGGGGTGGTTGTGCTTGTCAGTCTGGTGAGTGGCTTTACTGGTGCAGCAGTTATTTACATTATCAGCCGGTGGCTAACTAATTCGATATCGATATCAATCACTAATTTAATACTATTCGGAATTTTGATTGTTGGAATGTTTACTCTGGATTTTGCATCCAAGCGATTGTTATATCGATTTACAGCCTTGATCGATTACGACTTAAAAATTTCCTTCAGCCAGCAAATATTGGCAACACAATTGAGACAATTAGAAGAAATTGGGAACCCTCGATTGATGGCCCTACTTACAGACGATGTATGGAAAATTATCAGTGCACTTTATTCTCTACCTACACTGATTACAAGCTTAGCGATTACGCTGGGGTGTGTCATTTACATGGTCTGGCTATCTCCCCTTGCAGTGATTATTCTGACTGCGGTTGCGTTGCCAATTGTTGGCGTTCACCAGCTAATTTATAAGCGGGCAAAATTACAAACCCAGGAATTAATACAGAATCGTAATAAGATATTTCAAAAGTATGAAGGTCTTATTGAAGGAATCAAAGAACTTAAAGTAAACGCTGGAAGAAATTTGGCATTTTTCAATAATTCTTTAGTACGCCTAATGCAATCTGAGTTTGGACTAGCTTTCAAAGCAAATAACCTCTTTGCTCTTTCCAATTCAATCAACCAGGGCATTTATTTCTTAATCATATTGGTATTATTTGCTTTCTCATCAGTACTGGATGCCAATCAGGGTGTATTGATAAGCTTCACACTGATCGTACTCTATATGCGCAACTCCGTTATTCAAATTCTCAATGCAATGCCCGGATGGACCGCTGCGTTCGTAACAATTAAGGGAATTGAACAAATAGGATTCGAAATTAAAGCTACACCGCCAAGTTTAGAGATCCAACCTGAAGAGCATAGTATGGACACTTGGTCTAGGCTAGAACTAAACAGCCTAACACACACTTACTATTCTCAAGAGACAAATGGACACTTCACTCTTGGCCCAATCAACCTAACTTTTACACCTGGGGAATTGATTTTTCTAATTGGTGGTAATGGTAGTGGAAAGACAACTTTGATCAAACTCCTAACTGGTTTATACCAGCCTGAATATGGTTCTATTTCAGTGGATAACCAGCCGGTCAATGAAAATTGCATGAATAGCTATCGCTCGCTTTTCTCACCAATTTTTTCAGACTTTTATTTATTCAATGAGATATTAGGGATGGATGATCCATTACTGGATGAACGGGCCCAGTATTATCTTGACAAACTCCAATTGTCGCACAAGGTCACAATTCATGATGGGCGGTTGTCCACAACAAATTTATCCCAAGGTCAACGCCAGCGCCTCGCTCTGCTAACAGCTTTGATGGAAGACAGACCCATCTGTGTTTTTGATGAATGGGCGGCCGGGCAAGATCCAAACTTTAAGAAAATATTCTACAAGGAATTCTTACCCGAAATGCGCGAACGCGGCAAGTTGATCATCGCCAGCAGTCATGATGATGCCTATTTTTCAACTGCAGATCGTTTGATAAAGTTAGATTATGGAAAAGTAAAATTTGATAAGGTTCCAACTTATTGATTCTATTTCTTTTGAAAGGAATAATGATGTATAAAGTTGTGATAAATCATGAAGAACAATACTCAATTTATCCTGTAAATCGTGACAATCCACCTGGTTGGATAGATGTAGGGATTGTCGGTACCAAAGAAGAATGCTTGGATTACATTGAAAAAAACTGGACGGATATGCGCCCAAAGAGTATCCGTGATGAATCAGTTAAAAACAAAGCGGAAAGATGAAGTCCTCCTCCCATTGGCTTGAACCACCACCAAATCTTTTTTTGGCGGATGATGAAGTACATGTTTGGTGTGGTAACTTAGATTTGTCTGAGAGTTTAATGGATCAATTTAAGAATTCCCTCTCTGAAGATGAGCTAAACCGAGCCAACCGTTTCTATTTCCTAAAAGATAAGCATCGTTTTGTTGCCGCACGCGGTATACTCCGTAAAATATTATCCTTCTACTTAGGGGTTGAGCCGAATGCCTTACTATTCCAATACAGCCAGCATGGAAAACCATCTCTACATCCCAACTCAAATGATCTCATATTTCCATTCAAATCTTCCGAAGTAAAATTTAATGTATCTCACTCTAATTTAATCGCACTTTTTGGGATAACAAAATATCGTCAAATTGGTATTGATGTAGAATATGCCAAGGATTTTGCAGATGCAGATAAAATTGCCGAGCGGTTCTTTTCATTTCAAGAAAATCTGGTCTTTCAACGATTACCCCAAGAACAAAAAATAACTGCGTTTTATCATTGTTGGACAAGAAAAGAAGCTTTTATTAAAGCGATTGGTGAGGGATTATCTTATCCATTGGGTCAATTCGAGGTAAGTTTTTTGCCCAGTGAAAAGCCCCGTATTAAGCACATAAATAATGATCAAAATCAGGGAAAAAGATGGTCTTTGAAAGCACTTATACCATTTCCTGGATATATAGGCGCTATCGCTGTTGAAGGAAAAGACCTTCGGTTTATTAAATACAATTTCCAAAAATGCCGAACAAATAATCTGTAAATGACAAGATGGATCCATCATCACAGTAGTTAGTGCAGAAAGATAACCATTCGACTGAATGAAAATAGACTATTGAATTTTTTTAGTGAATAAAAATTAGCTAAAAGCAACCGAAAAAAATTATTGTTGGAGATAAAAATTAATGAAAATCATTGTATATGTCCTTGATTCATTGCGATTTGATCATGTTTCCTGTTATGGGTATCACAGAGAGACTACTCCAAATATTGACCGACTAGCCGCCGATGGGATCGTTTTTGAACACTGCTACACACCATCCACATGGACTCGGCCAGTGGCAGCTTCTATGTTATCTGGAACTTATCCAGGGGTTCATGGGGTGCAGGGTCGGAATGACATATTTACTGCTTCAGTTCCCAGGTTGCCAGTTTTGCTTAAGGATGCCGGTTTTAATACTGCATGCGTGTCCGCAATTGGAAACGTTTCTACAAGAATGGGTTTTGCTGAAGGGTTTGAATATTTTTGTGACCTATACAAAGAACCAAATTTGTTGGAAAACAGGATGAAAACAACAAGCGCTGTCGAAGGTTTGGATGATAACGATGAGATTGTCTTCCCCTTTGCAGAGGACATAAACGCTTATTTTATTCCTTGGTTGAAGGAAAATATCATGGAAGATGTTTTTGCGCTGCTCTGGTCAATTCAACCACATGCACCATACGAGCCACCAGAAGGATTTCAAAAATTTGTGCCTCCTGATTATGATGACCGCTTTGCTGGTAAACGCGACATGGTTCGCAGGGCACGTACTGAACAGGATACCCGCTATCTCATTGATCTTTATGACAGTGAGATCTACTACAACGATCACATGATCGGAGAGATCATAAAAGAATTGGAAGCACAGGGCGTGTATGATGAAACGCTCATCATCGTCGTTGGAGATCACGGTGAGAGTTTTGGAGAACATGATCTGTATTCCCATGGTCATTTGCCCTATGATGTGGTTGTGCGGGTTCCGATGGTGATAAAGCTTCCCAATAATGCTTATAAAGGTACAAGGGTTTCGCAACTCGTCAGCTTTTTGGATATCGCCCCCACGCTGTTGGAATACACGGGAGTGGATTATCCGGATGATGTTTCGCCAATATTGATGGGAGCGAATTTACTTCCTGTGATTGAAGATCCTTTTCTCAAGATCCATGATTATGTGTATAGTGAGACACGGTATTCAGATTCAAAGCCGGTTTTCTATGGGGTGACTAATGATGAGTGGAAATATATGAGAATGGACCCACCCAAATTGGGGAAAAGGAATATAAAAGATCTCTGGAACCGATTGATCCATGAGCGAGTCCTTTTTTCAATTTTACGGAATCCGATGTGGCTGCTAAAAAGGTATGGGCGATTGAAAAGGGAGATGCTGTTCAATAAACACGGTGATCCAGGGGAGAATGATAATGTGATATCCCAACACCAACATGAGGTAGCTCTAATGCAGTTGCAGCTGGCGGATTGGTTGAAAGAATGTCAGAAGATAGCTGACGCATACGTCTCAGGCTATGAGAGCAACGAAGACGATGAGACAATGCGCAAACACTTACAGGCATTGGGGTATTTAGATTAGCAAACCAGTATTGGCACCAACAATCACTGGTTGTAAGAAAAAATATAATCATAAATTTTTTGGGACAAAAATATGAAGATTTCATTTATTTTAGGGGATTGGGCGAGAAATATAGGAAATGCCTTTTTCCAATTAGGGGGACTTCATGTACTGAAAACCGTCTTACCAAATGCTAAATTCGCAATAATCGGAGAGCAACCAGGATATCCATCATACTGGAACCCTCGAGGTGGAAATCCCCCTAATTATTTTGATATGGCGGCAGAGATGGATACGGATTTGCTTGTCTTAATGGGTCCTATGTTTCGTCCAGAAACGCCAGAAATCTGGGGAGATTCGCTTGAAAATTTAATGAGTAAAGGTACAAAATTAATGTTGCTAGGGGTAGCAGCAATGAAGTATGAGAAGGAGCAGATTGATTCCTACCGTAAGTTCTTAAAAAAATTTCCGCCGGTTTTATTAACTAGTCGTGATACAGAAACCTATGAGCAGCTCGGAGATTTAGCACAATTTGCGTATGATGGTATTGACCTTGCCTTTTTCCTGCCTGAGGTTTATCAGCCAGTTGGATTTGTTTCCGATGTGCAAAGGGTGGTTTTAAATTTTGATAAGATCCCAGAACCCAAAATCCGAATAGATGTTCCATTCTCCACCAAAGCCGGACCGATGAATTCCTATAACACCCAATTTAATTTTAATAACGAGACCTGGTTTTTAAAATTTCCAAAATTTCGTACTAAGCTGGCAAGTCGTTCTCGATATCTTATGTTCTTGGAAGGCTTGTTGTTTAGGGATACATCTTTCAAAAAAATTGGGCACTACGAAATTATCCGGACCGATCACCGACCTCACCCAATGTTAAGCCGTAAAACATATCGTGTTAAAAATTTGTTTATTAATGATACTCCTTATCCATATCTTGAGATTTACAGCCAAAGTGTGTTGACTCTTTCCAACCGGATCCATGCATGTGTTGCTGCAATGAGTTATGGTAAACCAGCCATGTTATTTTCGTCGTCACCCCGTGTTAGAATGTTGGAACGCCTAGGTTTACAAGACATACTGAACCAGCCTGTTTATTTAGATAAACATCTATTAGATAAGGAAAAGAGAAATTTAAGAATGTTTTTAGGGGAACATTTAGCAAAACTATAAACAGTAATCATTAGAAGGTTGTACATGTCTGAAGTGACGATATAAATATTAGAGACATAGGTTAGTCCAAAAGAGCATATAATGCGCATTTTAATTCACGATTATCCTGGACATGCTTTTCCCGTACAACTGAGCCGCCAATTGGCTGGCAGAGGGTATAAAGTGCTACATTTATACGCAGGCTATAATGTGACACCGCGCGGGCTGCTTGCCGAGCAGGATGACGATCCGGGGACTTTTTCTATCCACCCTATATATATTCGCAAGCCTTTAAATAAATATAATTTTTATAAAAGGTGGCTCCAGGAAAGGGAGTATGGCCAACTGCTCGCAAATGAGATCGTTACATTTAGACCAGATGTGGTTATATCAGCCAATACCCCTTTGGACGCGCAGAAACAGGCACTCAAAGCTACCCGAATTATAAAAGGGAAATTTTTGTTTTGGCTGCAAGATATCATAGGCATTGCCACCCAACGGCTTCTTACTAAAAGGCTTCCTATCCTAGGGAGTCTGATTGGTGCGTATTACATAAGACTGGAAAAGGAATTGTTGCGTTCCAGCGATCATGTAGTGCCCATCACAGAAGATTTTGTACCCCTTATGCGCCAATGGGGCATAAAGGAATCACAAATAACTGTAATCCCAAATTGGGCAACATTGAATGACCTTGCAGTTCAGTCCAAGGATAATCCATGGTCGCGGTCAAATGAATTGACAGAAAAATTCTGTTTCCTTTACTCTGGCACACTAGGAATGAAGCACAATCCAGATATGCTTCTACAATTGGCTCTTCACTTTCGGAAAGCATCCAATGTCCGGATTGTTGTGGTATCGGAAGGCCCTGGCGCGGATTGGCTGATTATGCAGCGAGAAATCCACAAGCTGGATAATTGCAAAATCTTTAAATATCAGCCATTTGAGCAGTTGCCCAATGTTATGGGCACTGCAGATGTCTTAATTGCTTTACTGGATCCAGATGCTGGGGTATATTCAGTGCCCTCCAAAGTTCTGACTTATCTTTGCGCACAGCGACCATTGCTTCTTGCGGTGCCAATGGAAAATCTTGCTTCGAGAATTGTCAAAGAAAATGATGCGGGTCTTGTTGTAGACCCATCAGACATTTCTAAATTTATAGCTAATGCAAAGATACTGCTCAACGACAACGCCATGCGCGCCAGGCTTGGCCAAAACGGGCGGAAATACGCGAAAAATAATTTTAATATTAACAAAATTTCTGGTAAATTTGAGTCAATAATTGATAAATTTTAATTGAACTACCCTCGGTTATATGTCTGAGAAACTCATTTGCACCATTGCTGGATTGGAAATTTAAAGCTTTTCTGAACCTAAAAACTGACCCTCAACCAACTCTCTCTTAACAAAAAAACCCCTGGAACTAGAGTGGCAGCCAGGTACCAATGCCTTTTTCTACAGCACGCTGGTAAATCGTTGGAGCAACAGCCATATCATCCAGTGCCAGACCAAGATTGCAGGCGATAGTACGTTCTTTCTCAGTTTCACGTCCGGGTTTCATCCCAGCTACAAGTTCTCCCAAGTCAGCGTGGACTTGAGGTGCATCCTGAAAATAGCCGACACTCTTATAGTATTCAAATTGCTTTAGGTCGTCTGTGCAAAACTTATCAACTTCTTTCATTGCTTCCGGATCCCAATAGGAATCAAAATCCACCAATGAAGCAAAGGCACCCTTTTCTAGCCATCCAGATTTTATAGTTTTATGTGGTTTTTTCAAGATTGGGCCAGCAGTAACAACCAGATTGCAACCAGTAACTGCATCCTGGGGTTTTTGTACCGGCGTTACCTTCAAATCTAATTTTGCTTGAATTTCTTGACTGAATTTCTCTGATGCTTCAGGCCGCACATCGTAGGCAATAACTTCTTCAATTGGGAAGAGCACATTGAGCGCTTCAGTATGAGTTCGCCCCTGCACGCCACAGCCGAGAATTCCCAGTCTGGCAGAGTCAGGCCGCGCTAATCTCCTGGCTGCAACCGCAGAAGCTGCCCCAGTGCGCATGGCGGTGATCCACGCACAATCCATGACAGCCAGTGGGATACCTGTCTCGGGATCGTTGATGATTACCAATCCTGTAATATAAGGCAACCCTTTTTTGGTATTCTCAGGAAAACCGCCAACCCATTTCAACCCCGCTGAATTGAGTGCAGGGATATAAGCGGGCATAGCATGGATGAAGTTATCCCCGCCGCCAGGATGGATGCCAGGCTTAGGTGGCATTTCAACCCGACCACGCCCCTTTTCTTCGAAAGCCTTTTCGAGAAGCTGGATAATTTCAGCCATTCCCAAACCAACTGAAACCACATCCGCTTGCGAGAGGTATAGGATTTTATTTTCATTCATAGGATAGCTCCTTATTTTCTGATAATCTCAAATACGCCGTTTTTATAATGGCAGGTTAACAAGAATTTCATCAGTACAAGACTGAAATAATCTACCAATTTTTTGGAGGGACTTGTTCAAATGGTTGAAGTTTTAGCATCTGTTTTTTCGAAAGTGATGAATGGATATAAAAAGAATCATATTTGTGATTTTTGACAAAAAGATATCCATTTTCGAAAAGAATTTTGTTTACCTTTGGTGTCGGTCTCTCAATTGTTAGGCATAGAAAATTATACTTCTGAAAGTCTATACTACTAATGACCCTTTCTTCCGACCCTTCAACATCTAAAGAAAAATAATCGATCATGGCTGGCGCATTATAATGATCTAAAAGTTCATTTAAGGGCAATGCATCAAGAGTGATTGTCTCAGCAGTTACTAACTGCTCTCCCCGGGTCCTGAAATTATTATCGGTATCATCATCAATAATTCCTCCCAACAGCCCATTATCAATTCTGAATATAACTGTTTCATTCTTGTCGCTGATCACTGAGCTGTCTACAATACAATTTCTTGTGCTTCTTAACCTTTGAAAGAACTTAGGATTCGGTTCAATGCAAATCCCTGTCCAACCAAACAATTTTTCCAGCGCATATGTATTGCTATGCGTAATGCCATCGGCTGCCGCGAGGTCAAGAAAAAAACCATTTCTCTTAAATGATAAGATGCTAAATATCACCCACTTATCCTGGCCTTTTTGACCTTTGAAGAGCCTGAATTTAGTACTGAAGCGCTTTAGTCTGCCAAAATTCGTTCTGATTTTTGTTTTCATACTCCGTGCCTTATGCCAAAGAAGGGAAGCCAGGGCCATAATTTTTCGGAATACTGGATAAAGCGATGGTCATCAACAGATCGAGCGTGTAACCAAGGTGAGTTTCTTTCTTGGAAGGTAATTTCACACGGGATGTTCAATGCAGTTTCCCATCACCCAAAGAACTTGATACTAAATTGAATTGTACCACTGGAAAAACATGGCTGTCGATTACNNGTTGAACACCAGTTTAAAATTTCGCCGCTTCTTATCGAAGCAGCTTTGCCAAGAATTATTGGAAAATAATCTTCGGTGTTTTTGTCAGTAGCTCAACATTTTCTTTTCACATCTTGGATCAGTTTTTGGGAAGCAGGCCTGAGACTTTATTTTAGATCAATGATTGGCAGATAAAATTCATTATGCATTAAACCCTCATAACAAAACCGAAATAAGCGGTATAATTTATGGACTAAACCCCTTAAAAACATATATTAAAAGCGATAACCATTGATAAGTAATTTATCGGTGATTTTATTAAAAATCAGTTTCCGAATGCTTGATTTTATCTAGATTGGTATGCTTTTTATTGGTTGTAATTATCTTTTTATAGATAGCCTTTAGGAGAAAATATGTCATTTGATATAAAAACAAAACTTCGAGATGGTTTGCAATATCCTCAAGTCGACGTCGCTTGGGATTTTTCTAGAAACCAGGAATTAATAGAATTGCAGTTCGGAGAAATGCAAGAAAATATATCAAAAAAAATTGTAAGCGCCATAAAAAACGCTAGCCGAGATATACCTATTTACACAGATCTATTGCAGGAGTTTACGCGTACTATTTCCAGTTACAAAAACATTCCGGAAGACAATTTAGTCATTGTTAACGCCACGGATAAAGCGTTTCGATTACTATCTGAGACTTTTATCACTCCGGGTGATGAATGCTTATTATTTCCGCCAACATATCCCGCTATAAAACCAAGCGTGAATATTTTTCAGGGAAAAATTAAAGAATTTGGATTACAAAGTGATTTTCATTTACCAGCTACAGAAGATATTATTAAGCATGTGTCAAAAGACACAAAATTTATTTATATCGCCAACCCTAATACTCCTACAGGTAATCTGGTAACAACTCGAAAACAAATTATTGAATTATTACAACTAGACAGCATGATAATTATTGATGAATGTTATTTTGAGTTGTCCAAGGTTACAATGTCGGATCTTATTTCTGACTTTCCAAATTTAGTGATCACAAGAAGTTTATCCAAAACTTATGGATTAGCTGGCTTACGAATGGGATATATCATTGCTCATCCCGAAATAGCAAGCTTACTAAGATATATTGAATACTCACTAGAACCGGTTCCATCGGTAACATCATTAGCTGGAGCAATCGCTGCGATAAAAGACGAAAACCACCTTAACCGGAATCTAAGTAGACTTGAAATGTCTAGAAAGAAATTAATTAAGGGTTTAAGAAAACTAGGGTTAATCGTATTTGATTCTTACACCACGTCGTTACTAGTGGATACAAAGAATATTAATATTAATGCTGATGAGTTTGTTAACAGATTGAGAGAATTAGGTGTTGTTGTAAAAACTTGTCACATATACGGAAATGCTAAACCTAGTTGGGTAAATTTTGGAATCCCTAAGCTTGAACAAACATCACATATTATACAAAAAGTAAAAACATTAATTAAAAATGCGAATATGCTCGACTGAAAGTAGGTGCACTTAAATCCTAAACCGTCAGTGATGGCGGTTTTTTGGGGTCCCGCGACCAGGATCCGAACCTGGGCTTTCTATTCCAGAGGACATGATTTTTTAGGTGACCCCAGTAGGACGCGATTCCAGCATCGTCAACCTCCAACCTAACGATTAAGATCCGGTATGTCCATAGCGTGTAACTGCGTCTATTGCTTCCACCCAGTCTCGGAAAATCAGCGGAAACTGTCCATTGAGTCAATTATGTCCATTGTTTCCATGGTATTTGCACCAAAAATCAAGGAAAGGCGACCTGCTAATCCCACCAAACTAAGGGAATTGATGACCACATCCTGCATTATTCCAATTAATAAGTTTTTCACCATTCGATAAATAATTGGCTTCGGTTATCTGTAAGTCAATGAAATTTAATAAAA
>JABAHR010022668.1_pt2 | contig 20445 bp, 25 predicted proteins | sample 7062101 | NCBI WGS metagenome assembly JABAHR01 (sample SAMN14534553, study PRJNA622989) | marine sediment metagenome | biome: marine biome [ENVO:00000428]; feature: marine pelagic biome [ENVO:01000023]; material: deep marine sediment [ENVO:00002113] | place: India: Gulf of Kutch | collected... | reverse complement strand
CCACTACCTCGAGGTGCAGCGCGTCGCGGAAATCTTCGATGTCGAGGTCGCAGACGCCTACGGGTTGGCGATCGACGAGCTGGTCGTCAGCATCCACTGCGGATCACGCGGTCTCGGACACCAGATCGGCACCGACTACCTGCGCGAGATGCTGCTCGCCGCCCCCGATTTCGGCATCGCGCTGCCCGACCGCGAACTCGCCTGCGCGCCGATTCGCNNAGCGATACATGGGCGCAATGCGCGCAGGCATGAATTGTGCGCTCGCCAACCGCCAGGTAATTACCCACCTCACACGCGCGGTCTTCCGCGAGTACTTTCCGCGGGCTGAGCTCTCGATGCTGTACGACGTGTCGCACAACATCTGCAAGGTCGAAACCCACGTCGTGGACGGCGTCGCGCGGGAACTCCATGTTCACCGCAAGGGGGCGACGCGGGCATTCGGGCCTGGCAATGCCGACCTGGACGAGACGCTGCGGCGCGTCGGCCAGCCGGTGCTGATCGGCGGCTCGATGGGCACGGGTTCGTATGTGCTCGCCGGTACCGGCGAAAGCGAGCAGCGGGCGATGAGTTCGGCTTGTCATGGCGCGGGCCGCGCGATGAGCCGCCGCCGGGCACGCAGGGAATACGGCGGCAGGCAGATTGTGGACGAGCTCGCCCGCCGCGGCATCGTCGTGCGAAGCCCCTCGCTGCGCGGGGTCGCGGAGGAAGCGCCGCTCGCCTACAAGGACGTCAATCGCGTCGTCGACAATGCCGACCGCGCCGGGCTCGCTCGCAAGGTGGCCCGGCTCGAACCCGTCGTCTGCATCAAGGGTTAGGCGTCCTGCATCAGGCTTCCGGGGACGGCGGCTCGTGCGTCTTCACTTTGCCGCGCCGGATCCTGGCGTAGTCCTGGATCTGCCGGCGCGCCGCATCGAAGGCGTCACGGATGGCGACGTAGACGTCCTCGTGAGCCTGCTGGTCGTCGGGAGCCCGGCTCACGACGATTTCCTTTCCCGGGAGGCGCACGTCGACGACGACATGATACAGCTTGCCCTTGTATTGATGCTTGTGCGGCGCTTCGATGGCCACCCGACAGCTGATGATGTCACCATTGAATAACTTGAGCTTGTCCACGTACTTCTGGACAACGGCTTCAATGGCCGGTGAAGGGTCCATGTTACGGAATTGCAGCTGTAAGGGTAGTTGCATGGTTGCCTCCTTCAACGTTCCCGGCTAACGCGGTCCCGGATAACTACAAGATGGGTGCGACGGCAACCCTCCGGTATCGGGACATTTACGTAGCTTACAAAAATCAATCACATTCCCGTTCGACACCGCAACAGTGCAATTCGTCGCGCGTGCGTATCACCTCGCCTCGCATCGACCCGGGTCGGAACACGGTGCATCCCTTTATTCCCGCACGATGCGCCCTGCGCAAAATGTCGTCCACCGTGTCCGCCGTCGCCCTCGGCGACAGCGTAATGGTCTTCGAGATCGCGTTGTCGATGTATGGCTGCAGGCTCGCCTGCATCGCGAGATGCGCGTCGCCGCTTACGGCGTTTGACGTGACGAAGCTTTCCGGCAGCGCGCATCCGGTCCCACGTTTGGCACACCACCGGCGAAAGGCGAAGTCCTCCACGACGATATCGTGCAAGGTTTGCCCCGCGCCGCGAATGGTTCGCTCGGCTTCGAGCGCATAGATCGGTTCCACGCCGCTTGACAGGTTGCCGGCGAGCAGGCTGATCGTGCCTGCCGGGGCAATGGACAGCAGATGGCTGTTGCGGATCCCATGTCGCTGCAGCCGCATGCGAAGCTCCGTCGGTAAGCGCTCGATAAACGGCGATTCGCAGTACTGTCCGGCATCGTAGCCGGGGAACGCTCCCTTTTCGGCCGCCAGCTCGATGGAAGCGCGGTACGCGGAATCGCGGATCGTGCACATCATCTCGGTGGCCGCGTCGCGCGCATCGGCACTATCGTAGCGAAGCCCGAGCATAGCCAGCGCGTCGCCCAGCCCCGTGATACCGAGACCGATGCGGCGCGTGCGGCGCGCCTGCTTCGCCTGTTTCTGCAGCGGGAACCGCGACACGTCGATGACGTTGTCGAGGAACCGGACGGCGATCCCGGACAGCTGCGCGAGCTGGTGATAGTCGATCGTCGCAGCATCCGAAAACGGTTCAGATACCGCTGCCGCGAGATTAATCGAGCCCAGGTTGCAGGCGCCATAAGGCGGCAAAGGTACCTCACCGCAGGGATTGGTGGCGCTGATCGTCTCGCAGTACCGGAGGTTGTTCTCGCGATTGATCGTATCGACGAACAGCACACCGGGCTCGGCCGTCTCCAGTGCCGACTCCACGATACGCCGCCACAGTCTCCTCGCCGGAATCGACGTCCGGGCAACTGCAGCAGCGCTCTGCGGATAGACGAGTGTCCAGTCGCGTCCTTGGTCCACAGCACGGAGGAACTCGTCCGTGACCAGCACCGACAGGTTGAAGTTCTGCAGGACCCTCGCCTCGCGCTTTGCGTCGACGAATTCCTCGATGTCGGGGTGGTCGCAGCGCAGCGTGCCCATCATCGCGCCGCGGCGACGCCCGGTCGCGAGCAGCGTCTCGCACATCGAGTCCCATACGTGCATGAACGATACCGGTCCCGACGCCGTGGCGCCCGTCCTGACGGCGGGCGAGCCGCGCGGCCGCAACGGCGAGAAGTCCAGCCCGATACCACCACCGTGCTGCATCGTCAACGCCGTTTCCTTCAGCGACTCCAGGATGCCTTCCAGGGAGTCGACGAGCCGGCCCGCGACGAAGCAGTTGAACAGCGTGACCTCCTTGCCGAGCCCGGCGCCCGCGACGATGCGGCCGCCGGGGAGGAATCGAAAGCCTTGGAGCATGGCCTCGAAGCGCCGCTCCCACCCTTCCGCATCGCGCTCGACCGACGCGATAGCGCGGGCGACCCGGCACCACGTATCTTCGATGCTCCTGTCCGGCACCCCGTCGCTGTCGGCACCCCGGTAGCGCGAGGCCCAGATCAGTTCGGAGATGTCTGCAGTCGTCATCTGTCGAGCGCGCGCCTCACCGCCTCGGTGATCGTGCCGTCGCCAGGCGGCATGAAGTAGCCGATTCGCATGTGCGGTTTCCTGATATCGATCAGGCGCGTCAGGTCGATCGGCGTCGCGACCAGCACGAGATCGCAGTCGACAGCGTTTACCGTGGCCTCGAGATCCCTCACCTGCGCATCGCCGTAGCCCATCGCCGGCAACAGGGCACCAGTGTCCGGGTAGTGGCGGAACGTCTCGGCGATCTCGCCGACCGCCCACCGGCGCGGATCCACGATTTCTGCAGCACCGTTCTCGCGCGCGGCCAGTACGCCGGCGCCGAAGGCCATGCCGCCGTGGGTCGTGGTCGGCCCGTCCTCGATGACCAGCACGCGCTTGCCGCGGATGAGTCCGGGATCGGGCACGTCGAGCGCCGAGTCTCGGCGGACCACGCGCGCATCCGGATTGACGCGCATGGCATTCGCTTCGACCCTGGCAATGTTGTCCGGATCGGCCGAACCGACCTTGTTGATGATGATCAGGCCGGCGCGGGCGAAATTGTCCACGCCGGGAAAATAGTCGAGTTCGTGGCCCGGCCGATGCGGATCGGCGATCGCGATCCACAGGTCCGGCCGGTAGAACGGCGTGTCGTTGTTGCCGCCGTCCCAGACGATGACGTCCGCCTCGCGCTCGGCCTGTTCGAGAATCGCCCCGTAGTCGATACCCGCGTAGACGATGACGCCGTTCCTGAGGTGCGGCTCGTATTCCTCACGCTCCTCGATCGTGCAATCGTGGCGGTCGAGGTCGTCGTAGTCGGCAAACCGCTGCACCGCCTGGCTCGCGAGGTCGCCGTAAGGCATCGGGTGCCGGACCACCACCGTCTTCTTGCCGAGCGCCCCGAGTATCTTTGTCACGCGGCGGGAGGTCTGGCTCTTGCCGCAGCCCGTCCTGACCGCGGTCACGGCGATCACGGGCTTCGACGACGGCAGCATCGTCGCATCGACGTCGAACGTCGAGAACGCGACGCCGCGGGCTTCCACCCGACTGCGGCGTTCATCGACGTACGCGAGGCTCACGTCCGAATAAGCGAATACCACCTCGTCGACGATGCCGGCCACGAGCAATGCGTCGAGTTCCGTCTCGGGATGGATCGGGATTCCTGCGGGATAAAGAGAGCCCGCCAGCTCCGCCGGGTAGCGTCGATCCTCGATATGGGGGATCTGGGCGGCCGTAAATGCGAGGACCTCGAAACCGGGCTTGTCCCGGTAGCAGCAGTTGAATACATGGAAGTCGCGTCCCGCGGCTCCCATAATCAGGACCTTACGGCTCATCGAACTCTCTGTTCAGCCTCGATAGCCCGAGTATCCTACTTGAGCGCCTCCGGGAGCATGGTGGCTGATACCTATGCCGGACCGTCCGTTGCTATCTTGCGACCGAACGCATCGACGGCATCCCAGTCGGTGAACTCGGTGACCGAATTCGGGTCCGTCGGCCCCTTCGTCATCCACATGATGAAGCGAATCATCGTCTTGTCGACGAAGCCGTACTTCGGATAGTCGATCTTGCCGCCGAAAACACCGATCGCCGGCGGCTGCCAACTGATCGACTTGAGGAACTTGCGAACGTAGGGGTTGGTGTCCGGATCGCGTTTTTCGGGCTTGCGGGCAACCGCGTTGACCGAGAAGAACGCACTGGGCTTTGCGCGCAGAGGCTCGACGTTTCTTTCGATGAAATCGGCTACTTCCGGCTTGTGCTTGCCATAGCGAATGCTGGCGCCGATAACGATGCGCTCGAAAGGTCCGAGATCGATGTCGACACCGGGTTTCAATTCCGCGATCGTCACCTCGTGACCGTGCTGCTCGATCACCTCCCTGAGCCGTTTGCAGATTTTCAGGGTGTGACCGTCCGTCGTCGAATAGACCATNNGTCACGCGTGCCGGCCGGAGCGAATGGAGAAAAAGCGTTATCGTACCTGCTTCCTGCCGTCGCCGCCGCGCGGATTGCCGCTGAGTGGCGAGGACGCGGCAAAGTCGGCCAACATTGCGCTAAGATTACGAAAAACAGAACAAGAGAGGATCCGGCAGATGGCCTACAAATCCACTGATATCCGAAACGTGTGCCTGGTGGGACCGAGTAACGCGGGCAAGACCCAGCTCACCGAGGCCCTGCTCCATGCGGGCGGCAAAATCCCCGAAAAAGGCCTGGTCGAGAAAGGCAACACCGTCTCCGACTACACGCCGCGCGAGCGCGAACTCGGCCACTCCCAGTACGTATCGGTCTGCCACCTGGATCACGGCGGCATCCACGTCAATCTCATCGACACACCGGGATACCGCGACTTCTACGGCCGCGCCGTTTCGGTGCTGCCGGCCGTCGAAACTGCGGCCGTGGTCATCAGCGCGGACAGCGGCGTCGAGATGATCGCCCAGCGCATGATGAACGCGGCGAAGAAGCAGCGCCTGTGCCGCATGATCATCATCAACAAGATCGATGCGGAGGGTGTGGATCTCGAAAAGCTCCTCGCGGATATCCGCAGCATGTTCGGGCCCGAATGCCTGCCCCTGAACCTGCCCTCGGCCGACGGCGATGGCGTGGTGGACTGCTTCTTCCAGCCGGAAGGCGCCGAGACGGCGTTCAGCGACGTTGCCACCGCGCACACGCAGATCGTCGACCAGGTCGTCGAGGTCGATGACGAACTGATGGAGCTCTATCTCGAGCAGGGCGAGGAACTCGAGCCCGAGCAGCTGCACGACCCCTTCGAGAAAGCATTGCGATCGGGCCACCTAGTGCCGGTCTGCTTTGCATCGGCGAGAAGCGGCAATGGTGTGCGCCAGCTTCTGAACATCTTCGAGCGGCTGATGCCGAACCCGATGGAAGCCAACCCGCCGCGCTTCCTGAAAGGCGAAGGCGAGGATGCCGAGGAAGTCATCATCAAACCGGACCCGGATGCGCACGCGATCGGTCACGTCTTCATGATCAATATCGATCCGTTCAAGGGCCGCCTGGGCACGTTCCGCATTCACCAGGGCACGATCAGGCCCGGCAACCAGCTGTACGTCGGCGATGCGCGCAAGCCCATCAAGGTCAATCAGCTGCTGAAGATAAACGGCGAGACGCACAGCAAGGCCGATGTCGGTGTTCCTGGCGACATCTGCGCGATACCGCGCGTCGACGAAGTCCACTTCGACGCCGTGCTGCACGATTCCCACGACGAAGATCATTTCCATCTCAAGTCGATCGACCTGCCGAACCCGATGTACGGCCTGGCGATCAAGCCCGCGAATGACGCCGATGCCCAGCGCACGTCGGATGCGCTGCATGCGATGGTCGCCGAAGACCCGTCCCTTGTGCTCGAGCACAACGCTGCGCTCAACGAAATCGTGTTGCGCGGCATGGGCGAGCTGCACCTGCGCACCGTGCTTGAGGAGATCAAGGACCGATACGGCCTCGAAGTGCAGACCGCGTTGCCGTCCATTGCGTATCGCGAGACGATCACCGCGCCGGCCGAGGGCCACCACAGGCACAAGAAACAGACCGGGGGCGCCGGTCAGTTTGGCGAAGTTTACCTGCGCATCGCGCCGCTGCCACCGGGCGGCGGATTCGAGTTCGCGAGCGAGGTCGTGGGTGGCGCGATACCGTCACAGTACATTCCAGCCGTCGAATCCGGCGTCAAGCAGGCGATGGCAACGGGCGCCGTTTACGGCTATCCGATGCAGGACGTCAAGGTCACCGTCTACGACGGCAAGCATCACTCGGTCGATTCCAAGGAAATCGCGTTCGTGCAGGCGGGCAAGAAGGCGTTCCTTGATGCCGTCACCAAGGCTCGCCCGATCGTGATGGAGCCCATTGTCGACGTGACCTTCACGATTCCCACGGACTGTGCCGGCGGCGTCACCGGCGACCTGTCGTCGATGCGCGGCATGGTCACCGGAACCGAGATCCTGCCGGACAGCCGCATGGTGGTCACAGGCCAGGCGCCGCTCAAGGAAATTCAGGGCTATCACTCGCGCCTGAAATCGCTGACGGGCGGTGACGGCAGTTTCACCATGGACTTCAGCCACTACGCCGAAGTGCCCCGCGAGGCCCTCGACCAGGTGGCGTCCCAGAACTAACGGCGTCGCAGCGCGGCCGCTTCAGTAGCGGCCGTGCTGCTTGAAGATGTAGTTGCTGAGTTCGATGAACTCGTGATTCATCTGGTGCACGATGCGGTGCGCGGACCGGGTCACCGCGCGCATGACCTTGTAGACGAGATGCGGGTGCTGCTCGATGATCTCCTCGAAGTCCTTGCGCCGCAGTGACAGGACTCGGGAGTCATTCAGGGCACGCAGGCCAACGGTGTGCACGGCACCGTCGACGAAGCTCATCTCGCCCGCCAGCGCACCGGGGCGCAGTATTGCGAGACTGGCCGTCTCTCCGGCGCCGGTGCTCTTGACCACTTCGAACTTGCCCGATAGCAGCACGTGCAACGTATCTTCCGACGCGCCTTCTTCGATCAGGAATTCGCCATCGGCAACGTCTCTGTAGGTCATCAGGTCGGCAAGCACGCCGGCCTCATCGTTCGACAGCTCCGATCCCAGGGATGAGCCGATTACAAGATCTGCGGTCTTTTCCATGATTCTCCCCTGCCAGCTTCCAACACGGTTCGCATCAGGTGACGATCCTATCGCGGCACCACGGCCATCGCTATAGGGGTTTTCATCGCGGCTTCCGGGGTGGCGGACCAGCTATAGCCTCGAGCCGGGCAGGAGCCTCATCTCGACGAGTGACTGACGCAATGCCGCGACGAACGACTTGTCGTCCAGACGATGATATTCGATCTTCATCGTCAGCGCGCTGCCGAACACGATGCTCACAAGAGACAGCAAGGAACCAAGAGCGAGCGTGGACATCCCCGTAACGCCCTGACCGATGGTGCAGCCCAGCGCCAGCACGCCACCGAACCCCATCGCCAGGCCGCCCACGACGTGCCGAACCATATCACCACGATCGCTGAACGTCTCGAGCCGGAACTTCCCGGTCAGGATCACATACAGAAAGGAGCCGAATATCACGCCGAACACGGCCGCGACGCCGAAACTTATGGTCGAGCCCGTGTACGTGAGGAGGTACATCAGGCTCTCGCCCATCGGGGCAACAAACGTGTAAGACTCGAAACGTACCGGGTCAAAGTCGTCGAGTCCCACGACACCGGTCACGTACCAACCAGCTGGAATGATCAATCCGATTGAAACGCCGGCGAGAATATTGTCCGTGCTTTGCCGGAATGACCTGGCCGCGAACGCGTAGATCACGAGGCCCAGCCCGAGTAATACCGCAACCACGAGATTGGGGACGGTCACATCCTCCAGACCGGCGGCTGCAGCAATCAGGCTACCGATACCCTGGCTGGCGATGTTCGAATCGGCAAGATTGATGTTGGTAACCTCGATGACATTCACTCGAACCAGAGCCAGCAAGCCCCGCATCGTCATGTAGGCAGCCAGACCCACCAGGATCATCACAACCAGCGATTTGAGATTCCCGCCGCCGACGCGAACCAGCGTTCTCTGGCCGCAGCCCGAGGCGAGGGTCATACCGATGCCGAACAACGTACCACCTACGATGTGACCCAGCCAGCCGAAGTTCGGGGTCAGGTACATCGCCGCGCCGATGTCGATCATGCCCATCGCATGCATGAATTGCGTTGCCAGTATGGCGATACCGATCGCCAGCAACCACGCCCGGAGCCGATCCTTGCTGCCGATATTGACCCAGTCGCTTATTGCGCCCATGGTGCAGAAATTGGTCTTGTTCACGACGGCGCCGAAGACCATTCCGATCACGAAGCCCAGCGCTGCTACCCGGTAGACCGGCTCCCACTCCATCATTCGCTTTCCCCCGCAGGCGTCACGAGCACAGCATCTTTGCCATGTCCGCCGCGCTCGCCGGCGAACACTTCATACTCCGTATCGAGGTAATGTTTGCCCTCGATGTATTCCCCAACGATCAGGAACTCCTCCGGCGTCTTTACCAACCCGAGCTGCCGATGAATTTCCGCACCCGTCAGGTCCAGGAAGGACACAACCGGGGTAAGATAGATCCGCCGGTGATCCGAAAAGACCTTCGACGGAAGGGTTATGCCATCGAAGTCCGTAATCTCCACGTCGCCGTGGATATCGATGGCGATGTTCACGAACCGCTCGCGGTACCAGTCCTGCACACGACGGTCGCTGAACACGTTTCTCAGCATGGCCTTACAGTACGAGCATGCTTCCGCCTCGAAAAACAGCAGCATGCCGAGCTTTCCCTCGCTTTTCGCGAGCTCCATTTCTTCCGGCAGATCGCCGAACGTCTGTGCGAAGAAGTGTGCGCGCGGATCGCGCGTTTCCGGTTCCTCGGCGAGTACAGCGGCCGCGAACAACAGGACACACAGAACCGCTATTCGCCTCAACGGCTCGACGTAGTCACCCGGAGCGCAAACTCCGGGTGACTGCCGTGGGGGGTAATGAATCATAGTCCGCTACTGAGACCAGATACCGGTGACCTGTACGGCAATGCGATCGTCGATACCTCCGACCTGCGCATTGGGCCCGGCGCCTGCCGGGAAGTTCAGAGCTTCCGCAGAACGCATCTCGTAGTTCAGCGCAATCCGAACACGCGGGTTGAAGAAGTACTGCACGCCCAGTGTCGTACGGTCGAACTCGATCTCGAACTGATTGCCATCGAGCCGATTGTAGATGTCGTAGCGCAGGTCCAGTTCCCACTTGGACTTCGGGAAACGGTAGCCGCCTTCGACGTACCAGCCGACACCTTCTGCCAGTACGCCGCTGCCGGGCGCCCCCGGAATGCCCTGCCCCGGGCCAATGCCGAAGGTCGAGTTGATCGGTGCCTGAAAGATCATGCCTTCGCCTGCCATGTACTCGGCCGACACGCGCAGACCCTTGCGCAAATACTTGAATCCCGCGCCCATGCGGTCGCGGTCGTACTCGACCGGATTGTGCACCGTGCTGATGCGACCGGAGCCTGCCGGGCCGCATGCCGGGAACGTCGCCGCCGGATTCGTGCACGAATCCGCAGTCAGATCCGCCGTGCGCTTGCCCGTCTGCGACCAGGCGAAGAACTTCAGTCCCTCGCGGCGTGGCCCCCTGCCTCCGAAAACCTTCTCGGCCGACGCGTACAGGTAGATGTCCTTGTTGTCGTCGTTGTCGCTGAAGTTCAGGCCGTTGCCGTTACCGATCATCGCCGCGTAGGACAGTTCCCAGTCCTTGCCGACCTTGAACCAGTCGAACACCTGCACCCCGACGTCGCGGAACGCGCCGACGCTGCGATCGAAGCCGTTCAGGGGTGTCTCCGGCGGCAAGGGCTGCGGCGGCACGTTCGGCGTGTAGTTGGCGTTCGGGAACCGCTCGAGCAGCATCTGATTGGTCACCCACGTGAAGTTGATGTAGTCGAACACGTGGATGGCCTGCAGGCCTTCCTCGGCGCCGGGGTACTTGAACAGGCCCGTGCGCACCCGGAATCCCTTGAGGTGATTGAAGGTAATGCTCGCGTCCGTAGCCTTGGCGACCGAGTTTTCCGGCTCGGTGATGCCGTTGTTGCCCAACTCCAGCAGGACGAAGTAATTGATCTTCTGATCGATAGGCATGGCCACGCCGCGCACGCCGATGCGCGCCCGATTGACGTTGAACGCCGACTGCGTCTCGAGATTCGGCCCGATCGTCTTGGGCGGAATGAATCCGCCGGCCGGGTTCGGATCACTGGAATCATCCTGGTACTGCACCTGGACAAACCCCCAGACCTTGCCCAGCTGTTCGGCGCCCTCCGGCTCAGTGCCCTGCAGCTGCAGCCAGTTCGCCGAGAACGCGCTCCCCGAAAATGCAACTAGACCGGCCAGCAACGCGGCTGACCATACTCGTTGACGATTGATTGAAATTCTCACGTGAAACCCCCTTCGTTACGCGATTTGATTTGATAGTCGGTGTGACGAATTCAAGGTTTCGCCAGCATGTAGCCCTGATCAACGAGTTCCTTGATGCGCACGATGCCGCCCTTGCCAGACTTGGCGTGGCTGTTCACCTTGATTGGCTCGCCAACGATCTTCGACATGTTGTTGATCGTGTTCTGGCATGCAAAGAACCGGACGCCGCTATCGACCAGTCCGTCGATCCGGCCGGCGTTGCTGTTTCCTTCGAACAACAGGCGCAGGCCCGGGCCGAATGCGACGATTTCCACGTCTGCCTGGTCCTGGCCATAGGCTTTGAGTATGTTGCTTGCGACGTTCAGTACCAGCGTCTGCTTCGACGGGTCCATGTCACTGATCTGCAGCACGAACTTGTGCTCTGCGAATGGTTTCTCCTCCTGCGCCATGAGCGCCTTGGGCGCAGCGAGCGCGCACAATGCGACCGCGATACTCCCCAGCGCGAGAAAACGACGGATATTCATGATTGACCTCCTGACCGGTTTCACTGCCTTTTCAATATTGATTTCAGGCTGTTACCGCAAAGCGGACACCCCCTCAACATGTACTGACGTTGGAGCCGGGCAGATTAATCCCCTAATCTTGAAATCGGCTGCCGACTGGCGGCGTGCCGTTCTTCATCACGGGGAATAAATTCATCGCCTGGTACGTCGTTTATCGTGTAGGCCGCGAAATCGGGGAGGGGGACCTGCTCAATGCCCAGAAACATCATTCTCGGAATCAGCCAGCGACGGGCCCTGAGGAAGCTCGTGGAAAACAGTAGGGAGCGGCTGTATCGAATGGCCTACGCCTGGACTCACGATCCGTACCTGGCGGACGACCTGGTCCAGCAGTCGATTTACAAGGCCCTGAACAACCAGAAGCAGTTGAAGGACATGGGGGCGGCGGAAGCCTGGCTGTTCCGTATCCTCTCCAACTGTCTCAAGGACCATTACCGGGCAAAGCGCGATGTCGTCTCGGCCGAAGACATCGTCATCGCTGACGAGGTGACGCCCGAACAGAATACGGAGAAGCAACAGCTCGTCAACAAAGTGCGACGAGCGGTCAGGAAGCTTCCGATGGCCCAGTGCCAGGTAGTGACTTTGGTGGACCTCGAGGGCTTCACCTATGCATCGGTGGCGGAGATCCTGGAGATCCCGGTAGGAACGGTAATGAGCCGCCTTTGCAGGGGGCGCAGGGCGCTCAAGGAACATCTGATAGACGTCGGTACGGCCGCGGCGCCGCGCCGATCAACGACCTTGAAGAGGGTGAAATGAAGAAGGACGAACATTTTTCCGAAGAGCAATTGAATGCGTTTGTCGATGGCGAGCTGGATCCGGAAGAGAAAAGCCGCCTGTATAACGAGTCGGCGGACTCGCCGGAACTCGATATGCGACTGTGCCAGATGCGCAAGCTCAAGGAGCTCGTGCGCCATGCATACGACGATGTGCCACCAGCAACACGCCCGCGTGGGCCGACATTGAGGCGCCCCGGCCCTTTTGGCCGGGCGCTCGTTGCTGGCGTGCTGCTCGCAATTGGCGCGACGGCTGGCTATTTGGGCCACGGCCTGATTAGTGCGGATACTGCCAACAACAGGCCGGCGGCAACGGCGCAGGCACTGGAGCAGGCTGACAATTACCTGTTGCATGTCGTCAGCGGGGACCCGGAGCAGATGCACTCGGCGCTTTCGCACGCGAGATTCCTGCTGGATTCCACGGATGAGGGAGATATTCGGCGCGTGGAAATTGTCGCGAACGAGCGTGGTCTCGACCTGTTGCGCAGCGACGTAACGCCGTATGCAGAGGAGATCCGCGCGCTGCAGAAGAACAACGTCGTGTTTTACGCCTGCGCGAGAAGCATCCAGCGCCTGGAGGAGAAAGGCGTGAAAGTCGTACTCGTGCCCGACATCAAGCAGGACTACACGGCTCTGGATCGGGTCGTCATGCGCATGCAGGACGGGTGGAATTACGAAAAGATCTGAAGGGGAACAATAATCATGAAGACATCCGCAAAGCTCTTGTTGCTGGCGTTGCTCGCCACGACGTCCGGTAACGCTCTCGCCGAGTCCAAGGATGCGGGTCATGGCAAGGATTACAGGACATTCCATACAAACGGGGAAGTGGAATACGGATCGATAGGTGATTCCTATACGGCGGACCTCGTCATGTACCTGGCGGGCAACCAGTTCATGGTGATGCAGGAACTGATCGGGGACTTCCAGAAGAAGAACCCCGATATCGAGACGGTGTACGTCGAGACGATTCCTCCCGGCCAGATCCTCAAGAACCAGCTGCTCAAGCAGGGTGAGATCGAGGGCGAGAAGACGGCGATGAACCCCGACATATTTGCGTCCGTAAATATCGGCCACCTCAGGAAACTGAAAGAGAAAGGCCTGATGGACGAGCACGCCATCTATATTCACAACAAGCTCGAACTCATGGTCGCAGAGGGCAACCCGAAAAACATCAAGGGCGCGGAAGATCTCGGCCGCGATGACCTGGTGCAGTCACACCCGAATCCGTTGACGGAAGGCATATTCAAGTTTTACGGCAGCGAGATGCTCAAGGATCTCGGGCTGCACGAAAAAGTCACCGGTGGCAAGGAATGCCGCAGCTGCTGGGCGGTCGAGGGAAAGACCTGGTTCACGTCGCGCCATCACCGCGAGACGCCTGATCTCATCGAGAAAGGCGAAGCGGACGTGGGCATCGTCTGGACGACAGAAGTCGTTCACGCGAAAGCGGAAGGACGACCGATCGATGGCGTCGCAATTCCGGCGCCTCTCAACAAGCAGGACAAGGTGAATTACGCTATCGGTGTCATGAAAAACGGCCGCAACCAGGACAACGCTGTGCGCTATCTCGCCTACCTGGCAACCGACGATGCGCAGTCGATCTATGAGAAGTACGGTTTCGTCCGCGCATCGGCAGACGAGCTGACGCTCAAACCCCTGTGAGCACAATGAACCTCAAAGCGTGGCGCCGCATCCCCGGCGCCCTCGCCATGCTCGCGGCATCTTCCTTGCCGGCAATGGCGGACGAGTCGCCCCTGGTCGAATTCCGGTCGCTGTCCCCCGATACCGCGCTCGAGATGGCGCAGGCGGCTCTCGAGAACTGCCGGAACCAGGGCTACCAGGTCGCAGTTGCCGTAGTTGATCGCATGGGCGTCACCCAGGTGGTCCTGCGCGACCGCTTTGCCGGGCCGCATACGCCGGCCACGGCGGTGCGCAAAGCATGGACCGCGGTGAGCTTTCGAGCCGATACGCTCAGCCTCGCGGAGAGCACGACGCCGGAATCACCCCAGTCGGGCGCGCGTTTCATCAATAACGCGCTCATGATCGGCGGAGGCATACCGGTAACGGTGTCGGGCTCGACAGTCGCCGGGGTCGGCATATCCGGCGCCCCGTCCGGGGAAACGGACCATGCCTGCGCGAAGGCCGGCATCGAGTCAGTCTCGGCTGAGCTCGAGCTTGCTGAATAGGTCGAGCGGATAAAGCCTGTCGGTCGCTAGGGCCGGACTACGACAAAGCCCTGCTGCGCCCGCTCGACCAGCCGCGCCACTCCCGTCTGTACGGGTATGGTCTCGGGAATGAGGTCGGGGCGTCTGCCCGTCGCCCGCTCGATCGATTCGACCGTATTCATGCAGCCCACGAAGCGCACGTCATTGGCCAGCAGGCTGGAAACGCGTTCGTCGTTGGCGCCTCCCGGGAACAACAGCGATAGACCGGGGCCGTACGCGACAATTTCGATATCGACGAAATCCGGTCCCCCGTAATGCTTGATCAGGTTGTTGGCGACATTGAGCACGCGAGTCTGCGATTCGGCATCGCCGTCCACCATCTGCAGGACGATTCTCGCCTCGGCGAACGGCTTGCCTTCGTCGTTGGCCAGGGTCTGCGCCCCTGCGAGCCCAGCGATGATGAAAATCACGGCGAACAGGCAAACGTATCTCATAGCGTTAGTACCTCAGGCGATTCCAGGGTAGTCGGCTATACCCAGGTTGTTGTGCGCGCCCTTCAAAGCGGGCGTATTCAAACGCTCGATCTTCGCAACCTTCACGTCGCGGAGGTATTCGGCAACAACTTCCCAGATGGGCGGACCCGGCGCCTGGCTGCCGACCGTTGCCCAACCGGCAACGCGGTAGCTCTTGCCCGCCTCGACCGGAGTACCGTCATCCAGCATCAATTCCGATATGCGCTCGCCGGCGGCAGCGGTCGGTTCGCACACGTAGTTCATACCACCGGTGCGAACCATGTCCCCGCCCTGCTGGTAGAACGGATCCGGATTGAACAGGTTGTCGCACACGTCTTCCAGGATCAGCTTGATCTGTTCACCCGTCATGTCGCGGACATAGGTCTCCGGATAGGTAATGCAGGTCTGGTCCATGACCCGTTCCATGGTCACCGTATCGCCGGGCAGCACCGTCGTACCCCACCGAAACCCGGGCGACAACGCGATCTGGGCATCGCCGACGATACGCTGAGCATCACAAATGAGCTGGTCGAAAGTGCCGTTGAAGTTTCCACGCCGGTAAAGAAGGAGGTCGGCGGTCGCAAGCGGTTCCTCGAGTGTTTCCCGCCAGGGCTCGCGAACATCTGCTATGTAGGCGTTCATCTCTGCGTCTGCAGGTAGCAGGTTCGAGAAGACGGGTAACAGGCTGTAACGAAAATCGCTGATGCCGCGGCTGCCGAATTCGAGGTCCAGTACGCCGAGAAACTTGCCGTTCGAGCCTGCGTTGGTGACGATCGTTCGGCCCGCGGCGTTATCCACGACGACCGGGATGGGCACACCGTCGTGCGTATGTCCGCCGAGGATCGCGTCTATACCCGAAACGACTCGAGCAAGCTTCAGGTCGACGTCCATCCCGTTGTGTGACAGGAGGACTACCGCATCGGGCCGCTCTGTTTGGCGCACCGTGTCGACCAGGCTCTGCAATTCGCCTGCGCGAATGCCGAAGGTCCAGTCTGGAATGAAACGCGAGGGATTGGCAATGGGTGTGTAAGGAAACGCCTGGCCGATAACGGCGATCGTCCGACCGCCGGCGTCGCGCAGGGTATAGGGCCGGAATACGTGGCCCGTATCCTCGTCGAATGCCTCGGCGCCGGAGAACAGCGCGTCGTCCGTGAGCCGGACGTTCTGCGCCACGAAGTCACCGGCGAATTCCTCGATGTTCCGTAGTACCTCGGCGTCTTGGTAAGTAAATTCCCAGTGTCCGGTCATGACATCGACACCCAGCCGGTTGCAGGCGCCGACCATGTCGCGACCCCGTGTCCAGTACGCGGTACCTGATCCCTGCCAGGTATCGCCGCCGTCGAGCAACAGGGAGTTGCCATCGCCGACTTCATCGCGCAGCCGCCGGACCAGGGTCTTCAGGTGCGCGAACCCGCCGACCTTGCCATAGCGGCGTGCCGCCTCCTCGAAATCGAGATGGCCGATAGCGTGGGCAAATCGGCTGCCCGGTTGCACGCCCGCATAGTCGAGCAATGCCGCGCCGACGAGATGCGGCAGCCTGTTAGCGGCATCGCCGAAGCCGAGATTGACGCTCGGCTCGCGAAAATAGACCGGCAACAATTGGGCATGGCAATCCGTGAAATGCAGCAGGCGAGCCTGGCCGAAAGGTGGCGCCGAGTAGAGGTCCGCAGCGGCCTGCCGGCCGCGGGATGCGCAGGCCGTGGTGCCGGAAGCGATGCCGGCGATCGCCAGCAGCCTGAGAAATTCCCGTCTATCCATGCGTCCCGCCCGCCTCAGCGCACGACGCGATCTCGCCACGCGCCCGATTCGTGTTCGGCCTGCCGGATAGCCGCCTCAGCCTGAAATCTCGCCTCCTCGACCAGCTCCAGGGCCTCGTCAGGGCCGCCCTGCTCATATGCATCGATCGCCGCCTCGAGCAGATTCTCGGTTCCCAGCCATTCCGCGCCCACTGCAGCCGCGTCCAGGCGCAGCTGTTCTGCCTCGGCATAGCGCCTCTCGAATTCCGTGCTGCAGCCGGCCGCGACCAGTAACAGCGACGCGATGAACAACCGTCTACTTGCGCGCACCAGGCCCATTGAACTCGAGTCCGTTGCTCATGTAACTCAGGAAGTATTCGAGATTTCGGAATTCTTTGCTTTGCAGTTCGAATGGTTTCGCCCTGACGTCGCGTACGCAGCCCGCGAAACGCTGATGCAGTGTGATCATCGCCCCTAGCTTGGAACGGTAAACGGGGAAATGCGTAGGATGGCCCAGGCTCGCGCTCAGTCTGTCTGCGCGCACGTACAGGCCGGCCGATGTAACGTGACAATCGGAGCATGCGAAATTGAGCTGGCCGCGCTTGCTGTAGTAAAAGCGTTTCCCTTCCTCGTATGCTTCGAGAGCACCGGGTTCGTCTGCCGGAATGCGCGTTTCAACCGTCTTGCCTCGGGCTGCGAAAGCCAGGTAGGCAGTGATGCTTATCAGCTCGTCAGAATCGTATGCATAAGCCGGCGCCCCGAGCCTTTCCCTGCAGTTATTGATCGCTACGTCCAGGGTAATCACAGTGGCGCGTGCAGTGTCGAACAGCGGGTAGGCGGCGCGAACCCCGTCGATCGGTCCGTCGAAACAATCCGCGTACACGGCACTTCCGGCTAACGGTTGGTTCCAAAGCACCTCGCCCCTTTCGATCGCGAACTCGTAAGGCGGGAATTCCTCTATTTCCTGCCACTGCCTGCGCGCGTCCTCGTCGATGGCGTAGATGCCGTTCGCGAATTCGGCAAACGGTATGTCGGGGAATCGCGACTGGTAGTGCTCGAGAAACGCCGCCCGATCCTCATCGGGCCCGGCCAGGGCAATCGGACCCGACAGGAACCCGCAGGCCAGCAGCGGCAGGACTGTAGCTAGCCTTGTCATGGCTTGCATCGGCCGCCGCGCAACGCCTACTTGAGCACCGTCTCGAGCTCTTCGGTTTCGCCGAGGTTGTCGACCCAGGCCACTTTCAGCGTGTCGCCCGCTTTGGCGCCGCGGAACTTGAAACCGAAGTACGGGTTCTTGGAAACCGCCGTGCTGAAGTTGGCCACCATCACCGTCTTGCCGTTATTCGTGAACGTCAGCTGCGTGATGTGGTGTGCCGGCACGAGGGCGCCGGTATCCGGGTCCTTGCGCGCGCCCGTTTCCATCGGGTGCAGCATCAGGCTCTTGACCTCGGCTTCGTCGCCCGAGAGCTTTACTTTGACCTTGATGTTACTTGCCATTGCTCGTCTCCTCGCGCGGACCTAGCCGCCACAGCCGCCGATGGTTACCTTGACCTCTTTCGATGCACGAAACACGCCCGTATCCGTCTTGACGACGGCGATAACGTCCGAGGTCTCGCCCATCTTGATTCGACTCGACACGTCAGGCAGCGTCCCCGGCAGAATCTCGAACGTAGCGGCCAGCGGACGCGGGTTATTCGGGACCACGATGCTGATCGACTGGACGTCCTCGAGCGTCGTCGACACGGTCACGGGAACAACGGCCCCGTTCTCGGCAATCTCGGGCACCTTCATCGCGATCCGGTCGGACGGGGCAGCCTCATCCGTACCGAGCAGTGCTGCCAAAGCTTCCCCGGCCTCGGTAGCGGCAAACGCCTGTTTCGGCCAGGCAGCTGCGAGCAGGGCTCGCGGCCAGGCGGCGAGTGCCATAAGCGCGGCACTGCCCTTCAGAAACAACCTTCTCCCTTCGTGCATACTCTGTTCTCCGCTGATCAACGCCGTCCTTACAGCGTGTACAAATAATCAATAATCAGTTCCACTTCCGATTCAGCCAGGATTCGGTGCCTGCAGAACGGCGGCATCCTGGACTGCGGGTTGCGAATCGTCGCATCGCAGATTTGCTCGCGAAGCGCCGCGCGCTCCGGGAAACGCACTTTCATCGCCACGAGCGGCGGGCCGATCGTTCCGGGCAACTCCCCGTCCTCGATTCTGTGACACGCGAGACAATTGCCCTTGCTGCGCTCCATCGTCAGCGACTTGCCGGCCGCCACCCGGTCCGCGATCACACCCTGCGCCGGCAACGTGCTGAAAAACAAGGCGGCTGCGCAGCCAGCGGTGACCAGCCGCAAGAATCGCAACGACATGAAGGTATTGGAAACTTTGAGCTTCATCTACCAGGATAGGACGCGTCACCGGCGATGATTATTCCATATTCAACGGGGGCCGTGAGACCAGCTGTCGTGCGCCAGGATAATGCGCACGGCTCGCTCTGCCCATTCCGAGTAAATCGGCACGCCGGGATGAAAACTGTCCGACGCCATCATGCCGGCATCGGCTTCGAAACGAAGGTTGATGAGCCGAACATCGGGCTCTCCATCGACGGCCTCGGCGATCGCCGCGTTGAACTCGGTCGCGCGGTTGCCGAGGTGCCAGCGCAGCGGCTGTGGCAGGGCCGGGAAACTGTGGACAGGGGGCAGCCCGGAGACGCCGGTGAACCGTACGCCGAATTTGTCCCTGAGCAGCTGGCGCAGCTGCCGTTGTCTCTCGAGCCAGGTCGCCCGAGCCGTCAGCGCCAGGACGTCATTGACACCGAGCGAGGTCAGCGCGACGTCATAGTCGCGCGGCGGCATGTCGTCGAGACGCCGCAGAATATCTGCCGTCGTGAAACCGGTCTTCGCCTGCAGGTCGAACTCGACACGGTAGCGGGCGGACAGCCGCGAAACGACCTGCCCCAGCAACGCATCTTCCTGTCTCGAGACGCCCACGCCGGCAGCTGCCGAGTCGCCGACGATGAGCAGGCGCAACCGCGGCCCCTCGCCCGCTTTGCCCTGCCTTGCACCCGGGGGCTCCGGCAGCGTCGGAACACGCAAGTTTGTCCAGATACCCTGCGGCACGATGACCGGGGCCAGGGCAAGTGTCCTCAACAGGTAGGCCATGCGTAGCCGGTATCAGTCGGCGCCGCTCAACTTGCGAAGAATATCGAGAACCCTTGCGTTGGGGCAGAAGTCGCGGCTACCCACCGCGGCGCCATCCAGCCAGTGTTCGCAGGCGATGCCCGCCTGACACGTGCTGCAGCGCTCCTTCACTTCGGCCATGATGGTCTGCAACTCACCGCTGGCAGCAAGCGCCGGATCGAGGCCGAGCGCTTCGAGCATACGGACCAGCCGCGCTGCAGGTTCTTCCGTCATTCGATTCGCAGAGACGCCGCCAGGCAATCAGTGCGCCGGCCGATGCGGGTTCGGCGCGAGATGGGATTCGAAGGTTTGGATCAGGCGCTGCGAATCTCGAATCCATCGGCAGGCTTCACAGGTACACGTTGTCGAGTCGTGTCGCAATTCACCGTGCAGCGCTTCGACCAGTCGCACGCTGTAGCGGAGTGAGGCATTGAGCGTGTGCGCGGGTTTGTTGCGAAGATCATCGAAGTCGTTCAGGCAGCTGGCCCAGTGACACTCACGCCCCATGGAGCAATGATGGCAGCGGGCACTGGTCGCATCGAAGAGACTGTCGTGCGCGCAGTCCTGCGCATCGATGATCTTCAGGATCATCAGTCTCGGGTAGGTGAGTGCCTCGATCAGTTCT
>JABAHR010008225.1_pt1 | contig 20453 bp, 24 predicted proteins | sample 7062101 | NCBI WGS metagenome assembly JABAHR01 (sample SAMN14534553, study PRJNA622989) | marine sediment metagenome | biome: marine biome [ENVO:00000428]; feature: marine pelagic biome [ENVO:01000023]; material: deep marine sediment [ENVO:00002113] | place: India: Gulf of Kutch | collected... | reverse complement strand
CGATGATCGTCCCGAGATAATCGGCTGCGCCCAGTGCAAATTCCGGTGGAAAAAACGGGCAGTCGCCATCGTTGTCGGCGGGTACGGTGATGGGCGCGCTGAACCGGGCGCCTGCAACGCTGTAGTCTGCCCCCAGGGAATCCAGCGAGGCCATCAGCATGGCCAGGTAATCCTCGCCATGGTATGGCGTCTGGTCCGGCCAGGACAGGATGACCTGGAACACCTCCTGCAGGCCCACCACCTCGGGGTTATCGGCGGCGATCAGCGCCGCCAGTGCGTCGGCACGCTGCTGGAAGTCGTTGGCCAGCACCTGTTCGACGGCGGCGTGGGCCCCGGCCATCAGGGTGCACAGGTCGGGCGCCGTGGCGACGCCGAGGATTTCGGCGCCGATGTACAGGTTCTGGGTCATCGCGCGGATCTGCCCGGCACGCAGCCCGGGGTCCTTGCCGGCCAGGGTGGCGGGCGCGGTGCAGATCAGAAGGACTAAAATGACGGCGGGCGCTATAACGGCCCTGCGGAAGGAACTGGGCTTCATGGGCACCTCCTTGACCCGGCCGGGGAATGCCGGGGGTGTCGGACCATTATATGAGACACCCGGGCCGGCGGCTATTTCTGCCTGGCAAACGGATAAATTTGCAGGGCTACAGTAAAAATCTCTTTCTTGGGGTATGGAGCAGGCTTGAATGCCGCTTCGGGTCTTACATCAACCGGGGTACGCCCCACGCTCTGGCCGTTGGGCTTGAGTCCTTGAGATGTTAGGCTGGGAACCGGTTCAACTTCCGCGCGTGGCGGGCGGGGCGCAACACGATGACGCAAGACTACGAATCGGTGCTGATGGGTTTCCCGCTGTTCAGCGGGTTCACCAGTCATGGCGCCAGCTTGATGATCGACGCCGGCGAGGTGCAGGAGCTTGGCGCCGGGGAAATCCTGTTCGAAGAGGGCGCCGAGCCCAACTCCCTGGTCCTGGTCCTGGATGGCCAGGTGGAAATCTACGTGCAGCGTGATGGCCGGGACATCGTGCTTAGCCGGATCGGCGCGGGCGCACTGATCGGCGAGTTGGCGGTGCTGTGCGAAAGTCCGCGGGCTGCCTCGGTCCGGATCCCTGACGGCGCGACCGTGCTGCGCTGGGAGGCCCGGCAATTCCGGAGCATGCTTTTGCGCGATCCGCGCCTGGCCAAGGCCGTGTTCAGCGCGGCGTTGCAGGTGCTGGTGGAAAAGCAGCAGGCCCTGATCGAAGAACTGGCCGGAAAGCAGGAATAGCTTCGCGGCGGCCCCTTTTCGGGGGCACGGTGAATTCCGACGTGCCGCACTGCGCGCTTTTGATACGCCGTCGTCAGGACGTCACGAGCACCCGGAATCCGCCAAAGATCATGCGCTTGCCGTCGAAGGGCATCGCCTTCATATCCAGGCCATCCCAGCGCGGATCGGACATCGCCTTCTTGTTGCCACTGTTACGGGTTCGCTTGTCGGGCCATTCGATCCAGGAGAAGACGACCTCTTCATCCTCCTTCAGCTTCACGGCCTTGTCGAAGCCCGTAAGCTTGCCCGGCGGCACTTCTTCGCCCCAGCACTCGACCACCCGGATCGCGCCGTGGTCCGTGAAAATCTCCGCCCCCAGCTTGGCCAGCTTACGGTAGACGGCGCGCCGGGCCCTCGGTACCGGGATCACGTATCCATCCACGTAACTCATAGCCGATCCTCTTCGTGATGATCTTTGAGTATAGATGGTCGAGGCGACAAAGGAACCCGAGGCCATTTCACCAGGCGTCGACATAAGTTACGGGGGCAGAGTCCTTTCCCGGGATGACCTCCAGATAATGGGGTAATTCCCACTTATCGCCCGTGAACTCCGGAATTTGCGGCAAATCGGCTATCCTGATGCTCATGGAACAACTCAGCCCGATCCAGGCGCGCGTGCTTGCCTGCCTGATGGAAAAAAAGGAAACCACGCCGGACCAGTATCCGTTGACGCTGAATGCCCTGCGCAATGCCTGCAACCAGAAATCGTCGCGCAACCCGGTGACCCGTTACAGCGAAGGCGAGGTGGGTCATGCCGTGCGGGAGCTGGAAGGACTTGGCCTGGTACGCGCCGAATGGGGTGGGCGGGTATCGAAGTACTCGCACCAATCGGGCAGGGTGTTGAACCTGCACCAGCGGGGCATCGCATTGCTCGCCACCCTGATGTTGCGCGGGCCGCAAACCCTGGGAGAGCTGAAAAACCACTCTCACCGGCTGTTCGATTTCGATGACCTGGACGATGTCCAGCACGCGCTGGGCAACCTCGAGAAGCACGAACCGCCGCTGGTAACCGCGCTGCCCCGCCAACCGGGCCAGAAAGAGGGCCGCTACGCGCACCTGTTGTGCGGAGCGCCGGAGATTCCGGAAGTTGCCGCGCAGGCGCCTGCCCCGGGCAAACTTTCTGTGGAATCCAGCAATATCGAATCCCGGATCGAGGCGCTGGAAGCAGAGTTGGAGGCCGTCAAGGGCAGGCTCAGGGCGCTGGAAGAGTCTTGAGTGCTGTAACCAGGAATTTTTCCACAAACCCCAATTATCCAACTCACTCCCTTGAGGATTCCTGCCCGGTCACTTCCGGTTCTCTGGCCGCTCGTGTCTTCTTCAACGCACCTTTCCACATGCGTTCTTCTCTCTTGCTCAGCCAGTACCCTCCGATCACGACTGCCACGATGAAGAACGGCAATGCCAGGAAGCCCATCACCCGCGGATTGGTATTTTCCAGGACGCTGAAAATATCGCCGAGCCTGATGGCACCAATTCCCAGTGTTATGACGGCCGCCATCACGGCAACGGCTGCGACCACGCCGATCAGTATCGTGGTGCCTTTCTTCAATTCAGGAAGATTTGCCATGTCCAAGAATCGCCCAAGTCGTTCCAGACAGGCCGTTAGCTTACTCCGATGTTGTTACTACAAAAATAGCAGGAGAACTAATGGGGTCAGAGTAAAGGGACAGGGTAAATTGACTCTCGCCACTCTCTCTTTATTCGGCCACTTTACTCTGACAGCAAGTTTTGCCAAGTTTCCTGAACCCACTCCCCGGAAACAGGCGGAATTGCCGGGTTGAACTATACTTGAAGTGAGGCTTGGCGCATTCCATTCGTGCCGTCTCGAAAGCTTGCCGTTGGTCACTTCAATGACGGGGGCACGGCCATGCCCAATATCGGGTTAGGTTCCCATCACCTGAGGCCGCTCATTGCGGTGTTGGTGATCCTCTTCCTTTGCAGTCCGGGATTCGCGCTTGCCCAAACCAGGTCCGGTTTTCCCATGCCCAACGTGATCGGCCTTACCGAGACCGAGGCAGAAAACCGGGTTACGTCAGCGGGAAGGGTCTACGGAGCCAGCAGCGCCGAGGCGGTGGTCGTCGATCGCCGGCCCGATTCGCGGCCCGCCGGGCGGATCATCGAGCAGCTGGAGCGCCCCGGTACCCCGATGCGCCCGTTCATGGACGATGTGGGTGGAACGTATGGACAGGTCACATTCCGGGTGGCGGTATCCACCGGACCGGCCCCGGCACCGAACTTTGTCGGCAGCACACTTGCTGATGCCCGGCGCCTTGCCCGGCAAAGGGAAGTGATCCTTGATGTAGGCGCCAGCGAGAGGAATCCACGCGTGCCCGAAGGCATCGTGGTGCGCCAGGATCCAGACGCGGGCCAGGCCATGCCCGGGAGGCGGGTTACCGTTTACCCGTCCGCCGGCTATCCGCTTCCTAACTACGGGGAGCAGCCCGTGGAGCGCGCCCGCCGGGACTCGCGGCGGCTGGGGTTCGAACTGGAGGAGCGCAGCGCCGACCGGGTTGACGTCCCCCGTGGCGTGGTTTTCGGTCAGGACCCGCCTGCCGGAACCCTGCTTCCACTGAGAGGCCCGCTCAGGGTATGGGTTTCAGCCGGCTGGCCGGTCCCCGACCTTATTGGACGGAGCGAGTCGGAAGCCGAGGATATCGCTGCGGAGCCCGGGATCCGGCTCGACGCAACGCGGCGGGATAACTTCGGAATCCCCGAAGGGATCATTTTCGATCAGCAACCGAGGGCCGGGGAACTCCTGCCCCGTGACCTGACCATCCGTGTCACGGTTTCGGACGGCTACCCGCTGCCGGGACTGGTCGGCATGCCTGTGGACGAGGCGCGCCGGGTGGCGTCGGAACTTAATTTCATCCTGGACGACAGCCGTCGCGAGCCAAGCGCAGATCAAATCGCGGGCCACATCGACTCGCAGAACCCCGGGCCCGGCACCCACCTGCCGCTCGATCGCCCGGTGCGCGTCGTTGTCTCGACGGGATGGCCCACGCCGGACCTTGTCGGCAAGACCGAGCAAGAGGCAAGCGGGATCGCAGCCGGCCTCGACATTACGCTGATCAGGACCGAGCCCCGGGAGCACTTCGAGCTGTCCTCCGGGCTGGTCGTCGAACAGGCGCCGGAGGCGGGAGCCGTGCTGCCGGCGGACAGGCGGGTCCGGATCTCCCTTTCTCTCGGTTGGCCCGTGGCACCCGATGCAGTGGGTCATTCGGCTGAATCTGTGACGCGGGAATTACTCGCCCGACATCCCAATGTCATCGTTGAGCAAAGCGACAGTCTGCTGACGCTCGAGACGGCGGGCACCGTGATTTCGCAGCATCCCAAGCCCAAGGTCAAACTCGGCCCCAGGCAGCAACTGGACCTGGTGACAGCGGCCGAGAAGCCGCCCTGGGTATGGCCGGTGGCCGGGGTGGTCTCATTGATCCTCGCCGCGGGTGTTTTTGCCGGGCTGAAATCCGCTCTGGGTTCATCCGCGCAGCAGCCCGTAAAAACCGAGAACCCGGGCGGCGTGCGGCTGCGGGTGACCAAAGACCATGGTGTCCAGACCATGGACATTGAGGTTGGCGACGAGACAGATCGCGCAGGGGCCGGGGAAATAGTAAGCATCAGGGTGAAAGTCGATCTTGGTGAGCAGGCGGCAAGCCTCATCGAAGACACAGGTGACGAATCATGAAAGCTCAAACAATGACGGACGTATTTTCGGGCGCTGACCTGCAGGGCTCCGCGAGGCAGTTGTTCAGCCTCGCCGATGTCGAGAAAACTGCCGAACTTGCGGCTGCCGAATCGGTCAACGACACCCGAAAGCTCGTTGACTCCCTGGTGACCCGGGCCGCAGACCGGCTATTCGACGTTTCCCTGATGGAAATCATGGTCGGCGCCTGGTCCAAGTTGGTGGCCCTCCAGAAATACGCTATCGGAGAGAAACTGCTTTCGGAAAAAACCCACAAGTTCATGCTTTCGAAGCACAAGATCACGTCGAAACATTCACCGGTGATCGAGCTTTTCGTTTTCGACGAAAAGGCGGCGGAGGTGAAGGTGGACATTTCACTGACGCTGCTCCTGGCAAAAACCATCCTGAGGATCAAGAAAGGCCGGATTCTCGAGGTGAAGATTTCAGGTTGCCTAGCCATCGGCAAGGTGAGCTGTTACGGCCAGGAAGTCCTGGAGGAACAAACGACCGAACTCGAATTTCCGGGCGCCATCAAACTGGGCGACGGCATAGAGATTCCGCCACCGCTGAAAATATCGGCCCAGGCCTGATCCCCTCAACGAGTCAGGCCACCGGCACCCACACCAGCTTGGCCTCGGCCACCCGGATGTCGGTCTTCTCCAGGCCGACCTCGAGGGTTTCCATTGCATCGGCCATCGCATCGTGCTCTTCCTGGATACCAATCAGGGCCTCTTCCAGTTCGCTCTCGAGTTCGACCAGGTCCTGCTGCCTGGCGCCGAGTTTCTCCTCGGCGGTTTCCAGCCTGGCCCTCGCTTTTCTCGTCGCGGCCCTGCGCGATGCGACCTTGCCCATGGTGCGGGAGCCGAACTTGCCACTCAGGATACCCCCAAGCAGGTCGACGATGCCTGACATCACCTCGGTCTGAGTGCGGGCCGACGCGTCCACCTCCAGTTCCTTGACGCGGGCATCGGCCGCAGAAATCTGGCCCTGGAGGGTATCGATGCGCCTGGCGTAGCGCTTGAGCTCCTGCTGACTGCCCGGTACGCCGGGGGGGTCCGTGGCCACATTCCCGCTATCCAGCGACGGTTCGGTGCTGTCGCGAGTCCAGATCGTGGAGCACGAGGGCGCTTCGGACGTGGTACCGGATCGCCAGGACAGGCCCCACCCGCACTGGGTCGGCTATTCGCCCGATGGGCACTACGCCTTCGTGCCGGACCTGGGCGCGGACCGGCTGGTCGTTTACGGGGTGAACGCCGATAAGCCGTCCATCGCGCCCTTTGGGCACGCCCAATCGGTACCGGGCGGCGGGCCCCGGCATATGCGCTTCTCCGTCGATGGCCGGTTCATCTACCTGCTCAACGAACTTTCGCTGTCGGTGACCGCCTTCGCCTGGGATGCCGGGCAGGGGAGCACCGGGCTGGTCGGCACCGTGTCCGCCCTGGGCGAAGAGGCCAGGGCGAGGGAATCATACAATTCCGCGTCCGAGATCCTCGTCCACCCGAACGGCCGCTTCGTCTACTCCGCAAACCGCGGCCATGACTCGGTCACCGTCTTCAACACCGATCCGGACACCGGGATACCGGCGGTCCGCGAGGTCGAACCCATCCGCGGATCGTGGCCGCGGAATATCAACCTGGATCCCACCGACCGGTGGCTGCTGGCCGCCGGCGCTCACTCGAACACCGTTTCGGTTTTCGACATCGACCCGGAAACCGGCGAGTTGACATTCCAGCCGCGCAGCATCATCAACGTGCCGCGGCCGTACTGCATCGTCTTCAGGAAATAGTGTTCAAAGCCCGCCGGACTGTGTGCTTGCAGCAGCCCAGCAATTACAATATCGGCTCGGTCACAGGGATCAACGACAATGACTGTTTCAGGATTCCCCCGGTTCGGTTTTTACCTTCTTTCCGCAAGCCTCTTGCTCACGTTTATCGGCTGTACCGACCGTGCCGCAATCGAGGACCAGAAAGCGTGGCTGAAGTCCGTCCACGAGTCCTGGGTGGAGGAAGACGACCGGTACAAGAACGGCGCAACCTCGCCGCTTGCAGGCACCCAGAGATTCGAGATCGAGGAGACCAGCACGGTTTATTTTTCCGAGGTGGACGGCAGACCGGCATTGTCCCTCGACGAGGCGGATCAGCCGGCCTTTTTACTGGCCAGGGATGATGATCAATGGCAGTGGAACGGGCTGATCGAGTCGCTCAGCCTGGCGCGGGCGGACGAAGAGATTCCGTCCGGCTCGGTCCTGGCGCCGGGAGACAGGACCATGGTCGATGGCCTGACCGTCCAGATGTACCCGTCCGCGGAGAAGGTCATCGTCCTGGTATTCGACCCCGATACCCGGAGACGCGCCGATTTCGAGACCCTGGACCGGTTCGAGCCGAACCCGGAGTTCGTGGTCAACGCCAGGATCGAACGCTTCGCAACGCCGGAGCAACTGGATCTCGTCACGGCGCGCCAGCAATTCAAGAAACAGTACCGCTATGCCCGCCTGCACTTCCAAATAGGCGATGAAGAACTCGGGTTGACCGCCTACAAGCACACGCTCGAGGGCGAGGGCTCCCGGCAGCTGTTCGTGCCGTTCACCGACAAGACCAGCGGCAAGCTGACCTATGGCGGCGGGCGCTACCTGTTCGCCGAGGAGCCCGGGGAAGGCGACGAAGTCCTGATCGACTTCAACCTGGTGACGAACCCCCTGTGCAGTTACGCGACGATCTACAACTGCATCGTCCCGACCCTGGAGAACAAGCTGCCGATCGAGGTAACGGCCGGGGTCAGGAAATACGAGCACCCGGACCATACCTGACCAGCCCCGACTCGTAGCTGCCCATCCAACCTGACGCCCCGGCTGCCGGGGCGTCGCCTCCCGAATATTTCTTATCAAGCCCCGGTAACCTTTCGCGCGCGGCGTCCGTATCCGCCACCGCAAGCCTGTGAAGGACCGCCGAATCCCAGCGATATCGTTGCGATCTTCGGGATCCGACTGCCGCAGGCCACTCAACCAATCGGAGGAATGTTACCCATGAAAACTCACAAGCTGGTACTGACCATTGCCCTGGCGGGGGCGACCGCCCTGATGACCACGAACGTGATCGCCAAGGAGCGCACCACGGGCCGCAACGCGCCGGGCGCGGATGTCCCGGTGATCTACGTCACCTCGCAGGATGCCTACTACGACACGCTGCTGCTCTCGGTGCTCCCGTACAACGGCATGACCAACTTCCAGAAACTGGAAATGGACGGACCGACCGGCGTGCAGACCGAATTCGGCCCGGGCGACACCGGGTACTACGGCGGGCGCTGGTGGATCGACGTCAACATGGACGGCTACATGGATGAGGACGATTTCTACTTCCTGTGCCCGCTGCTGGGCCCGGGCAGGGACGAAGTCTGAAACCGTGTGACAAATGCCCGACGACTCCCGGGCACAAAAAAGGGCCAATCGATGATTGGCCCTTTTCTTTGGCTTTGTGTTTTTCCGGGTCGCGGTTCAGTTGGGCCGGTGCCAGAGGGTGGCTATGGCGGCGCCCGCGAACACCATCAGCAGGCCGGGTAGCACGTGGTGCGACAGGATGTGCGAGGACTCGTACATGCAGGCCAGTTGCATGTAGAGCGCCGGTATCATCCCGGCGGCCAGGCTGAGCGTCATGGCGGTGCGCACGTAGCGCAGCGGGAACAGGCGGCGCACGAGAAATACGCCTGCCAGGATCGGCGGAAGCGAGTAGACCAGCGTCTCGCTGAAACAATGCCCACGTTTGCCGAGCGCTGAGGGTTCGAGCGCGGGGCTCAGGAATCCGATCACGTACTGCGCCAGCCACAGGGCCATCAGGATCAGTCCCGTCAGCGTGAATTTACGTGTCAGGCCGGCCGGGATCGCGGAGCGGAATGCCGCCAGGCCGACCCAGGCGATCGATACGACGCCGAGCAGGGTTTCCAGCAGAAACCTCGGCTCGGAAGCCAGCTGGGCGAATGCGCCAGGCCTAGATGGTCCGAGCACCCAGGTCACGCCGACCACGAACACGGCGCTGAACAGGAACCAGGCCATGGCCATGCCCGTGACATGCGTCACCGGGGTGACGGGCGCCAGGTCGCTGCTCAGCGTCGAGATCAGCTCGTCGTGTTTACTCATTTTCTTACCTGTATTCAATTACTTGCCACGCGTCTAGGTTTTGGGCTGTCGTCAGGCCCGGCAACGGATCATAATCCGGCCGTGGGGTGACTTCAAAATACGGTTGCAACATCACAAAGGTTACCCTGAAGCCGGTAAACCGGTTTCCCCGTCTTCCTGTTCCAGCAGTTGCCGCAGCATCCGCACGGCGCGATGGACACGCACCTTGACCGCGCCCTGGGAGATATCGAGCCGGATTGCCGTTTCGGCGATGCTGAACCCGAGAACCTTGGTCAGGACCAGCACCTCCCGGTGGTGATCCTGCAACCGGTCCAGCACGCTGCCCCCGGCCAGGTCTTCCGGGTTGCCGGAAAAGCCCGTCCCCTGGATTGCAACGTGCTGTTCGGTCTGGAACTGTTCCAGTGCCGACTTTCTCGTCCGGTGCTGGCGAAACATGTCGACGGCCTTGTGCCGCACGATGGTGAACATCCACGGCCGGAATGCCCGTCGCGGATCCCAGGTGTGGCGGGCATGGTGTATCGCGATCAGCGACTCCTGTACGCAGTCGTCGATGAAATCGTGGTTACCGAACCGGCTGCGCAGGAAATCGCTGATGACCCCGGTCAGTTCCCGGAGCAACTGCTGGTAGTCGGACCGGCGCCCCTGCTGGGCACCCGCCATCAATGCCGACCACCGCTTTTCGTCGGTCTCCCGGTTCAACCTGATCCTCCAGGACTTCTGGGTAGCTGCCTGTCTGCCAGAAACCTGACCCAGAACACCGGGGATTTCTTTCAAATCCCTGGGTTCAAGGAGTATTTGGCCCGTTTCGAATACCGGAAATCGGGCTCACCGCAACTCTTCAACGGTCACCCTGGGTGCATGGATCAACGCGGCCATGAGGCGGCCGTTGATACACACGGGCTTGAAGTAGGGTTTCTTGACCGGCTCTCTGCTCAATTCACCTGGCGGTGCGACGCGGGATTTCAATGGACTGAACAGGTCCGTGGACACCCTGATGCCGATTTCGGGCGCAAACACGACGCCGCCGGGCATGATTTCGTACAGGCGGTCGGGCGGGTAATCGGATGTCGAGTCCAGGGCGCCGCTCGCGCACATCGCGGCCATGCGATCCTCGTCCTTTTGGAGCCACGCGATTTCCATCAGGCCATGGTTGGCGGCTTTCAGGAAGATGCTGTTCGCATCGGTGTCCCGGGCAAGCTGCTCGATCGCCGCCAGCAGGCGCGCTTCTTCGCGGTCATAATTGCCGCTCACGGCATCGGGAGAGATGTATCCCTCGACAGCCACGGGCAGGTCGTCGAGGTCCGTCGTCTCCATCACGTTCAGCTTTGCCTGGACGATGGCGATCTTGGCGGAAAGAAACGGGGCCTCGCTCTCCAGTCTGCTGCTGAGTTCGACGGCCTCCCGGGCGTATTTACTGGCCAGGTGAAAGTAGTTGGTGTATTTGAGGTCTATGCGGACCTTCATGCCTTCTGGGGGAAAGTAATCCCTGACGTTTGAAGTGTGCACACCTTCAAGACCGCCGTCTTCCATCAGGCTGAACACGATGTTGACCAGGGTGGTCACGTAAGCAAGGCTTTCGTGCTCCCCCCGTTCGCGCAATATCTCCAGCGCGCGGTCGAAATATCGGGTGCTGGCTGAGGGATTATCGCGCCACAGGGCGTAGGTATAACCGAGGTTCAGATTGATGTCGAAGGCTTCTCCGCCCGTATCGCCGTAAGCCGCGATGGAGCGGTCGAGTGCTTTTTTCAATGCCTTGACAGCCTTCCTGTATTCGCCGTCCTGCAAAAGCAGATAGCCGTATCCATGCGTCAGCCTGACTGTCCTGGGGGCGTTCTCGCCGTAGGCCTCTTCGGCGTGGTCGAGCAGGAACTTTACGGCTGCAGTTGGCTCGCCTTCGGCCATGAGCGCCTCGTACCTGGACATCACTTCAGGGGGAGTTTCGGGTTGCGATGCGCCGGCCGTGCCCGTTGCAAGCACGGCGGCAAGGCCCGTCACCAGCCAGGCCATTACAACCCGAATCCTGGTCGGATGTTCGCCGCTCAGCATGCGATTANNATCCTGGTCGAAGGTTCGCCGCTCAGCATGCGATTAACCGCTATAAGCTGGCTGATATTTTAACTCAATCAGGGTATTGACCTATAGATGGACGTCAGCGAGACGGCCTTCCAGCGATCTCCCCAGCTGTTCCACCGCTCGTCGGACGGGGCCGTGTGCATGGCCCCGGAAATCCGCATGATGTCCTCCGTAGCCTGAAATGCGCCTCCTGTCAGGGTAGATTATCCGGGACCGGAACAGAAACCCGTTCGCGGCCCATTGGAGACCGTCAGCCAAGTTCGGCCTTCATGCCATAATGCGTCATTCCATGTTCCAACTGACTGTCGAAGCGGGGGAAACATGAACGTCGCCAGGACAGCCACGATGCTGGCCGTGACCCTGTTGATCGTGCCGGTGGCCAGCTACCTGTTCGGAACCCCGCTCGGGCCGCTCGAGTGGTCGGCACTGCGCACGATGCTCTTTATCCTGCTGGGTGCCTGGGTGACCTGTTTCGTCNNCCAGGTCGACAAGCTCTGGAGCCTGCTGCCCATCGCCTACGCCTGGGTGGCGGCGGCGCGGGCCGGTTTTTCGCCGCGCCTGCTGTTGATGGCCCTGCTGGTCACCGCGTGGGGGCTTCGCCTGACGTACAACTTTTCACGCCATGGCGCTTACCGGCTGAAATTCTGGAGCGGCCACGAGGACTACCGTTGGCAGGTATTGCGCGGGAAGCCGGAATTTCAACCGGGCTGGAAGTGGACGCTCTTCAACCTGTTGTTCATCTCGGGCTACCAGAACGCGCTGCTCATGCTGATGACACTTCCGACCATCGTGGCGCTGCAATTCGACACTACCCCGTTGGGCCCGCTGGATTACCTGGCCGCCGCCCTGGTGCTATTCATGATCGTCTTCGAAACGATTGCGGATAACCAGCAGTGGCGATACCAGTCGGCCAAGCGTGAACTCATCAGCTCGGGCCGGCCCCTGACCGGTGAATTCACGAAGGGATTTCTCGACACCGGCCTGTGGGCTCATTCGCGTCACCCTAACTACTTCGCGGAGCAGGGCGTCTGGATCGCCTTTTACCTGTTCAGCGTCGCCGCTTCCGGCCAGTGGATCAACTGGAGTGTCAGTGGCTGCCTCTTGCTCGTTATCCTGTTCCAGGGCAGCGCGGCTTTCTCCGAAGAGATCAGCGCCGGCAAGTACCCGGAATACCGTTCATATCAGCAAAACGTGCCGCGTTTCATCCCGGTCGGGTTGCTGAAAATACCGTCAACGACGACCGGTAAATGAAGAATTTACAAACGCTGATCTTCCTGTTTTCAGTACAGGTCTGGGCCTCCGCCGGTGCGGGACAGGACCCCAATATCGTCATCATCCTTGCCGATGACATGGGCTACGGCGATGCCGGCGCCTACAACGCGAACTCGAAAATTCAAACGCCGAACCTTGACACGCTGGCCAGGGACGGCCTGCGTTTCACCAACGCCCATGCGCCCGCCGCCCTGTGCCATCCTTCGCGCTATGGCCTCCTGACTGGCGAGTATCCGTTTCGGACCGACTTCAGGCCCTGGCGTGAGCGGCCGCTCATCGGGGATAAGCAGGTCACCATCGCATCACTGTTGCAGTCCAATGGCTACCGGACGGCCATGGTCGGCAAGTGGCACCTCGGTTTCCACGAAAACGGCTACGACCAGCCCCTGCGTGGAGGCCCCGTGGATCGTGGCTTCGATTCGTTTTTCGGAATCCGGGCGTCGACCGATATCCCGCCGTACTTCTACATTCGCGGCGACCGGGCCGTGACGCCGCCCAGCGGGCACATCGAGGCCAACGCCAGCGAAGGGTGGTCGCCCATACAGGGCGCCTTCTGGAGAGAGGGCGGCATCGCGCCCGACCTGAAACTCGAGGAAGTATTGCCCAGGTTCACCGCGGAGGCGGTCAGGGTCATAGACGAGCACCACGCCAGCGGTTCGGACAAGCCGCTGATGCTCTACCTCGCATACCCCGCACCGCACACGCCCTGGCTGCCCTCCGCGGAGTTCACCGGCCAAAGCGGGGCGGGCATGTACGGGGATTTCACGATGATGGTCGACGCCATGATCGGCAAGGTCCTGGAGGCCCTGGACAGGGCGGGAATGCGCGAAAACACCCTGGTGATTTTCAGCTCGGACAACGGACCCGTCTGGTATGCGCCGGACGTGGAGAAGTACGGCCACGACTCGTCCGGCGGATTGCGCGGCATGAAGGGTGACGCCTGGGAAGCCGGCCATCGAATGCCGTTCATCGTACGGTGGCCCGGAACCGTTTCTCCGGGAACGACGAGCGAACGACTGGTCTGCTTCACGGACCTCCTGGCCACCTTCGCGGCCATCGTCGGCGCGGAACTCCCCGGGGAGGCCGGGCCTGACAGCTTCAGCTTCCTCGACGCCCTCGAAGGCGGGCAGGCCGGGCAGGGCCCGGTCCGTGAATCGCTGGTCACGGTTTCGGCGCGGGGCGCGCTCGCCATCCAGAAGGACGGCTGGAAATATATCGACCGCCTGGGGTCGGGCGGCTTCTCGGACCGGCTCCTGGATCCCGAATCGCTTCGTCCGGCACCCGGCAGGCCCACCGCCCAGCTTTATCACCTGGCGGAAGACCTCGCGGAATCGTGGAATTTGTTCCTTGAGGAACCGGGTCGCGTGCAACGGCTGACAGGCGACTTGCGACGCATTGTCGAAGCGGACCGCAGCCGCCCCCGGGACTGACCATTCCCGGCTGATTTCCGGCTTCGGTGTCCGAAGATGAGGACGGCCTGTCGCCAGGAGCGTCATTCCGTACTGAATTACGCGCCGAAACGAGGGATCCGGCTTCGCATCGCTGTCCCGTTTCTGCAAGAATTTCCATTATGAAAACACTGACCCGAATTTATCCCGGCTTGCTGCTGTTCGCGATGGGCTTTTCCGCCAACGGGGCGGAAACCCAGCGCCTCGTCAACATCCGCGACAGCTACCCCAGCGCGTCACCCGACGGCACGCAACTGGTGTTCCAGTCCAATCGCACCGGCACGGCACAGCTGTTCATCCAGGGCATGGACGGCGGCGACATACGGCAGCTGACCACATTGGAGCGGGGCGCCGAAACACCCGTTTTTTCCCCGGACGGCGCCCGCATCCTCTTCGGCGCCTACGTGGGCGAGGGCGACAACAACGTATTCGTCATGGAGCCCGATGGCGGCGGCATCACGCAGCTGACCTCCGGGCCCGGTTACGACGGGCACCCGCACTGGAGTGCCGATGGACAGCGCATCGTGTTCAATTCGGACCGCAATACCCCGGATCCGGATGCAGGTTGGTCGGATCGCTGGCACGACATCTACAGCATGCGGGCGGACGGCAGCGACGTGCAGCGGCACACCTGGTGCGAGGCCGTGTGCACCTACGGGAGTTTCTCGCCCGACGGGCAGAAGGTGCTGTACCGCAAGGTCATCCGGGGCGCGGGCCTCAACTGGGCCTTGCAGCCCATCGAAAAGAATTCCGAGGTGTTCGTGGCCGATCCCGATGGCTCCAACGAGGTCAACCTGTCCGACCATCCGGCCTTCGATGGCTGGCCGGTGTGGTCGCCGGATGGGCAGTGGATCGCCTTTGCCTCGAACCGGGCCGGACCGGAGCTGACCGGACAGGTCTGGCTGATCCGCCCGGACGGCTCGGGTCTCAGGCAGTTGACCGAAGGAGAATGGTCCCACGTCCAACCAGCGTGGAGTGCGGACAGCAGGAGCATTTTTGCCTACCAGGGCCGGGAGACCGAACAGTATGAATTCGGCAGCGTGGTGCGCATTACCGTTGCGATGGATTGACTCGCACTGGATGAGTTACCTGCGTGTAGAGGACGTGGACGCGCTGGCTTCCCGCGCCACCGAACCGGGCGGGCAGGTCCGCGAGGAGCCGTTCGACAGAGTGAACGTCGGTGGCTTCCGCACCTTCAGCGATCCGGCAGGCGGGCATATCGCCATGTACCAGCCGGCTTCGGACGGGTAAGCCGGGCAAGACCTGGTTCCCACCCGAAGCAGGGCGTTTCCATGAACGAACCAGAATCACCCGGCGATCACCGACTGGCCCTGGTGACCGGTGCCACAGGCGCTATCGGCAAGGCGATCGCCCTGGAAATTGCGGCCACGCCGGGTTTCAGCGTCGTCATGCTTTGCCGGGATGAGCGCAAGGCGGACAGCGCGGTCCGCGAGGTCAGTGAGCTGACCGGCAACGAACACGTGCGTTATGAAATCGTGGATCTCGCCAGCGCGGATTCGATCGCAGCGCTGGCGGGCCGTCTGCAGGAACCCGTCCACGTGCTCGTGAACAATGCGGCGACGACGCCGCGACAGCGCGGGGAGACGAGCGACGGAATCGAACTGCAATTCGCCACCAACGTGCTGGGGTATTTCCGGATGACCCGGGCGTTCGGCCGGCAGTTGAAGGCCGGAGCGCCTTCCAGGGTCGTCAATGTCGCGAGCTACTGGGCCGGGGACCTGGACCTGGACGACCTGGAATTCAGGCGCCGGCCCTACGACAACAATGCCGCCTACCGCCAGTCGAAGCAGGCCAACCGCATGCTGAGCGTCGCGTTCGCCGGGCGTCTTCTTGAACATGGTGTGGCGGTCAACGCCTGCCACCCCGGCGACGTCAATTCACGACTGAGCAATGACCTGGGTTTCGGCGGGCATGAATCGCCAATGAAAGGCGCACGCACGCCCGCGTGGCTGGCCACCGATCCCGTCGGTCAGTGCGAAACCGGAAAGTACTTCGAACACATGCAGCCCAGGCGCTGCCGGTTTGCCGAGGATGCGGCAGCCGTCGAGGCCCTGTACCAGGCCTGCCTGGCCTACGAAAATTAAACCGTCATCGCCTCCTCGTGTTCGGCGGCGGAGCCACGGAATTCTTCGGACCATCTATACTGGTTGGGAACGACCAGAAACGAGCAGGGAGTCTCGCCATGATCCGGAACCTGAAAGTCATCTTGAGCCTTTGCGTGGCCGCTATGTGCCTGGTTTACGCCGGTCAGAACCTGGCCAACCTGGACCAGGCCTACGGCGCCGTCGCCTACGTGATGGGCAACGTCGATCACCAGGTCTATCCCAACAGCTTCGGTCCGACCATCACCAGTCCGGCGCTGCTCTGGGTGGCCTTGATCATCATCATCGGGCTGGAAATCACCGCCGGGCTGGTGACCCTGAAAGGTACCTGGGACCTGTTCCAGGCGCGCTCTGCGGACGCCGCGACCTTCGACCGGGCCAAGCGGGTGACGCTGATCGGCGTGGGCCTCACCCTGCTCGTCTGGTTCGGACTGTTCCACGTGATCGGTGGCGCGGTGTTCCAGCAGTGGCAGACCGAAGCAGGGGACGGTTCGCTGACCGGCGCGTTCTGGTACTGCGCCATGCCCATGCTGGTGGGGCTGTACCTGACCCAGATGCCGGACGACTGAAGGTCACCGGGGTCCGGGCGACCTGTCCCTTTGCTTCAGACCGTTTCGATGAATATCGGGTTGGAATAAAACCACAGATCCGACCAGGGATCTTCGTCATGAGGGTCCGGTTCCGGCTCCGGCTCGGACCCGTTGGTCCCGCGTACGCGCAGGTAGAAATCGCCCTGCACGTCCTCCAGGAGATAACGCATTTCCCGGAATGACCCCTGGCGGCGCCAGTCCGCTCTCGTGAAGCGTTTTACCACCCGCGTGGTCGGGTTGGTGTCCGAGGTACGGTCTGCGGCGGGTCCACGGACCTCCCCGATGACCAGGTCGACGCGCCGCACCGCGGGGTTTTCACCACGGTGATTCGGCTCGTCGGGGTCGATGAAACGGATGATTATCTCGACGTCACTGCCAGGGGAGACGTCCAGGGTTTCTCCGGTCATGGCGCGGTCCGGGCCGCTGGAGGCATGCACGTCGAGCCTGGAAACGAGGTCACCGGTGGTCACGAAGATCCGGCCCGAGCGGATGCCTTCCATGATGCTGTCATGGTTCTTCTCGGCCCACACGTAGGTCTTGGAGTATTCGCCGGGCCAGAAATCAGCGCCACCCTCGGTGTAGTGCACGTGCGAATCGGAGTTGGCGGTGATCCACCAGCGGCGGCCCTCGCCCAACAGTGAATCCCACAGCCCGCCCAGTCGGGCGGTCATCTGGTCGTAGCCGCCCATGGTGGGGTGCCAGCCGTAACCGCCACGCGGGCGCTGCCGGGTGACGCTGCCGTCCTTCTCCAGCGCCAGAGCCTGGTGGCCGGGTGCGCCTTCCATGCCCACCGCAATTTCCGGTGCGGTATCGTTCCAGTTGCGCAGTTCCCGCGGCTCGTACAGGCCGTACTGGCCCAGGCCCTCGGCCGAACGGGACGGGTGGTGCGCGATGACCAGCGGCTTCGATCGCAGTTCATCCATGGCCCGCAGTGCCTCGAGCATCTGCGCCTCGGTGTCGCGCGCGGGATCCATCGGATAAGCATCGCGCTTGTCGAAGCGGGATTCGAGGTCGTATAGGACCTCCGCCTCGTCGTGCGTGTGCGGGATGATCAGGCTGCTGTGATCGGCGCCCGGCGAGTTCAGCTCCAGTGCAAAGAACTGGATGACCTCGGGCACGGCCTGGCGCGAGACCAGGATCTCGGGATAGGCCATTTCGAGGTTGACTTTCGAGTGGTTGGGCCCGCCATGGTCGGTCGCCGCCATCCAGTCCAGGCCATGGAGGCGTCCCATCAGCGCGTTCATGGGAATCGGGTAGATCGCGTCGCCGCCAATGATCGGCGCTGGCGGATCCTGCTCATGGTCCCAGCCGACGCTGTAACGGCTGTGGATGTGGTGGTCGCCGGCCAGCCATTGCCTTGGATCCGCTTCCGGGGGCGCCGTGGCGCAGGATGCGAGAAAGCACAGCGCGGCAATACTGCCGCAAGTGGCCGGGGCACGATTCATGGCATGGATCTCCTTGTTAAGAACGCGCAGAAAGGGGGTAGGATACCGGTGGGTCGCACCGGACCTTGCCGCCCGTGCCACACGTCGTTTGGGCTTCGGGGCGCCATTGTAGGCCAGGACCGGGATGCCCGAAAGGACCATGCCGGTATCAACGCCGGCGATGCGAAGATGCCGGGTCCGAATTCCCCGGGTGGAGACAACACTGAACTGATCATGCACAAGAAAACAACAATCGTTTGCCTGGCACTGAGTGTCATCTTGGCCGGCTGCCACCAGAGCGCGCCGCCACCGGGACCCACGGCCCGATACCCGGCCGCGAACCTGGCGGAAGATACCTACCGGCCCGGCCCGGAGTGGGAACTGGTGTGGGCCGACGAGTTCGACGCTGAAACCATCGATGCGGATAACTGGCGGTTCCAGGAGGAGAAAGCGGGACGTTTCAACAGTGAGTGGCAGCGTTACACGGGCGTTGGCGAAAACGCCTACATCGACCAGGGCTGCCTGGTCATCGAGGCAAGGCACGAGAGTGACTCCCACGGCATGGGCCGGTACACATCGGCCCGCCTGAACACGGCCGGGAAGGGCGCCTGGAAATACGGCAGGATAGCGGCCCGCATCCAGTTGCCGTACGGGCCGGGAATCTGGCCGGCATTCTGGATGCTGGGGGCGAACATCGACGAGAACGGTGGCGACACGCCGTGGCCGCAAACCGGCGAGATCGATATCCTGGAACTCTACGGGTCACGGAACAACGGCAGGGTCGAAGCCAACATCCACTACGCGGACACATCGGGCGCCCACGCGATGATGGGGGCGGTCGGCTACGACCTTGAGCAGGGCCGCTTCGCCGACGGCTTCCACGTATTCGAGATCGAGTGGGACGCCGAGCGCATCCAGTGGTTCGTGGACGGCCAGCGCTATGCTTCAACACCCATTTCCGCCGGGGAGTTCTCGGAATTTCACTCGGAGTTTTTCATCCTCCTGAACATCGCCGTGGGCGGCAGGGCGGCCGGCCCGCCGGATGAAAGAACCCCTTTCCCCCAGTACATGTACGTCGACTGGGTGCGGGTGTACCAAAAACCCTGATCTCACGGGCAAATACGGAGGGCTCAGCCCCCGCCGTCCCGCCGGCGGTCCCAGGTCCCCTTGGGCCCGATCTGCTCGAGCAGGTCCTCGATTTCACCGGGATCCATGCAATAGCACTCCTCCCGCATTGCAGTGCGCTTGAAGCATTGCAGTTTCATGTCCTTGGGACAGGCCGCGGCGACCTGCTCGCCTTCGGGCGCCTCGCCGGATGTGGCGCAACCGGCCAGCAGCGCGGCGGACCCGGTCAGCCGGGGCCCAGGGCCTTTCAGTCTGGGTCGCCCAGGCCGGAGAACATGGCCTCCAGTTCCTCCCGCGCCTTGTCGGCCTCGGATTTCTGCTGCGGATCGAAGGTCGTCTCCGAAGGGGTGAACCACTCGCAGAAGTTGGCCAGTTCCTTTTCCTTGACGTCCTCGGCGTCGTCCTCCAGGCACTGATCAGGCGCCGCAGGATCGAAGTGGACGCACATCCTGCAGACGTGGAGGTCCACGGAACATGCCGGGCATTGGTCGCTTCGCATCAGGGGCAGGGAAAGCCGGTTCAGCGAAGCGCCGCAACGGAAACAGGCGATGTCGTGGTTCATGGCCCCTACCCGGCCACTCCGGGCTGAGTCTCGGCGTGGTGGGTGGCGGAGAGACGCCTCATCAACGGCAGCGCGGCAATGGCCAGCAAGGTGCAGAACAGGGCCGCGACGCCCAACTTGTTGAACAGGCTGGTGTAGATCGGCAGCGTCTGCAACGGGTCGGTGATATCGCGCGGCACGGCTGCAAAGGTGGCGACCAGGCCTCCGAGGTACTGTGATACGCCGGTGGCGACGAAATAGGCGCCCATCATGAACCCGCCCATGCGCGCCGGCACGTAGCGGGCGATCATGGCCAGGCCCAGGCCGCTGACCAGCAGTTCGCCCAGCGAAATGGCGCCGTAGCCCCACACCATCAGCCACGAGGAGACCTTGCCCCCTTCATCCGCGTACAGGCCCGCCGAGCCGTAGATGAAGAAACCGGCGGCGACGATCACGAAGCCCAGCGCGAATTTCGCGGCGATGGAAATGTCCTTGCCGGCCTTGCCGGCCTGCGTATAGGTCCAGGCCAGGATCGGGCTGAGGATGAAGATCCAGATCGGGTTGAAGGCCTGGAACTGGGCCGGCGACCAATCCCAGAGATGCACGCCGAACACGACGAAGGACGGGTCCACGTTGCGCAGCGCGAACAGGGCCAGCGAGGTCGACATCTGCTGGTAAAAGATGAAGTAGAAGACCGATTGCACCGTCAGGACCAGGGCGGCGATCAGGCCCGCGCGCTCGCTGCGCTGC
>JABAHR010001225.1_pt6 | contig 20510 bp, 18 predicted proteins | sample 7062101 | NCBI WGS metagenome assembly JABAHR01 (sample SAMN14534553, study PRJNA622989) | marine sediment metagenome | biome: marine biome [ENVO:00000428]; feature: marine pelagic biome [ENVO:01000023]; material: deep marine sediment [ENVO:00002113] | place: India: Gulf of Kutch | collected... | reverse complement strand
CGCACATTGCGCTTGAGATGCTCAAACCACTCCGGCATGGTTTCCCAGCCGTACCTGTCCCACTCCATGCCCTCTTTCATGGTCTCGAAGCCGATCGCTTCGTTTCGAGTCATCATCAGCATGGCGCGCTCGCGCAGATGGGGCGGGACCGGCGCAAAGCCGAACCCACAGTTTCCCAGAACCACCGAGGTGACCCCGTGCCAGCCCGAGATGGTGCAGTACGGATCCCACAGTATCTGCGCGTCGTAGTGCGTGTGGATGTCGATGTATCCCGGGGCGACGATGTTGTCCCCCGCGTCGATCACCCTGTCCGCGGTGGCTTTGCGGCCGACGCCGATTCTGGCGACCTTACCGTCTTTGATACCTACGTCCGCGCGAAAGCGCGGGATCATGGTGCCGTCTATGACGGTGCCACCCCGAACCAGTATGTCGTAGTCGCTCATTTCGACCCTCCCGTTTCGATCCCTTTTTCCCGCAATGCCGGGATCACTCTGTCCTCTATCAGCTGCAGGCTCTCCCACGCCAGATCCGGCTCGGCGCCGCCGGCCATGGGATGAAACATCACGTTCATGTTCCCGCCTCTCTCTTCGATTCGTGCCACAAGCTCATCCGGCGTCAGAACCGGATAGCGCCCCGTCTTGCGCAGCGCGTCGGTGCTCTCCTCTTTCACGTAGCCGTTCCAGGCACCCCACTCCTCGTACCACTGCCCGTACGAGTTGTTCTCGTGCAGTGCGCTTGGCCCGAACTCCGCCCAGAACCTGTCCGGGTCTTCCGCAACCCAGACGAGCAACGCCCGCCCGCGCGGCTTTTTGGGAGCCTTTCCGAGCTTCTCCAGCTCCTCGCGATAGATCTTCATCAGGTCCGGATGGGCAGGCAGAAACACATCGGCATGACGGGCCGCGCGGCGCGCCGACGCCTTTGACGCGCCTCCCATCCAGATGGGAGGACCCGGCCTCTGCACCGGTCGCGGCGTCACCCGGATGGTCCTGCCCTTCCACTCGAAGGGTTCGCCCGTCCAAGCCTTGTGGAGAAACGGGACGATCTCTTCCATGTACTCCTTCCGGCAGGCCAGCGAGGTGCCCATGGCTTCGAACTCGGAGCCAACGTAGCCGCCGCTGATGCATGGTTCCACCCGCCCGTTGGACACCAGATCGAGGGTTGCCAGATCCTCGGCCAGACGCACCGGATTGTGGAGCGGCCCAACGAGCGACAGTATGCGAATGCGCATGTGCTCCGTGACCGCCGCGATGGCACCACCCAGGACCATCGGAGAAGGCATGTAACCGTCCGGCGATCCATGATGCTCTGAGATCATCACGGCGGAAAAACCCAGCCGATCTCCCCACGCGCACTGCTCTATGCAGGCCTGGTAACGAGGCTGAAAGTCGTCGCCCTTGAACTCCGGCTGGCGCAGCGCGTAGCGAAGCTCAAACCTGACCATGCGCGAACCCTCCGGCCACGAACTCGAGCAGATCCTCCACCACCGCCTCGCCGGCGTCGATCGTACGCCGGTCATCATGGGAGCGGACCTCCTGCATGATGGTGCCCATGGCGAAACGAAACCGCCGGCGAACTTCTGGGGCCGACAGACTCGGGCACGCTTCCCGCAGGGCGTCCTGCATGCATTCGTACACCTGCGACATCTCCGAGACATCCAGCTTGTGCACGAGTTGGCGATCGACAAACATGAAGTTGCGCAGCCCCCTCAGCACGTCGTCGCGAAGCCAGACGGAAAAAGCCGTCTGCACGATCGGCTCGAATATGCGCTTGACGCTCTCTCGCCCCCCGGTAACAGCGAGGCGCTGAAGACGATCGATCATTTGCTGATTGGAATCGCCCATGTGCCGGGCGCAAATGGCTATCATCAAGCCGTCCCGCGACCCGAAGTGGTAGTTGACGGCCCCTACGTTTACACCCGCTGCCTGGGTGATTGCCCGCACCGTGGCCTTTTGCGGACCCTCCTCGGCCAGCAGCCTCTCAGTGGCCGCGATGATCTCCTCCTGGGGATTGCTTTCTGCAGGTAGTGCCATCTCGCGCCGAACCTAATCGGCATCCGCGATGGGCAGTATCTGCTCCACCCGCAGGTGCTCGGGAACGTTGTCGATACCGATCAGCCGATCGATGCTCGCTTCGTGATGGTAGACACGGCGTTCGTGGTAGCTGGTGAGCAGACCGTCGGTGGCCCCGGACTCGATGGCCTTCTGCACGTGCTCGAGATACCCCGTATCCTCGTCCATGATCACCGAGTAGCCGTCCACCACCCGCTCGGCGTTGGCGGGCGGCGGCCCGTCCCCCCAGTCGGGCACCATGATGTGCCACTCCGACAGGGTCTGATTGGGAGAGATCGGCCAGAAACTCTGTAGCGTCATACCGATGGTGCCGTCCGCCCGGGCCCCACCCGGGGTCAAATGGTTGGGGAACATCAGATAGGAGACGTTGCTGTTGCGCATGAGCGCGTGAACCGGGTCGTCCTCGGCCGCTTCATGAACTTTGCGCGAGTCGTAGCCTTTGTCCGGCACGATCATGCGGCTGTGCCCCCGCTCGTAAAGCTCTTCCGCCGAGCCGCGGTAATCCAGGCTCAAAGCCACGGTATCGGGATGCACCGTGGTCACGTGGTAAACCTCGATATTGGCTTCGATGGCGAGCTTCCAGTTGCAGTTCAGCACCAGCGAGCTGCTCCCGATGCTACGCAGGCCGTCGAACCACGTTGCCTCGTCGGCGATGGGTCCAAGCCAGTCGATCAGGTCGGGTGCGCGGGGATCGAGATTGACGAAGATGAAGCCGCGCCAGACGTCGCAGCGTACTCGAGGCAGGCCGGCGACGTTTCTGTCCAGATTTTCGTGGAAGTCGCGCCGCCCCGGGATGCCCACCAACCGGCCGTCCAGCCCGTAGGTCCACGAGTGAATGGCGCACTGCAGACGCTGCTCCACGCCGCACTGGCCGTCCTCGCCGGTCAACACGGGACCGCCGCGATGTGCACAGGCGTTCCAAAAAGCGCGAATCTTATCGTCTTCTCCGCGCACCACGAATATCGACGCGCCGTTCCAACGGTCCACGAGCTTGTAGCTGCCTACCTCCGGCAACTCGTGGACGGTGCCCACGGTCACCCAGCATTTGCGGAACGCCTGCTGCTCCAGGGCAAAGAAGTCCGGGTCCGAATACCGCGCCGATGGGATTCGGGGCACGTCCGGGTACCACTCCGGAGGACCCTTGCGAGCGAACTCGTAATCGACCTCAGCAAGTATCCGACGGGCAGTTTCCGGCTTCACGACGTGGCCCCAGAAGAAAGACCCGACTAGTTTCAAACATGTTTGCACGGAATGTCAATTGTTGTTTAGGCTTCAATGCGCACGGCGATTGTCCCGAAACCGGCCGTGCCAAGGTTGCCAAGGAGACACCGTCGTGCCCCACCCCCCCGCTTCAACCACATAGCGCTTTCCATGCCACCCGGCAGCCTTGCTTAGCACCGCGCCGATATCGAGAACTTCTATGGCAGGGTTCTTGGCGCCAACGTCTTCAACTACGAAGGCGCCGGCAACTTACTGATCGTTTCGTTCGACGAGGGTTTCCCAAGCCAGTCACTGGTCCTCAACGAGGCGGAGGACTTCATGCAGGCTCCGGGCTTCGATCACATCGGGCTCGAGTACGAAACCTACGAGGAGGTCGACTCGATCATCGCGGCCTGCCGGGAATTCGAAAAGCGCGACGACCGGATTCAGATAGACGAGCTGCCAGACGGCAAGATGGCAGAGCGCCTCGACAAGCTCGATCACGACAACCGTACCTTCGGCTAAACCCTGGCGTACAGGAACCCTATCGGCCTGGCCGAGTACAGCGGAGTGGTGCGTCTGTATGACACCGGCGGTGGCCGCGTTTCGGCAATCGCGCTCACCTTTTGAGGGGGGCCGGGGCATGCGCGTCTGCGCGACCCGACTTCAACGGGAGCATCGGTTTGAAAGCGGATCGTTGCGATGCACAATGTCGGAGGACGCTTTTGGGGCAGATTTCCGTTGAAAGCCTATGCAATCGTCATTGCATTCCTGATCGCCATCTTCGGCGCGATTGGGGGATATCTGTATCAGAGGTTCAGCGCGTTTGCCTCCATGGACTTCTCGCCCCCGCCCGTCACCATTGCGGCGTCGGTCGCGCAACGCGAAACGTGGGATGAGCGCCTGAACGCCGTCGGGACGGTGCAGGCCGTTCGGGGCGTCGATCTGACCTCCGAGACGAGCGGCGAGATCATTCGCATCAACTTCGACTCCGGCGACACCGTCGAGGCCGGGCAGCTTCTCGTCGTTCTCAACGACGAGATAGAGCAGGCGAGCCGCCGCAACCAGATTGCCAGCCTGGAGCTGGCAGAGATTCTCTTCGAAAGGGATCGGGCGCTCATCGCGCAGAGGTCCATACCCCAGTCTCAGTTCGACAGGTCGCGCGCAGATCTGGAGCGTGCCCGCGCGCAGCTCGCGGAAACCGAGGCGAGGCTTGCCAACAAGCGTATCGAAGCGCCTTTCGGGGGCAACATGGGAATCCGTCGAGTCGACGTGGGCGACTACCTTTCTCCCGGCGCCGTCATCGCAACGCTGCAGGACCACAGCGAGCTCGAGATCGACTTCACCGTTCCGGCGAGGTACGCGCCGAAACTCAGAGCCGGCCTGAACGTAGCGGTGGTGGTGGACGCGTTTCCGGAGCGGAAGTTTGCTGCCGAGGTGATCGCGGTCGATTCGAGAATCGATCCCTCGACCCGCAACGTGCTGCTCCGAGCCCGGCTCGATGGTGCCGCAGGTCTTCTGCCCGGCATGTTCGCCACGCTCACGGTAGACCTTGGCGAGCGCGTTGAGCTGGTGACCATTCCGGAGACCGCCATGACGTACTCCCTGCAGGGCAATACTGTGTACATCATCGAGGACACAGAGGATGGCGGCAAGACGGCGGTTGCCCGCGTGGTGACGTCGGGACCGGTCAGAGACGGCAGGGTCGCCGTTCTGTCGGGGTTGCAGACGGGTGACCAGGTCGTCAGCGTGGGGCAGAACAAGCTGTATCGGGGCGTTCGAGTGGTCATCGACGAAGAGGTGCGTTTCTAGCCATGCGCTTCACCGACGTGTTCATTCAGCGGCCGGTGGTGGCGATCGTGCTGAGCGCCGTGATGCTTCTGCTTGGGATTCAGGCGAGCACGCAGCTGTCCCTGCGAGAATTTCCGGAACTCGAGAAGAGCGTCATCTTCGTTCGCACCGTCTATCCTGGCGCCAGCGCACGTACCGTGCAAGGGTTCGTCACGGCTCCCCTGCAAAGAAGGATCGCTGCCGCGAAAGGCGTCGAGTACGTGACGTCGGAAAGCAACCCGAGCTCGTCCGAAATCCAGGTGTACGTCCGCCTCGGCGAAAACTCCACCGAGGTGCTCTCCGAGGTGATCACGAAAGTCAACGAAGCGCGCTTCGAGCTTCCCCGGGACGTGGAGGACCCGGTGGTCACGAACCGAACCGGCGGGGACGCCATGATGTACCTGGCGCTGCTGAGCAATCAGATGTCGGTTCAGCAGGTCGCCGACTACGGCCTCCGGACGATCCAGCCGGTGCTGAACACCGTCGAGGGTGTCGGTGAGGCCCGCCTGCTGGGCGGCGGCATGTTTGCCATGCGGATCTGGCTGAACCCGGCGAGGATGGCAGCTTTTGGCGTTACGGCAACCGACATCAACGATGCCGTTCGCCGTGACAACTACATTTCTGCCGCGGGCATGACGCAAGGCGAACTCGTTCGGGCCAGCGTCGATGCGCAGACCGACGTGCAGCAGCCCGACAAGTTCGCCGAGATTGTCGTCCGCCAGGACGGAGACCGACGCGTACGCCTGGGAGATGTGGCGACCGTCGAGCTCGCAAGCGAGACCTACGACTTCGCTGTGTACTCCAGCGGCCAGGAAACGGTCTTCATCGCGATCAACGAAGCGCCGGGCGCCAATCCTCTGCAGGTGGCTGCACGCGTCAAGGAGAAGGTCGCCGAGCTGGAAGCCGGACTGCCCGCAGACCTGACGATCTTCCTGGATTCCGATCTGTCCAAGTACATCGGGGAGGCGTTGAACGAGGTCGGCATGACCCTGATCGAGGCCTCCGTCATCGTGGTGCTGGTGATACTGCTGTTCCTGGGATCGCTGCGCGTCGTCGCCATTCCCATCGTGGCCATCCCCCTTTCGCTGACCACCGTGCTGTTCCTGATCTGGACGATGGGCTTCTCCATCAACCTGTTGACGTTGCTGGCGATGGTCATCGCCATCGGGCTCGTGGTCGACGACGCCATCGTGGTGGTGGAGAACGTGCATCGTCACATCGAGAACGGCGAGAAGCCCTACGACGCCGCAATCGTCGGCGCACGTCAGGTTGCCCTGCCCGTCATCGCCATGACGCTGACGCTGGTTGCCGTTTACCTGCCGATCGGTTTCCTGGGCGGCCTGACGGGCGTTCTGTTCAGCGAGTTTGCGCTGACTCTGGCTGGCGCCGTGCTGGTGTCGGGCGTCGTTGCCCTCGTCTTGAGCCCGATGATGTGCGCGCAGCTGCACAAGGATCACGCTCACCAGGGCAGAGCGGCCGACTGGCTCGATGCCCGATTCGATCGCCTGCATCGAGGCTACGAGCGCCTGTTGTCGTACTGCCTGGACAATCGGGGCGCGGTCATGCTGTTCGCCGGCGCGATTTTCCTCAGCCTGCCGGCTCTTTACCTGCTCGCGCAGAAAGAGCTGGCACCGGAAGAAGACAGCGGGAGCATTTTTGCCGTGGCGGTACCGCCCGACTACGGCAACCTCGAGTACACGACCCTCTTTCTGGACCAGATGGTGGAGGCGTGGCGGACGATTCCCGAGGTGACCCATTCCTGGCAGGTGAACGAGCCCGGCTCGGTTTTCGGCGGCCTCGAGCTTACGCCGTGGTCGGAACGGGAACGAACGCTCGAGGAAGTGCGCCAGGAGGTTCAGGAGAAGTACAGCAGGATCAGCGGCCTGGAGATATTCACCTTTGCCGGCGGTGGGCTGCCCGGCGCGGACAGCGGGTTGCCGGTGCAGTTCGTGATCTCGTCCAACGCCGGCTACCGGGAACTCGACCGGGTTTCCGAGGAGGTGCTGCAGTTGGCAAGGAATTCCGGCATGTTCGCCTTCGTGAACAAAGATTTGCGATACTCCCGGCCAGAGGTCAACGTCGGCATCAATCGCGAGCTGGCCGCGCGCCTGGGCATCTCCATGGAGGAGATCGGGGAGACCCTCCAGGTGATGCTCGGCGAAGCGGAGACCAACCGTTTCGGGGTGGACGGCCGCAGCTACAAGGTGATTCCTCAGGCCGACCGCGGCTTCCGACTGACCAAGGAATGGCTCGAGCGGTACTACCTGCGCGCATCCAACGGCGAGTTGGTTCCGCTCAGCACGGTGATCTCGCTGAACCAGTCCGTGGAGCCCAATACCCTGAAGCAGTTCCAGCAGCTGAACTCCGTGATGATTCAGGGCTTCGTTCTGCCGCCCAACAGCTTAGGCGACGCGCTGACCTACCTCGAGCAGGCCCTCAAAGAGGTCGCGCCCACCGGTTACCGGGTCGGCTATGAGGGGGAATCGCGCCGGTACGTCCAGGAGACTCAGGGCTTTCTTGCGCTGTTCGCCACCTCGCTGGTCTTCATCTATCTGGTGCTGGCGGCACAGTTCAACAGCTTCCGGGACCCGTTCATCGTGCTGATCAGCGTGCCACTTTCCATCTTCGGTGCGGTTGTGCCCCTGGCTCTGGGATTCGCCACCCTGAACATCTACACCCAGGTCGGGCTGCTGACGCTGATCGGGCTGATCAGCAAGCACGGCATCCTCATCGTCGATTTCGCCAATAGCCGCATCTCGGAGGGGGTAGAAAGGAAACAGGCGGTGATCGAAGCCGCGGGCTTGAGGCTCCGCCCCATACTGATGACCACCTTCGCGACAGTGTTGGGAGTGGTGCCGCTGCTCAATGCTTTCGGCGCGGGGGCCAACTCCCGGTTTGCGATTGGCCTGATGATCGCCGCCGGCATGTCGATTGGAACGCTGTTCACGCTCTTCGTGCTGCCGACGTTCTGCCTGCTCGTTGGCAGGCAGGAGGGCGAACTTCGATCAAAGAAGAGATTTCTTCCCGCGACCGGCACGTCCTGACGCTCGTCCAGTCGTAGGGCGAGTGATCAGCCGTACGCGGATGCAGCGCTCGAGCCGGGCGATTCGTGACCGTGCGTGCCCACCATCACCGAGATGTTACCGCGAACGACCACCAGTGATCAGGCCGTTCCCCGTCGGCCGGCAGGCCCAGCTTTAACGAGCGCGCCTGCCACGCCGCGTCGAGCCTCGCCGGTTCGGTGAGTCGCTCCAGCCGAACCGGATAGACGTTCCCGCCAACGCGAAGACGCACGGAAGGATCGTCAACGGCCGCGTTCGACCAACGCTTGCCGGCGCAATACGAGCAGCTCAGATAAGCCGAACCGGCAGACGACATGCAGTTTAGGTTGATGGCGTGCGGCAGGAACCCGTCCGCGACCTGAACCTGGCACAGCCGGACGTCGTTCACGAAGGCCCAGTCCGTTACCGGCTCCGCCACCTCGTCGCCGAGCAGATAGACGCCGGGGACCTGCTCACATGGGCAATAGAAGGCGTAGGTGGCGACGGCGGCCGCCAGAACGAAGACGATCCCCAGCAGGGTCCAACGCGCAAAACCCGGTGTTCTGATGGCAATCATCGACCGCGCCTCCAACCTAGAGCGTGCGAAGCACGCGTGGCTTTCCGTGCAAACGACCATGAATTGCGCGGCCTTGTCAAAAGCCCGCCTGCGGGCCCGCGTCGCCAGAGAGGCTCGATTACCGTAGAGCCCCACCCGATAGACGCTGTCCCAGGCGCTGCCGGTACCGTAGCCGACCCCGGACACGGTAAGTCGAGTGCGTTGATCTGGGCTTTACCGCACCTGCCATCACCCAAAGGCCAAGGAACATAGCTGCAGCAACCGACCTGTCTCTCAGCAACCAAGCGTCAAATCGCTCCATGCCCATCTTCATCCGCTCTGCCCCGTCAATCCGAAGGCTGTCCTAAAAACCTGCCGGGCCAAGTTCCGCACAAACCCGTTGACGGATCTACTCCATCAGGAAGTCCAGAATTGCAAAATTCTCCGCGCAGTCAATCACTTCCCGGGGAATGGCTGTGTGGGTGGGGTCCTCCGCGTAGCGTTTGGCATCTTCCTCCGCCATGTCCAGAGACATGCCCCAGTCCCATTCCTCACCGGCGCCAGGATAGAGATTGGGTTGAATGCCCCACCCGCAGACGTAACCGGACACGTAGTCCGCATCCCTGCTCCACTGCGACAGCCGGATGAGTTCCTGCTTGAGCGCCTCAGGCGCATCTTCACGAAACTTGACCAGGACGATGTGACGTACCCTTCGGTTGGTTGAGCTCATAGTCGATTCTCCCAATGGTCTCCCGACGTGCCGCCTCAGCCGCCCGGGGCGAACGCACAGCCAACAATGTTTCTCCCATGGAGATGATGGCCCAGGGTGGAGACGCTGCCAACACCGGCCCATTCGGTAAGAGGCCTCGACCGCGATCCAAACGAAGCTGGGCCGGTCGGCTCAACGTCGATTCAAGCCGCCCTTTTCCGACCTGATCGGCCGCGACGGGATCGGCGTCTGCCGCGGCGATCGGAGCCGCGGCCAGCATCTGCCGATCGGTGTCGCGCTCGGCGGCCACCCGACTCCGATGGATCGCCCTGCTCGGCACCGCTCTGAAGAAGATCGATCTGCAACGGTGAAGGCCGCACCTTGGTCAGCTTCTCGATGGCCTTTAGGCGCTTCATTTCAGACGGGTCCACCAGAGACCACGCCACGCCGCTGGCTCCAGCGCGGGCGGTGCGGCCGATACGATGCACGTAGCTCTCCGGCTCATGGGGAAGCTCGAAGTTGATGACGTGAGAAATACCGTCGACGTCGATGCCCCGCGCCGCGATGTCCGTTGCCACCAGGACCCAGACGCGTCCTGACTTGAAACTTTCCAACGCTCGTGTTCGCGCGTTCTGCGACTTGTTGCCATGAATGACTTCTGCCGCGATACCGGCACCGTCGAGTTTCTTGGCAACCCGATTAGCCCCGTGCTTGGTGCGGGTAAAGACGATGGCCCTGGTAACGGCCGGATCGAAGAGCAATTTCTGCAGCGCAGCATGCTTGCGATCATTGGCGACGACCAGCACGCCCTGCTCGATCTGCTCCAAGGTTACCCGCTCCGGCGATACCTCCACGCGCACGGGACGATTGAGCATCTCGTCAGCAAGACCGGCCACTTCACCGGGCATGGTGGCGGAGAAGAGCAGCGACTGCCGATCGCGGGGAAGCAGACGGATGATCCTTCGGACGTCGCGAATGAAACCCATGTCCATCAGCCGATCCGCCTCGTCGAGCACCAGATGGGAAATCCTGCCGAGGTCCACATGGCCGCTCTCCGCTAGATCCAACAGCCGGCCCGGCGTGGCCACCAGGATCTCGACGCCAACGCTCAGTGTTCTGATCTGGGGATTGTGACCGACACCGCCGAAGATGCAGGCATGACGCACAGGCGTGTGCCGGGCAAAACTTGCGATCTCAGCGGCGATCTGCGCGGCCAGCTCACGCGTGGGCGCGAGGATCAGGACGGTCGGGCACCGCGGTTTGGCCTTTGCCCGGTTCGCCATGAGCATTTCCAGAATGGGTAGCACGAACGCCGCCGTCTTGCCGGTCCCGGTCTGGGCGATACCAAGCAGGTCTCGACCGGCAAGCAGCTCGGGGATCGCTCGTGATTGAATGGGAGTGGGTCGCTCGTAGCCGATCTCAGCCAGGGCCCGGCAAACGGACGTGCCGATCCCGAGGGAAGCAAAGCCTGTCGTAATCAATGATTTTCCTTTGACGCCCGAATGGCCGCACCGGTTCGAGCATCTCTGCCGTGACTGCTAACGCGCTTGAGCGAATACGGCTTTCATGGGTGAGTCGAGGATGGTCGTTCGATCGAACTGACCGCGCGTTCGACACGCGCAGCGGACAATGCGGACGCCGCGCTGCGAAGTCAAGGAACAATTTTTGTCATCGGGATATGGCAACGTCCGGCAACCCGGGACGGCACTTTCGTGGACGGCGATCGGGGCCACAAACTCACCGAGGGAGCCCAGTTCGCAAACGCTCATGAAAATCCCGTCCAGAGAGAGTATGTTAAGGCTGATCGCGGGTCGGCAATCTGTCAGCCCTGCACGGGCAAGCCGGACGGGGGCATTCTTTCCGCGCGAATGTCCAAGAAGGGGCGATAGCCGCCGACGAGGAAAAACCGATGAAGCAAACCCAACCGCTCGAATGTGGCATTCCCGTGGCCGACCTGGACCGGATGCTCGAGTTCTATCGCAGCGTGCTGGGCTGCAAGGAGTCCCGACGCGCGGACATCCCCCCAAAACTGAGCCAACAGCTCGCGGTGGCCTCGGATGGCTACGTCAACGTCTGGCTGGAGACACCCGGCGGGGAAGTCATCAAGCTAATGAGACCGCCAGAGGCGCCCGAGCCGAACAATCCCCCGGAGCATCTGGCAACCCGTGGAGGGATCGCCTTTCTGACCTTCTACTGCAGCGATCTTCACGAGACCCTTGCGGCCGCCGAGGCTCAGGGCGCCGAGCTACGCTCGGACCGAACTCTCATCGACCCCGAGAAACCGCTACGCTTATGCTTCTTTGCCGATCCCGAAGGTAACATCATCGAGTTGGTGGAAACGTGATCCTGCGGATGCGCGCAATGAGCAACTGGAAAGTGAACAAGATGAGAAAGCAGCTGAACCCCAAAGCCATTTTCGTATCGTTTCTGCTGTTGGTCGTCGGTTGCACGCCGGCCGAGCCCGACCGGCGCGAACAGGACGCTTTCCAACAGAACTACTGGATCGAGAACTACGTCGGCGATCTGAGTTTCCCCTGGTCCCTGGCGTGGCTCCCGGATGGCAGTCTCCTGATCACGGAGCGATTCGGCAGGATCAAGCGGGTTCGAGACGGCGAGATCGTCGGCGAGATTGCGGGGGTGCCCGAGGTGATGACGGCGAGCCCGTACGACGGCCTGCTCGACATCAAGCTCGACCCGGATTTCCAGACCGACCCGTTCGTTTACCTCACCTATACCCGCGGAACGGCAACGGCGCGGATCGGCGTCGTTTACCGGGCGCGGCTGGATGGCGACAAACTGGTCGACGGACGGGAGCTGTTCAGCACTACGCCGCCTGCACCAACCGGCGGCCCGAACATCACGCGCATTGCGTTTCTTCCAGACAAATCCATGGTGGTCGCCGTCGGGTCCAGCGGCAACCCCGGCAACGGCATGGTGCAGCGCGTCGATGGCGACATCGGCAAGATCATTCGTATCAATCGGGATGGGACGATCCCCGCGGACAATGCGCTCGCTGCCATCGCACCGGATGCGAGGCCGGAACTGTGGGCCACCGGTCTAAGATCCCTTGGGGGCTTTGCCCTGGATGGCGAGAATCGGCTGTGGGGCCTGGACATCGGCCCGCAGGGTGGCGATGAGCTGAACCTGCTCGAGCCCGGCGGGAACTACGGCTGGCCGCTGGTGACCTGGGGATTCGACTATTCCGGAAAAGCGCTCTCAGACCGGCAAACGGCTGCCGGTTTCGTCGACCCGGTGGTCGTGTGGAGCCCATCCATCGCGCCTTCGGGGCTCGTCTACTATCGCGGCGACGCATTCCCCGGCTGGCAGGGCGACCTCTTCGTCGGCTCTCTAGCCGATCAGTCCATCCGGCGACTGAGAATTCGCGGCACCACCCTCGTGCACCAGGAACGTCTGCTGCCCGACCTCAATGAGCGCATCCGCTCCCTGGCCACCGGGCCCGACGGCTATCTCTACGCGTTGACGGATTCTTCCAACGGCAAGATTCTCCGTGTGCGTCCGGGACAACCGGCGCCTCATGAGCTGGCCCGGGTCGCTCAGCCTTTCGAGATGACCGAAGGCGCGGACATTCTCGAGAGGCTCAAGGAACACGGCGTCATGCAGAGCGAGGAGACCAGCCTGGCGGATCAGGTCGCCTACGACGCGGCACGCGCAGAGACTTTGTTCGTGCAGACTTGCGGGAGCTGCCATGTGTTCGAGGAAGCTGGCGGCGGCAACATCGGCCCGAAGCTGGACGGCGTCGTGGGCCGCCGATCCGGCACCCTGCCCGGATTTGCGTATTCCCAGGCCTTGACGAACAGCGAAACCAGCGTCGTCTGGGGATACTTCACCCTGACCGCCTTCCTGACCAACCCGCAGGCTTACTATCCTGGCAACAGGATGGCTGCGACGCCGCTGCGGTACGAAGACGCGCTGCAGATCGCCATGTACCTGAATCATGGGGCAACCTACTAGCTGACGTCGACGCATCCGGCTGGGAGTTTCTGCTCGCGAATCGCGTGAGGTTGCCCCGCGCAGCGAAACCGGCCGCGGCTCCAGTGCGCCCCGGGGCACAGGCCCCATGCCATCGTCTATACTTTCGCCATCGAGAGGAAGGGGAGCCCGCAGATGGCGGTAAAGGCCTATGACTGGGTCGCCTATCACGCCCGGCAGACGCCGGAGAAGCTGGCGATGGTCGATCTGTATTCGAATCGACAATTCTCGTACCGCGACATGCAGGAACGAACGGCGCGGCTCGCCGGCGCGTTGCGCGACGAGTTTGGCGTTCAGCCCGGTGACCGCGTCGCCGCGCTGCTGAACAACTCTACGGACTGCATGGAGATGAACTTCGCCTGCATGAAGCTCGGCGCCATCTACGTGCCTCTGAACTGGCGCCTGACGGTTTCGGAGCTGGAGTACATCGTCGGCGACGCCGAGCCGCGCCTGTTGATACACGAGGATGTGTTCAGCGACGAAGCCGACGCGCTGAAGGAACTATGCAGCGTTCCCGCCTTGCTCGAAACCACCGCGAGTGGGCTTGGCAACGCTTACGAAGCGGCAATCGACGCAGCCACACCGCTGACCGGGAGCGCGGAGATCACCCACGACGACACCTGGGTGATCATGTACACCTCCGGAACCACCGGCCACCCCAAGGGCTGCATGATCACGTACGGCATGACGTTCTGGAACGTGGTCAACCTGTTGAACCCCCATCGGCTGTCCGAGGACATGGTGAATCTGATCACGCTGCCGCTGTTTCACACGGGCGGGTTGAACGTCTACGGGAATCCGGCCGTGCACATGGGAGGCACCAACATCGTGATGCGCTCGTTCGACCCGGGCGAAACCCTGCGCATTATCCAGGATTCCGGACACGGCATTACCCACATGATCGGCGTGCCGGCCAATTATCTTTTCATGAGCCAGCATCCGGACTTTGCCGCAGCCGATCTCTCCAGACTACGTGCCATGGCGGTAGGCGGGGCGCCCACGTCACTGGAGCTCCTGAAGATCTACGCCGACAAGGGCAACGCGCTGCAGCAGGCCTTCGGGATGACCGAAACGAGCCCCCTGGTGACCGCGCTGACGCCGACCAACGCGTTGGACAAGCCAGGTTCGGCAGGGCTTCCGGTGCTGCATACCGAGATCCGTCTGGTCGACGAGGAAGCCCGGGAGATCACGGCGCCGAACGTGGTCGGGGAGCTGTGGGTAAAAGGGCCGAACGTGACCCCCGGTTACTGGCGCCGACCGGACGCGAACGAAAGCTCGTTCACCGACGGCTGGCTGCACACGGGCGATGCGGCCTATCAGGACGAGGATGGCTTCATCTACATCGTGGACCGCTGGAAGGACATGTACATCTCAGGCGGCGAAAACGTCTACCCGGCGGAGGTGGAGAACGTCATCTACCAGCTGCCGGCAGTGGCCGAGGTGGCCGTCATCGGCGTGCCCCACGAACGCTGGGGCGAGACCGGTCAGGCCGTCATCGTCTTGAAGGAGGGGGAGAGCCTGTCGGAGGAAGCGGTGCTCAAGCACTGCAAGGACAAGCTGGCCCGTTTCAAGCAGCCGAGCTCTGTGCGCTTCATCGACGAGATCCCGCACAACGCCACGGGCAAGCAGCTCAAGCGCGAGCTCAGAGGGCAGTGAGCCGTCATCCCGGATCCATAGCTGAAAGCTATTCGTTTTGTTGTGGAAGGTGCCAACGGCAAAGTCAGATACACCGCGACGCCGGCGGATCTGATCTTCGGTTCCAACTCCGAGCTGAGGGCAATTGCCGAGGTCTACGCCTACGACGACGGGCAGCACTCGCTAGTGTTCAGTGTTCGGGACTTCAGGAGTAACGCCCATGGTCTCAGCTTCAGATGGACCACTGGCCGGCCAGCACGCTCTGCTTACGGGCGGCGGCACCGGTATCGGACTGGCCAGCGCCCTGGCCCTGGCCGCGGATGGGGCGCAGATCACCCTCCTCGGCCGCAGCGAGGAAAAGCTCGCCCGGGCCGTACAAGCCTTTCCGGACGACTCGCGGGTGTCCGTCCATCCCGCGGACGTTGCGGTGGAAGCGGAGGTGGAAGCGGCCGTTAGGGCCGCAGACGGTCGCCAGCCGCTGACCATTGCCATCGCCAACGCGGGCACGGGCGACATCGCGCCGCTGGTCATGACGGACAGCGATCGCTGGCACGCGGTGCTGGCCACGAACCTGGATGGCTGCATGTTCACCTTCAAACACGCGGCCCGTGCCATAGGCCGGGCCGGCGGCGGCGCCATGTGTGCCATCTCCTCGATTGCCGGCGTTCGCACTCATCGGTTCATGCACGCCTACACCGTGAGCAAAGCCGGCATCGACATGCTCGTCCGGGGCGCTGCGGATGAGCTGGGCGTGGCCGGCATCCGGGTGAACAGCGTCTGCCCCGGGCTGGTGGACACGGAAATGGCCCAGGGGCTGTTCGGCACCGAGGACGTGCTGGAAGACTATCTGGCCTGCATGCCCCTCGGGCGTACCGGCGTGGTGGAGGACATCGCCCGGGCCGTGCGCTTTCTTTCGGGCCCGGAGTCTTCCTGGATCACCGGGGTCAATCTTCCAGTGGATGGCGGCCATCATCTGCGCCGCGGACCCAACTACGAGACCTTCTCGAAGGCCATGTTTGGTGACGACGTCACACGAGGCCGCTTTGATGCTCTGGATTAACTGCGGAGTGGCGTCGGCCTAGCCGGCATCCGAAGACAGCTTCCGGGCTTCGAGCTCCGCTCGGATCTGCGCGTGACGGGCACGCGTGATGGGATAGCCGATGATCAGGGCGGCAGAGGCAAGATAGAAAAGCACCGGAACCAGCGAAAACCAGGCGCGCAGCGAAAACAGCTGCTCAGGCTCGTTCACCACGGTCGGATCGAAGCCCAGATAGGCCAGCGCCGGGAGCGAGATCCCCACCCCAAGCGCTCCTACCAGCTTGGTGGCCGTGGACCAGGCGGCAAAGAACAGCCCCGCCCTGTCCTCGCTGCTCTCCAGGCTGTCGAGATCGATCACGTCGGCCTTCATGGAGGTGGGCACCACGGCCATGTTGCCCCCGCCGATTCCGACCATGAAAAGCAGGAACGCGGCCAGCCACGTATCGCCGGGGCCCAGCAGGAGGAACTGGGGAAACATCAGTCCCATCAGCGAGATCGAGAACAGCCAGGTGATGTGTTTGTCCGTTCTCTGCGCCAGCCACACCCAGAACGGAATGCCGAGCAGGTTTCCCGCGTAATAGCCCAACACCACCCTGGGCGCAGCGGTGGGGTCCTCGATCACGTGGGAAATGAAGATCACGAACAGCGGCGCCGACAACGCCACTGCCAGCGAGCCGAAGACGAAGGCGAACAGCAGGCGCCGGAAAGGGCCGTTGCTCCACATGACTCTCAGCCCGGCTAAAACGTTCATCTGCGCGGGGACGAAGTCGCTTCTCTCCGGCACATAGGCCACCACCGGCATCACCAGCAGCGGGGTGAGCAGCAGCACGCCGATGCCGATCATGTAGATCATCTCGCCACTCCGTCCGCCCCAACCGAACAACGCCTGGCTGGCGGCCGGTATCGCGATCGCGATCAGCGTGCCCAGCAACCCCGCCGTGGTACGCCAGCCCGTCACCCGGGTACGCTCGGTGTAGGACGTGGAAAGTTCGGCGCCCCAGGCGTAATAGGGAATGTTGAACAGCGTCCAGCCGAACCAAAGCGCCATGATCCAGATCAGCAGAAAGGTCTCGTCTGCATCGTTGGGGGGAAAGAAGAGGTTGTAGATGGCGATCATCACGATGGGCACGGACGCGATGATCCAGGGCTTGCGCCGGCCGATGGGGCTCCTGGTCCGGTCCGTGAGGTAGCCGATGACGGGATCGGTCACCACGTCCCAGAACCGTGAGAGCATGAGGATGCCGCCCACGGCGGCCATGCCCAGACCGAGGTCCTGGGTATAGAACGCGGGAATGAACAGCGACACCGGGGTGCTGGCCATGGACATGGGGAACTCGGCTGCGCTGTAGGAGAGCAGCTTGCCCCGGGGGATTCGGGATCCCTGCGCAGCCACCCTAGCTAGCCAACTTCGAGCAGCTCTATCACGTTGCCTTCCGGTTCCGAGAAAAAGCACAGCCGCAGGGGACGCTGCGGATCGAGCATCGAGCGATCGGATCGCAACTCGGCCCCTTTCGCCTCGGCCGCCGCCAGGGTGTCGTGCGGGTCGCTGCAGTAAAAGTCCGGCATCCGGTCCAGATCGGCGACGGGTATACCGCACTCCATGGGTTGTGTCTGCCGCATCGGCTCCTCCCGTAGCTCCAGTGAATCCGTTCTTCCAGTTATCGCAGCGCCGGCATCACCTCGCCGACGAATCGCTCTTCCGCTGCTCGCGCCAGGTCCGGCGTGGTGACAGGAGAAGGGCCGGAGATCACGAAGCGCTCGACCCCCAGGTCCATGAGCTCGCGAAGCCGGTCAAGGCACAGCCTGGGCGGCCCGATAATTGCGAAACGCTCGACGAACTCGTCCGGCACCTGCCTGGACTGGGGAGAGCCTTCCTGAAAGTGGCCGTGCAGCTCGTACGCATCGTGCACCCGCTCGTAGATCTGCCGGTCCTCTTCCGAGACCGGAGCCACGGCTTTGCCGTGCATGGCGGTAAATCGCGCCATGGAGGTGGCCACACCGCTCAGCATGCGACGGCCCGCGGCAAAGTCATTGGTGCACGCCACAGGCACCCATGCGCCGGGGCTGACAGGATGGTCCACGCTCGCCGCTTCTCGCTCATGGCTGACTATTCCGAGGGCCCAGGCCACGCGTTCCGGATCTGCGCCCACGGCCGTGGTGACGCGATCGGCATGGCGCGCGGCGATCCCAAGCACCCTGGGCCCGGTGCCCACAAGATCCAGAGGCACCGACGGGACGTCCGCCATGAACAGGCCAAATCGCGCGTCCTGCGCCTGCTGAGCAAGCCCTAGGCGCTCCACGGGCGGAAAGTGCCCGCCACCATCCAGATCCAGATCGAAGGGCTGGGGCTCACCCTGCAGATAGTTGCGCAGCCTGGCGACGTAGGCCTCGAAAAACCGGATCGGCGCCGGCGCCATGCCCAGATAGGCGAGCGCCGAGTCGCCCCGACCCAGGCCCAATACCGCCCGCCCCGCGGACACCGCCTGCACGGTCTTGATGGAGCCGGCCGCGGACGCGGGCGTGTGCGATGCCGGAGTCGCCACCCAGTTCCCCACCTGCAACGTCGTGGTGGCCATGGCCGCGGCCGTCAGGCAGACGTAGGGATCGGGGGTCATGGTCGGCGCGTAAGGTATGCCAAGACCATCCCAACCCTGTGCTTCGGCGGCCCGGGCCGCGCGGGCAACCGCTTCGGGCATGCCCACCGCCGTGGTCCAAAATTCCATCTCTCCTCCCGCTGCCCCTGCAGTCCACTTATTCCCAACGTTAGATCAGTACATCGCCGAGTTAACTTTAGTCTGGCGGGTGGCCTGCCACTGTGAAACGACCTCATTTAGTACTAGAGACTTTCGAATCGCACCGTCGCGCTGACTCGACGACCGAGTCTCAAGATTACCCGATTGAACTGCCCTCAAATCAGTGCAGCCTATTCTGAAGCCACTCAGTTTCTGATCGTGCTCGCCTCCAAGACCATTTCGGTTGGCTGTTCTCGTTATGCTCCGTTCCACGACCAGTTTTGCCTGAGGCGGCGATCCAAACATCTACATCAGGTCTGGTCGTATGACCTCCCGATAGATCGGATCCAACGAGGTCAAACCTAAGTCTGAGTTGTTAAATACCCTTTGTGCACCATCCACATCTCTTCACACGAGCACGGCCGGACGCTGAATCGCTTGCTCATTCGGCGACACGAAAGCGGGGAAACGGATCCGATCACTCGTTTCGGCGCTGTGGAAACAGGATTACATTTAAGTCCAGGTCGATTGGAGGATTGTGTCTAGGTTTAGTCAACTGGCCGATCAGCGCGGAACAATCGATATTTGCCTTCCATCGCTGAGCCCTGCTGTCGGCGTCGCAGGGCAACCGCAGCATAAAGAGTATTTGTCACGCTTCCCGGCCACAAGATCGTTTACGATTCTAATGTGAGCTTCAGATTGCCAAATCTCTCTGAGCGACATCTGATTTACGTTCCCCAGATGATGCTCTCCTGAAATGTCCTCACAACACAGGGCGACTTCGCCATCGTGCTGCACGAGCATGCGCACCAAGGGGCGGTGACAGGGAGCATTCGGGAAGGCGAAATTTGGGGCGCGAAAACGGATATCTCCGGGAACGGCTACGCGCGGGGCCGCAATACTGCTTTTCGCAGCGTTGCTTAATCCAATGGTACTAAATTCGAGCGCAGTTACTGGCAGCATCGATCGCCAGTACGCTTTGGCAGCTTCCAGTTCGGACTGGCTTTCGTAGTCGTATAGACCGATGACGATGTGATCATAGGCCTTCATCACCTCGCTGCATTTTTGTGGTCGGTCACGAAGAACGTCCCCATTAGTCACTAGACAGGGTTGCATCCCTCGCTCCTTTGCCTCTAGCGCCAGCTCAACGTTTCGAGGATCGAGTAGCGGTTCGGAGTAGTGATGAAAGCCGACCCTTCCGATAAAGCCTAAGCCCTGGGCTTGGTCTAGCAGGTCAAGAATCGTCGATGTTGGCATCGCGTTCCGGACCGGCTCGCCAGATGCGTCCAGGTACTTTCCGCTTGTGTCATAGGTGCGTGGACAAAACCAGCATGACCGATTGCAGCGTGATATTGATTCGATCTGAAGCCTCTCAAACAGAGGTAGCTCAGTCACGACTTCGCGTATCCTTGTGTTGCTTGAGCGCTGAGAGGAAGGCGTCTCGCGTGGCTGCCATGTTGCTCCGTGTGGCACTCGCTCCATGAAACCGTCGAGTGGCGAGCACCTGTTCGAATACGCTGATTCGTGCGCCAACCTGCACCGCTCTCGTAAAGAGCGCCACGTTTTCGCCAAATCGGCGACTTTCATCGAAGGTGCCGATTTTCGCGAATACTTTCTTTCTGGCGACTAGTGTTGAGATGCAGTAGCTCAAGCTCGGTTCGCTCATGGGGTGTCCCTTGTATTGCGCTTCTTCGTCAGCAAGCTCGGGTG
>JABAHR010000513.1_pt1 | contig 20515 bp, 20 predicted proteins | sample 7062101 | NCBI WGS metagenome assembly JABAHR01 (sample SAMN14534553, study PRJNA622989) | marine sediment metagenome | biome: marine biome [ENVO:00000428]; feature: marine pelagic biome [ENVO:01000023]; material: deep marine sediment [ENVO:00002113] | place: India: Gulf of Kutch | collected... | reverse complement strand
CAACTGAAGCCCTTATCGCTGAAAAACCAGTATATGTTGGAGAAGGTGGAGGCGAAGGAGCTAATCTCCCATCCGTAGGCGGCATGATGGGTGGCATGGGCGCTGGAATGGCCGGTGGCATGATGTAAAAAATAATAAGTCATAAAAATAAAAAGCGGGCTTTCCATTACTGGTTAGCCCGCTTTTTTTATTTCTAATGAACTTGAGGAAAGGTAGCCCAGGTTCTAAATTTTTAATCAAAACTATTTTTAAATTTATATCCTACACATTTATAAGCCAGCTTTGCTGCTAAAACATCTGGACCTAGTATACCTGCTATTGGAGCAAGCTCAACTATGTCCATTCCTATAACTTCATGACTCATAAATATTTTTCTTACAAGACCAATAACTTGTTCCCAGTTAACTCCTCCTGGTTCAGGGGTTCCCGTTCCGGGAACTATAGCAGGATCAAACGCATCCATATCAATACTCATATAAACTTTTGGTAAAAGATTTGATTCTACATCCTCAATCCATTCTTGGTTCTCAGTCTCACTAACATCACGAGCATGAAATATTTTTATGTCTTTTCTATTATCGATAAATTCAGCTTCTTCTATGGAATAACTTCTAATCCCGACTTCAGTAATTGGAATACCATCATCAACAATTCTTCTCATAACACATGCATGATTAATTTTTGTCCCTTCGTAAGAATCTCTTAGATCGCAATGTGCATCAATATTCAATACTGAAAACTCGCCATATTTTTTCTTGTGTGCTTTTACAGCACCATATGTTATTGAGTGCTCCCCGCCCAGAGTAATAATAAATTTATTGTCCTCTAACAATCCTGTGCAAACATCAGATAAATCCTCAACCATTTGGCCTGGATCTACATTACTTTCAAGTTCGGGCATAGTATGTATTCCAATTTCATAAGGCTCATATCTAAGCTCATCATCATAAAGCTCAAGAGATCTTGATGCATAAATAATTGAATGCGGCCCCTTAGATGTCCCACGACCAAAAGACACTGTCCTTTCATAAGGTACAGGAAGTATAACCACCTTTGAATCTTCATAGGGAGATTCTTCGTCAAGTCCTAAAAAATTGAATGGAAGAAAAGTAGTTTTATTCATTGAGTGTGAAAATTTAACTAAAAACAAAGCTAATATCTACTGCCAGTTTTCTGCTCTTTATATGGACATTATTTAAATAATGTGCGCAAAGGTTAAAATTAATCATAACAATCAAATGTCAGAGACACCACACTACACTAATCATAGAAGAAGATTAAGAGCGAGGTTTCAAAAAGCGGGCTCTGAAGGAATGCATGACTATTAGCTACGTGAATTTCTACTAACTTTCTCAATTCCTAGAAGAGATGTTAAAACCAGTTGCCAAAAAGCTGATCTGGTCTATCAAACGAGGCATTTATGGTTATTTACATCAATGTGAAAAATGAAGTAATAGATTATGCGCGACTTCAATAGGGAACTCTGGATAATGTTGCTGTTTATCCTAGACGAATTATTGAGACGGCACTATCTCATCATGCATCAGGTGTCATTCTTGTTCACAACCACCCAAGTGGAAATCCTACGCCATCGAAAGAAGATAAGATTCTTACAAAAGAAATTACTGATGCAGCCTTTGCTCTCGATATTAGAGTGCTAGATCATTTAATAGTTGGCAAAGAAGGATATTTTAGCTTTATGGAAGATAACATTCTCCCACTAAATAAGTAGAAGTTCCAAATTTTTTTAAAACCATGGTATAGTTTTATCCACTCAGCTTGTAGGTACAAGAAAAACCAATTAATACAGGACAGAAATGACTGACAATATTAACGATAGTGCTCCAAAAAAGAAATCTGAATCTCTTAGTGTTCTCAGGTTCATATTGACCTACGTAATATTAATGGGAGTGTTCTTTCTTCTAATAGGTCTCGAACCTGTTAAACAAGTATTGGATATAAACGGCGGATATTCAGAAGCTATAGTCATTTTAACAGCAAAAATCCTTGGTTTGTTTGGTATAGCTTCTACTTATAGCGGTACGTTGATTAACCTTCCATCAATTTCGCTTGACGTTGCATTTGGATGTAATGGACTTGAGGCGGTCATGATTTATACAGTTGCTGTTTTAACTTTCCCTGCTACTTGGAAAAATAAAATAATAGGAATTGTAGGCGGGTTCCTAGTAATACAGGTTCTTAATTTAATTAGAATCGTAGCCTTAGCGTATGCAGGGGTTTACCACAGAGATTTGTTTGAAGTTATTCATATATATGTTGCTCAAGGTGTTATGATAGCTGTAGCACTTGGTACTTTTGTACTATATTTATCTTATCTTAGCCATGGACAACCAACTCAGCAGCAAGCTGCGGCTTAACAGAGCAGTAATAATCAAGACGGCCATCATTTTTATTGCCTCCTATGTTATTTTTCTAGTTATATGGCTGTTTCTTCCAATTGAAAATTATTATGGACTTTTTATAACCAAAATAGCTTCCTCTTTTGTCTCAATTGTTAAGGGTATAGATATTATCGAGATAACAAGAAAGACTGATATAGTCTTAGTTGATTTTCTTGCAGATAAATATGGTGCATCTAAGATTCTTAGGGCGACTATAGAAGTTCCAACGGGTAATTATGCTTTTAATGTCCCGCTTACACTTGCTATAATGGCAGCTTTCTATCCTTATATAAAGAGTAAGTGGCTTTATCTTGAGGCTCTAATCATATTAGTGTTTGTGCATTTTCTCTTCGTTTTTAGCCTTGAGGGCCAAAAGGTTACTACTGCACTTGCGCAGCAAGGATTTGAGACGGCTGGAAGTGCGACAATAATATTCTGGGAATTCCTTTGGGGATTTGTAGATAATATGGTCGTGAGGTTTGAGCCATTCTTGATTGGCGCTTATTTATTTCTTATGAGAAACAGGGTGCGGCATATGAAGGTTAGGCCAGAAAAAGTAGAAAAGGTTAAACCTCAAAGACAGTCTCCTAAAAAGAAAAAACCGAAAAGGAAAAGATAGGTTTTTAACTTTCTTTACTTAGAGTAATATTGCTCCATAGAACACCGAGCATATATGTTATATAAATCAGCACTATTCCAAGTAAGAAAGATAAAACCACTCCTATAATATCAACAGTATTATATGCCTCAGTACTAAAAAATAATTCTCCGACAAGCTTAAATACATCATCACTTCTCCATCTAAAGGCATCTAATACTGGAGAAATAGTGTTAGCAATTCGTGATACAATTATGGAGCCCATCTCATAGTAGTCCCCTGAGAATGAGATAAAGGGACCAAAAGCAATCAGCAATCCAAACCCTAACTTTACTGAAGCCCAGATAGGCTTTGACCCAGCTGCGGATCTGAGTAAAGGCACGCCTATAAATATAGTTAGTAGAAACGGAAAGAAATCTGTCAAGAGATATATCAAGTCGCTGCCATTTGTATCAAAGCCAGTTAATTGTCCTGCATATTCTGAGCCTACGGTAACAAAGGGGAGGATCTCTTTAAGAAACGCTGCTCCATAAGCAGGACTTATCTGAAGCTCTGTTACCGTTCCTCCACCAAGCATGCATCCAAAAGCATGTCCCAGTTCGTGAAGAGGTACGTATATCCACCAGGAAGCTACTAAAGAAATTATTAATACTACAAGAGCTGGCCAGGAGAACTTTGCAATACTACTCTCTAGTCCAGAGAAAAAATCTTCAAATGGGGTTGCAAGAATATTTTTAACCATGATATTTTCAATTTCAAGTACATACACTGTATATTAATAATATAAAATAGATTTGTAGTATAATATAGCTTAGTAATTTGTCAGGACTATAATATAATAGATGAAAGTATTGAAAAACACTCAAAAATTGGGCTTATTTATATTGACTAATACAACGATTGTTGATTAAAATAATGGTTTTTCCATTATACTAATTTAAGGCTATTGGCTAATTCAGGAGGCATTTTATGAAACCTACTATTATGGTGTTGTTAATAATTTTCGCCTTCGGGTTTTTCTTTTACAACATATATATACTCATCAAGACTCTTCGCATAGGTAAGTATGAAATGAGGTTTGATAATATCCCGGAGAGGATAAAAAGAGTACTTATATATGTATTCGGCCAAAAAAGATTAGTCAAACACTATACATTTGCCGGTATTGCTCACTTTATGATTTTCTGGGGTTTTGTAACTATAACAATTAGTTCGATAGAACTATTAGCAGGTGGTGTTTCCCCTGGTTTTAGAATTATTCCCGGAGAAGCACATAAATATTATGAATTCATACTAGATATAGTGCAATTTTTAGTACTTATTGCACTTGGAATGGGAATAATTAATAGAACAGTAATTGGTAAAAGAAGGGAGGTAAATGGTCTAGACGCTGTAGTTGTGCTGAGTCTTATATTCGGGCTTATGATTACAGCCTTTGGTTTTACTGGATCTGCTATCGCAATGGGTATGGGTGAGCCTGCCTTTTTACCTGTTTCAAACGTTTTTGCCAAGCTGTTCTTCAATGGAATGAGTGAAAATGGTTTGGTTTTCTCCAATGAGTTCTTTTGGTGGTTCCATATACTTATAGTGCTAGGATTCTTAAATTATTTGCCTTATTCCAAACATAGCCACGTATTTACAGCTGTTCCAAACGTATTTTTTCAGAATTTAAACTCCAGAGGTGCACTAAAACCAATAGATTTTGAAGATGTACCAGACGATATAGACCATTTTGGCGCAGGAAAATTAGAGGATTTCACCTGGAAAGACATTTTAGATGCATATACATGCACTGAGTGCGGTAGGTGTACTGATAACTGCCCCGCATGGCATACGGAAAAACCTCTATCACCAAGAGAAATTGTAGTGAAATTAAGACATTACGCCTCAAGTGAGGGTGCTGAATATCTAAATGGGGGCGATACATCAACGCTTGATGATCTTCCTGGACCAGACTGGGTTACTGAAGACGAGCTATGGGCGTGCACAAGCTGTAATGCATGTGTAGAGCAATGCCCACTTTTCATTGACCAAATGGGCAAGATTATGGAAATGAGACGTTTTCTCACACTTGAAGGAAGGCTTACTGGTCCTGCAGGTAAAACTCTTCAAAAGCTTCAGCAACAGGGTAATCCATGGGGATTTGGAGAAGCTGAGAGGGCAAAATGGGTAAATGATGTAGAAGGTCTTAATGTATTAGGTGAAGATGGTGTGGAGGATGCAAGTGAGTTTGAATATGTATATTGGATGGGTTGTTATGGAGGCTATGACCCAAGAGGACAGAATATTGCACAATCAGTAGTAAGCCTTTTAACCCAGGCAGGGGTTAAATTTGCAGTACTAGGGCCTAAAGAGAAGTGTACAGGAGATCCTGCCAGAAGGTTAGGTGAGGAAGCACTGTATCAGATGTTAGCTGCTGAAAACATTGAAAATATGAACAGTTTTAAAGTCAAAAAAGTAATAGCAAATTGTCCTCATTGCTTCAATACAATTAAGAATGAATATCCACAATTTGGTGGAAATTATGAAGTCATTAACCATACTGAGTTATTAAGCGAATTAGTAGACCAAGGCAGACTTAAACCTACTAAAGAGGTTAATGAAGAAGTAGTTTATCACGATCCTTGTTATTTAGGCCGCTACAATAGAATATTTGACGCACCTAGAAGGGTGCTGAAAACGATTCCGGGCCTCAAGCTTGTTGAGCTAGACAGAAAGAGAGAGAGAAGCTTCTGCTGTGGTGCTGGTGGTGGTAAGATCTGGATGGAAGAAGAAGCTCCGAGAGTTAACTGGAATAGATTTGAGGAGGTCGAATCCAAGAACCCTGATAGTGTTGCAGTTGCTTGTTATTTCTGTGATACAATGTTTGAAGATGCTGCAAAACAAGCTGGGAACGAGGATATTCAGATAAAAGATATTTCTGTTATCCTTAGGGAATCAGTAGAAACAGATACTAAAACTTCAGAATAAGTTTATAATAACAGCTTGTTGCAGACCTTAATAGTGCCTTTTATTAATACATGTATCCGGAGAATTATGCACAAAGTGTAAATTTCTTGTAAATATCGCAAATAGAGTTAATCTTTTTTCCCTAATGGGAACACCTAAAAAATATTCTTCTATACTCATTGATTCGGGAAATGGTTGGTTTGCCAATGAAAGTGAATCTTTTTCCTGTTTAGCGCTTGATAGACCATCGGGCTCTTTATCTTCACTTGGAAGCGAATTAACCATTAAAATTCATGATAGTGGACAATTAATAAATGCTGATCCACTCGAAATCTTAGATGATTTTGTTTCCCAAGGCTATACCGCAGTAGGTTATATAGGTTACGAATACTCGCGATATACTATGGAAGGATTTGTTCACAGCAGTGATAAGGATGGAGACAAATTTCCCGAACTTAACTTTTTACTATACAAAGATATTAACAAACCGATCCTTACCAACTATGGAGACCTTCATAAAGATTTGCAACTCCCTGATAATACACAAATATCTAGTCTAACGAGCTCTTTGAAACACCCGCATCTGTGTCCAAATATGACTAAATCTGAATATATGGATATGGTTAATAATGGTAAGTCTTATATAGAGCAGGGTGATATTTATCAGGTCAATCTTTCTCAGAGATTTAATACTCAATTAGAACTAAGTCCAATTGAATACTTTTTTAAGTTCTATTCAATACAACCAGTTCCATTTGGATGCTATTTGGATTTTGGCGATTATCAGCTAATAAGTGGCTCAATGGAGCTATTCATACTTAAAAGCGGCAATAAATTGTTCACAAGACCTATTAAAGGTACAGCAAAAAGAGGGGAAACAAATGAAATTGACGCAATTTTAAAAGCAAAGTTAATAAGCAGTGAGAAAGAGCGGGCGGAAAACCTTATGATAGTCGATTTAATGAGAAATGATCTAGGAAGAGTCTCAAAAACTGGTACTGTAAAAGTAAATAAGCTCTTTGATATAGAATCCTATACAACTCTACATCAGATGGTATCTGAAATAGAGTCAGAAGTAGATGAAAATATTCAAGCATCACAGGTGGTTAGGGCGCTCTTCCCTCCAGGATCAGTTACGGGTGCTCCTAAAAGACGCACATTAGAGGTTATTGATGAGCTTGAGCCTCACTTAAGGGGCCCATATTGCGGTACTATAGGAATATTTTATCCAAATGGAGACTTTACCCTTAGTGTAGCGATTCGAAATATGATTTCGAAATCAAGAAAAGCAACATTTTATGTGGGTGGGGGTATAGTCTGGGATTCAGATGCAGAGAAGGAGTATGAAGAGACGATTCTCAAATCAAAGGCATTAACAAAAGCTTTAAGTGCGCAAATATCATGAGTATTCAATCGCAATAAGCCAATGAAAGAGCAAGTATACATAAATGGTAAAAAGGTCAGTAAGGATCTTCCATTAAGATCTATTTTTTATGGAGAAGGGGTCTTTGAAACCTTCAGATATAAGGAAAAGCTGCCAGTTTTGTTTGAAAAACATATGAGCCGAATGAAAAAAGGAGCAAGTTTTTTAAAAATTCCCTATCCTATAGATGAATATATACTTAATCTTGTTGAAAAAGCGGTAGATGACTCTGGTATAGACGACGCATATGTTAAGGTATGTCTTCTTTCTTCAGGGGATTCTCTATTCTATAACAACGCTACATCGTCACAAGTACTAGTAATTATTAGACAATATATCAAATTTGATAAGTCTGTGAAACTAACAATTAATTCAGTAAGGACTGTTTCCAATAATCCGCTTCGTGCTATTAAATCTCTGAATTACTTAGACAATATAATTGCTAAAAGAGAGGCTAAGGGATTAGGCTATGACGAATCGCTCTTTTTGAATGAAAAAGGTGAGGTGGTTGAGTGTAGTGTAAGCAATATATTTTGGTATCAAGACAACAACCTTTATACTCCCAGCGAAAAATGCGGTTGTCTTCCGGGCACAACACAAGATTTTATTTTAGAACTTGATATGAGTAGTCTTGGCATAGATGTCAAAACAGGGGCATTTTCTTTAGATGATCTTTTGACTGCGGAATTTATCTTTGTTACGAACTCTCTAGTAGGTTGCAATCCAGTTTTCGAAATAGATGGCATCACTTTTGTATCAGATCACGAAAAATATAATATGATAAAAAGTATGCTTTTTGAAAAGCTAGAATGGTCTTAATTTTCTTAAATTTTGTTAATACATCCCCAAATACATATAGCTTTAGATATATCAAATAGCCACTAGTTTGTACAACTTACTGAAATCACACAAAATTTGATAAAAGTGGAAGAATTGTGGACAAAAATTAGTGCAAATTTGTAGATATTGCTCTAACTGATTGTGATTGTTGAATTATACCCGTTAATACATTCTTAACAAAAGCGTGGAATTCTATCCACATTCTAGCATGTTTCACGTGAAACATCTCAAATCCCTTATTTCCCTATACAGAATTTGCTGAATATTCTACCAAGAATATCCTCTGTGGTTACTTCTCCTGTAATCTCTCCAAGTGCGTCAAGTGCTACTCTTAGATCTAGAGCTAAAAACTCAGGAGATTCATTGATTTCTATAGCAGTTAGGAAAGATTCCAGGCTTTCTACCGATCTTTCCAAAGCGAGTTTGTGTCTTAGCTCAGTCAAGACTATCTCGCTTGATTCTGTTTGGCTGCTATTTTGCATTATTAGCTCTTTTATGCTGTTTTTTAGATCTTCTATTCCGGATCCTGTTTTTGCAGATGTAACTATAAGTATTTTACTATCAATATGTGGTTTAAGGTCGTTTTGACTGATTTTTGGCTCTATATCTGATTTGTTCAGTACTATTATTGCTTTTTTGTTCTTGATCTGCTCTAGAATCGCGATATCGTCATTATTTAACTCTGTGCTAGAGTCTATAACGGCAATTATTAGCTCTGCTTCTTCTGCCTTCTTCTTGGCTAGCTCAACACCGATATTCTCTATTTGATCATCTGTGGTTCTTATCCCAGCTGTATCTATGAGTTTTAGTGCTATTCCTCTTACATCGATCATTTCCTCAATAAAGTCCCTCGTGGTTCCAGGAATAGGGCTCACTATTGCTCTATCTTTCATTATTAGCTGGTTTAGTAAGCTTGATTTGCCGGCGTTAGGCTTCCCCAATATTGCAGTATTAACGCCGTTTTTAATAATTCTTCCTTCTTCATAGCTTTTAATTAAGATTGATATGTTCTCTATTAATTCGTTGGTTTTGCTAATTAATCTCTCTTTCGCAATCGAATCTATATCTTCCTCTGGAAAATCTACTTGTGCTTCTATTTCAGCCAAAATATCAGCTAAGTTGCTCTTATAATTGTTAATTTTGCTAGAAAGTGCTCCCTCAAGTTGTAATTCTGCCTGTTTTAGTCCTTGTTCTGTCTGGGCATTAACAACATCTGTGACCGCCTCGGCCTGTGCAAGATCCATTTTGCCATTTAAGAACGCTCTAAGTGTAAATTCGCCGGGGTTAGCTGGTCTAGCTCCGAGCTTAAATAGTAGGTCCAGTATCTTTCTAGGTACAAGGTTGCCTCCATGGGAATGAATTTCTGCCATATGCTCTCCAGTGTAGGAATTTGGTGATTTCATAACCACGCATAATACCTCGTCTAACATCTTTCCTGTCTCTTCCTCTATTATGTGCCCATGATACAAGTGATGGGCTTCGTAATTCTCAATTTCAATATCTTTCCCGGATTTAGAGAATATCTGATCTATTATGGTTAATGATTTCTCTCCGCTAATTCTAATAACTGCAATGCCGCCATCTCCCGAGGCTGTTGCAATTGCAGCTATAGTGTCATTTTCATAAGATATGTTTGAATTCATTTTGCCCTTTAATGGATATTTGATAATCCATTATTATATAGAATTTTTATTAAGAATCTAATGCAGAAAAGTTGAAAGCAAAGCTAGCTACTGATATTTTAAGAAGTCAATAATGAAGGGAGGCTTGTAACCTCCTTTCATTATTGTGTATTATGGTTTTTATAGCGTGTGATATCCTGATTCTTATTCTATGTTAGCGAGCACCTCTTGCTTGTTCTTTTTCATTTAGCGCTGAAACTGTTTCCATCGCGAGGCTTGAATGAGCCCAACAAGACCCAGCTGACATAACCATAGCTACATTAATTGCCTCTGCAATTTGCTCCTTGCTGTACCCTGCACTCCTTGCATCTTTAACACAGCCTCTTATGCAGTAGGGGCATTTAGTCATATGGGCACAGGCTAGGCCTAATAAGCCGCGTTTGAAATCTTTTGTTAGTGCTCCATCGGCAAATACTTGCTTAGTGAAATCCTTAAATGCTGTAGAGTTATCACCACTGCATTCGTGAAATTCATTTATCTCTTTTAGTACATTCTTCTTGAAAAAATGCCCCTCTGTTAGTGGTATGTCGTTATCGAGTGCGTCATGGGCTTCATAGGCAATACTGGAAAATGCAAATGGTCCTCCCATAGCAAAACGCATAGCAACATATATAGATTCTACTATTTGTTCATCTGTAGCGCCACTATTTTTCGAGCTCCTAACTCTGGATCTTATGCAATAGGGACAAGTTGTAATATGTGCTCCAGCAACTGCAATAAGCTCTTTCTCCATTTTGCTTAGTGCGCCATCCTTGAATACTCCATCATGATAAGTTCTCCATGATTTTTGTAGCTCTGGATTTATTTCACTAAAAAGTGCCATCTCTTTTGATATATCTGATTTAAATAGATACTCTGACATTTCTACTCTCCTTTTGATATATAGATTTAATTTCCTTTTATAAGCTTCAATATTGTTTTGCTTCCTGAACTAAGTGGAGTTATTGATCTATGTGTCTTTGCTAACAAGATCGCCCCCTCTAAGTGAGACAAGATCAACTGAGAAATGATCTTTGGAGATATATCGCCTCTAAATTCCCCCAAATTCATTCCTTCTTTGATACATTCTTCAATAACCTTTTGCCAATGGGTAAAAAATTTGGAAAGTCGAGACCTAAACTTTTCATTTGTATCACTCATTTCTAAAGCAAGGTTTCCAAAAGGGCATCCGTTTTTACATTCAAGCTCTTCATGATATGCCGTGACCTTCTTGTAATATCTCTTCAATCGTTTCTCTGGTGAGAGTGAGTGATTCTCAAGAGTGTCAGAGAAGAACTTGTATTCATATTCTATAATTCTTTTTTCGAGTATTAGCAGTCCTAGCTCCTCTTTTGATTTGAAATGATAGTACAGGTTGCTCTTAGTTATTCCGGTGCTCTCCAAGATGTCATCTATGGAAGTATTTTGAAAACCATTTAAATGAAAAAGTTTTTGTGCGCTCTCCATAACTTTCTCTTTGCTTGTGCTCAATCCGTACTTCCTCCTATTTGCAGCAATTAGTACTGACTAGTTAGTCCTAATTATAATTTATAGAAAATTACTTGTCAATATTTTTGTGAGCTTTGTAGAAAATGTAATTAAATTTTTCTTGGTGAAACTGTAGAAGAGCTATGGTGAGCCTTAGGGCACTTTAAAGCTTATTTTAAATGGGGATTCTGGGTAGAAACTATCTAGGTCGCAGTCTAATTTCTTCTGTATCAATACTTTAAATTTATCTCCCATTAGCTCGGGAAGAAATAGATTTTTAATAGCTTGAATTTCTTTTTCAGTACTATTTTTTGTAAAGTCTAATATTCCCCAATCTACAAGAAATTGCCCCTGAGTTGCATAGTGAACTTTACTAATTCCGAGAGACTTGCCTGTTTCTATTAAGGTGCTAAAGTCGACATGTGCAGTGATATCCTGCAGGCCGATATTCATATAAGGCTTTTCATTTATCTCATGTTTATATATGCATTTGTAACTTCCTTTCATTCTCTCAGGGCTAAAAAGTTCTGGTTCCAAATACCCATAGTCAACAGTGAGAATAATTCCACTGTTTAGGATCTTATCTATTTGTTTGAGAATTTTCTCAGAATTAAGATTAATCTCAAATTCTTGATCTTCTACAAAGTCAATATTTTCTCTATTTATATAATCTAATATTTTTGTACTGCTAGGGTGGCCAGCAGCTTCAACAAAAGTATCATTTTCAAGTGCAACATAAATTTCTGATACAACACCGTCAATAATCTTTAGCCGATGAAAAGGTAGTGCATCAAAGAGTTCATTTGATACTATAACGCCGTGTAGCTTGCTGTCATATAGATCGCCCAGTTGAGAGATCAGGTTTACCTTTTGATGATGTTTGCTAAAAAGTTCTTTGGTATAATCCTCTGTATGTAGGCTCCTTTCTACTATATAGTAAGTTATGCGATCATAATAAGAATTGCTCTCATCTTTGATCTGGTCTAGTATGTCTAAAGCTAAGTATCCTTTACCTGCACCCAACTCGATAATTGCTAAGTTCTCCTCCTCTATATAATCAAAAGATTTTAAAATAAAATTCCCTATAACGCGTCCGAATGCAGAATGAACATGTGGGCTTGTATAAAAATCCCCTTTTTTCCCAATACTTGCTTGTCCACTGCTGTAATAGCCATAACTTGGATGATATAGTGCAAGTTCCATGAATTCAGCAAAAGTAATAGGGCCTTTATCTCTTATTTGAGATTTTATTATTTCAGTTAACTTATTCATTGTACGATATATTTTTAACTTAATTTGAGTAAATGATAGCAGACTTATATTATACAGAAGCTTCTATCATAGGAAAAAATATGAAATTGTTGAGATTGCTTATAAAAGGCCCCCTATTTTTCATAGCGGTGTTGGCTTTCTTCTTGGTTTCTTCTATTGCGGACTTAGTAGTTCGTGATAAGAAAACAAAACTGGCTACATTTTCTCAGATCGCATCTTTTTTCGCAAAAGTAGCTCTTATGTTACTAGGAGTTAAAGTTAATCTTAAAAATATGGATAAATATGTGAAATCGAATCAAAACTACATGGTTGTTTCTAACCATCTTTCATACGTAGATATCTTTATTATATATACAGCATTCCCTGCGGTTTTTATTGCAAACTCAGAATTAGAAGAAGAGTTTCCTCTCGGGGCTATTACAAAGTTCGCAGGAGGAGTATTTGTTGAAAGAAGAAATCGCTCTAGATTATTAAAAGATATGGAAAACATATCAAGAGTGCTGGAATTGGGTTTCAAGACTGTACTGTTTCCTGAAGCTACGACTTCGAATGGAGAATCTGTATTGCCATTTAAAGCTCCATTTCTAAAGTCTGCTATTAATACAAATACAGATGTTCTTACTCTTTGCATTAATTACAAAACAGTAAATGGAATTTCAATAAATAAGGAAAATAGAGATTATATCTTTTATTATGAATCTGTAGCTTTTTTTGATCATTTCTTCAGGTTGCTAACTGTAAGAAGTATAGAAGTTGAGCTTCAAGCTATTGAGGAGATAAAAGTGAACCCTGATATGACAAGAAAGGAGCTTTCTCAAATAGCCTATGAAAAAATTAGCAATTCGTACTCAGGTATTTCGGATGTTTAATATGCAACTATTAGTAGGTATCAGCATCATAATATGTTATAAAATTTAAACACGCTAATAAGAAACGTTTTCTTGCTCTAGCAAGTTAGGTTAGTTATCATAAAACTTTCCAAAACTATAAGTTGAAGGAGAAACAAAATGGATGTTAAATGGGCGAGCCGTATTGCTGAGCTACCACCATATCTTTTTGCTGAGATTGATGCAAAGAAAAATGAATTAATCGATCAAGGTATTGATGTGATTGACCTAGGGGTTGGAGATCCTGATTTGCCTACACCTGATTTCATTATTGATGCACTAAATGATGGTGCAAGGGATCCCGCGAATCATCAATACCCATCATATCAAGGCATGCGTTCTTTTAGGGTTGCAGTAGCTGAGTGGTACAAAGAAAGGTTTGATGTAGATATAGATCCAGATACTGAGGTTGTTGCATTAATTGGCTCAAAAGAAGGTATAGCACATGCTCCTATGGCATTTATAGACCCAGGTGATGTAGGTTTATTTACAGACCCAGGTTATCCTGTATATCCAACATCTATTAGCTTTGCAGGTGGGACACCATATGCAGTGCCGCTTTATAAAGAAAATGAATTTCTCCCAGACCTAGATGCAATTCCAGATAATATTAAAAAGCAAGCTCAACTATTTTTCTTGAATTATCCAAACAATCCTACAACAGCGGTTGCAGAGAAAGGGTTTTTTGAAGATTTAGTAGATTTTGGTGCTAAAAACAATATTCTCATTTGCCATGATGCTGCATATACTGAAATTGCATACGACGGCTATACACCACCCAGTTTTCTTCAGACACAAGGTGCAAAAGACGTAGGAATCGAGTTTCACTCACTATCTAAAACCTTCAATATGACCGGCTGGAGAATTGCATTTGCTGTTGGTAACGCTAAAGCAATTGCTGGCATAGGGAAAATTAAAACCAATATTGACTCAGGAGCATTTCAAGCTGTACAGCATGCGGGCATAGTAGCGCTTCAAAACTATAAACAAGGTCTCGCAGACAGAATCAAAATTTTCCAGGATAGACGAGATATATTTTGTAAGGGACTTGATGAAGCTGGGCTAAAATATGATTTTCCAAAAGCTACATTTTATGTTTGGTTTGAAGTTCCAGATGGTCTTACATCTGCAGAATTTTCTTCACGACTTCTAACTGAGTCAGGAATAGTTGTTACTCCTGGAAACGGCTTTGGTGAATATGGAGAGGGCTATGCAAGGGTTTCAACAACGTTTAGTACTGACAGGATAATCCAGGCGGTTGATAGGTTAAAAGAAACAAAGTTTTAATTTTTAACTAGCAACAGGATATCGAATTGGAATATTTTATTTTAACTTCTAAAATTGTTACAACAGTTGTATATGGATTAGCACTTTTGCTTCTTTGTACTTTTGGTATTCACCGTTATTACCTTTCCTACATGTATAGCAGAAAGAAAAACAAGACCCCTTCACCTAAGGGGAAGTTTGAAAAACTCCCTATAGTGACAGTACAGCTCCCTGTATACAATGAGATGTACGTAGTAGAGAGATTAATTTCCACAGTATGCAGTATCGACTATCCGAAAGAGCTTTTGGAAATTCAAGTTCTTGATGACTCAACTGATAAAACAACTGAAATTGCTCAAAGTTGTGTCGATTACTATAGAGAGAAAGGTTTTAACATTAAATGTTTACATAGAGAAAACAGAGAAGGTTATAAGGCTGGTGCATTAAGCGAAGGACTAAAATCGGCAAAAGGTCAGCTGGTTGCTATCTTTGATGCCGATTTTATGCCTCCAAAGGATTTTCTCAGAAAAACAGTTGATTATTTCGTAGATGATCAAGTTGGAATTGTTCAAGTTAGATGGGGTCATGTAAATCAGGAATATTCTACGCTAACAAAATCACAGTCTATTTTGCTTGATGGTCATTTTATAATTGAACAGAGTGCACGTTTTAATAACGGTATGTTTTTTAACTTTAACGGCACTGCAGGTGTTATTAGAAAGTCGTGTATAGAAACCTCAGGGGGATGGCAGCACGATACGCTTACTGAGGATCTTGACCTAAGCTACAGAGCACAGCTTAATGGTTGGAAGTTGGTTTATTTGAAGGACACTACTGCGGACGCAGAACTTCCAGTGGATATGAATGCCTTTAAATCTCAGCAACACCGTTGGGCAAAAGGCGGAGTTCAGACAGCATTTAAAATTCTTCCACAAGTTTTTAAAAACAAAGAACTACCTTTTAAAGTTAAGTCTGAAGCTTTCTTTCATCTATTTGGCAACATATCATATATACTTCTACTAATATTATTGTTATTGATGTTTCCCATGGGCTTTTTCTGGCAGTCAGTAACATGGCATAACCTAGTGCTCTTTAATCTATTTGCAATTTCCGCAGGCACTCTGAGTTTTGCCTTTTTTTATGCCCTAACTGTCAAAGAAACACACGGAGCTAATTGGCTTAGTTACGTTAAATATGTGCCTGTTGCCATTTCAGTTGGTGTTGGAATAGCAGTAAATAATAGTAAAGCTGTTATTGAAGCATTCTTGGGTAAAAAGTCAGAGTTTAGAAGAACACCTAAATTTGCAGTTACTTCAAAAAACGATAATTGGAAAGCAAGAGGTAGTTATATCTCATCAAAAGAAATAACAGCTGTAATCGAAATCACACTTGGTTTGCTATTCCTTCTTCAAACATTATATGCCATTTATAAAGGCTACTATGGATGGATTCCTTTCTTGCTTCTAATCCAATTTGGGTTTTTATACACTGGTTTTCTATCAATATTTCACAGTAATGGTAAAAAGAGCACTCAACCATCTATTAACACGATTACACCTAGACCTATACTTCAGAGAGAAAAAGATTATTAGCGATAAAGATAGTCTATTTAGCTTTCGTAGAGGCCTTAACACAATCTTCACAAATCTCAGATAATCTCAGCCACAGTTTAACAAAGTACTTTTCTATTTTGGAGGTAATAATTATGTTCAGATATACAATTGCAGCTTTGGTTTTAGTTGCATCAATGTTTATGGTTTCTAATTATTCATTTTCTCAAGGTAATTCTGCCGAGATTAATACCCTAAAGGGTTTGAAGTCTGTAGGCATTGGAGTTGGAGTCGAGCAAGTGGATGCTGATGCTACAGCTGCTGGCCTAGATACTAGCAAATTGAGCAAAATGATTACAAAAAAACTTAAAAAGTCCGGGATAAAAGTTTTAACAGATCAAGAGGTAGGAACTGTTAAAGGGCAGCCTATGCTTACTGTTAATATCAATACAGTAAAACAGCCTGGTCCAATCTATATATTTACGACTACTGTGGATCTTAATCAAATAGTTGTGCTTGATAGAAACCGTGCGTTAACCGCATTATCCCCTACATGGACTGTGCTAACAACAGGTGGAGCTTTGCCAGAGGACTTGTACAAAAGTGTAGAAGCTTCATTAGAACCTATGCTGGATAGTTTTATAGTCGATTTTAAGAAAGCTAACCCTCAATAATCTTAAATAAAAAAAAGCCATGAATGACTTGCCCCTTTAAGAGCACGCTATTGTATATAGTACAACATGCTTTATTTATTTTTTTATAACTTGCAGAATTGAGTGTGCAAGTATTTTTACATTAACTTAATGTGCGGGAGAATGAAAAAGGAATTTAACCTAGAACCAGATAAATGGGTCATATATTACAGCAGAAATTATATACATTGTGTTCTTGGATGCCTGTAGTGATTTAACTAGAAGGTGATTATTACAAGAAAAGTGGTTACGCTAATAAAAACTGCTTGACTATATGAAGAGCATTGTATTATGCATATTAATCAGACTTCGATTAAAAATGGAGAAGCATATCAATTATGGCTAAGGTTGCCGTTGTTCAGAAAGCTCCAGTATTCTTGGATAAGAAAAAGACAATAGCTAGAGCTGTTAATACAGTTAATGAGGCGGCTTCTAAAGGCGCTGAATTAGTGATTTTCACAGAAGCCTTTATCCCGGGTTATCCGGCTTGGATATGGCGTCTGAGACCTGGCAAAGATGGTAAATTATCAGAGGAACTATATTCAAGCCTCTTGGACAATGCTGTCAGTTTGGATAGCGATGATTTGATTCCACTATGTGAATCTGCCAGAAAATATAATATTTCAATCGTATGCGGGATGAACGAGAGGGAAGGCAATTATAGCAGAGCAACCCTTTATAATACTATATTGGTTATTGGACCTGATGGGTCATTCAAAAACAGACATCGTAAGTTAATGCCTACAAATCCGGAAAGGATGGTTTGGGGGTTTGGTGACGCAACAGGTTTAAAAGTTATTGATACTCCTGTTGGACGCATAGGAACACTGATATGCTGGGAAAATTACATGCCTTTAGCTAGGTACGCACTATATTCACAAGGAGTAGAAATATATATTGCTCCAACATATGATAGTGGTGATGGATGGATTGGAACCTTACAACACATAGCAAGAGAAGGCAGGTGCTGGGTAATAGGCTGTGGCAATATAATGAAGGGCAGTGATATACCGGATGACTTTCCCGAGAAGTCCGAGCTATACCATGATAATGATGAATGGGTAAACGTCGGTGATTCAGTTGTTATTGCGCCCGGTGGAGATATAGTTGTTGGTCCCATGAAAAGAGAGGAGGGTATTCTCTATAGTGATATTAATTGCAAGCTAGTTGGCGAAGCAAAACGAACACTTGATGTTGCGGGGCATTATTCACGTCCTGATATATTTGAACTGCTTGTCAACATAAAACCACAGACACCAGTTAAATTTGAATAAACATGTCATTAAAATAAACAGAGAGGTGCTTAATGAGTAATGAAAAAACTTTTTCAGGCAGTTGCTTCTGCGGGGCTGTCCAATTTACGGTAAGTGGTGAGCCAGAAGTAATGGGATATTGTCATTGTGATTCATGTCGGCATTGGTCAGCAAGTCCAGTCAGTGCCTTTACTTTGTGGAAACCTGAGTTAGTAGAAGTTTCCGTGGGTGAGGATAACATCAGCACTTATAATAAAACTCCAGGAAGTTCTCGCAAGTGGTGCAAGACTTGCGGAGGTCATGTCCTCACAGAGCACCCAAATATGGGAGTTACAGACGTGTCTGCTCCTGTTATTCCGGACTATCCGTTCAATCCAGGTCTACACGTACACTATCAGGAGACCGTACTACATATCAAAGATGGATTACCTAAGTTTAAAGATTTGCCGAAAGAAGTCGGAGGCTCAGGTGAAGAATTACCTGAGTAAGACGATTGCCTAGGATACAATCAATATATAAGATTCCAACTTAAATCAGGTTTGATAATAAAGGAACTGTACTCTGAACTTTTGCATATTTGTTAATATGTTTTTTAGGTAGAAGTTAAAAAATCAAACATGAACAATTTCACCCTTCATGCTGTAAGCAATAGCCAATATCTCTGCTTTTTCACCATCCCCGACACCATGTTTGTTCATTGCCTCAAGAATATCATCTAATACTGCAACAAATTCGGCATCCGAAATATTCATACCTCTATGGGTATCTAGCATACTCCTTCCAGTATATTCCTGAGGGCCACCTGTACCAGAACATACTAAATCTGTTACAAGGTTAATAAGTTCAGAATCGCTTTTTTCTGTATTATCAAATCGAGTTTTAATGGTAGGATTTTGATGGTGTAATGCCACTATATCCGTAACTATTGCCCTTATCTTATCTTCTCCACCTAATCTTTCGTATAAAGTTACTTCAGTCATATTATCCTCCTAATTTGATAATATCATCAAATACTTCTCTATTGTCAAACGATTTATAAGTCTGGTTTTATGTTAATTATNNATGTTGTTATTTCTAAAATATACATTTTTTCTATTATTTCTGACTTCCTTCGTAGGTATATACAATCGGGTCCTGACCTTCTTTTGACCATATGAAAGTACCCCCAATATTTCCACCTTTAACTTTTCCCTCCCATTCAGCTTTTCCTTCTTTGTCGCTTTTTAGAGTAGACTTAAACAAAGTAACATTGCCTTTAAGTTTTGATTCATATTTAGCTGGACTAAAGCCATACTGTTCGCAATCAGTTGAGAAGAATGTGCCGTCTTTGAAAATTAGCTCATCGTCAGTAGCTTGAGTGTCTTTGCCGTACTCTTTAATTTTGATTGAAAAAGATTTACCATCCAATGAGTCAGCCGATAATGCAGAGTTCGTAACATAGCCTGTTATCGATAAGGCCGCTGTAAATATATAAATAATGAGTGAAAAATAAGCAAAATATCTCATAATTACCCCCTTAATATTTATAATAATGTCAATTCTGATTATAGCCCGAAATTTTGGAGAGCACAACAAGTAGTATTTGATATAATTATGAATATGATGATAAATTAGTTTTGTATTTCTGTTAGGTTTTATGTTTACGTCTTAATTAAATATGGCCAGTATTGCATTACAGCAGCCCAGGCTCCTTTTTCTGTTATTCAGTTTTATAATACTAACCTAATTTGGTCCCTACAAAACGAGAATTTTATCCAGTATACAGTTTGTTTAACACCGAAGAAATAAAATATTAGTTGAAAAAAATTCAATTATGTGTTAAAAAAAAAAATACAACAGAAAAATATGGGGGAGAACTATGAACAGATATTCTTTTTTTCTTATATCAGCTTTAGCTTTTGTATTTTTCTTTATTATTAATACAACCACTTTTGCACAGTGTACATTTTTGCAACCAAATGGAGTTAATATTGCCCCAACTCCACCACGACCACTTGAGATAGTTTGTGGCAATTTATATGAAGGATCAGAAACCATATATGACGTGTGTCTAGTTTTATTTGAAGGTGATCCCAACAACCTTACAGCCTATAAAATACACCAGCAAACATTGGAAGTTACAGAAACAAAAATCCCAGTTCAGAGTTTTGCTTATGGATTTTCAGATTTTGGTTACAATATGGAAGATGGTGGTTGGATAGCTGCAGTGATCACCAATGGAAATTTTACTACAG
>JABAHR010003099.1_pt2 | contig 20523 bp, 16 predicted proteins | sample 7062101 | NCBI WGS metagenome assembly JABAHR01 (sample SAMN14534553, study PRJNA622989) | marine sediment metagenome | biome: marine biome [ENVO:00000428]; feature: marine pelagic biome [ENVO:01000023]; material: deep marine sediment [ENVO:00002113] | place: India: Gulf of Kutch | collected... | reverse complement strand
CAAAGGCGTGCCCATGGGAGGCGACCTGCGGGCGCGTCCGGAGGGCACGGTGCCGTCGTTCCTGGTATATGCCCTGCGTGATCCGATCGGGGCCAACCTCGATCGAATCCAGATCGTCAAGGGCTGGCTCGATCGCCGCGGCCGGACGCATGAGAAGGTCTACGACGTGGCGTGGAGCGGCGATCGCCAAGCGGGCGAAGACGGCAAGCTGCCGGCCGTCGGCAGCACCGTGGACGTGGCCAACGCCACGTATCTGAACACCATTGGCGCGTCCGAGCTCATCGCCGTATGGCAGGATCCGGACTTCGATCCGAACCAGCGTGCCTTCTACTACGCTCGGGTGATCGAGATTCCCACCCCGCGCTGGACCGCATACGAGGCGCAGCGGTTCGGAATCGAAATGCCGGAGGNNGGCGTACACCTCGCCCATCTGGTACACGCCCTGAACCGTGGGAGACGCCCGACGCCCGCTGGATCGAGACGAGCTGAACGGCCCCCGGGATACCCGGGGGCCTCTTTCAAGGAGTGACGCATGAGTGAACTGGGATTCGAAGCGCGCCTCGCACAACCGTTCGAGTCGGCCCTGGAACGCGTGATCGCGGCCTTGCAGGCAGAGGGCTTCGGCGTGCTGACACGCATCGACGTGGATGAAGCGTTCCGGGAGAAGCTGGGCGTGGATTTTCGGCGTTACGTCATCCTCGGAGCCTGCAACCCGCCGCTGGCGCACCAGGCCCTGAACGCGCGGCCGGACGCGGGCCTGATGTTGCCATGCAATGTCACGGTGGAGGCGGCGGAAGGCGGCGCCACGCTGGTGCGCATCGTCGACCCGCGGGCCATGCTGCAGGCCGGCGGGCTGCAGGACGACCCGGCGCTCCGCGCGGTCGCTGACGAGGCGGAACTGCGGCTGGCGCGCGTGGCGGACGCCCTGCGCGCCTGAACGCGGTGGCCGATCGTCCCGCAACGGCCGCGGTCCGGCCCGGCTGATCCCCGGGGTCGGTGCCCGTGTTTCGCTGGCTCAGGGAACCCCTGCTGCATTTCCTGTTGCTGGGTGCGCTGATCTTCGCGGCTTATGGATATCTGCGCCGCGGAGATCCGGGGGTCGGCGAAATCGTGGTCTCGCAAGGCCAGCAGCAGCACCTGGTCAATGTCTTCACGCGCACCTGGCAGCGCCCGCCCAGCGCCCAGGAATTCGAGGGCCTGGTCGACGACTGGATACGCGAGGAGATTGCCTACCGTGAGGGCCGCAGGCTGGGTTTCGACCAGGGCGACACCGTCATTCGCAGGCGCCTGCGGCAAAAACTGGAGATGCTGGCGGAGGATGTGGTTGGCCTCCAGCGCCCGAGCGATGCCCAGCTTCAGGCGTACCTGGAACGCCACCCGGAGCCGTTCCTGGTGGAGCCCAGCTTGAGCTTTCGCCACGTGTATTTCAGCCGGGATCGGCGTGGTGAACAGGCCGAAACCGATGCCCATGAACTGCTGTCCCGGATTGCCCGGGATGGTCCACAGGGGGACTTCGACGCGTTCGGAGACCCGCTGCCACTGCCGGGGTCCTACACCGCGGTGCGCGAGGGCGAGGTGGCCACGTTGTTCGGCCAGGCGTTCGCCACGGCGTTGCGAGGCCTGGAGGCAGGGCAGTGGGGTGGGCCGGTGGGCTCGGGTTTCGGTTTGCACCTGGTGTTCATCGAGGCCCGCAGCGAGGGGCGGCAACCGGCCCTGGACGAGGTGCGCGCCGCTGTCGAGCGCGAGTGGTTCGTGGCCGAGAAAGACCGCGCCATCGACGGTCTCTACGAGCGATTGCGGCAGCAATACCGGGTGCGCGTGGAGCAGTCGGCGGGCGAGAACCCGGGGCAGTGAAGCGCGTTTTCCGATACCTCCTGCTGCTGGCGGCGCTCCTCGCCGGCGCGGCCAGCGAAGCGCACGAGGTGCGGCCGGGCTACCTGCACTTGCAACAACTCGATGCCGGGCAATTCGACGTCACCTGGCGGGTGCCGGCACGCGGCGAATTGCGCCTGGCGATTTACGCCCGCCTGCCCGAGACATGTCGGGTGACGGGCGAGTCGCTCGCCTGGCGCGAGGCTGCAACCTTCGTGGAGCGCTGGCGGGCGGAATGCAGGGGCGGCCTGTCGGGTCGGCAGGTGGGCATCGACGGCCTGTCTGCGACGATGACGGACGTGTTGGTCAGGCTGCAACGGCTGGACGGTACGACGCAGACGGCGCGACTCACACCCGCGGCGCCCACCTTCACGGTGACCGATTCGGAGTCATGGAGGCAGGTCGCTGCCACCTATTCGGTACTGGGTATCGAGCATATTCTGTTGGGCGTCGACCACCTGCTGTTCGTGCTGGCGCTGCTGATGATCGTTGCCGGCTGGCGCACGCTGGTGGCCACCGTGACGTCGTTCACCGTGGCGCACAGCCTGACCCTCGCTGCGGCTACCCTGGGCTGGGTGCGCGTGGCACAGGCGCCGGTCGAGGCCGTGATTGCGCTCAGCATCCTGTTCGTGGCCAGTGAAATCGTGCACTGGAAACAGGGTCGGCCGGGCCTGACACGCAGCCGACCGTGGTTGGTGGCTTTCGTCTTCGGTCTGCTGCATGGGTTCGGATTTGCCGGCGCGCTGGCGAGCATCGGGCTCCCGGACCACGCCATACCCCTGGCGTTACTGTTCTTCAACCTTGGCGTGGAGGCGGGCCAACTGGCTTTCATTGCCGCCGTGTTCGCGGCCTGGGCGGCGTTGCGGCGGATCACCTGGCCCGCGTGGGCGTGGCGCGTGCCGGTATACGGCATCGGTGCCATGGCGGCGTTCTGGACCGTCGAGCGGGTGGCGGGATTCACTTAGCGAAAGCAGCAACGCATCGCGCCGGGCGGCGTCCGCGGCGAGTTGAAACGCACGCGCGACGTCCGCACAATGAAGGTGTGCGTGCATTGATCAACGGAGGCTATGTAAATGCCCAACACACGGAAATACGTGACCGGCCTGCTGTGGGTTTCCTTCGCGCTGCTGGCCGCTTGTGCCTCAGGCCCGAAGATCGAGACCGACTACGATCGCACGGTCGACTTCAGCCAGTACCAGACCTTCGGGTTCTTCAACCCCATGGGAATCGAGAACCCCAACTACTCAACGATTTACGGCGCCGTGTTTCGCGAGGCGATCACGCGTGAGATGACCTCGCGCGGGTACCGGCTCTCCGACGACCCGGACCTGCTGGTGAATGTCTCGGCGCGCTTGCAGGAAAAGACCAAGGTCACCACGTACAACGAGCCCTATCCGGCCTATTACGGTTACCGCCGGGGTTACTACGATCCCTGGTACGGCTATTCCTACGGCAGCAGCACGAATGTGAGCCAGTACACCGAGGGTACCGTGAACATCGACGTCGTGGATGCGCGCGAGAAGCGCATGGTCTTTGAAGGCGTCGCCGTCGGGCGCCTCAAGGAAAAGCGCAGCAACGAAGAAGTGCGCGAGGCGATCAACAGCGGCGTGGCGACCATGTTTCAGGGCTACCCGGCGCGCGCGGCCCAGTAAACGCAGCGCGGGCGCCGCTGTGGCGGCGCCCGCGCGTCCCCTTTTCTACTTCACCGGCCCTTCCAGCGATTGTCTGAGCTGGAGCGCGCGCCCGTCGGCAGGGTCGAGCGCCAGCAGGCGATTGGCCCAGCCGAGCGCGGCCTCGGTGCGGCCCAGGTCACGGTTGAAGGCGGCCAGCGCGAACAGGATGTCGCGATCGCCGGGATGGTCGCGATGGGCCCCCTCCAGCGTTGCCACGGCCGCCTCCGCACGTCCCGAGGAATGCAAGGCGACCGCGTAGACGTATGCGTAACGGGGGTTTTCGGGTTCCAGGGCGGCGGCCCGCTGCAAGGCGGTGAGTGCTTCGGGTAGCCGGCCTCCGCGCACCAGGGCGAGGCCCAGCGCGTGTTCGAGTGGCGCGGTGTCCGGAAGGGACCCCAGCGCCCCCTGCAATGTCGCGATGGCCTGGGCGTTCATGCCCTGGGTGCGGTACAGGTCCGCCAGGTTGATGTACGCCGGCACGAATGCCGGGTCCCGCTTCAGGGCCTGTCGGTAGTAGCGCTCCGCCTGCACGCCCTCCCCGAGACTCGCCTGGAGAATGCCGAGATTGAGGAGGCTTTCCGCCCGGTCGGCGTTCAGTTCCTGGGTGGCGGCATACTCCGCCATCGCCCGGGCCAGCAGGTCGGCACCGGCCGGATTCATTTGCGCACGGGGGGCGCCCGCCAACAGGCGGGCGGCTTGCGAGCGCACCGCCAGGTAGTCGTCCTGCAGCAGGTGGGCGCTGAACGGCAGCGCCGATTCGACCGGCAACACATCCATCGCCCGGGCGGCCGCCATCCGCACCAGGGGGCTCGGGTCCCGCGCGGCGGACTGCAGCGCCGGCGCCGTGGTCTGGTCCAGGTAGGCCCGCAACTCCAGCACGGCGGTGGCCCGCACGATGGCGGGTATCTCGGGGGCGGTGATGAGACCGGCCAGGTCACGGCCCGCGGTGGCGTCCCCGGCGCGGGCCCGGCTGAAGACCGGGCCCCAAGCCTGGTACAAGGCCCGGGCTTGCGGGTACCAGGCCGCGAAGCGTTCTGCGGCCCACTGGACCGGCTGCTCGGTGTGGCAGCGGCTGCAGGCATTGGGGGTGCCCTCGCGCAGGCTGTGGTCTGGTCGCGGAATGCGCATGCTGTGGTCACGGCGCGGGTCGACCACCATGTAGGTGGTCTCCGGCATGTGACAGTTCACACAGCGTGCGCCCGCGGATGACGGCGGATGGTGATGGTGCGTGGCGGTTGCATAGGTTGCCGGCAGGTGGCATTGCGCGCACACCGCATCGCCCGGCGCCCGCAACTGCTGGCTGTGCGGGTCGTGGCAGTCGCTGCAGGTGACGCCGGCGGCATGCATGCGGCTCTGCACGAAGGAGCCCCACACGTAGACCTCGTCGCGAATCTGGCCATCGGCGTGGTAGAGCCCCTCGGTCAGCAGCGCGGGCAGGTAGTGATCGAGGAAAGAGGCTTCCCTCGCCGCCCCTTCCCGGATGATGCCGCGGCGCGAATGACAACTCGCGCAGACTTCGATCTCGCGGCGGTGCGCGTTCGGCCGGCTGCGCCGGGCGTTGCCGGTTTCGGCGTTCATGGCCCATTGCACGCCCGCGCGCTCGTCCAGCAGGAAAGCCAGGCCCCGTCCGGTTGCGCCCGCGCGTTCTGCTGCCGGCCGGGTAGCCCAGGCGACGTGGTTCGAGCCGGGGCCATGGCAGGCTTCACAACCCACGCTGATTTCCGACCAGGTGGTCTCGAAGCGATCGCTGGCGGACCGGTAGTTCTTCTGCAGGTTGGTGGAGTGGCAATCGGCGCACATGAAGTTCCAGTTCTGCAGCGCGCCGGTCCAGTGCAGTTCGTCCTCGTGGTCCACCGCCTCGCCGGGGTAGAGATGGAACCAGCGCTGCCCACCCTGATCGGCCGGCCGCGAATCCCACGCGATGCCGAGCGCCTGGTAGCGTCCGTCGGGAAAGGCAACCAGATACTGCTGCACCGGGTAGACGCCGAAGGTGTGCGATATGGCGAAGTCCTGCAGGGCGCCCGTGGCGTCGTCCGTGCGGACCATGAAACGGCCCTCGTGGCGGAAAAATCGCGTAGTGACGCCGGCGTAATTGAACTCGGCGTCAGTGAAGTCGCCAAGCACGGTGGCATCGGTAGCCGGCTGCATGGCCTGCCGGTGGTGGGATCCCTGCCATGCCTCGAACTGATCACGGTGGCAGCCCCGGCAGGCATCACTGCCGGTGAACTCTGGCAATTCGCTTGCCTGGATGCTGCCGGCCAGCGGGCCGATGGCCAGCAGTATCAGGAGTTGCCTGGGCACGCTGACTTTCCGAACGAGCCGGCGCCAGCCGCGGCACGACCGGGCGGCTTCAGCTTCCAATTAGGAAAGGTTCCAGAAACCGACATCGTCACCCCACACCACGAGAATGTTGGGCTTGTCGGCCGCGGTCGCACCCAGGCTGGCGCAAGGCGCCAGCAGCCCGGGCGTGCATTGGACTTTCGATGTGTTCATGACGCTTCCTTTCTGAGTATTACGGCCAATCCTGCGGGCGCGCAGGGTATCACAATGCCGTGAAAGCTGGGTGAACCTCCGGCGCCCGGTCAGTACGACCAGCCCAGCGAGGTGATGACCCCGTAATCGCTGTTCTCGGCACCCTCGGTGAGTGGCTGGTTGTCGTAGGTCGCGTACAGTTCGAGCGCCCAGAACAGGTCGGTGACCAGCTCCAGCTTGAACGTGGTCCGCAGGTCGCCGCGCCAGCGCCCGGAATCGGTGAGGCTGGGAAACACGCTGAAGTTGGCGTCCAGGCTGCGCTCCGGGTCGGCGAAACGGAAGTAGCGGTAGCGAAGGTTGCCGATGAGTTCCAGGTTGGTTTCCGATTCGCCCTCCGAGGGGGCTTCCTGGCTGGCGTTGAGGCCGGCGGCAACGCTGAACCAGTTGTTGTTGGTCTTGATCAGGTACTTGCCGAATGCACCGCCACCGCTCAGGCGCAGGTCGACGCCAACGGCGTCATTGGACTCTGCGCGCACGAACCAGCTTCTGAACCGCTGCTCCGGCAACAGGTACTCGTGCGCGCCCTTGAGGTCCCAACGACGCTGGTCTTCGCCTTCATCCAGGATGGTGATGTTCGAGCGCAGGCTGAATTCGGTGAGCCGGTCATTGCCGCGCACGGCCAGGTCGCCGGCGAGGTTGAAACCGACGATGTCGGTGGCCTTGGTGTAGTCGAAGCCTACACTCAGGTCGAGGTTCATGCGTTCCAGGAAGGTCGATTCCACCGGCCACGCCGACACGATCTCGGTGCGCGGCACGCCGACCGGCCCGCGCACCGTGTTGACCAGCAGGTATTCCTGCGCATCCGGCGCCAGCAGGTTGCCGAGGATGCGCCGCCCGTCGCTGGTCTCCACCGAGAAGCTCTGCCGGCTGACGAGAGTGGAAATGGCCCGCCATTCGATCTGGATGGTACCCATGAAGTCGGTCTTGTATTCCATCACGCCCGCTTCCAGTTTCACCACCTCTCCCGTGATCCGGTCACCGTTCTTCAGGGTCACGACATCGGTTTTCTCGGCCAGCGCGTTCAGTGGCAGCAACAGGCACAACAATCTCAGCAGACGGATCGACGGTCTCATGGTCAGGCGCACTCGATGGTGAAAACGAAAACTGGCCTGCATTTTAACTGCAAAGCGGAGCGATCCCGACTCCCGCGGGCACGGTGGCGCCTCCGCTGCGGGCGGCGTGGGCTGCCAACCGGCGGCGGGGGAGTGGCCGGGCCCGGCAAAAATTTCTGCACGTCGTGTAAAGGCGGTATGATCGGGGCTCACCGATTGGCCGCAAACCGAATGTCGCATGGCTGAACAACCCGCAAATACCCGGCTGGGCGGGCTCTGGTCCGAACTGCAACGCCGCCGTGTGATTCGGGTCAGCATCTTCTACGCCATCGCGGGCTGGATCGTGATCGAGGTATCCTCGACCGTGCTCCCCAACCTGAACCTCCCGGAATGGACCGTCACGCTGATCACCGTGCTGGTCGTGCTGGGGTTTCCGATCACGGTGGCACTGGCGTGGGCATTCGACATCGGCCCGGAGGGCGTGCAGCGAACCCCGACCCTTCAAGTGCCGCCGGAACCCGAGGCCGCGGCCGCAGCGCCTGCCGCGGAGTCGGCTCACGATGACCGCCGCACCGTTGCCGTGCTGCCCTTCGTCAACATGAGCGGGGATGCCGAGAACGAGTACTTCAGCGACGGCATCGCCGAGGAGATTCTCAACCTGCTGGTCAAGCTGCCCCAATTGCGCGTCGCCTCGCGAACCTCGTCCTTCGCGTTCAAGGGCAAGGATGTGGACATCCCCTCGGTCGCCGAGCGCCTGGGCGTCAAGACGGTACTCGAGGGCAGCGTGCGCCGCGCCGGCGACCGCGTGCGCATCACCGCGCAGCTGATCGATGTGCAGACGGATTCGCATCTCTGGTCGGAGACCTACGACCGGGAGTTCAAGGACGTGTTCGCGATCCAGGACGACATCGCCCAGAGCATCGTCGACGCGCTGCAGGTGACGCTCACCCCCAAGGAGCGCCGTGCCATTCAGTACGTCGCGACCTCGAACCCCAAGGCGTACGATTTCTACCTGCGCGGGCGCAGCTACATGTACACCATGACCCGCCGCGACTACGAGTACGCCATTCGCATGTTCCAGCAGGCCATCGACCTCGACGCGAAGTATGCCCTGGCTTATGCCGGCATCGCGGATGCCTTCTCGCATCTCTACCGGTACGCGGACGCCACCCGCGAGAACGCCCGCAAGGCCCTCGAGGCGAGTGAGAAGGCCATCGCCCTGGACCCGGATTCGGCCGAGGCGCGAGCCTCGCGGGGCCTCGCCATGTTCATCAACGAGCAGTACCAGGAGGCCGAGCGCGAATTCGCACAGGCCATCGAACTCAATCCGAACCTGTTCGAGGCCTACTACTACTTCGGCCTCGCCTGCTCCTCGCAGGGGGATTTCGAAAAGGCCATCGCGATGTACCGGCGGGCGATGGAGGTCAACCCCAGCGACTATCAGTCGCCCATCTTTCTCGCCCAGGCCTATGCCTCGCTGGGCCGCCGGCACGATGAGATGAAGGCCCGACTGTCGTCGCTCGAACTCATTCAGCGGCACCTGGAGATGAACCCGCATGACACCCGGGCCCTGTACGTGGGCGCCAATCAGCTGTGCAGCGTGGGGGAACTGGACAAGGGCATGGAATTGGCCGAGCGTGCCCTGGGACAGGATGAGAATGAGCCGGTGGTGCTGTACAACGTGGCCTGTTTCTATGCGATGAAGGGGGATCCGGACCGCTCGCTGGAACTGCTGGAGCGTGCCGTGGAGCGCGGCTGGGGTGACCGGGCGTGGCTGGAAACCGACAGCGACCTCGATTCCCTGCGCGCGGATCCCCGTTTCAAGGCCCTGCTGGACCGCATTGACGCCTGAATCGACCCCCGCCCCCCGGCCCGCCGGTGCGCCTCGCCATGAAGATTCTGCTGGACCTCGACGGCACCCTGACTGATCCGTTCGACGGCATCAGCCGCTGCATCATCCATGCGCTGGAGAACATGGGGTTGCCGGCGCCGTCCACGGTGGAGTTGCGCGGCTGGGTGGGTCCGCCGCTGCGACGCAGTTTCGCGACCTATCTGGAACGCGTGGGCGGCGGTGAGGCCGAGCGTGCGCTCGCGCTGTACCGGCAGCGGTTCGGACGCCAGGGCTGGCGTGAGAACACCGTTTACGAGGGGATCCCCGAAGTGCTGTCCACGCTGCGGATGGCGGGCCACCAGCTGCTGCTGGCCACGGCCAAACCACGCGTGTATGCGCAGCGCATCGTCGCGCATTTCCACCTCGCACCGCACCTCTCGGCCGTGCATGGCAGCGAGCTCGATGGCCGACACAGCGACAAGGCCGAGTTGATCGCGCACATCCTCGAGCACGAGGGCCTCGCAGCGAAGCAATGCGTGATGGTGGGTGATCGGGGCGATGACATGCGCGCGGCCCGGGACCATGGCATACCGGGAGTCGGGGTGCTGTGGGGTTTCGGGACGGCCGACGAGTTGCTGGCCGCGGGCGCTGCCTGCCTGGCCGGGCATCCTGCAGAGCTAGCGGAACAATTGCGGCGACTGCATGGGTTCGGATGAGCGCCTGAGCCCCGACCCGGAATTTCCTCACCCGCTGCGCCTATAATCACCGCAATATTTCGCTGCGAGGTCCGCATGCAGAACCGTCGTACCAAGATCATCGCCACGCTGGGCCCGGCCACCGATGAACGCGCGGTGTTGGCCCGTGTCATCGAAGCCGGCGCGGACGTGTTGCGCATCAACCTGTCCCACGGCAGCCCGGAACAGCAGCTCGCGCGCGCCCGGCAGGTACGCGAGGTGGCGGCCGAGGTGGGTCGCGAGGTCGCCATCCTGGCCGACCTGCGCGGGCCGAAGATCCGCATCGAGGATTTCACCAACGGCTCCGTCACCCTGGACCCGGGCGACCGCTTCATCCTGGATGCCGGCAAGGATCCCGAGCCCGGCACGGGTGCCGGGGTCGGGGTCAGTTACAAGAATCTGCCCGACGACGTGCGCCCCGGAGACGTCCTGTTGCTGGATGACGGCCTGATCAGCATGCGTGTCGAGAAAATCCAGGGCCGCAAGGTGATCTGCGAGGTGGACAACGGCGGCGTGCTGCGTGATCGCAAAGGCATCAACCTGCAGGGCGGGGGCCTGTCGGTGCCCGGCATCGCGGAACACGACGTGCGCGACATCCCGCGTGCGGCCGCCATGGACGCGGATTATCTGGCGGTCTCGTTCCCTCGCAACGCGGAGGACATGAACGAGGCGGGGCGCCTGCTGCGGCAAGCCGGAAGTGCGGCGCGGCTGGTCGCCAAGATCGAACGCGCGGAGGCGGTGGCCCACCTGGAGGAGATCGTTGCGGCCTCCCACGCGGTGCTGGTGGCGCGGGGCGATCTCGGCGTCGAGATCGGCGATGCGGAGCTGCCGGGTCTGCAAAAACGCATCATCCGCAGTGCACTGGATCGGAACCGGATCGTCATCACCGCCACCCAGATGATGCAGTCGATGATCGAAAACCCGATACCGACGCGGGCCGAGGTCCTGGACGTGGCCAATGCGGTCATCGATGGTACCGATGCCGTCATGCTCTCGGCCGAGACCGCGGTCGGCAAGCACCCGGTCAAGGTCATCGAAGCCATGGATCGGGTTTGCCTGGGCGCCGAACGGCACTGCGACACCCGTGACGAGATCCGGCCTCTGAACGTGCACTTCCAGCGTATCGACCAGGCCATTGCCATGGCGGCGATGTTCATGGCCACCAATGTGCACGTCGATGCCATCGTGGCCCTCACCGAATCCGGTTCAACGGCACAGTGGCTCTCCCGCGTGCGATCCAACGTGCCGATTTACGCGCTCTCGCCACTGGAGGCCAGCCGGCGCCGCATGGCCCTCTATCGCGGGGTGTACCCGGTGGCACACGTGCAGAGCTGGAGCGACGTCAACCGCGCGGTGGAAGAAGCCATCCTCTCGCTTACCGGGCAGGGCCGCCTGCAGCCGGGCAACCGGGTCATCCTCACCACCGGTGATCGGGTCGGCAACATGGGCGGCACCAACACCCTGCGACTGGTGCAGGTGGGCAAGCGCGGCGCGGTCGAGCACCAGGCGGAACTGGACCTGCGCTGAGCCCCGGGCCTGGCATGGCCATGCATCGCCACTGCCAGTAGAATTGAAGGTTCCAGCCAAAGTTTGACCGCGAGGAGTAGTGCATGAGCAGCATGGATTTGGTGAAAGTCGCCCGGGCGATGGTGGCCGAGGGTAGGGGGATACTGGCCGCCGACGAGAGCACGGGCACCTGTCAGAAGCGATTCGACTCGATCGGCGTGGAATGTACCGAGGAGAACCGTCGCCAGTACCGCGAGATGCTCCTCACCACGCCGGGGTTGGCCGAGCACATCAGCGGCGTGATCTTTTTCGACGAGACCCTGCGCCAGGCCACCGCCGACGGCAAGCCGTTCGTCGACGTGCTGGAGGAAGCCGGGGTGCTGCCGGGCATCAAGGTGGATACCGGCGCCCACCCGCTCGCCGGCCACCCGGGCGAGAAGGTGACCGAGGGGCTCGATGGCCTGCGCGGACGGCTGGAGGAGTATGCCTCGCTGGGGGCCAAGTTCGCCAAGTGGCGGGCCGTCATCACCATCGGTGAGAATCGGCCTTCAGCCGCTTGCATCGAGGCCAACAGCCACGCCCTGGCGCGTTACGCGGCCCTGTGCCAGGAAGCCGGGCTGGTGCCGATGGTGGAACCGGAGGTGCTGATGGACGGCGCCCATGCGCTCGACGAATGCTACGAGGTGACGGAGGCCGCCCTGCGCAGCCTGTTCAGCCAATTGTACGAGCAGAGCGTGCTGCTGGAAGGCACGATTCTCAAAGCCAGCATGGTGATCTCGGGCTCCGAGGCCGCCGAGCGCGCCGGCGTGGAGGAAGTGGCCGAGGCCACGGTGCAATGCCTGCTCAACGCGGTCCCGGCAGCGCTCGCCGGGGTGGTGTTCCTGTCGGGTGGGCAGGGTGACGAGGAAGCCACCGCGCACCTCGATGCCATGAACAAGCTGGGGCGCTTCCCGTGGCCCCTGAGCTTCTCCTATGGCCGGGCCCTGCAGCATCCGTCGCTGGTGACCTGGGGCGCGGACCCGGCCGCCAACGTGGCCGCCGCGCAGCGCAAGCTCGCGCACCGCGCCCGCATGAACGGCCTGGCCACGCTGGGCCGTTACGAGGCAGAGCTTGAAGCGGCCTGATCGTGATCACCGTCGCCGCGGTTCCGCCCACCGGCGGGCCGCGATGACGGGCTGACCGGCGAGCGCCATGCTGAACGAAAAACTCAAGCAACAGGCCCTGGAGTACCACCGTCAGCCCCGGCCTGGCAAGATCAAGATCACCCCGACCAAGGCGCTGACCACGCAGAACGACCTGTCGCTGGCCTATTCGCCCGGCGTGGCGGCGGCCAGCGAACTGATCCATCAGCAGCCCTCGGAAGTCAGCGCCCTGACCGCTCGCGGCAACCTGGTGGCGGTGGTCAGCAACGGCACCGCGGTGCTGGGGCTGGGCAACATCGGCCCGCTGGCGGCGAAGCCGGTGATGGAGGGCAAGGGGGTCCTGTTCAAGAAGTTCGCCGACATCGACGTGTTCGACATCGAGATCGACGAGCAGGACCCGGACCGGCTGGTCGACATCATCGCCGCGCTGGAGCCGACCTTCGGCGGCATCAACCTCGAGGACATCAAGGCCCCCGAGTGCTTCGAGGTCGAGGCCGCGTTGCGCGAGCGCCTCAGTATCCCGGTGTTTCACGACGACCAGCACGGCACCGCCATCATCAGCGCGGCCGCCCTGATCAACGCCGCGCGACTGGTGGGCAAGGAACTCGGGGAACTGCGGCTGGTCACCTCGGGCGCGGGCGCCGCCGGCATCGCCTGTCTCGATCTCATGGTGAAACTGGGGCTGAACCCCGATCACATTCTGGTTTGCGACAGCCGCGGCGTCATCTACACCGGGCGCGATGCCGACATGGAGCCGCACAAGGCGCGGTATGCACGCGATACGGAGCTGCGGACCCTGGCGGAGGCCATGGTCGGCGCCGATGCGTTCCTCGGCGTATCCGTCGAGGGCGCGGTGGACCAGGACATGGTCCGGTCCATGGCGGAACAGCCCATCATCTTCGCGCTGGCCAACCCGGTGCCGGAGATCCTGCCGGAGGCCGCCCTGCAGGCGCGTCCGGATGCCATCATCGCCACGGGCCGCTCCGATTACCCCAACCAGGTCAACAATGTCCTGTGCTTTCCCTATATTTTCCGTGGCGCCCTGGACGTCGGCGCCACCACCATCAATGACGAGATGCAGATGGCCTGCGTGCGGGCCCTGGCCCGGCTGGCGAGGATGGAGGTCAGCGACGTCAGCGCGGCCGCCTACGGCGGCAGGCCGCTCCGGTTCGGTCCCGAGTACGTGATCCCCAAGCCGTTCGATCCGCGGCTGCTGGTGCACCTCGCCGCGGCGACCGCCGAGGCGGCGATGTCCAGTGGCGTGGCCACGCGGCCGCTGGAAAACATCGACGCCTACCGCGAGCGGCTCAGCCAGTTCCTGTACAAGACGGGCCTGCTGATGAAACCGGTGTTCGATGCCGCGCGGCGCGACAACAAGCGCGTGGCGCTGGCCGATGGCGAGGAAGAGGTGGTATTGCGCGCGGCCCAGGCCGTGATTGACGATGGCCTCGCGCAGCCCATCCTGATTGGGCGCCCCGAGGTGGTGAGCGCGCGGATCGAAAAATTCGGGCTGCGCATCAGGCCGGGCGAGGATTTCGAACTGGTCAACCCGCACTCGGACCCCCGCTTCTGGGATTACTGGACCACCTACCACGCCATCATGGAACGGCGCGGCATTTCCCCTGACACGGCCAAGGCCATCGTGCGGACCCGCAACAGCGTCATCGGTGCGTTAATGGTGCATCGGGGTGATGCCGATGCGCTGATCACGGGCGTGGTCGGCCGCTACCAAGAGCAGCTGAACAGCGTGATGGACGTAATCGGCGTGCGGTCTGGCGGCAAGGTGGTTGGGGCGATGTGCGCCCTGAACGCCGAGGATGGCGTGTATTTCGTGTGCGACACCCATGTCAACGTCGACCCCACCGCCGAGGAGATCGCAGAAATCGCGCTGTTGGCGGCGGACCGCCTGCGCGTGTTCGGCATCGAGCCGCGGGTGGCATTGTTGTCGCATTCGAGTTTCGGCAGCCACCAGAATGGCAGCGCCGCCAAGATGCAGCGGGCGCTGCAGCTGATCATCGAAGCCGGCCCGGATTTCGAGGTCGAGGGTGAGATGTCGGCGGAGGTGGCGCTGGATGAGCAATTTCGCAAGCGTATTTTCCCTAATTCGCGCCTGCACGGGCCGGCCAACCTGCTGGTGATGCCGGACATGAATTCGGCCCACATCGCCTTCAACCTGGCGCGCCTGGCCAGCCACGCCGTCAAGGTCGGTCCGATCCTGCTGGGCGCGCGGCTGCCGGTGCACGTCATGTCCTCCTCGGCGACGGTGCGGCGCATCGTGAACATGACCGCACTGGCGGCGGTCGATGCGCAGCTTCTGGCCACCTCGCAGCAGGCCGCGGGCCAGGCGCGGTGAACCGTTTCAAGGACCAGGCCCAGGCCGATCGGGATCCGCAGGAAACAGCCGAGTGGCTGGAAGCGCTGCAGGCCGTCATCGAGCGCGAGGGACCCGAGCGCGCCCATTTCCTGCTCGAGCACCTGGTCGATTTCACGCGCCGCTCGGGCGGCCACCTGCCGTATGACGCCACCACCGCCTACATCAACACCATCCCGCCGCACCTGGAGGCGAAGAGCCCGGGTAATCACGAGATCGAGCGCCGGATTCGCTCGCTGACCCGGTGGAACGCGATGGCGATCGTGGTGCGGGCCGGCATGCGCGGTGGCGAACTGGGCGGCCACATCGCCAGTTTCGCCTCGGCCTGCACGCTATACGATGTAGGCCTCAATCATTTCTTTCGCGGGCCGGACCACCCGAGCGGGGGCGACCTGGTGTATTTCCAGGGCCATTCCTCACCCGGCATCTACGCGCGCGCCTACCTGGAGGGACGCCTGGACGAGGCGCAGCTGGACCGGTTCCGCCAGGAGGTCGAGGGCGGCGGCCTGAGTTCCTACCCCCACCCGTGGCTGATGCCGGATTTCTGGCAGTTGCCCACGGTGTCCATGGGCCTGGGGCCGATCATGGCCATCTACCAGGCACGGTTCCTCAAATACCTGCATGACCGTGGCATCGCCGATTGCTCGGACCGCAAGGTGTGGTGCTTCCTGGGCGACGGTGAAACGGACGAGCCCGAATCGCTGGGTGCCATTTCGCTGGCCGGCCGCGAGGGGCTCGACAACCTGATCTTCGTGGTCAACTGCAACCTGCAGCGCCTCGACGGCCCGGTGCGCGGCAACGGCAAGATCATCCAGGAGCTGGAGGGCGTCTTCCGCGGCGCCGGCTGGAACGTGATCAAGGTGATCTGGGGCTCGCGGTGGGACGGGCTGCTGGCACGCGATTCCGAAGGCCTGCTGCGTCGGCGCATGGAGGAGGCGGTCGACGGGGAGTATCAGAATTACAAGGCCAAGGGTGGTGCGTATACCCGCGAGCATTTCTTTGGTGCCTACCCGGAACTCAAGGCCATGGTGGCCAACATGTCGGACGACGAGATCTGGCGCCTCAACCGCGGGGGGCACGATGCGCACAAGGTGTACGCGGCCTACCATGCAGCCAGCCAGCACGCCGGGGAGCCCACCGTGATTCTGGCGAAGACGGTCAAGGGGTATGGCATGGGCAGCGCGGGCGAGGCGCAGAACATCACCCATCAGCAGAAAAAGATGGACGTCGATGCGCTGCGTGCCTTCCGCGACCGCTTCAACGTCCCGATCGCCGACGAAGACCTGCCGGCGGTGCCGTACTACCATCCCGGCGCGGACAGCCCCGAGGTCGGGTATCTGCAGGAGCGCCGTACCGAGCTCGGTGGACCGCTGCCGCGCCGCTGCCACGAATCACTGCCCCTCGCGGTACCGGACCTGGACGCTTTCGGGCCGTTGCTCGAGGCCACCGGGGAGCGTGAGATCAGCACCACCATGACCTTCGTGCGGGCGCTGGCCGTCATGCTGCGCGATCCCAACATCAAGGAGCGCATCGTCCCGATCGTGGCGGACGAGGCGCGCACCTTTGGCATGGAGGGCATGTTCCGGCAGCTGGGCATCTATTCCTCGGTGGGCCAGCTGTACACGCCGGTCGACTCCGACCAGCTGATGTTCTACAAGGAGGACCGCCAGGGGCAGATCCTGCAGGAAGGCATCACCGAGGCCGGCGCCATGTCCTCATGGATCGCGGCCGCCACCAGCTACAGCGCCTCGGGCGTGCCGATGATCCCGTTCTTCATTTTCTATTCCATGTTCGGCTTCCAGCGGGTCGGCGATCTCGCCTGGGCGGCGGGCGATCAGCGCGCGCGCGGCTTCCTGATCGGCGGCACCTCGGGCCGCACGACGCTCAACGGTGAGGGGCTGCAGCACGAGGATGGCCACAGCCACATGCTCGCCGGGGTGCAGCCGAATTGCGTGCCCTACGACCCCACCTTCGCCTACGAGCTCGCCGTGATCCTGCAGGACGGACTGCGGCGCATGTATACCCAGCAGGAGGACGTGTACTACTACGTCACCGTCATGAATGAAAATTATGCCCATCCGGCCATGCCGCCGGGGTCGGAGGAGGGCATCCGGCGGGGGTTGTACCTGCTGCAGGAAGGCGGCGAGGGGCGGAACCGCGTGCAATTGATGGGCTCGGGAGCGATTCTGAGGGAGGTGATCGCGGCCGCGGCCCTGCTGGAGCAGGATTTTGGCGTGGCCGCGGATGTCTGGAGCGCCACCAGTTTCACCGGCCTGCGCCGCGACGGGGAGGCGGTCGAGCGGCACAACCGCCTCAACCCGGGCGAGGAGCGGGAGAGCTGGGTCGCACGATGCCTGCGCGAGCGCGAGGGGCCCGTCGTGGCCGCCACCGATTACGTGCGCGTCTTCGCCGACCAGATCCGGGCCTTCCTGCCCCAGGAAACCTATATCGTGCTGGGCACGGATGGTTTCGGGCGGTCGGACACGCGCGAGAACCTGCGCCGGTTCTTCGAGGTGGACCGGCGCCATGTGGCCTTCGCTGCCCTGCATGGCCTGTACCGCGAGGGCCGGCTCGACCAGCCGGCATTGCTGGCGGCACGCGAACGCCTCGGCATCGACTCCTCCCGCCCGGATCCGGCCAGGGCCTGAGCAGCCGATGGGCGAGCGCATCGAAGTCAGGGTGCCGGATATCGGCGATTTCAGTGACGTCCCGGTGATCGAGGTGCTGGTAACGGCCGGTCAGCGGGTCGTGGCCGATCAGTCCCTGATTACACTGGAAAGCGACAAGGCCACCATGGAGGTTCCGTCCAGCGCGGCCGGGGCGGTGCTGGAACTGGCCGTGGCCGTGGGCGACACGGTCTCCGAGGGCGACCTGGTGGCGGTGCTCGAGGGGGATGCGGCACAACCGGTCGTGGAGCCTGCAGCGGACGCCGTCGACACTCCGCAGCCGCCCCCGGCCGCGAGGGCGCCGGTCGTCCCGGCGCCGGCAACGCCCGCGGCTGAAGCCGGCCCCCGCGCCTCGCCGCCGGTGCGTCTCGATGCGGGCACCCTCCTGCCCGGCAGCGTGCCCTATGCCAGCCCGGCCATTCGCGCCTTCGCGCGCGAACTCGGCGTCGACCTGAGGCAGGTGCGGGGCAGTGGCCGCAACGGGCGCATCGTGCGCGAGGACGTGGCCGCTTTCGTCAAGCAGGCCCTGGCCGAGACCGGGGCGCGAGCAGCCGGCTTCGCCCTCGACCTGCCGCCGCTGCCGGAGATCGATTTCAGCGCGTTCGGCCCGGTCGAGCGCCAGGAGCTTTCGCGCATTCGCCGCATCGCGGGGCCCAACCTGCATCGCAACTGGGTGGGCATCCCGCACGTCACGCACGACGATGTGGCCGACATCACGGCCATGGAAGCATTCCGCCAGGCCCACAAGGACGAGGCGGCCGCGCAGGGCGCGCGGCTGACGCCACTGGTGTTTCTCATCAAGGCCTGCGTGGCCGCATTGCAGGAGTACCCCCGCTTCAATGCCTCGCTGGAAGCGGGTGGCGGCGCTCTGGTGCTGAAGCGTTATTTCAACATCGGTATCGCGGTGGATACCGAGCAAGGGCTGGTTGTGCCGGTCATCCGCGGGTGCGATGCGAAGGGGGTCGTGGAGTTGGCGATGGAACTGGGAGAGGTCAGCCAGCGCGCGCGGGCGGGCAAGCTCACGCCGCAGGACTGGCAGGGCGCGTGCTTCACCATCTCCAGCCTCGGCGGCATCGGCGGAACCTCGTTCACGCCCATCATCAACGCCCCCGAAGTCGCCATTCTGGGCGTGTCCCGGGCGCGGATGGCACCGGTATGGGATGGCGAGGCGTTCCAGCCGCGCCTCATGTTGCCCCTGTCCCTTTCCTATGACCACCGGGTCATCGACGGCGCGGATGCCGCGCGCTTTGCACGCTTCCTGGCCGGGTGGCTGGAAGACCCGGACCACCTGGTGCTGTGAGCCATGTCTGAGCGCCATCCCGGTCACCCCCACCGCGCCGGCCGCCGCCTGCTGTGGCTGGGGGCGCTGGGTCTGCTGGCCGGCCTGACCGCCCTGTTCCAGGCGATCGGCACGCGCAGCGGGGGCATCGTCGAGAGCCACAATGACTCCGGCCGGGCCCTGGTGGTCGTGCAGCGGGACCGAAGTGGCCATTACCTCGCGGAGGGCGCCATCAATGGGCAGCCGGTCCGGTTCCTGATCGACACCGGCGCCACGGACGTGGCGCTGCCGGAGGCGACCGCCCGCGCGCTGGGCCTGGAGTTTGGGCCACGGGTAGTGGTGTCGACCGCCGCCGGGCCGATGGCGGCATGGATGACCCGGCTCGAGCGTGTGACCCTCGGCAGCCTGGAGCTGTCCAACGTGCGCGCCACCATCACGCCCGCACCCCTGCCGGAGGCGCTGCTGGGCATGAGTTTCCTGCGCCATTTCAAGCTTCGCCAGGAGCGCGATCAACTGATCATCGAAAGCGGGAGCATGACGGGCACATGACCGCAGCCACTGAAATTCGCGTGCCCGATATCGGGGAATTCACGGACGTGCCGGTAATCGAGGTACTGGTGGCGGTCGGCGACCGGGTGCAGCCCGAACAGTCGCTGATCACCCTGGAATCGGACAAGGCCACCATGGAAGTGCCGTCCCCCCTGGCCGGCGTGGTGACCTCGGTGGCGGTCGCGGTGGGGGATGCCGTCTCCGAGGGCACCCTGATTGCCACCCTGGAGCCGGATGCCGCTGCGCCGGAGGTGGATGAGCCGCAAGCGGCACCCGCGGAGGCTTCCCGCCAGCCGGACGTCGCGGCCGCTGCGCCCGTTGCGCCGCCCGCGCCGGTCGGCGATTTCGACCACGACCTGGTGGTGCTGGGTTCCGGGCCAGGTGGGTACACGGCGGCGTTCCGGGCCGCCGACCTGGGTTTGAAGGTAGCCCTGGTGGAGCGTTACCCCAGCCTGGGCGGTGTATGCCTCAACGTGGGCTGTATCCCGTCCAAGGCGTTGCTGCACGCGGCCAACGTGATCGAAGAGGCGGCCCTGATGTCGGAGCATGGGGTGGAGTTCGGTGCCCCCCGAATCGATCTGGACCGGCTGCGCTCCTGGAAAGACGGTGTCGTCGGGCAGCTTACCCACGGCCTGGCGGGCATGGCCCGCCGGCGCGGCGTGCGGGTGATAGAGGGCACCGGCACCTTCACCGGGCCCCACGCCATGCGGGTCGCAACGGCGGACGGGCCGCTGGAACTGAGTTTTGCGCATGCCATCATCGCGGCCGGCTCCCAGGCCCTGCAACTGCCGGGGCTGCCCTGGGATGATCCGCGGGTGATGGATTCCACCGGCGCCCTGGCCCTGGCGGACATTCCCGCTCGCCTGCTGGTCATCGGTGGCGGCATCATCGGCCTGGAGATGGCCAGCGTGTATCAGGCGCTGGGCAGCCGGGTGACGGTGGTGGAGCTGACCGGGCAATTGATGCCCGGGGCCGATCCGGACCTGGTGCGGCCACTGCAAAAACGCATTGCCGGGCGGTACGCCGCCATCCACCTCGACACCCGCGTGGGTGAGGTGCAGCCGGGCGACGACGGCCTGGCCGTCTCTTTCGAGGGCGAGTCGCCTCCCGGCGGGGAAGTGTTCGACCGCATCCTGGTTTCCGTCGGCCGGGTTCCCAACGGGCATCGCATCGGGGCCGAGGCGGCGGGCGTGGAGGTGACCGAGCGGGGGTTCATCCCGGTCGATGGTCAGCTGCGCACCAACGTGCCGCACATTTTCGCCATCGGCGACATCGTGGGTCCGCCGATGCTGGCGCACAAGGCCACGCACGAGGGC
>JABAHR010010705.1_pt1 | contig 20540 bp, 23 predicted proteins | sample 7062101 | NCBI WGS metagenome assembly JABAHR01 (sample SAMN14534553, study PRJNA622989) | marine sediment metagenome | biome: marine biome [ENVO:00000428]; feature: marine pelagic biome [ENVO:01000023]; material: deep marine sediment [ENVO:00002113] | place: India: Gulf of Kutch | collected... | reverse complement strand
GGAGCCCCCGTTGCCCCTCCCGCGCCGCTGCCGCCGCCGGCTCCGATTTTCGGGCCCTAGCGGGATCCGCCTCTCAGCACGGATCGACGCCGGGCCGCGGCCCAAACGGGCAGCGGCGCTCGATTACCCGCGCTCAAGCCTGCCCGCGTCAGCGGCCGTCGAGCCTCGGACGTCACGGCGCGTCGGCGCGCCGTAAGGCGTCCTGGGCGCTGGCCTCGTCGCCCAGCGCGCGATGGCCGTGGGCGATCAGCAGCCAGCTGCTGCGCCGCAAGGCCGCATTGTCGCCCGCCAGCGTGGCGGCCTTCGACGCCATTTGTATAGCCTGCTCGGGCTGCCCCTGATCGAGGCGCAGCTCGCCCAGCCGGTACCACAGCGAGGCATTCTGAGGATCGATGGCGAGCGCTCGCTCGAGTGCCGCGGCGGCGTTCTCCAACGCCCCAGCGGCCGCCTCGCGTTCCGCGGTCTCGACGAGCGCGACGACGACCGGCGGACCCGCACTTGACGCGCCCGCCGGCAGCGGTTCGCCGACAGCCGCGTCCTCCGGCGGCAGCGGCGTCCTCTCGATGGCCTCCGGTTCAGGCGCCGGGCGTCGCTCCGCGGTTTCGGCGCTCTGCGCTGTCGCCGACCGCTCGACCACCTGAGCCGGGGGAGTGCTGGCGCAGCCGGCACCGAGCAGGGTCGCGGCGGCGACGACTGCCGTCGCCAGCCATCGCTCGACGGTCGGCGCACCTCGCCATGCCGCAGCTACCAACGCGTTGCTCATCTCACGTTCCTCTCTTCCAACCACAGCCTGCTGGGGGGGCGACGTTGCGCCGGCGCCGGCGGCGTGCGTGCCGCCAGCGTCGCGCAGCGCGCCTGCTCGCGTGGCGCAGAGCCGCGCATGAAGGGCAGCGGCCGCGCACCGTCGCAGCCGTCGTCGGCCAGCTTGCCGCTGGGCAGATCGACGACGACCGTCACGATATCCTCGGGCCGCGGCGGCGCGAGCGGCTCGAGGTCCAGCTGGCGCATGAGCGCGTGCCAGACACGCATGGCGCCGCTGGCGCCGCTCAGACCGGTAGAGCCGTTGTCGTCACGACCCACCCAGACCACCGCCAGGTAGTTGCCCGTGTATCCTGCAAACCAGCTGTCGCGGTAGCCGTCCGTGGTGCCCGTCTTGCCGGCGACGTTCAACGCGGGGGACAGGCTGCGGCCCAGCGCGCTGGCCGTGCCGCTGCGCACCACTTCCTGCAGAGCGAAGTTGAGCAAATACATGGGGGCGGGATCGATCACCTGATCGACGGATAGCGCATAGCGCGTGAGCGGCGTCTGTGCTGCCGAGAGCACGGAGAGAATGCCGCGCAGCGGCGCGCGAAAACCACCGCTGGCCAAGGTCTGGTACATCTGGGCCACATCGACGGGTGCCAGGTCGGCGGCGCCGAGCAGCAGCGCCGGGTAAGGTACCAGCTCGCGCTCGATGCCCATTCTTCTCATCACGCCGACGACGTTCGTCATGCCTACCTCAAGACCAAGGCGGGCGGTGGCGACATTGTAGGAGCGTGCCAGCGCGGTCAACGCATCGACTTCCCCATGAAACTTCCCGTCGTAGTTGCGCGNNCAGCGGCCCGTCGTCGAGCAGCGTCGCCAGGGTATAGTGCGACGGCTCGCTCAGCGCCGCCGCATAGACCGCCGGCTTGACCAGCGAGCCTATCGGTCGTACCGCGTCGAGCGCCCGATTGAAGCCTGCGAAACCGGCTTGCCGGCCACCGACCATCGCCAGCACTTCGCCGTTGTTGGGCCGCACGACCACCACGGCGCCCTCGAGGGTGCCCTGCGCGAGATCCCGCGCCTTCTCGAGCTCTGACAGCGTCGACGCGAGAGCGGCCTCGGCCGCGTCCTGCACCTGGGGGTCGAGCGTGGTGTGAATGGCCAGCCCCTGCGAGCGCAGATCGTCGTCTCGGTAGTCGCGTCTGAGCCGGCGTCGGACGAAATCGACGAAAGCCGGGTAGCGAGTAGTGGCCAGGGTGGAGGTGGCGCTGATCCCGAGTGGCGCGCTTTGCAGGCTTTCGAGCTCGCCGGGGCGCAGCTGACCGTGGCGCTCCAGCAGCGCGAGCACCACGTTGCGCCGGGTAAGCGCGCGCTCAGGGTGGCGCCGTGGATCGTAGGCCGAGGGCGCCTGCACCAGACCGACGAGCAGCGCGGTCTCGGGAAGCGTAAGCTCGCGGAGCGGCCGATCGAAGTAGAACCGGCTGGCCAGCCCGAAGCCATGGATGGCGCGGTTACCGGCCTGACCCAGAAAGACTTCGTTGAGATAAGCCTGCAAAATCTCGTGCTTCTCGTAGTGCAGCTCGAGGAGCACCGCCATGACCATCTCCTTGAGCTTGCGCTGGAAGGTCCGTTCCGCGCTCAGGTAAAAATTCTTGACCAGCTGCTGGGTGATGGTGCTGCCGCCCTGAACGACGCCGCCGGCCCGTATGTTGGTCCACGCGGCGCGCGCCAGCCCGCGCGGGTCCACGCCGATGTGGCGCATGAAATTGCGGTCTTCCACCAGCATCAGCGTCGTCAGCAGGCTCTGGGGCACGTCCTCGAGGCGCACCAGCGAGCGATCCTCATGATGCAGGGGTGAGATGCTGCCTATCAGCCGTGCCTCAACGCGCACGATGGGCACCGTCGTCCCCAGCGCCGTATCGGTGACGCGACTCACGCGCTCACCGTGAAAGTCAACGCGCAGGCGGCGGGATCGTTCGTGGCCGTCCCAATAGCTGTTGGCGCGCGTCATCAGCTCCACCTGCGCCTCGCCCGCGCGAAAAGAGCCCGGCTCGTCGGGAACGGCGACGCGCCGGTAGCCAAGCCGGGTCAGCATCTCGACGAAATCGTGCTGCCGCAGTCTGAGTCCCGCGTAGAGCTCCAGGGGCCGTGTATAAACATGGGCGGGGATGGCCCAGCGGGTACCTTCGAATTGACGCCGCACGCCGATGTCCAGCCACGCCAATCCGGCGGCGGCGAGCACCAGCATCACGAGGCCGGCGCGGACCAGCCAGAAGCGGATGCCCGTGCGCGCTCTGCGGGCTGTTCGGCGACGGCGGGACTTGCGACGACTGGCGCCGTGCCGTGCGGTCATGCCCGAAGCGGCGCCACCCGGTCGGACACCGTTCCCGGGAAGCGGTGCTGTCGCGACGCAGCGCTCAGAGCGTCTCTCCGCAGCGCCAGCAAAGCTCGAAGTTGGCCGGGCTGTCTTCGCCGCACTCGGGGCACGATTTGACGCCGACGTCACCGAGCGGCCGTTCGTACTGATCGATCAGCGCGCGCGCCCGCTCCCCGTCGCTCTCGTTCTCGATCCACACCTCCGGATAGGTGTGGGTGAATGGCAGCTCGCCGACGCCCCCCTGGGCGTTCTCGTTGAAAACGTGCGCTGCGATACGCGCTTGCTGCAGCATGTCCAGGATCAGGTGCGCCTCGGGGAGATCGGCCGCGGTGTACACGCGCTCCATATCAACGAGCGGCGGGTGTGCCGCCTTCGGGTGGGGCACCCAGCGCGGGATACTTGCGGGCGTTGAGCGCCATTTTTTCCGCGACGGCGCGGCCGACGTCAATACCGAGGCGATCCGCCAGGCGGGTCAGATAAATCTGTATGTCCGCGATCTCGAGAGCCACCTCGCGCCGCTGGGCGTCGTTCAGGCGGGCGCTGGCGTCTTCGCTCAGCCATTGAAAGTGCTCCACCAATTCGGCCGCCTCGACGATCAGGGCCATGGCGAGATTCTTCGGGGAATGGAACTGGCTCCACGCGCGCTCCTCAGCGAATGCGCGCAGCCGCCCTGCCAGCACGTCGAGATCGAGCAGTGCGGCGTCGTCGAATGATCGCTCAGCCTGGGCCATTCTCCGTCCCGCGGCGGGCGTCGTCGACGTCGGCGCGCGGCCTTTCGGCCGGCAAGGCATCTCGGTAGAGATGCGTCCTCGTCCACGGCACGGAGTTGTCCCGACCGCGCGCAAACACGACCTGGAACAGTTGCAGCGACCCGGCCAGGAAAGCCGCCACCGAGCCGGCGAGGTAAAGCCGCCAGGCGCGCACGAAATTGTCGTCGAACATGGCGCGCACCTGCTCCGCCGAACGCTCGTAACGCTCCAGCCACTGCTCGAGCGTCTGCGCGTAGTGCAGGCGCAGGTTCTCTACGTCGAGCACGGAGAAATCATAGGGCTCGGTGATCTCCATCATCTCGCGCAGCGTCGGCGGATAGGCGCCGGGAAATATTCGTTTCTCGATCCAGGCGCTCATCGGCCGCGGCTGGTTGCGTCCGATCGAATGGATCAGTGCGCGCCCGTTCGACCTCAAGCAGCGGTCGACGACGCCGCCCAGCGCGCCGTAATTCTGCCTACCGACGTGCTCCAGCATGCCGACGGAGACAAAGGCGTCATAGTCGCCATCGATGTTGCGGTAGTCGTCCTCGATGTACTCGACCCGATCGCTCAGTCCTTCGCGCGCCGCGCGCTCCGACGCGAAGCGCACCTGCTCATGGGAGATGTTGTAGGCACGCACCCGGGCGCCGTAGTGGACCGCCATGTGCCGAGCCAGCGACCCCCAGCCGCAGCCAGCCTCCACCACCCGGTCACCGGGCTTGAGGCGGAGTTTGCGGCAGACGTGATCGAGCTTCGCCTGTTGGGCCTGCTCGATGGTGAGGTCGGGCTGCGGATAGTACGCGCAGGTGTACTGCATCTCGCGATCGAGCCACAGGCGATAGAATTCATTGCCCAGATCGTAATGGTGGTGGATGTTCGCCTTCGAGCCCGACAGGGTATTGAGGCGCGGACGCCGGGTCATCAGCCGGTACGTGCCCGCGAACAGCACGCTGTCGGAGAAGCCCATGGGCCGGCTCGTGTACAGCTCGCTCAGCACCTCCACCAAATTGCCGTCGATGCGCAGGCTACCGGCGCTGTACTCGTCGCCGAAGGCAACATCCTGCATCGCCAACAGGCGGTACAGCGACGCCCGGGAGCCGATGGTGATGGTGCCGACGGGCTCGGCGGCGGACACGCGTATCTCCGCGCCGTCCCACAGCCGAACGCGCACCGCCGGCGACCCGAGCAGCCGCAGCAGGCGCGCCAGGATTGACCGCTCCACACGAGCGGAAGGCGATGATGTCGCCGCTCGGTCCGACCTCGCCCCGCCGCGCTCGTGGGCGTCGGCGAAGCCGAGCGGCATGTCCGTTTGCTTCGGGGGCATCCGCGATTCTCCCTCAAAGGCGCTTTGATTATGCTATCGGCAACACGGCGTTTTTGCCAACCTTCGGCCTGCTAGAACAGCGAAAGCTGGCCAGCGGCCGTCGCGGGTCGCCGGAAACGCGTGGTGTCGACGCTCGGCAGCCGCTCGTCGAGGCCGTGGCGTCGCGCGGCGACGCGAAATCGCCGCCCGATGAGCTCGGCGTATGCGCCGCTGCCGCGCAGGCGGCGGCCGAACGTGGCGTCGTTCTCGCGACCCTGGCGCATCTGCCGGACAAGGCTCATCACGTGTTCGGCTCTCAGGGGTTCGTGCTCCTCGAGCCACTCGCGGAACAGCACCTTTACCTCGAGCGGCAGTCGCAGCAGGATGTAGTCGGCCGAACGCGCACCGGCGGCCGCGGCGGCCGCCAGAATCTCTTCGATGTGGCGGTCGTTGAGCGCCGGTATCACGGGCGCGACGAGCACCATCACCGGAACACCCGCTTCGGCCAGCCTGGCGATGGTCTTGAGCCGCCGCCGCGGCGCGGCGGCGCGGGGCTCGAGACGCCGCGTCAGCCCCTCGTCGAGCGACGTCACCGAGATGCCGACGTGGACCAGCTGGCGCGCTGCCAGCGACGCGAGCAGCGCCAGGTCCCGCTCGATCAGGCTGGACTTGGTGACGATGCTCACCGGGTGATGGTGACGCGAGAGCACGTCCAGGATATCGCGCGTTATGCCGTGCTGCCGCTCCAGGGGCTGGTACGGGTCGGTATTGGTGCCCATGGCGATGACCCGGCAGCGGTAGCTCGGTCGCGCCAGCTCCGCTTCGAGCCGTCTCGCGGCATCGGGCTTGATGACGATCCGCGTCTCGAAATCGAGTCCCGCCGAGTAGCCGAGATAGGCGTGGGTGGGGCGCGCATAGCAGTAGACGCAGCCGTGCTCACAGCCGCGATAGGGATTTACTGACTGCTCGAAGGGAACATCTGGCGAGTCGTTCCGTGCAATCACCGACTTCGACGTGTCCACGACGACCCGGGTGCGCGGTGAAGACGTCTCGTCGCCGGAGCCAAGCCAGCCGTCGTCGACCCCTTCGTGGGTGAGCGTCTCGAAGCGGCCGTCGCTGTTGGTGAGCGCACCGCGCCCCTTGTGAGCGCGCGGACCACCCGTCGGCGCCGCGGCCATCACGCCAACTCCACCAACGGCGCACCGAACAGCCGTCCGTGCAGCATGACCAGTGCGACGTAGGCAATCAGCCCCAGTGCGGCGGCCACCCACAGGCGCAGCCCGCCGCTGCGCCGGGCGCGCCCCGCTGCCAACGCGACGAACGGCGCGAAGGACGTCACCGCGGCGAAGCGCGCGTAGGCCTCGCCATGTGTGCGACGTCGCCGGGCGTCGATGTGGGCGGCGCCGCCAAGCGCGAGCACTGCGAGCGCNNTTGGCTAGCACATGCGCCGAGGCCCACAGGGCCACGCCCCACATCATCGGATGGCGGGTCACAGCGAGAATCCCGCCGAACGCATCGCTGTCCAGCACCTGCTCCTGCATGACGGCGGTCGGATTGCGCGAGAGGAGGCCGGCGGCGACCAGCACCAGCGCGAGCGGCATCACCACAAACGCCACCAGCCGCGGCCATTGGCCGGGCATCCAGACGAACCGCGTCGGCGCATCGCCGTACGCCCTGATCATCCAAACGAGCGTCACCAGCGCCACCAGCGAGTAGACGCCGAGAAATCCTCGCTCGCCCACGCGCCCCACGAGCGCGTCCCGGACCGGCACGTGCGAGAGCAGAAAATGCGCGCCGACGAAGCACACGCTGGCGACCAACAGCTCGCTCAAGGGCACGAACGTCATTCCATGGGTAGCGGGGTGAACGCCGGGTATTCTTGCAGAACGCGGCCCGTTGCGCATCTCCGCCCAGTCGCCGACGCACCGTGGCGGCGGGAGGGGTGCGTGGTCCCGCTTTCGGGCCTTCCGCAGCGGACCCGCGACGCCGGTGGGCGGCCGAAAACCGTCTACACTTAGGGAAGTCCTGAGCGATCCCGTCCAGGATCAGTCGTGGAGGGGAAAGCCAAAGAGTCGGGCCTGGCTTTTCCTGGGAATTCAGACAGTTGCGATGCTCCATCTCGGCGCGACCGCGCTGCCGCGCGGGGGCCTCCGAGGCCGTCGGAGGCGCGGCGCAGGTCGCGGGCCCTGCCCCGGAACGGGGGCCGCCCGCTCGATACGACACCCGGCGACAAAGGACCACGATTCTTGCTTGACCAAACATCCCGAATAGAGCCGACGCCCGAGCCGTCGTTCACCATCAAACAGGCGGTCACGGAGCTGATCGCGAGCGGGCGACTTTCGGCGGAGGATGCAAAACGCATCGTCCGCACGAGTAGAACGCAGGACGTCGGCCACACCCATCCGCTGGTCTTCATCGCGCGTCATGCCCCCGCCGACGCCAAGCAGCCCGGAACCACGCTGACGCTCGAGAGCCTCACGGAGTGGCTGGCGCAACGGGCCCGGCTGCCTTACAAACGCATCGATCCGCTGGAGATCGACGTGCCCTCGGTGACAGGGCTCATTTCTCATGCCTACGCGTCGCGGCGACAGATACTGCCGATACGGGTAGTGCCGGACGAGGTGACCATCGCCGTCGCGGATCCCTATCTGACGGAGTGGATCGCCGAGCTCGAGCAGCTGCTGCGCAAGCGGATTACCCGCGTCGTCGCCAACCCCTCGGACATCAGCCGCTACCTCGACGAGTTCTACAATCTGAGCCGTTCGGTCAAGCGCGCGCTACGCAATCGGGACGACAGCGCTGCCGATATCATTCAGAACCTCGAGCAGCTTGTCGAACTCGGACGCGCGGGGAAGCTCGACGCCGAGGACCATCACATCGTCCACATCGTCGACTGGCTGCTGCAGTATGCCTTCGAGCAGCGCGCCAGCGACATCCACATCGAGCCGCGCCGCGAGAAATCCGACGTGCGCTTCCGCATCGACGGCGTCCTGCATTCCGTCTACCAGGTGCCGCAGACCGTGGGCAACGCCATCGTCAACCGCGTCAAGACGCTTGGGCGCATGGATGTGGCGGAGAAGCGGCGGCCGCAGGACGGCCGGCTGAAGACGCGCTCCCCCGAAGGCAACGAGGTCGAGCTTCGGCTGTCGACCGTCGCCACGGCGATGGGCGAGAAGCTCGTCATGCGCGTGTTCGATCCCAACGTCCTGCGACGCAGTTTCCATGAACTGGGGCTCACCGAGCAGGAGTTCGCCACCTGGAAGAAGTTGGTGACCCAGCCGTACGGCATCATATTGGTGACGGGCCCGACCGGATCGGGCAAGACCACGACGCTGTACTCGACTTTGCGTCAACTCGCGACGTCAGAGGTCAACGTCTGCACCATCGAAGATCCCATCGAGATGGTTGAGCCTGCGTTCAACCAGATGCAGGTGCAGTCGTCGATCGGGGTCACCTTCGCAGGGGGCGTGCGCTCGCTGCTGCGGCAGGACCCCGACATCATCATGATCGGCGAGATCCGCGACGTGGAGACCGCCGAGATCGCCATCCAGGCCGCCCTCACCGGCCACCTGGTGTTCTCCACACTGCACACCAACGATGCGCCCTCGGCCATCACGCGGCTGCTCGAGATCGGTGTGCCCGCATACCTCATCAACGCGACGCTGCTCGGCGTTGTCGCCCAGCGGCTGCTGCGCACGCTGTGCCCGCACTGCAAGGAGCCGAGCCGGCTCGAGCCCGAGGTTTGGACCCCGCTGGTGCAGCCGCTCAAGATACCCCTCCCGACCAACACCTTCGCGCCCAAGGGCTGTCTCGAGTGCCGCAATACGGGCTACATGGGACGCGTGGGCCTCTACGAGATCCTCACTCTGTCGCCGACGTTGAAGAAACTCATCACGCCCGCGACCGACGTCGCTACCATTGCCCAGCAGGCGCTCAAGGAAGGCGTACAGCCGCTGCGCTTCAGCGGCGCGCGCAAGATCGCAGCGGGAATTACCACGGCTGAGGAAGTCCACCGCGTCGTCCCCAAGGAGACGCAGATCTAGACCCGCCTGGTCCCCTCCGCGATGGCGAGGACGCGCAGCGAGGGATAGGGCGATTTCGTCCTCATGTCATCAAGCGTTCTGTGCTCCGGGAGCGGCGGGACGGCCGCCTCCGCCAGCGCCTCTGCACTCATCAATCGCGTTGCATCGGCGGGGCAGCCGATCGCTCAACGGCCGTCAGCGCGTGCCCGTCAGGGGCGGATGATAGATCATCTGCACGACGTTGCCGTCCGGATCCCGGCAATAGAAGCTGCGCGCGCCGTCGCGGTGGGTTCTCGGGGTTTTGAGGATGTCGACGCCGCTACGGCTGAGGAAATCGTGCCAGGCGTCCACTTGATCGGGCGCGGTAATCAGGAACCCGATGTGATCGAGCCGCTGGTGGTGCTCGCCGGCGGGCTCCGCGGCGCGATGCAAGGCGAGGTTGTCGTTGCCGCTGGTGAGATAGACATTGTCCGCATCGGGGCGCCACTCGACCCGCATGCCCAGCAGATCGACGTAGAAGCGCTCGCAGGCCGCGAGGTCGACGACGTTGAGCGCCACGTGCCGCATGCCGGCGGTGGCGCCGGGCCTATCCATGCGCTTCCTCGCTCGTTGCGCCACCCCCCGGACGCCTGCCTCCAGGCCAGGCGGTCAGGACCGCCTGTACCAAGGTGGCCAGTGGGATGGCAAAAAATATGCCCCACAGCCCCCAGATACCGCCGAAGAAGAGCACCGCCACGATGATGGCGACGGGATGCAGATCGACGACCTCGGAGAACATAAGCGGCACCAGGACGTTGCCGTCGAGTATCTGAATAATGAGATAGGCGCCGAACAGCCACCAGAACTGGTCTCCCCAGCCCCACTGAAACCAGGCGATCAATACCACTGGTATCGTCACCACCGCGGCACCGATGAAGGGCACCAGCACGGACACGCCTACCAGCACCCCGAGCAGCATCGCGTACTGGAGTCCGAAGAAGGCGAAGGTGATGTGGCTGACGGTCCCGACGATCATGACCTCCCAGAACTTGCCACGGATATAGTTGCCGATCTGTCGGTCGACGTCGTGCCAGACTCGCTTGGCGAGCTTGTGCTCTCTGGGCAGATAGCTCTCGATCCAGGCAATGATCTTGTTCTTNNGAATCGGCAGCAAAATCATATAGATGACGAACTGTATTACACCGACCACCGACGCCACGGAGTACGACAGCACCGTCTGTCCAATACCAGTGATCTCAGAGCGGATCGCCGCAATGACCTGCTGGNNATGATCTCCGGGTACCGCTCCGGGAGCTGCATGAGCACGCTCTGGCCCTGTCCGATCATCGACGGTATCTGCTGGAAGAGCTGCGTGGCCTGCTTGGAAAGCAGCGGCAACAGACCGAACACGATCAGATTGACGAATAACAAGAACAGCATGAACACGATGAGCACCGCGACGACACGTGGCAATCGCACGCGCTCGAAAACTCTCACGACCCCCTCCAGCAAGTAGGCGATGACGATGGCGGTGAGCACCGGCGCCAGCATGTCGCCCCACAGGACGACGACGGCGAACAGCACCACGAGCAGCAGCGCCAGGAACACCACCTCTGGGTTCGAGAAATGTCGGCGGAACCAGTCGGTGACCACCTGCATCGGCGTCGCTCCCGATCGCTAACAGCCGAGGACAAGGGCGGTGGCCCGCACGCAGCGCCGCGTCCACCGGGGGTGCTCTGAGAGAGTGTCAGTCGACATCGATAATCGAGTAGTCGTGTGTGATCTCCGCCGTCTTGGCGAGCATGATCGTCGCGGAACAGTATTTGCTGAGCGACAGATCGATCGCCCGCTCTACGGCGGCCGGGGAGACATTGCGACCACGGATATCAAAGTGCACGTGGATACGGGTGAACACCTTCGGCGGAGCCTCGGCCCGCTGAGCATCGAGATCCACCTCGAAATCCACGATGTCCTGCCGGGCCTTGCGCAGGATATGGACGACATCGAACGCGGTGCATCCGCCCATTCCCAGGAGCAGCATTTCCATCGGCCGCATACCCTGGTTTGCACCGCCGAATTCCGGCGCGCCGTCCATGATGACGCTGTGACCACTGGCGGACGCACCGGAGAAGCTGACGTCTTGGAGCCATTTGACTGTCGCCTTCATGTTCTCTCCGTAAGATCTGAGTATTCAGGCGGCGCGGCCCGCCGCCCACCCGCGGGGCAGAGAACCGGACCACGCCGGGGCGAATGACGTGCGCCGCTCACGTTACGCCCGTGATGCGGTGCGCCGCACCCGCCGTCTCGCCGTAGAAGAGCTCGCGAAGCTTATCGCCCGGGTCGACCGCCGCCATGAACGTCTCGCCGACCAGAAAGGCGTTGACGCCGTGTCGGCGCATCGTGGCGACGTCCTCCGGGGTGCGAATGCCGCTCTCGGTCACCACCGTTCGATCCGCCGGTATGCGATCGAGCAGCTCCAGCGTTGTCTCGAGCCGGGTCTCGAAGGTGCGCAGATTGCGGTTGTTGATGCCGATGAGCGGACAAGGAAGCGAAAGCGCCCGCTCGAGCTCCTCAGCGTCATGCACCTCGACGAGCGCATCCATGCCAAGCTCGACCGCTGCACCGAACAACACCGCGAGCCTATCGTCGTCGAGTGCCGCGACGATAAGCAGCACACAGTCGGCGCCGAGCGCCCGCGCTTCGAAGACCTGATACGGATCGAGCGTGAAGTCCTTGCGCAGCACTGGCAGCGAACACGCCCGTCGCGCGCTCTGCAGATGAACGTCCTCGCCTTGAAAGTAAGCGCTGTCGGTAAGCACCGACAAGCACGTCGCGCCGCCACGCGCGTAGCTGCGCGCGATGGCTTCGGGATCGTAACGTTCGCGTATTATGCCCCGGCTGGGCGACGCCTTCTTCGCTTCGGCGATCACCGCGGGTTGACCCGCACTCATGCGCGAGCGCAGCGCTTCGACGAAGCCGCGCGGCGGATCCGCGGCGGCGACCCGACGGCGCAGCGCAGTCATGGGCACCCGCTCCAGCCGCTCGGCCACCTCTTGCGCCTTGTGCCGCATGATCTCGTCCAGGATGTCGTTTGCAGGCGTCATTAGCCGATCACATTGCCTGGGTCATCGCGACGAACTGCTCGAACTTGGCACCGGCGCCGCCGGAGGCAATGGCCCGGTCGGCGGCCTGCACACCGCTCTCCAGCGAGTCCGCGACGCCCGCCGCGTAGACGGCTGCCCCCGCATTGAGCACGATCACGTCACGGGCCGCTGAGGGCTGGTCTGCATAAACCGCCCGCATCATCGCCAAACTGTCCTCGGGGCCGTCCACCGCGAGGGCATCGACGGGCGAGCGGGACAAACCGAAGCGCTCGGGACTGAGTGTGTAGGTGCGGACATGGCCATCGCACAGCTCGGCGACGAGGGTCGACGCGCTGACGCTGATCTCATCCATGCCGTCCTCGGCATGAACCACCAGCACGTGCTCGCTGCCGAGGCGCTCGAGCACATGGGCCAGCGGCTCGACGAGGTCGGCCGAGAACACCCCCAACAGCTGGTTGGGGGCTCCAGCCGGATTCGTCAACGGTCCGAGCACATTGAAGATCGTGCGCACACCGAGCTCTCGCCGCGGCCCGATCGCGTATTTCATTGCGCTGTGGTGCGCGGGCGCGAACAGGAAACCAACGCCGACCTCCTCGATGCACCGCGCCACCTGCCCGGGATTGAGATCGAGGCGCACACCAGCCGCCTCGAGCAGATCGGCGCTGCCGGACCTGCTGGAGACCGAGCGATTACAGTGCTTGGCAACACGCGCTCCGGCCGCCGCCGCCACGAAGGCGCTCGTTGTCGAGATGTTGAAGGTATTGGAGCGGTCGCCGCCGGTACCGCACGTATCCACCAAGTGCTCGACCGATACATTCACCCTCGTCGCCAGCCGCCGCATCACCGTCGCCGCGGCTGCGATCTCCTCGATGGTCTCGCCCTTCATGCGAAGACCGATCAGAAAGCCGCTGATCTGCGCCGGCGTCGCGGCGCCGGTCATGATGCCTTGCATCACCGACTGCATCTGATCACCGGAGAGGTTTTCGCCGTCGGTGACGCGGCGTATTGCCTGCTGGATGTCCATCGCTGCTCCGCTTTTCGGGCGCCCCACACACCGTTGGCCGCCCAATCGAGATTCTGAGCGAGCCGCGCGCCCGAGGGCAAGGTGCGCCGTCACTGCGTAGGGACATAAGCCTCGAGAAAGTTTCTCAACAGCTGATGCCCAAACTGCGTCAGAATCGACTCGGGATGAAACTGTACCCCCTCGACGGCGTACTCCCGGTGCCGCAGCCCCATGATCTCCTCATCGTCCGTCCATGCCGTGATTTCCAGGCTGTCCGGCAGGGACTCCCGCTCGACGACCAGTGAGTGATAGCGGGTCGCCTGAAAGGGGTTCTCCAGGCCGGCGAAAACGCCGCGGCCGACGTGGTGAATCATCGACGTCTTGCCGTGCATCAGTTGACGCGCCGCGACGATACGTCCGCCGTATGCCTGCCCGATGCTCTGGTGACCCAGGCATACGCCGAGGATGGGCACCCGTCCCCCGAACGTCGAGACCACGTCGACGGACACCCCCGCCTCGTTGGGAGTACAAGGCCCCGGTGAGATGACAATGTAGTCGGGCTCCAGATCCTCGATGCGCTCGAGCGAGATCTGGTCGTTGCGGAATACCCGCACCTCCTGGCCCAACTCACCGAGGTACTGAACCAGGTTGTAGGTGAAGGAATCGTAATTGTCGATCATTAGCAACATCGGCACCTCGATTTTTCCCTCTCAGCCGATCCTCGCGGTGAAACGGCAACCCGTCTCCAAGGCCACATCATTCGGACCGTTTACGCTCGACGCATCCGCGCGCGATGCGAATGGGGCGATTCGATTGCCGGTAGGCATTCCCCCGGCGCCATCACTCGATCACGTCGGCGCGCGCCGCGCCCGCTCGCGGACCGGCGCCGCCCGCAGAGGCGGCGAGCCTTTGCTCGAGCCGCTCGAGCGCGAGACGCAATGCGCGCAGCTCTTCGCCGACGCCCTCATCGGCGGCTCGGCCGCCGCCCTCGAACCACTCCTTCTTGGCCTCNNCATGGGCGTATGCTCCATCGCCGCGTACATGACATCCGTCCAATCCTCCAGCGTGAGCACCCGGAACAGGGTGAGCAGCGACAGGCCGAGAGAACCCCAATGGAGCGGATCGTGCTCATGCAGCAGGTGGTATCCCGCCACCGCATAGAGATAGAAGATCACCGCGAGCAGCATCACCACGTGGCCGAGACCCGGCAGCGATCGCAGCAAAGTCGAGACAATCAAGCGCAGCTCGGGGACGGTGGACACCAGTCGCAGCACGCGCAGCAGCCTGGCCGTTCTCGCTATCAGTGCCAGCTGTCCAGTTGCCGGCACCAGCGACAGAACAACCACCGAAAAGTCGAATACATTCCAGCCATCGCCGAAATAGCGGCGCCAGTGCGGCGCTACCGCGGTGATCTTGACGGCCGCCTCGAGAACGAACACGACGAGGACGAGCTGGTTCACAGCCAACAGCCACGGCCCGAAGCGGGCCTGCATGACGACCGACGTCTCCATGCCGAGGGCAACGGCATTGAGCAGAATCAGCGCGACGATGCCGCGCTCGAACCAGCGCGCGGCGACGATGCGAGCACATGCGGTCTTGACGGTCATCGTGACGCCGCTAGAGCCGCAGCGGGCCGTCGAGACCCGCCGACGCGATGCTGACCGCTCGGAAGATAGCGCGCCCCTTGTTCATCGTCTCCTTCCATTCGAGCTCCGGCACCGAATCGGCCACGATGCCCGCGCCGGCCTGTATGTGCAGGGTGCCGTCCTTGATGATCGCAGTTCGAATGGCGATGGCCGTATCCATATTACCGTTCCAGCCAATGTAGCCCACCGCGCCAGCGTAGATACCACGCTTGTCCGGCTCGAGCTCATCGATGATCTCCATGGCCCTCACCTTCGGTGCACCGGACACGGTGCCGGCGGGGAAGGTCGCTCGCAGGACGTCCATCGGCTCGAGACCGTCCCGCAGCTCGCCGACGACATTGGAGACAATGTGCATGACATGCGAGTAACGCTCGACCTCCATTTTCTCGGTGAGCTTCACGCTGCCGATTCGCGCAACCCGACCGACATCGTTACGGCCCAGATCGACCAGCATAAGATGCTCGGCGAGCTCTTTCGGGTCGGCCATGAGCTCGCGAGCCATGGCGAGATCCTCCGCCTCGTTGCGCCCGCGCCGGCGCGTTCCCGCAATGGGTCGCACGGTCACCAATCCTTCCTCGAGTCGCACGAGGATCTCCGGCGACGATCCGACGACATGAAGTTCGTCCAGATCGATAAAGTACATGTACGGTGAGGGGTTGAGCGTGCGCAGCGCCCTGTAGACGTCGAGCGGGGCCCCGTCGAAGGGGACCGAAAGCCGCTGCGAGAGCACGACCTGGAAAATATCGCCATTGCGGATGTACTCTCGCGAACGCTCGACAGCCGCCTCGAAGTCCGCCCGCGCGAAACCGGAGCGGAAGTCTTCTTCCGTCACGGGCTTTGCCGACCCCGAGGAGGTGACGTCGAGATGACCCCGCAGACGATCGATGAGCGCCGTCAAGCGCGCACTGCCCTGCTCCCATGCATCGGCGTCGTTGGGGTCGACATGAGTCACGACAAGCAAACGACCCGAGAGGTTGTCGACGACGACGACCTCGTCCGACACCATCAGCAATATGTCCGGCGCACCGATGGGATCAGGACGCTGAGAGGGTCCGAGATGGGTCTCGATGTAGCGTACCGTGTCGTAGCCGAAATACCCGACCAGCCCGCCAGAGAACCGGGGCAGGCCGTCGACGTCCGGCACTCTGAACCGCTCCTGAAAGCGCTGCACCGCATCGAGCGGGTCGTCGACGCTGCCGCTTTCCACGACCGCACCGTCGCAGACGACCGTCATCTCACGACCACTGACGCGCATCACCGTACGGCATGGCAGCCCGATGATGGAGTAGCGACCCCATTTCTCGCCCCCTTCTACGGACTCGAAGAGGTAGGAGTAGGGCCCGCGAGCGATTTTCAGATAGACGCTGAGCGGCGTATCGAGATCGGAGAGGGCCTCGCGCACCAGGGGAACGCGGTTGTAGCCCTGCGCCGCGAAGTGTTGCAGATCGGATGGTTGTAAAGACATTTCCTCATCACCGGATAGAAATCGAATACGAAAGCTGGCGGACGACGGCGGCAGTCAGCGGCGCCATCGCCCTGGCGTCGCCTGCACCGGCAGGCGGCTCGAACCGGCGACTGGAAAAATCCTCATGTCAGCTTACGAGAGAGACAGGCGGGGCCTACACCGCGTCGACGCTAGTGCTCAAAGAAAGCCGCAACATCCGTCAGCGAGTCGACCAGGGCGTTGGCGCCCAAGGCGATCAAATCCTGCCGCTGATTGTACCCGTACGAGACGCAAATGACACGCATCCCCGCCGCCCGTGCAGCCCGCACGTCGTTGGCCGAATCCCCGACCAGGACGCTTTCCTTCGGCGAGACGGCTAGCTTCTCGCACGCCAGCAGCAGAGGCTCGGGGCTCGGCTTCTTGACCGACAGACTGTCGCCGGCCACCACGGTGTCGAAATATTCGGCGAGATGCAGCGCGTGCAGCAGCGGTCGGGCGAACGCGGCCGGCTTGTTGGTCACACAGCCGAGCGCCATGCCGCCTCGACGCAGGCTCACCAGCGCATCCCGCGCCCCGGGGTAGCTTCGGCTATGCACACACAGGGCATCTCCGTAGAACCGCCAGAACAGATCAAATGCCGCGTCAACGCAATCGTCCTCGACCGGCTCGCTGCGCGTCAGCGCCCGGCGCACAAGGGCGCGGGCGCCATCGCCAACCCAGTCACGTACCTCTGACTCCCGCACCGGCGCTCGTTTGAGGCGGGTGAGCATCCTGTTTACGGCGGCGGTGAGGTCGGGTGCCGTATCGACCAGTGTCCCGTCGAGGTCGAACAGCACGAGCCGGACGTCCACCTCTCCGCCACCCGGAAATGGACCGGTGGGCACGGCCCTCGAGGACAGCCATGGTCGGCCGCCCATGTCAGGCTTTTGCCCGATCCAGCTCGCGGCGCATGGCACGAATGGCGCGCGCGTAATCATCGGCGCCAAATATCGCCGAGCCGGCGACGAAGGTATCAGCGCCCGCCCGGGCGATCTCACGGATGTTATCGGCGTTGACACCGCCGTCGATCTCGAGGCGAACGTCGCGCCCTGCGTGGTCGATCATCGCCCGCGCCTCCCGCAGCTTGTCGAGCACGTAGGGAATGAACCGCTGACCGCCGAAGCCCGGATTCACGGACATCAGCAGAACCATGTCCACCTTCTCGATCAGATGGTGCAACACCGTGAGCGGCGTCGCCGGATTGAACACCAGACCCGCCTTGCAGCCGCTCTCGTGAATCAGCTGCAGTGTGCGATCGACATGCTCGGATGCCTCGGGGGNNTCGGGAACGATGCGGTCCACCGGTTTGACCATCAGGTGCACATCGATGGGAGCAGTGATGCCGAAATCGCGCAGGGCCCGGCACACGAGCGGCCCGAAGCTGAGATTCGGCACGTAGTGATTGTCCATGACATCGAAGTGAACCATGTCCGCGCCTGCATCGAGCACGGCGCTCACCTCTTCACCCAAGCGCGCGAAGTCCGCCGAGAGGATGGAGGGTGCGATAGCGTAATCGGCCATGATCATCTCGCTCCCCGAAAGCACGACATCCGCGCGAGGTGCATCGCGTGGCATTGCAGAGCCCCGCCACGGTGTCGGCACCAGCCCGCGAGAGCCCAGCGCCGGCCTGGTCCGGGCCGTGGCTCAGTCGTTGGCAGCACCGTGAGGAACGTGGCCAGTGGCCACGAAGCGCCGCGCCGATTCGCAGTGACCGGACTGATCGTCGAAAAAGATGTCGGCACCGAAACTCTGCAGGAACTCGCCCTTATCCAAACCACCCAGAAACACGGCCTCGTCGATGCGAATATCCCATGCGCGTAAGGTGCGGACGACGCGCTCGTGTGCAGGGGCCGAGCGCGCCGTGATCAAAGCGGTTCTGATCGGCGAACGGTCGGCGGTGTAGTCGGACTGTATGCGGTGCAGTGCAGCGAGCACGTTCTTGAACGGACCTCCGGGCAGCGGCTTCTTCGCCGCATCCGTCTCCGAGCGGGTGAATTCAGCGATACCCTGTGATTGGTACACGCGCTCTGCTTCGTCCGAGAAAAGCACCGCGTCGCCATCGAATGCAATCCGTAGCTGCGCATCGGGGTTGACCAGCACTCCAGAAGGCAGAATGGTCGCCGCAGCGAAGCCGGCGTCGAGCGCACGCCGCACGTCCTCGGGGTCGGCCGAGAGAAACAGATCGGCACCGAATGGCCGTACGTAGCGGTAAGGACTCGTGCCGCCGGAAAACGCCGCCCTCGTGATGTCGAGGCCGTAGTGCTGGATCGAATTGAACACGCGAAGCCCCGTATCCGCGCTGTTCCGCGAGAGCAGCACCACCTCGACGCGGGGCAGGCGCGGCTCCCCCTCGTTGAGCAGGAGGAGCTTCTTGACGAGCGGAAACGCCACGCCGGGCTCGAGCAGATCGTCTTCGCGCTCGACCTGATAGCGGCAATAGGCCTCGACGCCCTGCTCCTCGAAAACGCGGTGACTTTCCTCGAGGTCGAACAATGCGCGCGAGGAGATGGCGACGACGAGTCTGTCCTTCATGGCCGCGGAGAGCCGGGCGGCGGGCGCCGGTGCAGCGCGACCCGACTGAGAATCGGTCACGACGGCAGGCGCTCCAGCAGCGCTTCGATCTGTGTGCCCAGCTGCTCGAAGCTGGAGTAGCGCAATTCATAGGCGTCGACGTCGTGCGCCAAGCGCGCCACCTCGTGGAAGCCGTGCCCGGGGAGGTTGCGGGCGTTGACCAGGCACGCCATGGTACGCATGCCAGCCTGGGCTTTGGACAGCCTCTCGATCGCGAGCCCGGCGTCTTCGATGTAGCGCGGAAAGACGACGACCCGCAGCGGCGGGCTCTCCCGTCGGTGCACGGGGTTGATCCGCCGATGCGGAATCAGCGTGGCGTGACTGCAGACGAACGTGCCGACTGCGTCCGCGTCGATGACGAGATTCTCTCTCACCACGTCGAGCGAGCCCGTCTTGACGTTCAGCGGCCGGGTAAAGGTCTCGAGCGCAGACGAACCCTCCTCGATGTAGACCAGTTCGTCAGTCAGATAGTTGAAACCGCTGTGCGCCAGCCACGCCGTGAGTGTCGTCTTTCCGGCACCCGTCTTTCCGGGCAGGATCATGCCGACGCCGTCGTGGGAGACGGCCGCTGCGTGCAACACCAGCCCGCCCCGACTCTTGTCCGCAAGGTGATATATGGTTTCTCCGAGCAGAAAATTGGCGAGGGCGCCCTCGGAGTCGCCGCTGAACAGGCGCTGGCCATCGCGGACCACGCTCAGGGCGTCGGACCCCTCGCCCGTCTCGATGCTCAGCGACACGTGGGCTTCCACCTCCCCGTCCTCGGGTACGTCGGCGTACAGAAAATCGACGATCCGCCGCCCGACGTCGCTGTCGTAGCGAACGAGCACACAGCAGCCCGCGAAACAAACCCGTCGCATACCCGCCTCGCTCATGCGCTAGAGACTCCAGTGGCGTGCCAATCGCCGGCCCGGCGGCGCGTGCGTGCTCCGGCGTGCACCAGCTGCCCCATGGCGATGGCAGCATACGCGATAAAGTGTTCTCTCAATCATACGATCCACTCGATCAAAGACGACCGACACCCACCCAAGCCGGTCCAAACCGGGCACATCGCCCGCCGTCACCCCTCGGCCAGGTGCTAGCCTGACCGCGGTCCCCGCACCACGACCCCGCGCTACGCCTCGCCGGTCGCCGCACGACCGCGCCGCAGCCCCCAGCGCACGAGCCGAGCAGCATGCTTGGTCCATCGCAGCCGCGAGCAGGACGTCGTAGGCGCTGCACCGTAGTAAGCGCGCAGCCACCACTCGGAAGGGTACAGCGCTTCGCGCATCACCGCCCTCACCGTGCGTCTACTCGAGAGCAGCTGCGACAATGGCACGAAGCCGCGCCCGATGCCGCCCGGCGCCACCCAATCGTCACCCGGCCTGAACCGCTCGAGCGCAGCCGGCAACGGGTTGATGTAGTGCAGCAGAGCCAGCGCGTTGACCACCGCCGGCAGGCGTCGCGTGACCATCTCCCAATCGATTACGCTCGCGAAGTGACTGGCATACCCGATGATATCCGCAACGTAAATGAGCCGCACCTCCTGAGCCGGCTCAAATGCGTGCCGGTACAGATGATGC
>JABAHR010000727.1_pt1 | contig 20549 bp, 22 predicted proteins | sample 7062101 | NCBI WGS metagenome assembly JABAHR01 (sample SAMN14534553, study PRJNA622989) | marine sediment metagenome | biome: marine biome [ENVO:00000428]; feature: marine pelagic biome [ENVO:01000023]; material: deep marine sediment [ENVO:00002113] | place: India: Gulf of Kutch | collected... | reverse complement strand
GCCCGGGCCTGGAACAGGATGGCCCGCAGATAGGAATCGTTGTCACGGGCACGGCCGATCATGCGCCGGATGTCCTCCAACGCCTCGGCATAGTCCTCCTGGCCGACCGCTTCATACATCTCGTTCATCTGCCGCCAGGTGAATTCATCGAGTGCCTGCACGCGCATGTTTCGCTCGACCCCACACTGGCTCGACTGCGCGATCGCGGGACGGCCGAGCGCGGCGCCCGCGATGGCCGCCGCGACGATCAGTCCATTCCCAATGTGCCTGCGGTACCCCATGCTCAACCCTGATCCAGACTGAACTCGATGATCTGGGATGCCCGCCGTTCGACGGCAATGCCATCGACCACCCGCGGTTTGAATTTCCACCGGAGGATGGCGCGCAGGGCCTCGCGGTTGAAGACGCGCGGCGGATCGGCATCGACGACCCTGGGATCCTTGACGGTGCCGACTTCCGTGATCGTGAACTCGACCTTGACCCAGCCCTCCAGGCCCTTGATGGCCGCGTCGCGCGGATACATGGGGCGAATGACGACCACCGGTATGATGTCCCCTTCCTCGGTGCGGTCTACCGCGCCGAAATTGCCGATGAACATCCCCTCCCCGCCAACCATGGGCAGGTCGATGTCGGGCAGGTCCATTTTCGGGATGTTCGACACCTGCTGCTCGACCTTGGCGATCTGCAGCTTGGGCGGGGGCGGTGGCTCCTTCGGCGGTGGTGGCTTCTTGGGAATGCGGCGGCTGCGCGTGACCACGTCGTCCGGGATGTCTACCGGGCCGAAGCGGATGCCGGCGATCGCCTCCATGTCGTCCGACTTGCCCGCTCCGGACGAAATCAGCTTGAACATGAACAGGAACAGGCCGAAGGTCACGCCGACGGCGACCAGTGCGGCTATGGTGGTGCGGAATCTCCTCACGTCACTAACTGCTCGGGTTCTCGGCGGACAGGGCAATTCCAAGCACACCGGCCAGCCGCACCTGGTCCATGACCTGCGTCACGGTGCCGATGCGGGAGTCCTTGTCGGCCACGATCACCACGCTGCCCTCCGGGTTCTCCGCCTTGGCGCGCTCGACCATGGAGCGCACCTCGCGAAGTTCGATCTGCCGCTTGTTCATCCAGATATCATCATTGGAACGGATGCCAATGAGTATGGTTCCCTTGCGCAACGGCACCGCCTGCTCGGCCAGCGGCTTGCGGATCACCGCCCCGGTCTCCTTGGTAAACGAGGTGGTGACGATGAAAAAGATCAACATGATGAACACGATATCGAGCATCGGCGTGATGTTGATCTCAGCGTCTTCGGTATGGGCGTGTTTTCTGGGCAAGCCTGTTCCTCTTTCAAACTGCGCGCGGGTACCCGACGCGGCCTGCGGCGTCCGCTAGTGGTGCTGCAGCAGGTCTTCGAGCTCCTCCGCCTCCGTGGCCGCCTTGTGCTCCAGCCAGGTTCCGAAGTACACCCCGGACAGCGCCGCGACCATGCCGGCCATGGTCGGCACGGTGGCCTTGGACACGCCGGCCGCCATGGCGCGCGCGTTGCCGGTGCCGCTGAAGGTCATGACGTCGAACACCGACACCATGCCCGTGACGGTACCCAACAGGCCCAGCAGCGGGCAAATTGCGATCAGGGCCTTGATCAGGCCCACGTTGCGCTTGAGCGCGATCGCGGAGGTCGAGATCATCTGCTCGCGAATGCGCTTGGCGTACCAGCTTTTGGTATCCGCGCGTGCCTCCCACTCGGAAATGATTTTGCGCCGCTCACCGGGAAAGACCCGGTAGAAGTACCACAGGCGCTCGAGGATGAACGTCCACATCAGGAACAGGGTGAGCATGATGCCGTACAGCACGTCCCCGCCCAGCTCCAGGAAGTCCCGCAACGAGCCGACCGCGTCGTAAAACCAGATCATACTTTGCGCTCGGCGAGCCGCGCGATGATGCCGGCCGCCTGTTCTTCGAGCACCTGGATCAGGGCCTTGCTCTTGCCCTGCAGGAAGCTGTGCAGCAGCGTCAGCGGGATGGCCACGCACAGCCCGAGCACGGTGGTCACCAGCGCGGTGGAGATGCCGCCGGCCATCATGCGCGGATCACCGGTGCCGAACAGCGTGATCATCTGGAAGGTGGCGATCATGCCGACCACGGTGCCCAGCAGTCCCAGCAACGGCGCCACGACGTACAGCACCTTGATGAAACTGAGCCCGGTCTCCAGCGGCGCGGTCTCCCTCAGGATGGCTTCATCGAGCTTGAGCTCGAGGGTTTCGATGTCGCTGGTCGGGTTGTCGTCGTAAATGGACATGACCCGGCCCAGCGGGTTGGCCTTGTTGGGCGCCTCGCTCTTCAGCTGCTTGGTGATCTTGCTGCCGGTCGTGAACAGCACGAAGGCCTTCCACAGGCACAGCAGGAGACCGAGCAGGCCCACGCCGATGATCACGTAGCCCACGATCCCGCCGTCCTCGCGCACCCGCTCGATGGGCGATTTGGTCTGCACCACCGCACGCAGGATCTGGCCGCGCGAGAAATCGACCGGCATGTCCACGATCTCCCCTGCCGAGCTGTCCTGCAGGTCGCCGGCCATGCCGCTGAACCGCGCTGCCGGCTGGCGCGCCAGCTCGATCAGGTTCTCACGGCTCTTGCTGGTGTCCCAATCCAGGAAATTGCCGGTGCTGATGGCGTTGAATACGCCCACCCGCACCACTTCCAGGTCTTGCTTCTCCCCATTGCTGCGTTCCACCGGGGCCGTGAATCGCACCACCTTTCCGGACTGCGCGATCTCGGTCACCATGCGCGTCCAGATCTGCTGCAGTTCGGGCACGGTCGGCAGTTCCTTGCGCTGGGCCAGTTCAGAAAGGAAGTCGCCCCGGCCGGGGAACTGCGCCGAGACCATGGAATCGTCCAGCGCCGCCTGGATGTCGCCGGAGGCCTGGCGCACGATCCCGAACAGTTCGCCCAGGTTGCCCATGCGCTCCTGCAGCACGGTCTCGAGCTCCGCGAGCTCACGCTCGTTGCGGTCGTACTCCTCCTTCAGCCGGTCGCTGCGGCGCTCCTCTTCCTGCAGCTCCCGCCGGGCCTGGGCCAGCAGCTCGCGTTGCCGGTCGCGCGCGGCCAGGAACTCCGCTTCGCGCTCGGCGTTGATCTTGCCCTCCGAGGAGGCCGCCCGCTCAACCATCGCGGCCAGTTCATCGAGGGTCTGGGCCGCGACGCTGGTCGACACCACCGCCAGCGAGACGGCCATCAGGGTCCGTAGCTTTTTCATTGCCCCACCTCCGGGCCCGGGACGGGCAATACCACCAGATTGGGCGCCTTCTCATTCCTGGCGATCGCCAGGCCCTCCTTGACCTCGAGTCGGAACCGGTTGGGCAACTCTTCGTACTGGCGGCTGACCGGGTTGTACCAGCCGGTGGTTTCCTGGTCGCTGGTCTGGTACACCAGCAGCGTGCGCCCGACGCGCAGGAACTCCACCGTCTGGCCGGTGCTGGGCAGCGCCTCGGAGTAGGCTTCGGTGGTGCGGCCGTACTCGAGCTCTCCCTGGTAGGCCTCCATCACCCGCCGGTACTTCTCGGAGGTGGTCACGTCGGCCTGGTCCATCATGTCGCGCAAGCGTTCCACGCGGGCGCGGCGCTCTTCCAGCCGGAACGGCATATCGCTCTCGATCATCTGCGCCAGGGTCTCGATCATCTCCAGCATCAGGGGCACGACGCCGCGGTTGGTGGCTTCCAGGCCTTCCAGCTGCTGGTTGATGGAGACCTTCTCGGCGCGCTGGTCGAACACCACCTTCTCGAGCTGGTCGTTGTAGATCCTGAGGCTTTCCGTCTCCCTCACCACGGCTCGGTACTCCGCCAGCAGATCGGAGGTCTGCTGCGACAGGCTGGTGATGCGCTTCTGCGAGTCGGTCGCCGCCTTGTTGATGCGGGATTCCGTCGCCATCGCGGTGTTCAGGGTCTGCGCCTGGGCCGTCACCACGACGATGGCGGCGAGCGCCAGGCCGGCGCTTCGCTTGATTCTCATGTTCAGCAAGTGTTTTGGCATAGCCGCTATCCAGTTGATCCGGTCAGTTCGGGCGTGCTTGAATTTTCCGCCGCCTTTTCCTCGCCGGGTCGGTAAGCCCGGCGATGAGGCCGGACAGGATACCCGAGAAGGGCCGATCAAAGCCAGAACCTTGCGCGCACCGGCCGGCAATCCGGTGCCGCACATCGACCCGCTCCGCCGCCGCCGGTCCCACCCCTTGGTTACAATGGCGGCCCCGGCGAGACCCCAACAGGAAGGAAGCAGGACATGCACGCAATCGTCGGCACACCATGCGGACTCGGGCGGCGCCTGCTGGCCATCGCCTACGACGCCATGGTGGTGGTGGCGCTGCTGTTCCTGGCCGCAGCGCTCGCCTTGTTGGCCGGGTACGATCGGGTCGCCTTCCGGGATGCCGGTTTCACGCTGTACCTGCTGGGAACCTGGTTCGTGTACCTCGCCTGGTGCTGGCGGCATGCCGGCATGACCCTGGGTATGCGCGCCTGGAACGTCCGACTGCTGACCGATGATGGCGCGCCCCTTGGCTGGCGCCGGTGCGCGGTCCGCTTCGCGGTTGCGCTGCTGGGAGCGGCCGCGCTGGGGGCCGGTTATTTCAGCTCGTTGCGTGATCCGCTGCGCCGGTGCTGGCACGATCTGGCGGCCGGCACCCGTCTGCAGCGGGTGCGGCCTTGATCACACGCCGCGTCGCAGGAAGGCGATCGCGGCCGCGGCCAGCAGCAGCGAGGGTACCGATGCGCTGAGGATGGCCGGGAAGGAATAGGCGTCGCCGAAGTTCCTGGCTGCGTTGTTGACGATGGTGAACACGGCACCGCCGGTCATGCCGACGAACACGCGCACCCCGAGGTTGTGGTGGCGTGCCTGGCCGAACACGAACGGCATGCCGGCCAGCACCAGCGCCAGGATGCTCAGGGGATAGAAAACCTTCGCATAAAGGGCGGACCGGTGGATGCGGGCGTCCAGGCCATTGCGATCCAGGTAGTCGATCTGCCCGCGCAGGGCCCGAACCGAAAGGTACACCGGGCGTGTCACGGCATCGTCCAGCAACTCCGGTCGCACGCTGGACTGCCAGGCCCGCTGGTCTTCCACGCGCACGTCGATGCCGGTCTCACCCAGCACCAGGTCCGAGACCTCTTCCAGTTGCCATTGCTCGTCGTCGTGGGTTGCGCGCCCGGCCCGCGTGATCTTTGCCAGGCGGTTGCCGCCCGCGAAGGTGAATACCGCGACGTTGCGGAATTCGACCGATTGCTGCTGCTCCTTGGCGAACAGCAGGGGCCGCTCGATGTTGACGATCTGCTTGCCGTCCCGCAGCCAGATGCCCTTCGGGCCACCGATCACCACCTGTCCCAGCTTCTCGCCCATGCGGAAGACCCGCGCCTTCTGCTCCGCGCCGGGCAGGATCCATTCGCCCATGAAAACCACTGCCACCGTCACCAGCAGGGTGCCGGCCAGGGCCGAGCCGGCGATGCGCAGGCGCGACACGCCCGAGGTACGCAACGCGACCAGTTCGTTGCTGGCCGCGAGGCCGCCGACGCCGATCAGCGCGCCGATCAGCGCGCACACGGGAAACACCTGGTAGGCCGTGCGCGGCGAGGTCATGATGACGAACCACAATACGTCGAGCGCCCCGTAGCCGCCCTCGGTCGAGCGCAACTCGCTGAGCAGGTTGAACAGCATCGCGAGCACGTTGAGGGTGACCCACACCGCGATGATGCCGAGCACCGCCGCGCGCCCGATGTAACGATCCAGCCGCTTGACCACCTCAGCGGACCCCCGGCCCCTGCCGATCGCCGCCGTTCATGGCGAGGCGGTCGCGCCGCGCCGCGCGCGCCGCCGCCGGGGCAGCCGCTCCTGCCGGCGCAGCCAGATCAGCCCGATGCCGAGCACCAGGACGTGAATCCACCACATGCCGAGCGTGGCGGGCAGCAAGCCATCGGCCACCCAGGAGCGACACAGGAACAGCAGGTTGGCATACAGCGTGTAGGTCAGGATGCCAAGCACCACGCGACTGCCGCGCCCCTCGCGGGGGTCGGAATGGGCCAGCGGAATGGCCAGGAACCCCAGCACCATGAGCAACAGGGCGGGCGTCAGGCGCCACTGCAACTCGGCCAGCGCCGGCGTGCCGAGATCCTGCAGCAACATCAGGCTGGACAGGCCCGCCTGGCTGGTCTCCGGCGGCTCGATTTCCGGCTCCGGCAGCAGCAGGTCGTTGCGGCCGAAGCGCACGGACCGGATGTCCAGCTGATCGCGCACGCCCTCGGTAATCTGTCCGTTTTCCAGGGTCAGGAAACGGCCGCGGGAATCGGGATCCACCCAGTATTCCCCGCGCTCCGCGATCCAGATCTGCTCGGTGCCATCCCGCAACTGATACATGAAGATATTGCGCAGGGTTCGCCCCTCGTCCTCGATGGCTTCCACGTAGATCACCAGTTCGCCCTGCTGCAGCACGTGAAACTGGCCGGGCTGCAGGCCCCACACCGCGGCGGAACGGAACGCCTCCTCCAGTGCCCGGCTGGATGCCGCGCTGGCAACGGGACCCACCGCCAGCTTCAGAACGAGCAGGAAAACAGCCACCGGGATGGTGAGCGCGAACAACGGCCGCAGCAGCTGCTGCCAGGGAAACCCGCTGGCCCTCATCACGGCCATTTCCTGGTCGCGGTACAGCCGCCCGAGGCCCCACATGATGGCCACGAAACCTGCCAGGGGCAGGATGTTGCCCAATGCCTCGGGCAGGTACAGCAGCAGTTGCATGCCGACCAGCCCGGGCGGCATCCGGCCATCGGCAATGTCGTTGAACATGTCGCCCAGGAACACGCCGACCAGCACGATCAGCAGGACCAGCGCCACCGCGAGGAAGGTCCACAACCACTCCTTGAATATGTATCGCTGGAGAATGCTCAATGGCGGCTCGCTCCCTTCGGCAGACACCTGGGCGGCGCGCCACCCATTATCATTCCTAATCGTGCGCCGCTACGAGTAGAATGCAGGCTTTCGCCCGCATTCTAGCAGCACCGACCGGCCCTGGAGCGCGTCGGCCGCGGGACACCACATCAAGGAGGCAGCATGGATTTCAGTCTGACAGACCAGTCCCCGGAGCGGATCGACACACCCTGCCTGGTCATCGCCGTGCCGGCAGAGGGCCCGCGGTCGGGCGCCGCCGGCATCCTGGACGAGGCCATGGACGGCGCCTTGCAGAAGCTGTGCGCCTCGGGCGATATCGATACCGGCTACCGCCGCACCACGCTCATCCACCAGCCGGCCGGCATCGCCGCTCAGCGGCTGTTGGTGGTCGGTTGCGGCGAGCTGGGCAGGCTGGACCGGGTCAGGTTCGATGGCCTGTGCATGGCGGCGGGCCAGTTCCTGCGCAAGCACGCCGTCACCGAGGCCTGCGTGAGCCTTCATCAGCTCGAGGTCGAGGACCTGGACGAGCCCTGGCGCGTGCGCCACGCGGCGGTCGCCCTCGACCGGGCCAATTATGTCTATACCGCGACCAAGCCGCCCGAGGATGATGCGCCCCATCCGCTGACCGCGGCCGTGTTCGCCGGCGGCGCGGAACTGCAACCGGCGCTCGATGAAGCCCGCGCGATCGCCGCCGGCTACCGGCGCGCACGCGAACTCGGGAACCTGCCAGCCAATATCTGCAACCCCGCCTACCTGGCGCAACAGGCACAGGCCCTCGCCGAGCGCCACGACGCGGTGGAGGTGGAAACCCTCGGCCGCGCCGAGATGGCGGAACTGGGCATGGACGCACTGCTGGGCGTTGCCCAGGGCAGCGAAAACGATCCGCGCCTGATCGTCCTGCACTATCGCGGGGCAGACGTGGACCTGCCACCGGTGGTGCTGGTCGGCAAGGGCATCACTTTCGACAGTGGCGGCCTTTCCATCAAGCCACGCGAGCACATGGACCAGATGAAATTCGACATGTGCGGCGCCGCAGCCGTGATCGGGGCCTTCGAAGCCTGCGTGCGGCTGGCCCTGCCGATCAACCTCATCTCCGTGGTGGCCGCCGCGGAAAACATGCCCGACGGCAAGGCCTACCGCCCGGGGGACGTCATCACCAGCATGTCCGGCAAGACCATCGAGATCCTGAACACCGACGCCGAGGGACGGCTGGTGCTGTGCGACGCGCTGACCTACTGTGAGCGGTTCGAGCCCGCCGCGCTCATCGACGTGGCGACGCTCACCGGCGCCTGCGTGATCGCGCTCGGCCACCATGCCTCGGGGCTGATGAGCCACCACGACGACCTGGCGGAGGAACTCCAGGCGGCGGGACGCGCCGCCGTCGACCGGGCCTGGCGCCTGCCGATCTGGGATGACTACCAGGAACAGCTCAAGACGCCGTTCGCCGACATGAAGAACATCGGCGGCATGCCGGCCGGGTCGATCACCGCCGGTTGCTTCCTCGGACGGTTCACGGAAGACCAGCGCTGGGCCCATCTCGACATCGCCGGCTCGGCGTGGAAATGGGGTGCGACCGAGGGTGCCACCGGCCGGCCGGTGGGCCTGCTGGTGCATTTCCTGATGGCGCACGCCGGGCGCGCCACGGGCTAAGCAATTGGCACCCTCATGACGGCTGAGTGCCAGGTCGATTTCTACCTGCTGCGGAATGCGGCCCTCGAGGTCCGGCAGTTTGCCTGCCGCCTGGCCGCCATGGCCTGGGAGCGCGGCCACCGGGTTGCGATGCTGGTCGAATCCGAGCAGGCGGCGGAAGAGCTGGACCGGCTGCTGTGGGACTTCCCGCCCGGCCGCTTCATTCCCCATGAAGCCGGCCCGGACGGCGCGGCCGCACCGGTCTGGATCGCAAGCGCGGCCAGCTTGAAAGAGGGAGACGTGGTCATTAATCTCAGCCCGCAGCCCGTCGCGGAGCCGAGCCGGTTCCGGCGCCTGCTGGAGATCGTTCCCCAGGTCGAGGCGCAACGCCGGGCCAGCCGCGAAAAATTCCGCTACTACCGGGACCGGGGATTCCGCGCCGAGATGCACGAGATCAGCGAGTGATGGACAAGAGCTACAAGCCCGCCAAGATCGAGCCACGCTGGTATGCATTCTGGGAGCAGCAGGGCTATTTCGGTCCGGGCGAGCAAGGCGAGGCCTACTGCATCATGCTGCCGCCGCCCAATGTCACGGGCAGCCTGCACATGGGCCATGCGTTCCAGGACGCCATCATGGACATCCTCACGCGCTATCACCGCATGTGTGGCCGGGCCGCCCTGTGGCAACCCGGCACGGACCATGCCGGAATCGCCACGCAGATGGTGGTGGAGCGCAACCTGGCCGAGCAGGGCGTCAGCCGGCGAGAACTGGGGCGGGACGCATTCGTGCAGGCGGTGTGGGACTGGAAGCGGCATTCGGGCGGCACCATCCAGAACCAGATGCGCCGCCTCGGCGCATCGGTCGATTGGGACCACGACTGCTTCACCATGGACGAAGGGCTTTCGCAGGCGGTGACGCGGGTGTTCGTGGAGCTGCATGAGCAGGGGCTGATTTATCGCGGCAAACGGCTGGTCAACTGGGACCCGGTGCTGCACACCGCGCTGTCCGACCTGGAGGTCATCTCCGAGGAGGAGAACGGCAAGTTGTGGCACATCCGCTATCCGCGCGTGGACGGCCAGGGCCACGTGGTGGTGGCGACCACCCGGCCGGAGACGCTGCTGGGCGACACCGCGGTGGCCGTCAACCCCGAGGACGAACGCTACCGCGAGCTGGTGGGGCTGGAGCTCGAACTGCCGCTCACCGGCCGCACCATACCGGTCATCGCCGACGACTACGTCGACCCGGAATTCGGCACGGGCTGCGTCAAGATCACGCCGGCGCACGATTTCAACGACTACGACATCGGCCGCCGGCACGACCTGCCGACGATCAATGTGCTCAACGACGATGCCACGCTGAACGAGAACACCCCGGAGGCCTACCGCGGGCTCGACCGCTTCGAGGCGCGGGCGCGGGTGGTGGCCGACCTGGAGGCGGCGGCGCTGGTGGAGAAGACCGAGAGCCATCGCATGACGATCCCGCGCGGCGACCGCTCGGGCGCGGTGGTCGAGCCGTACCTGACCGACCAGTGGTACGTGGCCATCGAGGCCCTGGCCAAGCCCGCCATCCAGGCGGTCGAAGAAGGCACGATCCGCTTCGTCCCGGAGAGCTGGAGCCGGACCTATTTCGACTGGATGCACCGCATCGAGGACTGGTGCATTTCCCGGCAGCTGTGGTGGGGGCACCGCATTCCGGCGTGGTACGACCCGCAGGGCGGCATCCACGTCGGTCTCGACGAGGCCGATGCCCGCCGCCGCGCGGGCCTCGACGAGGACGTGGAGTTGCGTCAGGACGAGGACGTACTGGACACCTGGTTCTCGTCCGCGCTGTGGCCGTTCAGCACCCTGGGCTGGCCAGAGCAGACCCCCCGCCTGGAGCGGTTCTATCCGACCAGCGTGCTGGTGACCGGCTTCGACATCATCTTCTTCTGGGTCGCGCGCATGATCATGATGGGCCTGCGCTTCATGGGCGACGTGCCCTTCCGGGAGGTCTACATCCACGGCCTGATCCGCGACGGCCACGGCCAGAAGATGTCCAAGTCCAAGGGCAACGTGCTCGACCCGATCGACCTGATCGACGGCATCGACCTGGATGCCCTGGTGGCCAAGCGCACCACCGGGCTGATGCAGCCGCAGATGGCGCCGGCCATCGAGAAAGCCACGCGGCGCGAATTTCCGCAGGGCATCCCCGCGTTCGGCTGCGATGCCCTGCGCTTCACCTTCGCCGCCTTGGCGACCACGGGCCGCGACATCCGTTTCGACCTCGGCCGCATCGAGGGCAACCGCAATTTCTGCAACAAGCTGTGGAATGCGGCCCGCTACGTGTTGATGCAGACCGCCGACCACGCGGTCGCAACCCCCGCCGCGCTCGACCAGGCGGACGCGTGGATCGTCTCGCGCGCGCACCGCATGCTGGACGAGGTGCACGAGCACATCGGTGCCTACCGCATGGACCTGGCCGCGCAGTCTCTGTATGAATTCACCTGGAACGAGTACTGCGACTGGTACCTCGAATTCTCCAAGCCGGTCCTGCAGCAGGGTAGCGAGGAGGCACAGAACGCCACCCGCCACACCCTGCTCTCGGTGCTGGAACTCACGCTGCGCGCGCTGCATCCGTTCATGCCGTTCATCACCGAGGAAATCTGGCAACGCCTCAAGGCGCCGCTGGGGATCGCCGGTGACAGCATCATGACCCAGCCCTACCCGGCCGCCGGGCCGGTGGATGCATCGGCGGAGGCCGGCATCGACTGGCTCAAGGACGTGCTGCAAGGCATCCGGCGCATTCGCTCGGAGCTCAACCTGGCCCCGACCCGGGAACTGGACGTCTGCCTGCAGGCGGGCGGAGCGCAGGACAGGAGCCGTTTCGAAACATTCCAGGCCCTGCTCGCCGGACTGGGGCGCGTTGCCTCCTTTGCCTGGCTGGATGAGCAGGAAGACAGCTCGAAGTGCGCGGTGGCCCTGGTGGGCGAGCTCAAGGTGCTGATCCCGCTGGCGGGGCTGGTCGACGTCAAGGCCGAGCTGGCGCGGCTGGACAAGCTGCTGCAGCGCGAGCAGGCCGATCTCGAACGATCGCAGGCCAAAATGCAGAACCGGCGGTTCCTGGACAATGCGCCGGCCGAGGTGGTGGCCCAGGAGCAGGAGCGCCTGGCGGCACATCGTGCCAATGTCGACCGGCTGCGGCAGCAGGTCGAGCAACTGCAGGCGCTGCGTGAGTAACCCCTCCGGCCCCTGGTCCCGTTCCGCGTCCGGGGCGGCGTTCACCGCGGGCCGTCGCTATCGACTGGCGCTATGGCGCAACTGGAATTCCGGCGAAGGTCGAATCCTGTTTGTCGGTCTGAACCCGTCGAGCGCGGATGAAAGCCGGGACGACCCGACCCTTCGCCGGTGTATCGGCTTCGCGCGCCGCTGGGGCTACGGAGGGCTGCTGATGGCGAACCTGTTCGCCCTGCGCGCCACCCGTCCACAGCAACTCAGGGCGGCCCGCGACCCCGTCGGGGACGGCACCGACCGCTGGCTGGCGTGGCTGGCGGCGGACGCGGCGATGATCGTGGCCTGCTGGGGAAACCACGGCTCGATGCTGGACCGTGACCGGGCCTTCAGCGCCCGCCAACCGCGGCTATGGTGCCTGCGCCGGAACCGCGACGGGGCGCCCGCCCACCCCCTGTACCTGCCGGGCGGTGTTGCGCCGCGGCGCTGGCATCCGTCATTCAGGGGTCGGTGAGCTGCAGGGACATGACGATCGCGTCCTCGCGACCGGATCCTGCCTGGTAGTACGAAGGCCGTTCACCCACCACCTCGAAGCCACGCCGCTGGTAAAGCCGCACGGCATCGCGATTGCTGGGGCGCACTTCCAGGTACATGGTCTGGCATCCGGCCGAACGGGCCTGGCCGATGCTGTGCTCCAGCAGCAGGCTCCCGAAACCATTGCCCTGGTAAGCGGGGTGGATGCACAGGTTCAACAGGTGGCTTTCGCCGGCACCCCAGTTCTGGACCGAGTAGCCGACCAGCTCGTTGCCCAGCTGCACGCCAAAGCAGGCATAACCGACCCGGAGGCAATCCGCGAAGATGCCGCGGCTCCAGGGAAACGGATAGCTGGCCTGCTCGATCTCGAGCACGCGATCGAGGTCTTCCATCCACAGGCGGCGGATGAAGGGGTGCATGAAGCGGGGATCGGCGCTCATGCGCCGCCCGCCAGCCGCGATTCGCGGAGCAGCGACCACAGTTTCCTGCGCGCGGCGGCGTCGGCGTGCAGTCGTTGCAGGCCCGGCGCCTGCAGCACGCGGGCGGAACCCACCGCCTCGTTCTGGCTACCCGGGCAGAGACGGCGGCGCAGGTCATCGCCGAACAGGACCAGCGTGGTGAACAGCCGCCCGTCCACCGCCTCCGCCAGGCTGTGCCCGGATTCCGCACACCAGGCCCACACCGGCGCGTCGGCCAGGGCCCGGGCGATGTCGGCCGCCAGGCGGCTCGAGCTCTGCTCGGCGGTCTCGCAGACCAGCAACACGCTGCCGGAACCCGGGCCCAGCGTGACCCTGCCGGGCAGGTCCGCCGCCGCGTTACGCGCGACCCACACCTGGATGCCCATGGCGCGCAGGTAATCCTGTTGCAGCGGCGAGCTCACGGACCGTCGTCACCCGGCCCGGCCTCGTGGCCGGCACCGGGTCTTGTCTCGTCCCGGGAACTCCCGGCGCGGTTCGCCTGTCGGTTGGCGCGACGCGACTGCCGGTCACGTCGGCCCAGCAACGTGAGCACGATACCCGCGATCACGTAGATGAACCCCGAGACCATCATCATCGCCGGCGGATCGATGGCGAAAAAACCCAGCCCAAGCGCGAGAATGAAAATCCAGGCGATCGGCACCTTCTCGCGCCGGGGCCATGTCTTGAAGCTGTAGTAGCGGATGCGCGAGAACATCAGCAGGCCCAGCGCGACGGTCAGCGGCAGTATCAGCCAGCGCACCGAGGCGCCGTCCACGCCGCGATCAACGAAGAACCACACGGTCACCACCAACGTACCCGCCGCGGCCGGACTGGCGAGCCCCTGGAAGTGGCTCTTGTCCAGTTGTTCGGCCTGGGTATTGAAACGCGCCAGCCGCAGCGCGGCGCAGGCCATGTAGATAAACGCCGCCAGCCAACCGAGCTTCCCGGGCAGCGTCCCGAGCTCGCCGAGGCTGCGCAGCGACCAGTTGAAGGCCAGCAAGGCTGGCGCCAGGCCGAAAGACACCAGGTCGGCCAGGCTATCGTACTGCAGGCCGAAATCGCTCTGGGTGCGGGTCAGCCGAGCCACGCGGCCATCCAGGCCGTCGAGCAAGCCGGCCACCACCACCGCGATCGCGGCGGCCGCGAATTGCCCGTTGATGCCGGCGATGATGGAATAGAAGCCGGCGAACAGGGCCCCGGTGGTCAGGGTATTGGGCAGTAGAAATACCCCGCGCTGACTGATTTTTCGTGCAGGACCCATGGCCTGGCTCCGTGCTCTCGATCGCGCCGATCATAGCACGCGAACCACGGCTGCCACTGGGTCGGACGTGCCGCTTGTGTTATAAAACGGGCCAGTCCAGTCCCCGTGGTGATGATCGATGATGAACAAATCCAGGCACCTCATCTGCGGCCTGGCCGTGGCGCTCGGCGCGGCGGGCCCGGCGGCCATCGCCAGCGAGGCCATCTACCGCTGGGTGGACGCCGACGGCGTGGTCCACTATGCGGACCGACCGCCGGAAGGGGTGCAAACCGAGATGGTCGCAACCGGGGAAACACGGGGCCTCGGGCTCGCCTCGGCCCGCACCTCCAGCTCGGCCGCAACGCCTGGCGCCGACGAGGCGGAGGAGCAATCGTACGCCCAGCAGCGGCGTGACGAGCGCGCCGAGCGGCGCAAGGAGAGCACCGAGCGCCGGCGAGAATTGGCAGCGGAATGCGAAGCCATGCGCCAGCAGCGGGATTTCGTGGAACCCAACCCAAGGGTGATCGTGCCCGGTCCGGACGGGGAGCCGCGGCGCCTCACCGACGGGGAACGCGAGCGCATGCTGAACGAGGCCAAGACCTTTCTCGCGCGCAACTGCGAGTAACTGTCACGCGGCCGCCGCTGCCGGTAGAATGGCGGCCCTCAGACACCCATAGGGCATCGATCGCCGTCCCCAGACGATGAAAGCCAGCGCCTTCCACCTGTTCACCACCCGCGAAACGCCCGCCGACGCCGAAATCGTCAGCCACCAACTGATGCTGCGCAGCGGCATGATCCGCAAGCTCACCTCGGGCATCTACACCTGGAGCCCGCTGGGCCTGCGCGTGCTGCGCAAGGTCGAAGCGATCGTGCGCGAGGAGATGGACCGGGCCGGCTACCTCGAAATGCTGATGCCGGCCGTGCAGCCGGCGGAGCTGTGGCAGGAAAGCCGGCGCTGGGACGAGTTCGGCGCGCAGTTGCTGAAAATCCGCGACCGCGCCGAACGGGACTTCTGCTTCGGCCCCACCCACGAGGAAGTGATCACGGATTTCGTGCGCAACGAGTTGCGCAGCTACAAGCAGCTGCCGATCACCTTCTACCAGATCCAGACCAAGTTCCGGGACGAGATCCGGCCGCGCTTCGGCGTGATGCGGGCGCGGGAGTTCCTCATGAAGGACGCCTACTCGTTCCACATCGACGAGGCCAGCCTGGATGAGACCTACTGGGAAATGTACGAGGTCTACGCGCGCATCTTCACGCGCAGCGGCTTGCGCTTCCGCTCCGTGAGTGCCGACCCGGGCGCCATCGGCGGCAAACAGTCGCACGAATTCCACGTGTTGGCGGAATCCGGCGAAGACCAGATCGCCTGGTCGACCGCCTCGGATTACGCGGCCAACATCGAATTGGCGGCCTTGGCTCCGCCGCAGGTGACGGCAGCGGAGCCCGGCGAGGAGCTGCGCAAGGTGGAGACGCCGGACATCGGTACCATCGACGCACTGACGGCGGCCTTCGACCTGCCCGCGAGCCGCACGGTCAAGACGCTGATCGTGGCGGCCGCCGCCGGTGGCGATGCCGAATACGTGGCCCTGCTGGTGCGGGGGGACCACACGCTCAACCCCCTCAAGGCCGAGCGTCTCGAGGCGGTCGCCAGCCCCCTGCGCTTCGCCAGCGAGGCCGAGATTCGCGCCGCCACCGGCGCCGGGCCGGGCTCCCTGGGCCCGATCGGCCTGCCGCTGCCCTGCGTTGTCGACCAGAGCGTCGCCGTCATGGCGGATTTCACGGCCGGCGCCAACGAGGACGGCTGGCACTGGTTCGGCGTCAACTGGGGCCGGGACGCGGAACTGCCGGCAGTGGCGGACCTGCGCAACGCCGAGCAGGGCGACCCGAGCCCGGATGGCCAGGGCGAGCTGCAACTGGCACGCGGTATCGAGGTGGGGCATATCTTCCAGCTCGGCACCAAGTATTCCGAGGCCATGAACGCGGTGGTGCTGGGCGAGGACGGGAAATCCCACGTCATGCACATGGGCTGTTACGGCATCGGCGTGTCCCGCATCGTGGCGGCGGCGATCGAGCAGAACCACGACGACCAGGGCATTTGCTGGCCGCTGCCATTGGCGCCGTTCCAGCTGGCCCTGCTGCCGCTGAATGCCCGCAAGTCCCACCGGGTGCGTGAAGCGGCGGACCGCCTGTACGAGGAGCTCCTGGCGGCCGGTATCGAAGTGCTCTACGACGACCGTGACCTGCGGGCCGGGGTGATGTTCAACGACATGGAGCTGATCGGCATCCCGCACTGGGTTATCGTCGGCGAACGTGGCCTGGACCGGCAGGTGCTGGAATTCCGCGAACGGGTGCAAGACGCCAACGAGGAACTGCCCCTCGACGACGCGCTGGCGTCGATCTTTCAGCGCCTCGCCGGCTGATTGCCCGGCCGGGCCGGGCGGGCCACTCAGGTATCGGTCGGCCCCGGCATGGTTCGCACGTGCACGTCCCGCTGCGGGAAGGGAATCTGGATACCGGCGCTGGCAAACCCGCGGTAGATGCTCATGTTCAGCTCGTGGCTGATGCGGCCGCGGTCCTGCGGATGGTCGATCCAGGCCAGCAACTCGAAGTTGAGCGCGCTATCGCCGAAACCCCGCAGGCGAACCCGGGGCGCGGGCTGCCGGATCACCTCGGGGTGCTCGAGCGCGATGGCATTCAGCGTCTCCATGACCTGGTCGACATCGCTGCCATAAGCCACCCCGATGGGTATCCTGATGCGCTGCTTCTCCCACGGTCCGCCGCTTTCGTTGATGATCTTGGCATTGCCCATCACCGCGTTGGGGATGGTGATCTCGATGTCGTCGCGCGTCAGCAGGCGGGTGGAGCGCATGCCCAGCTGCTTGACCATGCCGCGCTCGCCGGTGTCGAGCACGATGTAATCGCCGATCTTGTACGGCGCGTCGGCGATGATGAAGATGCCGGAGAAGAGGTTGGCCAGCGTGTCCTTGGCCGCGAAACCCACCGCGATGCCGATCACGCCGGCAGACGCCAGCCAGGCCGTGGGGTTGATGCCCCAGGCCAGCATGAACAGGTACAGGGCCGCGCCGATCACGAGAATCTTGAGCGTCATGTCGAAGGCCGGCATCGTGCGCGGCTGGATGATCGTGAACCGGTGCCGGTTGCGCGACAGGATCTCCAGCACCAGGTGGGCCACCTGCAAGGCCGAGCGGGTCCACAACAGCAGCAGCACGGTGTAGAGCAGCCTGACCGTCAGGTTGTGGATGAATTCCGGCAGCCGCAGCACGCTCGTGCCCACCAGCAAGGCGAGGATCACCACGGTCGACAGCACCGGGTGGTTGACGGCTTCGATCAGCCGGTCATCGAACTCGCTGGGCGTGCGGCTGGTCAGCTTTCGCAGCCCCTTGGAGAAGAACGCCTGCAGCGTCTTGCCGAGGCCATAGGACAGGATCAGCAACAGCACCAGCAGCACGATCGGGAAGTCGGCCATGAAACTCCACACTGGCACCAGCCAATCCGGCAGCCAGGCATGGATGTCGGGGTCGAACAGGCGCTCGGTCGGGATGGAAACCTGCTGGACTGCTTCGCTCTCAGCCATGGGCCGCACCGTGAGTTGCCGTGCGCATCATGTTAGCCGTCCCCGCGCCCTCCCGCTAGCGCCGGCCCAGGTGCCGTTCGCCGCGCCTGGCCGCCAATTCCATCTGCCGCGCCCGCTCCAGGAGGCGCTCGCGCCGCTCGGGCGTGAGGCGGTCGAAGCACCGCGGACAGGAGACATGGAGCTCGAACTCGGCGGCCTGCCGGTCCGCTTCGGTCAGCGGCATGCGGCACGCCGGGCACACCTCGGTATCCCCCTCGCGCAGCGCGTGATCCACGCTCACCCGGTTGTCGAAAACGAAGCATTCGCCCTGCCATAGGCTGTGCTCGGGCGGCACCGCCTCCAGGTAACCGAGGATGCCGCCGCGCAGATGGTAAACATTCTGGAACCCTTGCCTGCGCAGCAGCGCGGTGGCCTTCTCGCAACGAATGCCGCCCGTGCAGTACATGGCCACATGCCGGTCGCGCTCCGGATCGAGGTGGGCGGCCGCCCACTGCGGGAAATCACGAAACGAGCGGGTGCCCGGGTCCTCGGCGCCCTCGAAGCGGCCCAGGTACACCTCGTATTCGTTGCGGGTGTCGACCAGGCGCACGTCCGGGCGGGCGATCAGCGCATTCCAGTCCCGGGGGTCCACGTAGGTGCCGGCCTCATGGGCCGGGTCGAGTCCGTCGACACCAAGGCTGACGATCTCCTTCTTGATGCGCACCTTCATGCGGTGGAACGGGGCACGCTCGGCGCGCGCGGTCTTGCTCTCCAGGTCGGCCAGGCGCGGGTCCCGACGCAGGCGCTCGAGCAGCCGCTGCACGCCGCGCTCCGGGCCGGCGACCGTGCCATTGATGCCCTCGCGGGCCAGCAGGACGGTCCCCAGCAGCCCGAGGCCGTCGCACCGTTGCTGCAAGGGGGCCTGCAACGTCCGGTAATCCGGCAGGTCAACGAACTGGTAAAAGGCGGCCACCACGCAGGGCCTGGGTTCATGCGGATCGACGCGGGTGGCTGGTATGTCGGTCATGCGCCCAGGTGGAACTCTGATGTGGCGACGCCCTCGACGCCGAAGCGCACGTGCGCGCCGGGATTCAGCGCCCCCACGCCCGCCGGCGTGCCGGTGAATATCAGGTCGCCGGGCTGAAGTTCAAAGTATCGGGAGAGCTCCGCGATGATCTCGGGCACCGACCAGATCATGTCCGCCAGATCCCCCTGCTGGGCGAGTGCGCCATCCACTTCGAGAAAGATGCGACCGGCGCGCGGATGCCCGCATTCCCCAACCGGGACGATCTCCGTGACCGGCGCCGAACCCGCGAATGCCTTGGCCGTGTCCCAGGGCCGCCCCTGCCGTTTGGCCGTGGCCTGCAAGTCCCGGCGCGTGAGGTCCACGCCCGCCGCATAGCCATAAACGTGCGCCAGCGCGCCGGCCGCGGCGATGTCGCAGCCGCCCTGCTGAATCGCCACCACGAATTCCACCTCGTGATGCAAATCGGTCGTGCACGGTGGGTACGGCACCCGCCCGGATTGCGTGGCCGCATCCGCGGGCTTGCTGAAGAAGAACGGCGCCTCGCGCTGCGGGTCGTGGCCCATCTCGCGCGCATGCTCGGCATAGTTACGGCCAACGCAGTAAACGCGGTGCACCGGAAAGCCGGCCCGACGGCCACGCACGCGCAAGCGGGGCAGGGGCGGGGCTGGAACGACGAAATCTGGCGGCATGCCTGCGGGCCCGGATCGGTCAGCCCAGCGCGCGGATGCCGATCGCCTCTCGAATACGGCGCATGAGCGGCCTTGCCCGCTCGCGCGCCTTGCGCGCGCCCGCCTGCAGCACCTCCTCGATGTCGCCGGGCCGGGCCATCAGCGCCTCGAACCGCTCCCGCGCCGGGGCGAGTTCGGCATTGATCAATTCGAAGGTCTGCTGCTTGGCCTCACCCCACGCGATGCCATCGGCGTAAGCCTGTCGCATCGCCGCCCGCTCATCCGGCGTCGCGAAAGCCGAGTAAATCGCGAACAGGGCCGAGTCGCCAGTTTCCTTGGGCTCGCCGGGTTCGAGCGAATTGGTGACGATCTTCATGATGGACTTGCGCAATTGCTTCTCCGACAGCCACAGCGGGATCGCGTTGTTGTAGCTCTTGGACATCTTGCGGCCGTCGTGACCCGGCAGCACCGCAACGTGCTCGTCGACCACCGCCTCGGGCAGAACGAACAGGCTCGCCGAAATGATGGTTGAAACGCTGGGCGATATCGCGCGCCATCTCCAGGTGCTGCACCTGATCCCGGCCCACTGGCACCTGGTGCGCATTGAACATCAGGATGTCGGCGGCCATCAGTATCGGGTAGCAGAACAGGCCCATGGTGATGGCGAAATCCGGATCCTCGCCGGCATCCACGTTTTCCTGCACTGCCGCCTTGTAGGCGTGCGCGCGATTCATGAGCCCCTTGGCGGTGTGGCAGGTCAGCAGCCAGGTCAGCTCAGTGATCTCGGGGATATCGGATTGCCGGTAGAAGGTCACCCGCTCCGGGTCCAGGCCGAGCGCCAGCCACGAGGCGGCGATTTCAAGCGTGGAGCGACGCACCGTCTCGGGTTCGTGGCACTTGATCAGGGCGTGATAGTCGGCCAGGAAGTAGTAGGAATCCACCGCCTCGGAGCGGCTCGCCTCGATGGCCGGCTTGATGGCGCCCACGTAGTTGCCCAGGTGCGGGGTGCCGGTCGTCGTGATGCCCGTGAGCACGGTCTTGATGGTCATGGTTCCGGTCATGTCCAGCGGGTCGCGCGGAAGCCGACATTGTACGGCAATCGCGCAGGCATTTGCCGGATGCGGGGTTCACCGCCTTGGGCCTGGCGCGCGGATGCAGTTATGCTTGAACCGCTCGATTCGTTGCGGGTCTAAGGTGCAGGTGTTCGATCGCAATCCCATACTGGCCGTGTTGGCATTATCGGCGGCGGCAGCGTGGCTGCCGGTCCAGGCCGCCGAGCCGTCCGGCGATGACGC
>JABAHR010010717.1_pt2 | contig 20550 bp, 15 predicted proteins | sample 7062101 | NCBI WGS metagenome assembly JABAHR01 (sample SAMN14534553, study PRJNA622989) | marine sediment metagenome | biome: marine biome [ENVO:00000428]; feature: marine pelagic biome [ENVO:01000023]; material: deep marine sediment [ENVO:00002113] | place: India: Gulf of Kutch | collected... | reverse complement strand
CGGCATCCACGGCTTCACCAAGGCGCTGGCACAGGAAGGCGCCCGCGCCGGCGTTACCGTCAACGCCATCGCTCCCGGTTATATCGATACCGACATGGTCGCGGCGGTGCCGGAAGCGGTGCTGGAAAAGATCGTCGCCAAGATCCCGGTCGGCCGCCTCGGCCAGGCCAGCGAGATCGCCCGCGGCGTCAGCTTCCTCGCCTCCGAGGATGCCGGCTTCGTGACCGGGTCGACCCTGTCGATCAACGGCGGCCAGCACATGTACTGAGGCCTGCCGGGTGGAGGATATCTATCATCCGCCCGTCAAGCGATCGGTAGAGATTGCCGGTCACAAGACTTCGATAAGTCTGGAGCCCCTGTTCTGGGACCTGTTGCGGCAGGTCGCCGAGGAACAGGGGCTTCCCCTTAATGCGCTGGTGGCACGGATCGATGCCGAGCGCATCCAGGCCGATTATCCGCCGGGGCTGGCAAGCGCGATCAGAACCTGGCTGGCAGCGAGGCTACTCGACCAGGACGCCCCGGACGTTTGAGGCCAAGTGATTGAGAATGCCGGTTGACCGGGTCCACCGGCCAACCCTATCCACTGCGACATGAGCGAGCGCAAACCGATCCGCAAAGCCGTGTTCCCCGTTGCCGGGCTCGGCACGAGATTCCTCCCCGCGACCAAGGCCATCCCCAAGGAACTGCTGCCGATCGTTGACCGCCCGCTGATCCAGTATGCGGTGGACGAGGCGCGCGAGGCGGGGATCGAGCAGATGATCTTCGTCACCGGGCGCGGCAAGACCGCCATCGTCGAGCATTTCGACGTCGCCTACGAGCTTGAAACCACCATGAACGAGCGCGGCAAGTCCTTGTCGGTGCTGGAGCAGACGCGGGCAACACCAGGCGACATCATTACCGTGCGCCAGCAAGTGCCGATGGGCCTCGGCCACGCCATCTGGTGTGCCCGCGCCATTGTCGGCGACGAGCCGTTTGCCATCATGCTGCCCGACGAATTGATGGTCGCCAGGCAGGGCGGCGGCACCGGCTGCATGAAGCAGATGGTCGATGCCTATGACCAGGTCGGCGGCAATCTCATTTCCGCGCTGGAAGTGCCGCACGAGGAAGTATCGAGCTATGGCGTGATCGACCCCGGCGCTGCCGATGGCAATCTGACCGAGGTCAGGGGCCTGGTCGAAAAGCCGCCGGTGGACGAGGCGCCGTCGAACAAGATCATTTCCGGGCGCTACATCCTCCAGCCCGAGGTCATGCGTACGCTGGAAACACAGGGAAAGGGCGCGGGCGGAGAGATCCAGCTGACCGACGCCATGGCCCGGATGATCGGCAACCAGCCGTTCCACGCCGTCACCTTCGACGGGCGGCGTTTCGATTGCGGCAGCAAGGCGGGCTTTGTCGAGGCGACGCTGGCGCTGGCGCTGGAGCGGGACGATATCGGCGGCGAGGTCCGCGCCATAGCCGAGCGCCTGCTGCAAGGCTGAACGCTAGCGCGCTGGCTGCGCAAAGAAGAAGGGCGGCACTCGCCTGCCGCCCCTACTATCCGTCAGTAAAGGATTGTCCGCTTACTCGGGGCCGCCCTGGCCGCCCTCGCCTTCATCGACATGGGCAAGCTGGGTGACCATGTAGGGCAGCGGATCGACCGGCTCGCCCTCCACCCGCACTTCATAATGCAGGTGCGGTCCGGTCGAACGGCCGGTGGAGCCGATATAGCCGATCAGGTCGCCCCGCTGGACAAGCTCGCCCGCCTCGACCGTATAGGATGAAAGGTGCGCATAGCGGGTCTCGAGATTGCCGCCATGTTCGATCTGCACGTAATTGCCGTAGCTGCCGAACCACTCGGCGCGGCCGACGCGGCCATCGGCAGTGGCATAGACCGGCGTGCCGTAGCCGGCGGCAAGATCGACACCGTTGTGGCGGCGGCGCTGGCGCAGGATCGGGTGGTTGCGCATGCCATAGCCGCTGGTCAGGCGCACGCCTTCGACCGGCATGCGCGAGGGAACCGATACGCTCATCTGCGGAGCAGGTGCGATCATGCCATTGGCATCCACGCGGCCGCCATCATCGAGCGCTTCCCAGCTTTCGAACAGCTCGCGGAATTCTGCGTCGCCATCGGCGGAAATGCCCACCTGCGACGATTCGACAGCGCTGGCGATCTGGGTGGAGGTGGCGGATTCACTGGCGAAAGCAGGACTGGCACCTAGGGCAAGGCTGGTCGCAACTCCGATAACGGACTTGAACACGATACGATCCCTTTGTTTTCCAGCGCCTTTTGGCGCCTGCGTCCAACTTTCCGAACCCCCAGGACCGTGCTTCGGTCACTCCGTCCGTCAGTTTTTACTCTGGCCCCGGGAACTTCCGCGACCGTGTGCAGTTGTGCGGTAGGTGGTGAAAGGCCGATTAAGCAAGCGCGGCGTAGAGTTCGCGCGACAAACCGGCTGCAAGACGCGCCGAGTCGTTGAATGGTGGTTTCAGGCGCCCTCGAAAGTGGCGCTTCACCAGCGTTTTCCAGCGATTTTCGGGCGAAACGCCCTGTTTCCGGCAAAACTCGGAAAAATGGCTTGATCCCACACGGACGTGGCGAATTTCGTCGTCAAGGATTCGTTTGAGAATCCTTGCCCCGTGTTCATCGCCCTGTGCCCGCACCCTTTCCAGCGTTGCCGGGGTGACATCGAGCCCGCGCGCCTCCAGCACCATCGGCACGATCGCCAACCGTGCAGCAACGTCATGGCGTGTATCATGGGCGGCTTCCCACAATCCGTCATGAGCCGGCAGGTCGCCATAGCGTGCGCCCAGCGCCTTGAGCTTGCGCTCGATCAGGGCGAAATGCATGGCCTCGTCTGCCGCGACCGCAAGGAAATCGGCGATGAAGTCGTCCCCCATCTGCGCCCCGAAGCGACCGACCATGTCGAGCGCGAGATCGATGGCGACGAACTCGATATGGGCAAGCGAGTGCCACAGGGCGATGCGGTTTTTCTCCGAACCGCCTCGCCCTCGCTTGGGCATCTTGCCCGGCGGGAGGAGTTCCAGTCGCTCGGGCCAGCTGGGCCGTTCCGGCATGACGCAGGAGAACCCCGTCGCCAGCTGGCCGCTGCGCCACGCGCGCACCAGCTGGCGCGTGGCCATGACCTTGTCGCGTGCGCCACCGGTCAGCAGGGCCTCGCGTATGGCTTGCGACAGATCGGGCACGGGCCAGCCCTTCAGAGGGACTTTGCCGCCTCGAGCACTTCGGCCGCGTGACCCTTGACCTTCACCTTGCGCCAGACTTGCGCAATCCGCCCCTCGGCATCGACGAGGTAGGTCGAGCGGACGATTCCCATGTAGGTGCGGCCGTAGTTCTTCTTCTCGGTCCAGATGCCGAGCGCATCGGCCAGCCCGTCTTCTTGCGGATCGCTCGCCAGCGGGGCCGTGAGCTCCTGCTTGGCGATGAAGTTCTGGTGCTTCTTGGGCGAATCCTTGCTGATCCCGAGCAGGCTGGTGCCGGCGGCGGCGAAGTCGTCGGCGAGGGCGGAGAAATCGACATTCTCGACGGTGCAGCCCGGCGTGTTGTCCTTGGGATAGAAGAACAGCACCAGCTTTTGCCCGAGAAAATCGGAAGGCTTCACGCTGGCGCCATCGGGTGTCTCCATCGCCACGTCGGGAACCATGTCGCCAACATCGGGGAACTCGCTCATCAATTCATCTCCAGTATTTCGTCGAAATGGCGCTGCCATTGCGCGGCCACGCCTTGCCTTGCCTCCTCCAGTTTTTGCAAGAGGCTGTCGAAATCTTCCGCGCCACAGGCCCGGGCCAGCACCGGCCGCGCCGTCTCGGGCGGCATCTCGCCATCATGGGCGAGCAAGCGCGCCGAGACCAGCAGCCGCGTGAGCGCAGCGTGCCAGTGGGCGAATTCGGCGGGCAGCAGGCCGGCCTCGGCCAGTTCCGCAATCGCCACCTCCAGCGCCGGGCTGAAGGCGATGTTCTCACGCAGTTGCAGGTAGTGGACGAGGAACTCGCAATCGACGAGCCCGCCACGCAGCAGCTTGACATCGAGCGGCCCCCGGGCGGGCTTGTGCTGCGCCATGTCGCCACGCATCTTGAGCACATCGGCACGCAGTTGCTGCGGATCGCGCTTCGCCTGCAGCACGCCGCGAACGATCTCCTCCAGCTTGCCGCGAGCAGCGACCGAACCGAAGATCGGTCGCGAGCGGCACAGGGCCATGTGCTCCCAGGTCCAGGCATCCTCGCTCTGGTACCTGGCAAAACTCTCGAGGCTGACCGCCAGCGGACCCTGGTTGCCCTGCGGGCGCAGCCTGGTGTCGACTTCGTAGAGCGCGCCTTCGGCGGTCGGCACGCTGAGCGCTGCGGTGACCCGCGTTGCAAGACGGTTGAAATAGAGCGAGACAGTGAGCGGGCGCGGGCCATCCGATTCCTCGCCGATCTCGCCGTCAAACAGGTAGATGAGGTCGAGATCCGAGGCATGGGTAAGCGCACCGCCGCCCAGCCGGCCCAAGCCGAGCACGATAAGCTCGCTGTCGCCAACCTTGCCGTGCCTGGCTTCGAACTCGGCAATTGCGGCGCCCGCCCCAGACTGCAGCGCGGCTTCGGCCACGCGGCACAGGCCCTCGGCAATTTCCAGCGGGTCGTGACAGGCTTCGATCAACTGCACGCCGAGGGCGAAGCGCTGCTCGCCAACGATCCGCCTTATGCGGTCGAGATGCTGCTCGTAATCGTCGCCCTCCCCGCGCACCATACGGGCAACGAGCGATGCCACGTCGCTCGGCAAGTCGAGCGCGGAACTGTCGATCAGCGCATCGAGCAGTTCGACGCGGCGGGCGAGCTCGTCGGCCAGCGGCGGGGCGATGGTGAGGATGTGCAGGACCTGCACCAGCAGGCCCGGGCGCTGCTCGAACAGGCGGAAGAGGTTAATTGCAGTTGGCAGTTTTGCCAAAAGGGTTTCCCACCGCGCCATGGCGCGATCCGGATCGGGCGCGCTGGACAGCGCCTCGAAGAGATCGGGCACGATGGCCTGGAATGCCTTGCGCGCCTCGTCGCCCTTGAGCGCGCGGATGCTCTCCTGCCAGTGATCGACACGGGCGACAAATTCCTCCGGTACGGCAGTCTCGCTGCGCGACCGTGCCTGCGTTTGCGCCTGCTCGTCTTCGCCCAGCAGACCGTCATAGCGCGCGGCAACCTCCCCGCAGACCTGCTCGAGTTCGGCGATCAGCGCGGCGCCGTCCGCCAGCCCGTCCAGCCGGGCGACATTGTCGAGTGCTTCGGGTTTCAACGGCAGTTCGTGCGTCTGGTGGTCGTTGACCATCTGCAGGCGGTGTTCGATCGTCCGCAAGCGGTCGTAGGATTGCCCGAGGACCAGCGCGTCCTCGGCGGCGATGATGCCTTCTGCCGCCAAGGCGTCGAGCGCGGCGCGTGTGCCCCTTAGGCGCAGCGAGGGTCGGCGGCCGCCATAGATCAGCTGGTGCGTCTGGGCGAAGAATTCGACTTCGCGAATGCCGCCTCGTCCGCGCTTCAGGTCGAATCCGGGACCGGGCGTGCGCGGGCCGTCATAGGCTTCGCGAATGCGCAGGGTCAGGCGGCGGATTTCCTCGATGGCGGTGAAATCGAGGCTGCGGCGCCAGACGAACGGACGGATCTGTTCGAGGAAGGCCTCGCCCGCGGCAATATCGCCGCCCGATGCTCGCGCGCGAATATAGGCGGCCCGCTCCCACGCCAGCGCCAGGCTTTCGTAATGGCTGAGCGCGGCGCCGAAGGAGATCGCCAGGGGGCTTACCTCCGAGGCCGGGCGCAGCCTCAGGTCGACCCGGAAGACATAGCCGTCGGCGGTCTGGCGCGAGAGCATCTCCACCAATTGCCGCGCATAGCGCTGCGCCGCCTCACCGGCATCCTCGCGCTCGCGCCGGGGTAGGGTCTCGGGATCGTAAAGCAGGATGGGATCGATGTCGGAGGAATAGTTGAGCTCGTGCGCGCCCTGCTTGCCCAGCGCCAGGGCAACGAGGCCACGCGGCTCGGCATCGGGCAGGCGGCGGGTGATCGCAGTGCTGATGACTGTATCGAGCGCTCGGTCGGCAAACTCGGACAACTCATGCGTCACCCGGGCGAGGGGGAAGGCCCCGGCAAGATCGCCAATGCCGAGCACCAGCGCCAGCGCCAGCCGCTCCTGGCGTAGCGCCCGCTCCATATCCTCGCCCGCTTCCAGCGCCCGCGCCGCCGCATAGGCCTCTTCCGCCCGGCCCTGTTCCAGCATTGATGTGAGCTCGGGCTGTCGCTGCATGGCGAGCGCGAGGAACGGCGCATGCTCGCGCGCGCGGCGGATTGCATCTTGCCAGTCGACGTCCATCGCCTGCTGAGTGCAACGCAATGCCCCCCGGCACAAGGGCAGAGCTTGCCCGAATCCACGCGCTTTGCCACATCACCGCCATGGCAAGAGATCATTCGAGCTGGAAACGCGCGGCCCCCTTGTGGGCGCTGGCGGCATCATTCGCCCTGTCATCCTGCGAATCGGGCGAGGCTCCGCCGTTCGAAACGCCAGTGTCGCTCGCTACCATACAGGAGGTCACCCGCACGCTGTCCTCCGACGCATTCGAGGGGCGCGAGCCGGGCACGGCAGGCGAGGACCGCACCATCGCCTATCTGGTCGAACGGTTTGCCGCCGCGGGCCTTAAGCCCGGCAATGGCGAAAGCTGGCTGCAGGACGTGCCGCTGGTGGAGATCACCGGCAGCAATTACGTCCCGCTGGCGATTGGCGATAACAGCTTTGCCTTCGGCGCCGACTGGGTCGGCGTGAGCTATCGGCAGGTTCCCGACATCGCCATCGAAGACAGCGAGCTGGTGTTCGTCGGCTATGGCATCAACGCGCCGGAACGCGGGTGGAACGATTACGAAGGCGTCGACATGCGCGGCAAGACGGCGCTGATCCTCGTCAACGACCCGGATTATGCCAGCGAGACCCTCGAAGGCCCGTTCAACGGCCGGGCCATGACCTATTACGGGCGCTGGACCTACAAGTTCGAGGAAGCTGCAAGACAGGGTGCCACGGCCGCCATCATCGTCCAAGAGGATTTCCCGGCAAGCTATGGCTGGAGCGTGGTCGAAGGCGGCTGGACCGGTCCGCAGGCCTATGCCGACAATGGCGATGGCAGCGATGCGACAGCGATGAACGGCTGGATCCAGCTCGAGGTCGCACGCCGGATCTTCCATGCCGCCGACATGGATCTCGACGAGATGGCGATGGCCGCCACCCTGCCGGATTTCCGCGCCGTGCCTCTTGGCCAGTCGGTGTCGACCAGCTTCGACAACAGCATCCGCCGCTACACATCGCACAATGTGATCGCCCTCCTGCCGGGCAGCGAGCGGCCCGACGAGATCGTCCTCCACACCGCTCATTGGGACCACTTCGGCCATTGCCAGGCCAATGCGGAAGGCGACGACATCTGCAATGGCGCGGTCGACAATGCCACCGGCACCGCCGGGCTGGTGGCGCTGGCAGAAGCGCATGCGGCAATGGGGCCGACCGCGCGCAGCCAGGTCTTCCTGGCGGTGACGGCGGAGGAAGCGGGCCTGCTCGGCTCCGAATATTACGCCGCCAATCCGGTGTTCCCGCTCGATCACACGGTCGGCGGGGTGAACATGGATGCGCTCTACGTGCTCGGGCGGGCGCGCGACGTAAACGTGATCGGTGGCGGCAAGAGCGAGCTCGATGACTTTCTCGCCGCGGCGCTGGAGGAGCAAGGCCGCACGCAGACGCCCGATGCCAATCCGCAGGCCGGGCGCTATTACCGCTCCGACCATTTCAGCCTCGCCAAGCGCGGCGTGCCGATGCTCTATGCCAAGTCCGGCGAGAACCTGCTCGATGGCGGGGTGGAAGAAGGCCACGCGCGCTACGAGCATTACAACGACAATCTCTATCACAGCCCCGATGACGAATATGACGAGGACTGGGACTGGGGCGGCGTGCTGATGGACCTCGACCTCTATTTCCGCATTGGCCGTGCGCTGGGAGACAGCGAGAGCTGGCCCAACTGGTTCGAAGGCGACGAATTCCGCGCGCTTCGCGATGCGGACTGCGCCGGCGAGGGGGGCTGCTGAACCATGGCATGGCGCATGCCCGCCGAGTGGGCCGAACAGGAGTGGATCTGGATCGGCTTTCCCGCCGCAGCGGATCTGTGGGAGGACGACCTGATCCCTGCACAGGAACAAGTCGCGGCCTTCGCCAATGCCATCGCCGAGAGCGGGCACCAGGTGCGGCTGGTGGTGCGCGACGATGCCAGCGAAGCCGCCGCGCGCAAGCTTGCCCATCCGTCCATGCGCTTTGAGCGCCATCCTTACGGCGACATCTGGCTACGCGACACCGGCCCGCTGACGGTGCTGGACGGCAAGGCCCGCGCTGCACGCCGGTTTGGCTTCAACGGCTGGGGCGAGAAGTACCTGCTTGAAGGCGACCAGGAGACAGGCGAATCGCTGGTCCGTGCAGGCGCGCTGGAAGATCTCGGCAAGGCCGACTGGGTGCTCGAGGGCGGGGCGCTCGATACCGACGGAACCGGGCTGGTGGTCACCACCGAGCAATGCCTGATCAATGCCAATCGCAACCCGCAGCTGAGCCGCGAGGAGATTGCTGCGCGGTTGGAGAGAGACCTCGGTTTCGATCGCGTGCTGTGGCTGGGCGATGGCCTGCTCGGCGATCACACCGATGGCCATGTCGACAATCTCGCGCGCTTCGTGGCGCCGGGAAGGCTGGCCATCCCGGTGGCGGTTACCGAAGACGATCCCAATGCGGCGACGTTCGAAGATGCGGCCGCGCGGGCCACCGATGTCGGGCTGGAAGTGGCACGCATTCCCTCGCCCGGCGCGATGGGGCAGGGCGAGGATGTCGAGCCGGCCAGCTACATGAACTTCGTCATCGCCAACGAGGTGGTGGTGGTGCCGACTTACGGCTCCGGGCAGGACGAGGCGGCGGTCGAAGCGATTGCCGCACTGTTCCCCACCCGCAAGACCGTGGGCCTGCCCGCCAATGCCGTGCTGACCGGCGGTGGCAGCTTCCATTGCTGCAGCCAGCACGTGCCGAAAGGGGCTTAACGCTTCGTTAGGGTCTGGGGCGGACAATGCCCACATGACCGAGGCCATTGCCCGCACCCGCCAATACGCCATCGACAGTGTCGAGATCGCCCGCTTTGCGATCGTCGCCATCTGCGGCTGCGCGCTGGTCGCGGCCGGAGAAATGCTGCCGCTCTAGGCAAGCAGTTTCCACAAGGCCGCTGCCGCCGCTGCCAACAAGACAAGGGCTGTGCCGGTTTCCCATTGACGCGCGGTAACCTTGCCGAAGGCCCTGTGCCCCAGCCAGTCACCTGCCAACACCGGCACGAACAACACAAGCGCGAGCAGAATCTCGCGCGTGCCGCCAACCTTGGACCAGATGAAGAAGACTACGCATAGGGGCGTCATCAGCAGGAAGATCGCCATCATGCTTGCCCGTGCGGCCAGCGGCGAATAGGCACCGCGCAGGTAATATGGCCCCATTCCGGGGCCGGGCATTCCGGCAAAGCCGGCAAGGAAGCCCGTCGCGAGGCCGGAAACGGCGATTGCAGGTAGCCGCGGAATCTTCAGGCGACCCAGCGGCATCACCACCAACACGAATGCTCCCAGTGACGCCGCCGCGATCAACACGCGTGCCCAGTCCGCCGGCAAAGCGACCAGCACCCACATACCAAGCGGCATCGCCAAGAGGGCAATCACTACAATGGGGATAGCCGAGCGGTCGGCGTCGCGACGAATGCGTCCGACATCTGTCAGCCCGACCAGAAACAGCGAAACCAACCCCACGAGCACCGCGGCCTGCGGAGCAATGGCCAGTTGCAGGACAGGCACCAGTACAACCGACAGGCCGAAGCCCACAAGGCCGCGCACGAAGCCGGCTGCCACGGCAGCGGCAATCGCGGCAGCCCATGCTTCGGGCGGCAAGACGGGCAAGAGGCCTCCGTCAGGCCTTGAGGTCTGGCGCCACGGCGGCAGCCCCGATCAGCGCCAGCGCATCTTCCAGATTGAGGAACTGCTGTTCCTTCTCGCCCAGCGTGCGCAAGGCAATGGTGCCTTCCTCGGCCTCGCGCTTGCCGACCACCAGCAGGTGCGGGACCTTGGCGACCGAGTGCTCGCGGACCTTGTAGTTGATCTTCTCGTTCCTGAGGTCGGTCTCGACGCGAATGCCCGCCGCCTCCAGCTTCGCGGCAACCTCCTTCGCATAATCGTCGGCATCGGAAACGATGGTCGCCACCACCGCCTGGGTCGGCGCCAGCCACACCGGCAGGCGGCCGGCGAAATGCTCGATCAAGATGCCGATGAAGCGCTCGTAGGAGCCGAAGATTGCCCGGTGCAGCATGACCGGACGGTGGCGCTCGCCATCCTCGCCGACATAGGTGGCATCGAGCCGTTCGGGCAGCACGCGGTCGGACTGGATCGTGCCGACCTGCCAGGTGCGGCCGATGGCATCGGTCAGGTGCCATTCGAGCTTGGGCGCGTAGAAGGCACCTTCGCCAGGGAGTTCCTCCCAGCCATATTCCTCGCTCGCCATGCCGGCATCGATCACCGCCTGGCGCAATTCCGCCTCGGCCTTGTCCCAGTCCTCGTCCGAACCGAAACGCATCTCCGGGCGCAGCGCCAGCTTGACCGCATAGGTGAAGCCGAAGTCCTTGTAGATCCGGTCTGCCAGTTCGCAGAAGGCGCGCACTTCGGCGACGATCTGGTCTTCGCGGCAGAAGATATGCGCATCGTCCTGGGTGAACTGGCGCACGCGCATCAGCCCGTGCAGCGCGCCATGCGGCTCGTTGCGGTGGCAGCAGCCGTTCTCGTAGAGGCGCTGAGGCAGGTCGCGATAGGAGGTGATGCCCTGCTTGAAGACCAGCACGTGCGCCGGGCAGTTCATCGGCTTGAGCGCCATCCACTCGGCAGCATCCGACACCAGCGGGCCTTCGTCCTCGGTATTGGGAACCTCGTCGGGGATGACGAACATGTTCTCGCGATACTTGCCCCAGTGGCCGGACTTCTCCCACTGGCGCGCGTCCATCACCTGCGGCGTCTTGACCTCCTGGTAGCCGGCGGCATCGATCGCCCGGCGCATGTAGGCTTCCAGCTCGCGCCAGACCTTGTAACCCTGCGGATGCCAGAAGACGCTGCCATGCGCTTCCTCCTGCAGGTGGAACAAATCCATCTCGCGGCCGAGCTTGCGGTGGTCGCGCTTGGCGGCTTCCTCCAGCCGCGTGAGGTGGGCATTCAGTTGCTTCTTGTTGAGCCAGCCGGTGCCGTAGATGCGGGTGAGCTGGGCATTGCGCTGGTCGCCGCGCCAGTAGGCGCCTGCAACGCGCATCAGCTTGAAGGCTTGCGGGTCGAGCTTGCCGGTGGAGGGCAGGTGCGGCCCGCGGCACATGTCGAGCCAGTCATCGCCCGACCAGTAGACCGTCAGCTCCTCGCCGTCGGGCAGTTCCTCGGCCCATTCGGCCTTGAAGCTCTCGCCCTCGGCCTGCCACTTTTCGATCAGCTGCGCCCGCGTCCACGCCTCGCGCCTTAGGGGTTTGTCGGCCTTGATGATCTCGCGCATCTTGTCTTCGATCGCCGGTAAATCGTCCATCGAGAAGGGCTCGCGACCGGCTGGCGCCATGACGTCATAGTAAAAGCCGTCATCGGTCGCCGGGCCGAAAGTGATCTGCGTGCCCGGCCACAGCGACTGCACCGCTTCGGCCAGCACGTGGGCATAATCGTGGCGAGCGAGTTCGAGCGCATCTTCCTCGTCGCGCGAGGTGACCAGCGCCAGCTCGGCATCGCCATCGAAAGGACGGGTGAGGTCGCGCAGTTCGCCATCGACCCGCGCCGCCAGCGCCGCCTTGGCAAGGCCCGGCCCGATTTCCGCGGCGACATCGGCAGGGGTCGAGCCCGCCGGCATCTCGCGCACCGATCCATCGGGAAGGCTGATCTTCAACAACTCACTCATCGAACCCGTCTTTCATCTCTTTCGCAGCGCGCCATGGCACATGTGGCAGCGCACCGGAAGGGGCGGCGTCATGCTGGAAGAACCGGTTCGGGAGGGAGACGCCGCGCCACCCGCACCGGGTGGCGACAGTCGCGTGGCTACACCGCGACGTCCACGACACCCTTTGGCCGCCCCCGGCAGGCCGGGGTGGTGGTAGTCGTGGTGGTGATGCACGCCGAAATCATGGCGGCCCCTATAGGGCCTGATTGCTGCCAAGTCACTAAGGTGCACCTACGCACCCCCTTGGCGCAGCCTTCGCAAAGCGGCATGGTCTGGCGCGATGAGCGAAACGGATACGCAGTTTGCAACAATATGCGGCAGGCAGATCGCCTTTCGCCACACGCCTGGCACGGAACCGGCGATCGTCTTCCTGCCCGGCTACATGTCCGACATGGCCGGCGGCAAGGCGACCGCCCTGTTCGACTGGGCCGTGGCGACCGGGCGCGAATGCCTGCTGCTCGACTATTCGGGATGCGGGGAAAGCCCGGGCGACTTCGCCGACGGGTCCCTGTCGCACTGGCGCGATGAAGTGGTGGCCCTCATTGCCTGGAAGATCGCCAGCAAGCGGCTGGTGCTGGTCGGCTCTTCCATGGGCGGCTGGCTGATGCTTCTGGCGGCGCGTGAACTGGAAGGCAGGCTGGCCGGGCTGGCAGGCATTGCCGCCGCCCCCGATTTCACCACATGGGGCTACAGCGAAGATCACAAAAGCGCATTGCGGCAGGGAGAGACGATTTTCGAGGACAATCCCTATGGCCCCGAACCGACGCCCACCCATGCGAAATTCTGGGCTGACGGGGAGGATAATCTCCAGCTCACCAGCGAGATCCCCATTACCTGCCCGGTGAGGCTGCTGCACGGGCAGGAGGATGCCGACGTGCCTGTCGATACCTCCCTGCGGCTGGCCCGGGCGCTGCGTTCACAAGACGTGCAGGTGACGCTGGTCAAAGGGGGCGACCACCGCCTGTCGCGCGACAGCGACATTGCCCTGTTGCTGCGAACCGTCGCTTCGNNCTATCGCCTGATGCCCACCTTTCTTGCCGCCCTGCTGATGAGCCAGCTCGCACTCCCCGCGTCACTGGAGCAAGACCGCCTGCGCGTATGCATGTCGCAGGCCCGCACCGATCCGGCGACGGCGATCACCGCCGCCTCTGAGTGGCTGCAGGAAGCACAGGAAGTCGAGCGCAGCTATCCGCAACAATGCCTCGGCTTTGCCTTCACCAGCCTGTTGCGGTGGGAGGCCGCCCGCGATGCCTTTGCCGCTGCCCGCGATGCGCGCGGGGCCGGCGATTTCCTCGGCCGGGCAAGGCTAGGCGCCATGGCCGGCAATGCCGCGCTGGCCGGAGAGGATTTCAGCGGCGCGGAATTGCTGTTCCGGCTCGCCGAGTCGGATGCGCTGGCGTCCGGGCAGAGGGAAATGGCAGGCCGGATATCCTCCGACTGCGCGCGCGCGCTGGTTGGCCTGGGCGAGGAGGCAAGGGCGGAAAGCGCACTCTCGCGGGCTCGTGAATTTGCGCCCCAGCTGCCCGAGATCTGGCTGCTCTCGGCTACGCTTTCCCGGCGGCAGGGCGATCTCGAGACGGCGCAGGGCCATATCGCCACGGCCAACCTGCTCGATCCCGCCAACCAGGCGATCGGGCTGGAGGCAGGCGTGATCGCGGCACTTGGCGGCTTCGAAGCGGCAGCGCGGGACAGCTGGGAATCAGTTATCGCGGTCGATCCCTCGACGCCCGAGGCCGCCAGCGCGCGGGCCTATCTGGCCCAGTTTGCCGAGGAAGAGGCCACGCCATGATCCCGCTTTCCGTTCTCGACCTTGTGCCGGTTCGCGAAGGCGGGGATATCGCGTCCGCCCTGCATGAGGCAGGCGAACTGGCGCGAGTGGCGGAAGGGGCCGGGTACAAGCGCTTCTGGGTGGCCGAACATCACGCCTCGCCCGGCATTGCCGGCGGCGCCACATCGGTGGTGATCTCCCATATCGGCCATTGCACCAGCACCATCCGCGTTGGCGCGGGCGGGATCATGCTGCCCAATCACAATCCCTTCGTCATTGCCGAACAATTCGGCACGCTCGACGGCCTGTTTTCGGGCCGCGTCGATCTCGGCCTCGGGCGCGCGCCGGGCTCGGCCCCGATCATCGGCCAGGCCCTGCGCAAGGACCTCGGCCGCGCCGCCGAATATTTCCCGCAGGACGTGGTCGAATTGCGCGCCATGCTGACCGGCGATGTCGACCTGCCGATCACCGCCACGCCCGGCCTCGGCGCCAAGGTCGAGATGTGGATGCTCGGCTCCAGCCTGTTCGGCGCCGAGCTCGCCGCGCGGCTCGGCATGCCTTACGCCTTCGCCAGCCATTTCGCGCCAGCCCACCTGGAGGGCGCGCTGGAGGTCTATCGCAGCAAGTTCCGCCCTTCGGCCTATCTGGACCGGCCGCATGTGATGGTGGCGATGACAGTGATCTGTGCCGCTACCGACAAGGAGGCCGAGCTGCTGTCGAGTTCGCAGGACCAGTCCTTCGTGCGCCTGCGCTCGGGCGATCCGGGCAAGCTGCCGCCGCCGATTCCCGGCTATCGCGACACTTTGCCGGCAACCGCCCGCGCCATGCTGGAGGGCCTCTCCGTAGCCCGCGCTGTCGGTTCGCAAGAGACGGTGCGGGAAAAGATCACCCGCTTTGCCGAGAAGACCGGCGCCGACGAGATCATCGTCTCCGGCGCAACCTACGATCCGCTGGCGCGGCAGGAATCCCTGCGTCTCACACAGGAGGCGCTGGCGGGTTAATTGCTACTTCCCGATTTGGTTTCTTGTAAAACCAGTTTGGAGGTGGCAAGCGTTGAGCGGAGAGGTAGAGCCTGCGGGAAGCGCATGCTTCAAGGCGGGTTGAAATCGCCAAACCTGCTCTCGAAAGGGGGCGAAGGGGAGCTCTGATATGGCCAAGGCCAAAGCTGGCGGAAACAGGCGCAAGTCCGGGGCAAGGGACGCCGGTTTCGCCAAGACCCTGCGCAGCAGGATTGCAGCCACGATCCTGCCAGGTGAGACGCCCTTGGCCGGCGACGAACTGGAGGAGGCGGTCGCGATCCTGCTTGAAGCAGCGCAGCACCGCGCCGACGGCAAGCCCTCGATCCTGATCCGCTCCGCCACCGGCAAGGGTCACTTCATGCGCATCGCCATCGTCAACCGCGATGTTCCCTTCCTGGTCGATTCCATCGCCAATGCCATTGCCACCCACGGGATAGCTGTCGAGCGCCTGCTGCACCCGATCCTGCCCGTGAAGCGGGATGCCGAAGGGAGGCTTGCCGTCCTGCCCAAGGGCAATGGCAAGAGCCAGAAGCGCGAATCCTGGATCTATATCGAGGCCGACCGGCTCGACGCGAGGGAGCGCCGCGCGCTTGAAACCGATCTCAAGCGCACCATTGCCGATGTCCGCGCTGCGGTGCGCGACTGGCCGCAGATGCGCAACCGCATCCTGNNCCCTCTCCGACCCCGAAGGCTCGGCGCTGCTGCATTGGCTGGGCGCGGGCATGTTGACTCAGATCGGCCATGTCCTGCGCCGGCGCGACGGCAGCGAGGAGGAAGGCTGCGGCATCTGCCGCACCGGACAAGCGCCATTGCTGGCGGACGCCACCTACCAGCGCGCATTCGCCTGGTTCGAGGAACAGTCGGGCAAGGATGGCAAGGCACCCCTCGTCATCAAGGCCAATCGCCTCTCGCGGGTCCATCGGCGCGTGCCGCTCGACCTGTTCATCGTTCCCCGCTTCGGGGATGGACAGCTGGCGGCCCTCTCTGTCCATGCCGGCAGCTGGACCAGTGCCGCACTGACCACTCCGCCAGACCGGGTGCCGGTGTTGCGGCAGCAGCTGGCGACGATCATGGAGCGCTTCGAATTCGCGCGCGGCAGCCACGATTACAACGCCCTGATCCACGCGCTGACGGCATTGCCGCATGATCTCATCATCAGTTTCGCGGTCGAGGACACCATGCGTGTCGCCACCGCCATGATGACGCTGGTCGACCGGCCGCGCCCGCGCGTATCGCTGGTGGCAGCACCACTGGCGCGCCATGCCTTCGCGTTCGTCTGGCTCCCGCGCGACATGATGTCGACTGATGCGCGGCTGGCGATCCAGCACCTGCTGGAAGGGGCAACCGGTGCCCGGACGCTCGACTGGAGCCTGATGGTCGAAGGCGGGAACCTTGCCCTGCTGCGTTTCGTGCTCGACCTCAGGCGCAGCGCGGAACTGCCCAATGAGGCGGAAATCGACCAACGCCTGCAACAGATGTTGCGCGGCTGGAACGATGCAGTCGAGACCGCATTGGCGCAATCAGTCGAGCCAGGCCGCGCCGCAGCCCTTGCCAGCCGTTATGCTCCCGCGCTGCCGGCCCATTACCGCTCGCAGAACGGCGCCGAAGAGGCAGCATGCGACATCTTGCGCCTGCATCACCTGGTGACCGGCGACGCCAATGCCCCGCTTGGCCGCGACGCCCGGCTGACCCGCGGAACCGGCGATGCCAAGGACAGCCTGCACCTCAAGGTGTGCCAGCATAATGGCGCGCTGGCGCTTTCCGATGCGGTGCCGGCGCTGGAGAATTTCGGCTTCCGCGTGCTGGCGGAGGTGCCGACGCACCTAGTCGGCGTGGACGGCGAGAGGATCCACGATTTCACCCTTGCCCTGCCAGCCGGGGAGGAGGCCGAGGGCCTGCTCGCCCGCAGCGACCCGATCGAGGAAGCGATCTCCGCCGTTCTCAACCAGCGCGCCGAAAACGATGTGTTCAATCGCCTGGTGCTTACCTGCGGACTGATGGCCGACGAAGCGGAGTGGCTGCGCGCCATCTACCGCTATCTGCGGCAGGCCAATATCGCCTTCACCATCTACACCGTGGTCGATGCATTATCCGGCGCCCCGGCGGTGACGCGCAGCCTGATAGAGCTGCTGCGCACGCGGCACGATCCCGGTTTCCCCGGCGACCGCGCCGAAGCTTGCGACAGGGTTGAGGAAGCCATCGACAAGGGGCTTGCCGCCGTCACCGCGATCAACGACGATCGCATCCTGCGTCTCTACCGGCAGGTCATCGGCTCGGTGCTGCGAACAAATCTGTTTGCTCCCTCGGCCAGCGAGGCGCTCGCCTTCAAGATCGATTCAGCCCAGGTGCCGGGCCTGCCCAGGCCGGTGCCGTGGCGGGAGATCTTCGTCTATTCGCGCCGCGTGGAAGGCATCCATTTGCGCGCTGGCCCGGTGGCTCGCGGCGGCATTCGCTGGTCCGACCGCCGCGACGACTTCCGCACCGAGATCCTCGGCCTGATGAAGGCGCAGATGGTCAAGAACGCGGTGATCGTGCCGACCGGTGCCAAGAGTGGCTTCTATCCCAAGCGCCTGCCCAATCCGGCGCAGGGCCGGGATGCATGGTTCAAGGAGGGCAAGGAAAGCTACAGCCTGTTTATCCGCTCGCTGCTGGCGATCACCGACAACATCGAGGACGGTGAAGTCGTCCATCCGCCCCACGTGGTGATCCATGATGGCGAAGACCCCTATTTCGTGGTCGCCGCCGACAAGGGCACCGCCAGCTTTTCGGACACCGCCAATGCCATCGCAGCCGAGCGCGACTTCTGGCTTGGTGACGCGTTCGCCAGCGGCGGCTCCAACGGCTACGACCACAAGGAGATGGGCATCACCGCGCGCGGCGCATGGATCTCGGTCCAGCGGCATTTCCTCGAAATGGGCGTGGACGTGCAGAAGGATCCGGTGCGCGTGGTCGGCTGTGGCGACATGTCCGGCGATGTCTTCGGCAATGGCATGCTGCTGTCGAAGGCAATCAAGCTGGTCGCCGCTTTCGACCATCGCCACATCTTCATCGACCCGGATCCCGACCCCAGGCGCAGCTGGAAGGAGCGGCAGCGGCTGTTCGACAAGCCCGGTTCGAACTGGGGCGATTACAATGCCGAATTGCTGTCCAAGGGCGGCGGCGTCTTCCCCCGCAGCCTGAAGAGCATCAAGCTCTCCCGGCCTGCCCGTACCGCCCTCGGCATCAGCGACGAGGCGCTCGATCCCGAAAGCCTGATCTCCGCCATCCTCAAGAGCCCGGCCGACCTGATCTGGTTCGGCGGTATCGGCACCTACATCAAGGCCGCAGGCGAGAGCCATGTGCAGGTCGGCGATCCGGTCAACGACAGGCTGCGCGTCGATGCAGGCGAGGTGCGCGCCAAGGTGATAGGCGAAGGCGCCAATCTCGGCATCACCCAGGCGGGCCGGATCGAGTTCGGCCTCGGCGGAGGTCGCAGCAACACCGATTTCATCGACAATTCGGCTGGCGTCGACTGCTCGGACAACGAGGTCAACATCAAGATCGCGCTGGAAGGCGCGCGCCGCGCCAGGCGCCTCACCAGCGAACGACGAAACCGCCTGCTCGTGGAGATGACCGCCGAAGTCACGGAACTTGTGCTGGAAGACAACCGGCTGCAGGCGCTCGCCCTGTCGGTCGCCGAAATGGGCGGCGCCCGCGCCATGGGCGCACAGATACGCCTGATCGAATCCCTCGAAGCCATGGGCGGGCTGGACCGCCGGACCGAAGGCCTCGCAGCGAACGACATGCTTTCCCGCCGCGCCGCGGATGGCTTCGGCCTGACCCGTCCCGAACTGGCAATCCTGCTGTCGAGCGCCAAGCTGGTGCTGCAGGATGCCGTCGAAGCCAGCGAGCTGGCCACCGATCCTGCGGCCGAAGACTTGCTGCTCGGCGATTTCCCCGCAAGCATGCGCGGACCTTTCCGCTCCCATGTGCTGGGTCACCAGTTGCGCCGCGAGATCGTCGGCACGGTAGTCGCCAACAACATCGTCAACCGCATGGGCATCCTCCATCCTTTCGAACTGGCGGAGGAGGAGGGGGCCGGGCTCGATCAGGTCGGCTGTGCCTTTGTCACCGCGGGCGAGCTGTTCGGGATGAACGCGATCTGGCAAGCTGCGGATACGGCCAGCATGCCGGAAGGCGCACGGCTGATGCTGTATGATCAGTCTGCCCATGCCCTGCGCGGCCACATGGCCGACCTCTTGCGCGGCGGGGGATGCTCTTCCCCCTCGCAGCTGGTCAAGGCAATCGGCCCGACGGTGAAGGAGCTGGCAAGCCATGTCGACACGCTGCTGGGTTCCGAGGCGCGCGACCATGTCGAGGCCATCACCGGGCGCATGGCAGCGAGCGGCGTGCCGCCGAAACTGGCGAATCTCGTCGGCAGGCTGTTTGCCATGGACGGCGCCAGTGGGCTTGCCATGCTCGCCCGCGACACCGGGCTGCCCGCAGTCGAACTGGCTGATGCCTTCATCACGCTGGGGAGCGAGCTGGGACTCGACTGGGCGCAATCGACGGCAGCGTCGATGAACCCGACAGACCCGTGGGACCGGCTGCTGGTTGCCGGCCTGGCCCGCGACTTCCAGCAGATGCGCTTCGACTTCCTCCGCCAGCTCGCCAATGGCCGGAGCAAGGCCTCGCTGGACGAGCGATTGGGCAAGTGGCTGGATGCGCGGCAGTTCGCCGTGTCGCAGTTCCGCAGCGTGGTAGCGCGGGCGCAGGCGAGCACTCCGGTCACGCCTTCGATCCTCGCCCAGATTGCCAGCCAGGCCCGCAACGTCCTGCAAGCTTGACCTTGACGAGGCGGTGAATTGCGGCAATCCGCTGCACATGAGCAGCGCTGACGTAGTGATCGTGGGCAGCGGGCATGGGGGGGCTCAGGCCGCCATTGCCCTGCGCCAGAACGGATTCGAAGGATCCATCCTGATGATCGGGCGGGACAAGGATCCACCCTATGAGCGTCCGCCCCTGTCCAAGGAATACCTCGCCGGCGACAAGCCATTCGAGCGCCTGCTGATCCGCCCCGAGCAATTCTGGGCCGACAAGGGGGTGACCCTGCAACTTGGCACCTCTGTCAAGGCGATCGACCCACAGGCTAAGGAGGTGACCCTCAGCCAGGGCGATCCGGTGCGCTATGGCTCGCTGATCTGGGCCGCCGGCGGCGATGCCCGGCGCATGTCCTGCCCCGGCGGCCACCTCGAGGGCATCCATGCCGTGCGCGACAAGAGCGACGTCGACGGGCTGATGGCCGATCTCGAAGCCGGCGCCAGGCGCGTGGTGGTGATCGGCGGCGGCTATATCGGGCTCGAGCTCGGCTCCGTGTGGTCGCGGCTGGGGGCCGCCGTGAGCGTCGTCGAGATCGAGGACGAGGTGCTGCCGGGGATGGACGGCGAGATCCGCAAGCTCGCGCGGCGCGTCCTCCGCAAGCAGGGGCTGCGCTTCGAGCTGGCCCGGCGTGTGACCGGTTGCACGCCGGGAAGCGGTGGGCTGCGTCTCACCACGGAGCCCGCCGCAGGCGGCGAGCCGAGCGAGCTGGCCGCCGACGTCGTCCTGGTCGCGATCGGCCGCGCCCCCTACACGGAGGGCCTGGGCCTCGAGGAGCTCGGCGTCGAGCGGGACGAGCGCGGCTTCCTGCGCGTCGACGAGCGCTTCGAGACCTCGGTGCCCGGGATCTTCGCCATCGGCGACTGCGTGCCCGGCCCGATGCTCGCCCACAAGGCCGAGGA
>JABAHR010014013.1_pt1 | contig 20575 bp, 22 predicted proteins | sample 7062101 | NCBI WGS metagenome assembly JABAHR01 (sample SAMN14534553, study PRJNA622989) | marine sediment metagenome | biome: marine biome [ENVO:00000428]; feature: marine pelagic biome [ENVO:01000023]; material: deep marine sediment [ENVO:00002113] | place: India: Gulf of Kutch | collected... | reverse complement strand
CACAATAGGAGTGTTGTAATGAACAGAAAAAATCTGACAGCAGCAGTGCTGGCGGGACTGGCGGGCGCCGCTGGAATTGCCGGTACCGCTCAGGCAGTCAACCTGAACCCGGATGGTCTGGGCCAGGTACTCATTTACCCGTACTACACGACGAATGGCGGCAACTTCACGTTGCTGTCCGTGGTCAACACCACGGACGAGGCCAAGGCCGTCAAGGTGCGTTTCCTCGAAGGCCAGAACAGTCAGGAAGTCCTCGACTTCAACCTGTACATGTCGGCCTACGACGTTTGGGCTGCGGCCATCATCGACAGCAGCGTTGTCGGTGCACCGGCTGGTGTACCCCACCTTGCCATCGAAGATACCTCCTGCACGGTTCCCTACCTGCTGGAGACGGGCGGCACGGCTCCCGGCCTGCAGGCCTTCCTGACCTTCGGTCTGACCGACGGCGGCTCGACCGACATCTCCCGCACGGCGGAAGGTCATTTCGAGATGATCGAAATGGGCGTGCTGACGAATGACGAGGGCGGGAAAGGCTCCGCCGCTGCCGCAACCCACGGCACCACCTTCGACTGCGATCAGCTGGTCGATGCATGGACCCAGGGTCCGGACGGCGTCTTCGGCACCGACGACGACGGTTACTGGATCGACGATGCATTCGGTCCGCTGACCGACATCGATGACCCGACCGGCGGCCTGTTCGGCGGTGCTGCGGTTGTCAACGTCGACAACGGCACGATGTATTCCTACAACGCACGCGCCCTGAACGGCTACGCCGATTCCCGCGCTCCGTTCGGCGATCCGCTGCACTCGTTCCCGGGCACGACTTCACCCGGCCTGAACGACGGCGACCAGTTCACCGGTTTCGTGTTCGCGGACAATGGTAGTGTCGAGAGCGCCGCGTACTTCGGCTCGATGGCCGGCGTCAACGCCGTTTCCTACGTGTTCATGCATGACGCGATCATGAATGAATACAACGTGGACGGCGACCTGGGTGCCTCGTCCGAGTGGGTGATCACTTTCCCGACGAAGCGGTTTTACGTCAACGGCGGAAGTCCGGTTGCTCCTTTCATCAGCGTCTGGTCGGACAACAACGACGACGACGTGAAGGACGGCGCATGCGAGCCCGTGCTGCTCGACAAGGTCTGGGACCGTGAAGAGAACGACATCTTCCAGCAGACTTCCGGCGATGAATGCCCGCCGATCGTCTCGCCCGGTCCGCCCGTCCAGTGCGGCGAACCCTTCGTGCCCTTCAGGCTCTGCCTGGAGACCAACGTGGTTCGCTTCGGTGACGCGGACACGGCCGGCGGGGCATCCGATATCTTCGGTTCCGCGGGCTTCGTGAACGTGGACACCGGTGATTTCACCGACGGTTGGGCGCGCATTGACATGATGCGCTACCAGAGTGGCAACGTTGGCGCGGAACAGATCTACTTCCGCGATCCGCTGGGTTACGACTCCGATTGGACTGGAGACACCCAGTGGGGTCTGCCGGTGACGGGTTTCTGGGCCATGGAAGTTGAAAACAACTTCCTCGGCGACGGTGGAGACGTTGTTGCCAACTACGGCGGCCTGTTCGACCACAGGGCAACCCGTTGCTTCAGCGGCGAAGGCTGCAGGTCGGTCGACTGATCAATCGGTCTGACGCAACTGCGATACCGGACGGGGCCGCTTTGAGCGGCCCCGTTCTTGTGGTGAAACGTCAATGTTAACAAAACGTTCACGCCCGTCGAATCGAATGCGACGTGCGTCAATTACCAAGCAGGGAGTTGTTGCAAAAGGCCGCTGATGTGGTACTTTGCGCGCGGGTGCTTCCCGACAACGACAAGATAACGTGAATGCCCGACTGATATCTGGAAGTTGGAGAAGGAAATGAAATTTCGAGTGAAGCTGATGCTGCTGGGATTGGGCCTGGTCAACGGACTGACCGCCGGGTACGCCGACGTGATCGTCGACGGCGACCAGGTGATCGAAGGGGCCGACATCAGTTCCATTTCCATTGATCCCGTGAGCGGTGACATCAACATCACGGCCGGGGGTCTCTACACCATTACCAAAGACGGCGATCCGCCCCCGGGCCCCCAGGTAACCATCGATACGCTGACGGCGGTGCCTGCGACGATCGTCGAGGGCGAGAGCGTGGTCATCTCCTGGACCACGACCAATGCGGACAGCTGCACCCCTTCGCAGGGTGCAGGCGGTTGGGACCAGGAAACCATCGCCCTGCCGGACGGATCAACGGCCCCGCTGACCATTGCAACGGCCGGAACCTATACCTTCCGGCTGGATTGCGAGAACGACACGCCCGACAGCACGTTCCGCACGGTCAGCGTCCAGGTGGATCCGGATGTCGGTCCCCCGGGCCCGGGTAACATTTGCCCCGACGACTTCGTGGCGCCTCTGAGCGGAACCACGGTCTCATGGCAGGCCCTGCTCGGATTCACGTGGCCGGAACCGGGTTATGCCGAGAAAGTCATCGGTATCCCGACCGCGGGTTACCTCGCCGTCGAGTTCAGTACCGGTGATGTGACCGAAGAGGACGGTGGCATTAAGACCATCCCGCACGTGTCCACGCAGGGATATCGCTTGGGCGCGCTCAGCGCCTGCCCCGGTGACTTCACGGATCACCTGCCCGGTGGCGTATCCGGGTGGCCGTGCACGCGGACCTGGTTCGACGGCGGCACCCTGAACTGGAGCACGGAAGAATTCCCGGCTTCATGGGAGTGCAAGCTGGAACCCAACACCACCTACTATTTAAACCTGACTTTCACCGATGGCGTGTCGGCGGAATCGGACGAGTGCGTCAGTGACAGTTCCTGCCGCACCATCCTGAGGGTTTTCAACTAGGCGAAACCTGAAACCGGGTTTCAAGCCGAAAACGCGTGACGACGCCCCTGTTCCAGGGGCGTTGTTCTATCGGCTTATTGAATGGAGTATTCGATGATCAAGCTGGCTTTACCGATTACCTGCCTGTTGTTCTTGACGGCAGGCGCGGCTGACTCGTCCGGTAGCGAGGTTCTGGCTAAGCGAGGCCTGGGCGAGGTGACCCACCTGGAACTGGACGCGCACATGGCGCGGATTCCCGAGCAGGACCAGGCGCCTTTTCTGAGGGACGCAAAACGATTTGAAACGATGGTCGGCAACCTGTTGATGCGCGATCAGTTGGCGGCCCGGGCCCGCGAGGCCGGTTTCGACCGATCTGAATTGATGCGGGCCCGCATGGCGCTGGCCGCGCAGAATGAACTGGCGCAAGCCTGGCTGGAGCATTACATCGAGGAACAGGGCGAGGCCGATGCGGAAACCCTGGCCCGCGAGTACTACATGTTCCACCCGGAAGAGTTCATGACGGGCGAGGAGCGGGACGTCTCGCACATCCTGGTTTCGCAGGAAAAGCGGCCCAGGGAGGAGGCAGAGGCTATGGCGCTCGAGATCCTGGAAAAGGTGAGGGCAGAGCCCGGGTCGTTCGATGACCTGATCATGGAATTCTCGGAAGACTCGAGCGTGGCCAGAAACCACGGGCACTTCAAGAACGTCAAGCGCGGGGACATGGTCGATGCCTTCGAGGAAGCGGCTTTTTCCATGGCTCCCGGTGAATTGTCGGACCTGGTGTTCACCCCGTACGGCTATCACATCATCCGCGTGGACGCGGTGCATAAGCCCCGCGTGCGCGAATACCACGAGGTCCGCGCCCAGCTCGAGGAGGCGGAGCACAATCGTCACCGTGAACGGATCAGGACCGATTACCTCAACCAGCTCTCCAGCCAGGAAGTCGAGATGACCGAGGAAGAGGTCCGAAAGATGCTGTCGCGCTATTTCTCGGCCGAGATGCTGGCGCAGCCCGAACAGACGGATTCGGAGTAGAATAGCCGGAATCTTCACAGCCCGGTGGCCGGCCGTCGCGCATGACACGAGGCGTTGGGGTTAAAACGGACCTGACATTCTTTTGGAACCTGGTATTGCGCCAGGTACGCCAGGATTATCTCGAAAACATCACGGGATTCGCCTGGCTGGTGCTGCAGCCATTGCTGCTGCTGGCGGTCTATGCCTTCGTGTTCACGACCATTTTCCAGGCCCGTGTCATCGACGCGCCCGGGATCGGATTCGTGCCCTACCTGGCGGTGGCCTTCTGGCCCTGGATGGCATTCTCGGACGCCATACTGCGCGCCACCAACGCCATTACCAGCAACGCGGCCCTGATCGGCAAGGTCGCCTTCGCCTCGGAGCAATTGCCCCTGGCGGCGGTGACCGCCACATTTCTCATGAACCTCGCGGGTTATGTGGCGGTACTGATCATCCTGCAATTGACCGGCACGCACATCCACTGGCCGTTCGTGCCGATCCTGCTCGTGCTGCTCGCGCTGATGTGGATGCTGGCCAGTGCGATCGCGCTGTTCACAAGCGCGATCCAGGTGTTCGTGCGTGATGTCTCGCAGATCCTGCCGCCACTGATGACCTTCTGGTTTTTCACCACGCCCATCCTTTACAGCCTCGCGGCGCTGCCGCCGAGGGCGGGCGCCGTGCTGGCCTGGAATCCGATGGGCTGGTTCGTGGGCAATATACGCGGCTGGCTGCTGTTCGGCGAAGCCGGATTGACCTGGCGCGATGGCCTGGCCGCCGTCCTGGTGGTGCTGGCGCTGTGGCTGGGGCTGAAATTTTTCCGGCGCTTCAGCGGGCATTTTGAGGATTTCCTCTGATGGACCGGCTGATCCGCCTGGATGGCGTCACCAAGGTCTATCCCCGGGTCAGCAGGCCCTGGGAGCGGCTGCGCGCCTTCGGGTCCCTGCTGGTCGGCAGGGAGCCTCGCGACGGAGCGGAGGTACTGAGCGACGTCAGCCTCGAGGTCTTCCGCGGCCAGTCGGTCGGCATCATCGGGGAGAATGGCGCCGGCAAGTCGACGCTGCTCAAGGTGCTCACCGGCGTCATACGGCCGACCCGGGGTACGGTTTCGACGAAAACCCGCACCGCTGCGCTGCTGGAACTCGGCGCGGGTTTCCAGCCCGACTTCAGCGGCCTGGACAACGTGCGCATGAAGGCCTCGATCCTGGGCCTGAGCGGGGCCGAGCTCGAGGAACGCCTGGACGACATCCTCAGTTTCGCGGACATCGGGGACTACATATTCGAGCCGGTCAAGCACTATTCCTCGGGCATGGTCGTGCGCCTGGGATTCGCGGTGGTTACCGCCTCATGCCCCGATTTGCTGATCACGGACGAAGTGCTGGCCGTGGGCGACGAGTCCTTCCAGAAGAAATGCGTGAGCTGGATCGAGAATTTCCTGGGCGATGGCGGCACGCTGCTGATGGTGTCGCACAGCATGTACCTGGTCCAGAAGCTGTGCCAGAAGGCCATGTGGCTGCACGAGGGGCACTGCCGCGAATACGGCGACGTGTTTCCCGTCACCCAGGCCTACCTGGCCTGGCACGAGAGCCGCTCGGCCACCGAGAAGGCGCACCGGGACCGGGTCTCCGGCCGCGACGGGCTTTACCGTATCACGCGGTTCGATTTGCCCGGGGTGGATGGCGACGAAGCCCCGGCGCTTGCCATGGGTGAGCCACTGGCCGCGGAAATGGTGCTCCACTCACCCGACGGCAGGGCGCCCGTGGGGCTGTTCGGTGTCGTGCGCGCGGACGGGACGCCGGTATATGGCATCGGCTCCGACAGCGACGGCATCGAGCCGGAGCGCCTGGACGAGCATCACTTCGGTTACCGGATCCGCTTCGACGACCTGGCCCTGCTGCCGGGCAGCTACAGCATCCGGGGACACGCCATGGATCCGGAGGGAATCCGCGTGTGCGACACGCAGGAGACCGCCTTCCGGGTGACCGGAGAGAGCAGCGAACTCGGATTCGTGCGACTGCCGCATCGGTGGAACGGATCAAAGTAGGGTTCGCCGGCCCGCGATGAAGCTTCCTACCATCGTCATCCCGGTATTCAACGCGTTCGAATACGTGCAGGAATGCCTGGCTTCTCTGGACCGCCATTCGCCCGAAGCGGAGGTCCTGGTCATCGATGACGACTCGACCGACGGCCGCGTTCTGCCCCTGCTTCAGGAGTGGGCCGGGCTGGGGAATGACCGCCGGTTGATCCGTCAGACAGAGAATCGCGGCTTCGTGCACAGTGCGAATCTCGGCATGGCCGAGACGGACGGCGACGTGGTGCTGCTGAATTCCGACACGAGGGCGACGGCGGGCTGGCTCGACGCGCTCGGGCGCTGCCTGGCGTCCGATCCCGGAATCGCCACCGCCACGCCGTGGACCAACAATGGCGAGATCGCCTCCTTGCCGGAATTTTGCCAGGCCAACCCGGTGCCCGGGTCCCCGGATGATGTGGCACGGACGATGCGCGGCTGCGGCGCGCCGCAGTATCCCGAAATCCCGACGGCGGTCGGTTTCTGCATGGCCGTGGCAAGGCGGGCCGTTGACTGTATCGGCCTGTTCGACGCGGAAACCTTCGGTCGCGGATATGGCGAGGAGAACGACTTCTGCATGCGCGCCATCGAAGCCGGGTTTCGCAATGTTCTGTGCGATGACGCGTACGTCGTGCATCATGGCGCCGCCTCCTTCGGCCCCATCGGCCTGCGTGCCGACGAGGGGGCCATGCAACGCCTGCTGGCGCTGCATCCGGCCTACCTGGAAAGGGTTTCCGCCTTCATAAAAGCCGATCCGCTGGCGCAGCGACGTGAGGCCATCCTGGATGCATTGAACCGCGCCGGAGTGGGAATGCGTTAGAATCTGCCGGAGTCCACAGGCGGCACCCATGGGAGCATCCATGCCGGATCTGGAATTCACTGGCGAACGCTTTACGCCCGAGTGCGAGCGGGAGATCTGGTACGAGCACTTTCATCGCTACGTGTTCGCCACGCAATTGTGCCGCGGCGCCCGGGTACTGGATGCAGCCTGCGGCGAAGGCTACGGTTCCGCCCTGCTTGCGCGGCAGGCGGCCTCGGTGACCGGGGTCGATATCTCGCAGGAGGCCATCGAGCACGCGCGGCAACGATATGGCGGGCAGGTCAACGTCGAATTCGACGTCGCGGATTGCACCGCCCTGCCATACCCGGACGGGAGCTTCGACCGGGTCGTGTCCTTCGAAACCGTCGAGCACCTGGAATCCCAACAGCGACTGCTTGAGGAGTTCCGACGGGTGCTGAAACCTGAGGGGTTCCTGGTCCTGTCATCTCCAGACCGGGTGGTGTATTCAGAAAAACAGGGGTTCGAGAACGAGTTTCACGTACGGGAATTGGACCGCGACGAACTCGAGGAACTGGTCGGAGCGGTATTCCCCGCCTGGCGCCTGCTCGGGCAAAAGCTGCTGTTCCATTCCGCAATCTGGGCGGAAGGGGAAAATACCCGCGTAGACCTGAGCTCTGCACGCAGCGACGGTGGTATCGCGCGGGGAACGGTACCGCACGCGCCAATGTATCTCATCGTGCTGTGCGCCGCCGGCGAGGAATTCCTGCCGGTGCTGGAGCACGACCTCTGGCTGTTCGACGATACCGGTGAGTCCGTCTACCGCCACTACCATCACGAGATACGCAAGAACATGGCCGCCGGCGGCATCCTGGCCGAGCGTGACGCCGAGCTGGAAGCACTGCGGCGCAGGATTGAAGACGCGGCCAGGCCCTGGTGGCGCCGGCTGTTTCCGGGGGGGTGATTCCGCGTGTCGATCTCCGCGCTGATCGTCAACTTCAATGCCGGTGAGGCCTTGCTGGCTTGCGTCCGGGCTCTCCTCGACGGGCCGGGGGGTGTGCGGGTCACCGTGGCCGACAATGCCTCGACGGACGGCAGCGCCGAGCGTCTGCGCGCCTTGTACGGGGACCGCGCGGACGTCGAGGTCGTGTTCAATCCCACCAATCCGGGTTTCGCGGCCGCGGTCAATGCACGCGTCAAAAGCATGGGCAGCGACTGGATACTCATCGTCAATCCGGATTGCGAGGTCAGGGGCGACGCCGTCACGCAATTGCGAGAGGCGCTGGAGGCGGACAAACGCGCGGCGCTGGCGGCGCCACGCGTTACGGACCCGGAAGGCGTGGTGGAAAAAGCCTGCCTGCGCCGGTTTCCCGATCCCTGGAAGTCGCTCGTGACTTTCAGCGGGCTCTGGCGCCTGGGTCACCGCGTGCCCTGGCTCCGGGGTGTGCCTGTTGGCCGGGCCGCCATGCCCGCCGGGGTGGTCCGCGCCGAGGCAGTCAGCGGGGCCTGCATGATGATTCGGCGCAATGCCTTGGAGGAAGTGGGCTATTTCGATGAAGCCTACACCCTGCACTGCGAGGACCTTGACCTGATGTATCGCCTGAAGCAGGCCGATTGGCACTGCCTGTTCGTGCCCGGCGCCACGGCCGTTCATGCGGGGGGCGTGTCAAGCCGCAGCCGGCCGTTATGGGTGCTGCGGCAGAAGCATCGCGGCATGGCGCGGTTTTTCGAAAAATTCCAGGCGTCACGCTACCCGGCTCCGGTCAGGTGGCTGGTCCACGCGGGCATCTGGATACATTTCCTGGTGAAAGCCCCCATGGCGCTGGTCGGCAGATGAAGCGCGGTCGCGTCATCCTGCTGGGCGCCAGCAGCCAGATCGGCGTCTTCACCGCCCCAAGGCTCGTCGCTGCCGGTTTCCGGGTCCTGGCCGTGAGCCGCAAACCGGCTCCGAAGTGGTACCCGGCGCTCGATGGCGTGCGGTGGGTGCTGCCGGGATCGCTGGCCGCCGGGGTAGGCCGATCGGCGGATCACCTGGTTTCGGCCGGACCCGTGGCCGCGGCGGCTGACCTGGCTGCAAACCTCACCCGGCTGAAACGGGCCGTCGTATTCAGCACGAGCAGTGTGTTCAGCAAGCTCGAATCGCATGACCGCCGGGAAAAGCGGCAGATGCAGCAGATCGTGATGGACGAGGCCAGGCTTTCCACCGCGTGCGAAACAAACGGTACGATCCTGAGCCTGTACCGCCCGACCCTGGTTTACGGATGCGGCATGGATGGAAACGTCAGTTGGCTGGCGCGCTGGATACGAAAGTTCGGCTTCATGCCCATTGCCGGCCGGGCAGAGGGCCTGCGCCAGCCCGTTCATGCCGATGACCTGGCGGCCGCGGCCGTCGCCACCCTGGCCAGCGAGTCGCCGCTGGCGCTCGACGTGCCGCTGTGCGGCGGCAGCACCCTGAGCTTCAGGGAAATGGTCGAGATGATCTTTAGGGCCCTGGACCGGCCCGTCCGGATCATCGGACTGCCCGGCGGGGTGTTCACTGCCCTGATCCGCATTGGCCGGATCCACCCGAAGCTCCGCAATGTGCGCGCGGAGATGGTCCGCCGGGAAGCCGTGGACCTGGTGTTCGACGATTCAACGCCCCGCAGGGTGCTGGGCTACGAGCCGAGGGCGTTCGAACCGGGGCCTGCCGATTTCCGGCTGCCGACCCCCGAATACCTGCGCGAACTGGCCTTCGGGTGAAGTTGCGGGGCCCGGCCACGCGCGCCGTGGACCGGTCCGAAATGGTAGAATGAGCGGCTATGCACAGCCCCTGCGGGACGCGCTTTCACACGGCGGAACATCGCTGTCACACAAAGGAAAACCATGTTTGACGAAGCCTTCAGAATCGACGGGTTCGACCCGGAACTGGCCGCTGCGATCGCGGCGGAACAACGGCGTCAGGAAGATCACATCGAGTTGATCGCGTCAGAGAACTACGCCAGCCCGAGAGTTCTGGAGGCCCAGGGTTCGGTGCTCACCAACAAGTATGCGGAAGGCTATCCCGGCCGCCGGTATTATGGCGGTTGCGAAAACGTGGACGTGGCCGAGCAACTCGCCATTGATCGCGTCAAGGAACTGTTCGGGGCCGACTACGCCAACGTTCAGCCCCACTCCGGCTCACAGGCCAATGCAGCGGCATACCTGGCGCTGCTGAGGCCGGGAGACACCATACTCGGCATGAATCTCGAGCATGGCGGTCACCTGACGCATGGCGCGAAGGTGAACTTTTCGGGGCGCGTGTTCAACGCCATCCAGTACGGGGTCGACGAGGAAACCGCGGTTATCGATTATGACCAGGTCGAGCGCCAGGCCCTTGAACATCGACCACGCATGCTGATCGGTGGATTTTCAGCGTACTCCCGCAAGGTGGACTGGGCCCGCATGCGGGCCATCGCGGACTCGGTGGGGGCCTGGTTCCTGGTGGACATGGCGCACGTTGCGGGCCTGGTGGCGGCGGGGCTGTACCCCAACCCGGTGCCACACGCCCACGTGGTGACCTCAACGACGCACAAGACGCTGCGTGGCCCGAGGGGTGGCGTCATTCTTTGCCAGGCGGACGAGGAAGTCGAAAAGAAGCTCAATTCGCTGGTCTTCCCGGGAACCCAGGGCGGTCCGCTGATGCACGTCATCGCGGCCAAGGCGGTGGCTTTCAGGGAGGCGCTGGAGCCCGGGTTCCGCGAATACCAGCAGGCCGTCATCGAAAACGCGCAGGCCATGGCCGGGACCATGATGGAACGCGGGTACAAGGTCGTGTCGGGTGGTACCGACAACCACCTGTTCCTGGTGGACCTCATCGGCCGCGAATTCACCGGTAAGGATGCCGAGGAGGCCCTGGGCCGCGCGCATATCACGGTCAACAAGAACACCGTGCCCGGCGAGCCGCGTTCACCGTTCATCACGAGCGGCTTGCGGCTGGGCACGCCCGCCGTCACCACGCGCGGTTTCGGTCGGGCGGATTGCGTGGATCTGGCCGGGATCATCTGCGACGTGCTGGATGGCATCGGCGACGAGGCCGTCGAGCGGACCGCAAGGCAGGCGGCAGAGGCCCTGTGCGCCCGGTACCCGGTGTACCGCTCCTGAGGCGACCGGCGTGTGGTGCCCGCTGTGCAATCACGACGATACCCGGGTGGTCGATTCGCGGCTGACCCGGGACGGGATGCAGATCCGGCGGCGGCGCGAGTGCACGAAATGCAATAACCGTTTCAATACCTTCGAGTCCCCGGAACTGAAGGCGCCGCGGATCATCAAGTCCGATGGCATTCGAGAAGCGTTCTCGGAGGCGAAGCTTCGCAATGGCATGCTTAAGGCGCTGGAAAAGCGCCCGGTGGAAACGCGTGACGTCGAGCGTGCGATTCGCGGCCTCGTCCGGGAAATCAGCAGCGTGGAGGATGCGGAGATACCCAGCAGCCTGATCGGGGAGTGGGTGATGCGCGAGTTGAGCCGACTGGACCAGGTCGCCTACGTGCGCTTCGCCTCCGTGTACAAGAGGTTCGAGGACGTCCAGGCCTTCCGGGAATTGATCGAACGCCTGGAAAGCGAGCACCCCGGAAGCATTGACCAGCGCCAGATTTCGTTGCTGGATCTCCAGCGCAGGGCCGGGCGCAAAAAGTCATGAATTTCACGGAATTCGACCACCTGTGCATGGGCGAGGCCCTGCGACTTGCAGCGCGCGGCGTGAACTCCACGCATCCGAATCCACGTGTCGGCTGCGTGATCGCTAAGGATGGAGAGATCGTCGGGCGGGGCTGGCATGAACTGGCCGGAGGGCCGCACGCGGAAATTGCGGCCCTGCAGGATGCGGGTGAACGCGCCCGTGGCGGCACGGCATACGTGACCCTCGAGCCGTGCAGCTACGAGGGGCGGACGCCGCCCTGCACAGAGGCCCTGATCGCGGCCGGGATCGAACGCGTGGTATCCGCCACCCGGGACCCGAATCCGAAGGTCGACGGCGGCGGCATTCGGCGTCTCGGCGAGGCTGGCATCGAGGTGGAGTGCGGCCTTATGTCCAGGGTATCGGAAGAGCTGAATCCCGGGTTTCTCAGGCGCATGAGAAACGGGCGGCCCTGGATCAGGATCAAGCTGGCCCAGAGCATCGATGGCAGGACGGCCCTGCACAACGGCCAGAGCCGCTGGATCAGTGGCGCCGAGGCTCGGCGGGACGTGCAATCCTGGCGGGCCCGCTCATCCGCGGTGATGACCGGGATCGGCACCCTGCTGGCGGACAATCCGTCGCTGGATGTTCGCAAGGTGGAAACGCGGCGCCAGCCGTTGAGGATCATCGTGGACAGCCGCTGGCGCACACCCGCGGATGCCCGGATCCTGGCGGCGCCCGGCGAGGTGCTGATTGCAGGCCTCGCGGACGCCGAATGTCCCCGGGCCCTGCGCGCTGCGGAGGTGGAGCGGCTGCCGTTACCGGCCCGCGACGGGCACGTCGACCTGGCTGCACTGGCGGAGGAACTCGCCGCACGGGAGGTCAACGAAATCCAGGTGGAGGCGGGCGGAATCCTGAGCGGCGCGCTGCTGGAAGAGCGACTCGTCGATGAAATTCTGGTCTACCAGGCCCCCGTGTTGCTTGGGAGCGGGGCCCGGGATGCCTTCACCTTCGGCCCATTGCAGGATATGAACGACAGGGTAGAGCTGGAATTGATGGAAACCGCATGGGTGGGCCGGGACCAGCGCCTGCGCTTTGCACCCGTTTACAGGAGGAATACTTGATGTTCACGGGTATCGTCACGCACCGCGGCCGCCTGGCCGGATGCGAGGAGCGCGGGGGCGACCTGCGCATGGCATTCGGCGTGCCGACGGAACACATGCGCGGCTGCAGCGAAGGTGACAGCATTTCGGTCAATGGCGTTTGCCTCACCATGATCGCGCCTTCGGAAGACGGTTTCAGCGCGGACGTATCCACCGAAACACTGGACTGTACCACCCTGGGCCGCCTGGTCGACGGCGACCTGGTGAACCTGGAATTGCCGTTGCGTCCGGCCGATCGCCTGGGCGGCCACCTGGTCAGCGGTCACGTGGACGGCAAGGCCGTGCTGGTCTCGCGTCACGCCGACGCGCGCGCCGAGCGCTTCGAATTCGAATTACCGATGAAGTTTTCGAGATACGTCGCCGAAAAGGGCTCCATCACACTGGACGGGGTGAGCCTGACGATCAATGACGCCGAAGGTCGCCGTTTCGGCGTTTGCCTGATTCCGCATACACTGGAGGTCACCAGCCTGGGCGGTCTGCAGCCGGGCGATGAGGTCAACGTCGAGGTGGACATGATCGCGCGCTACCTGGAGCGCCTGCTGGCGACGGATGAATGACATGGAACTGAATTCGATACCGGAGATCATCGAGGATATCGCGGCGGGCAAGATGGTCGTCATGATGGACGACGAGGATCGTGAGAACGAGGGCGATCTCGTCATGGCCGCGTCCATGGTTCGGCCCGAGGACATCAACTTCATGGCCCGTTTCGGCCGGGGGCTGATTTGCCTTCCGCTGACGCGGGAGCGGTGCCGGCAGCTTAACCTGCCACTGATGGTCAACCAGAACGAAGCACGTTTCAAGACCAACTTCACGGTCTCCATCGAAGCGGCCGAGGGCATCACAACCGGGATTTCGGCCTATGACCGGGCCCATACGATACGCACGGCGGTGAGGCCGGACGCGGTTGAATCGGACCTCTCGCAACCCGGCCACGTGTTCCCGCTCATGACCGCGCCCGGCGGCGTGCTCGCCAGGGCTGGCCACACCGAGGCCAGCGTGGACCTGGCCATGCTGGCAGGCGTCGAGCCAGCGGCCGTGCTGGTGGAGATTCTCAACGAGGACGGCAGCATGGCTCGCCGCCCGGAGTTGGAACGCTTCGCGGCGGAACACGGATTAAAGATCGGCACCATCGCCGACCTGATCCGTTATCGCCTGGAAAACGAGCAACAGGTCGAATGCGTTTCCACCCATGACGTCCAGACAAGCCACGGGCCTTTCCGCCTTTTTACCTACCGCGACCACATCGAACACCGCCTGCACCTGGCCTTGCTGCGGGGCGAGGTGAACGCCGACGAGCCGATGTTGGTACGGGTGCACGTGCAGAATCCCCTGAGCGACGTGATCGGCATCCGTAGGGAAGACTTTGGCTTGCCGCTGGACGTGGCTCTGCAGGAGGTGGACCGGGTCAATTCGGGACTGGTCCTGGTACTCGGCGGCCACGAGGATGATGAAAGCCTGCTGCGGCGGATCCAGGCGGTACCCGAGCCCGACATTTCCAGCAATGGCGACAACCGGAAGGCACAGGAGTTGCGGACCTACGGCATCGGGGCGCAGATCATCCACGACCTGGGAATCCGCAGAATGCGGGTGCTCAGCGCACCGCTGATCCTGACGGGCCTGTCCGGTTTCGGTCTGGAGGTCGTGGAGTACGTGGAACCGGTTGGAAACACGGGAGCGTGACGATGAAAGAGCTCAAACTCGCAAATCCTTCGACCGTTCCCCGTATCGCGCTGGTGGCCGCGCGTTTCAACCATTTCATCACCGAGCAACTGGTGGAGGGCGCCCGCGACGCCCTCGACAGGCACGGGCTCAGCGGGGAACAGGTCGTCCTGGCGTGGGTGCCCGGCGCATACGAATTGCCCCTGGCGGCCGACTGGATGCTTTCCGATGGCGGCTGCGACGCCGTGGTCGCGCTGGGCGCCGTCATCCGCGGCGGCACCCCGCATTTCGATTACGTGGCAGGGGAGTGTAGCAGAGGCCTTGCGGAAGTCGCCCTGAAGCACTCCATGCCGGTAGCCTTCGGCGTGCTCACGACCGATACCGTCGAGCAGGCCCTGGAGCGCGCTTCGACCGCGGAGGGAAACAAGGGCTTCGATGCGGCCATGACGGCGCTGAACATGCTGGCATTGCGCGAACGAATCGGGCCGGACGGGGGCTGAGCGATGTCGGGCGGGCATCGGTATGAGCCGTCCAGCCGCGCCCGGCGGCGGGCACTGCAGGCGCTCTACGCCTGGCACCTCAACGCCCAGGATGCCGACGCCATCATCGCCCAGTTTTTCGATGAACAGGATTTCGGCAATGTGGACGTCCACTTGTTCGAAGCGCTGGTCAGGGGCGTGGTCAGCGACCATGAGAAACTCGACGACCGCCTCTCGGAATTCCTGGACCGCCCCGGCGGCCAACTCGACGTCATGGAGCGCGTGGTGCTACACATGGGCGCTTGGGAACTGATCAATCGCCCGGAAACCCCTTTCCAGGTCATTCTCGACGAGGCGGTGGAACTGGCGAGGCGTTTCGGGTCGGAGCAGGGACACGGTTTCGTCAACGGCGTCCTCGATCGTGCAGCGAAAAGCTGGCGGCCCGACGGCGAAACAACCCCCGGTGGCTGAATTCGACCTGATCGAGCGTTTTCGCCGGGCGGCGGGTGATGCGGACCGCGAAACGGTCCTGGGGATCGGTGACGATGCCGCAATCCTGGATATCCCCCAAGGCCGGCAACTGGTCGCCACTACCGATACCCTGAATTCCGGGGTGCATTTTCCGGATAACGCAATGGCTGCCGACATTGGCCACAAGGCACTCGCGGTCAACCTGAGCGACCTCGCGGCAATGGGCGCCGAACCGCGCTGGGTGCTGCTGTCACTTTCCATGCCCCGGGGCGATATGGACTTCGCCGACGGCCTGATCGAAGGATTCATGAGCCTGGCGAGGGAAGTCCCGGTAAGCCTGGTGGGCGGGGATACCTGCTCGGGACCGTTGTCGGTCACGGTCACCGCCCTGGGCCTCGCCCCGGCCGGCGGCGCCCTGCAGCGATCAGGCGCCCGAGACGGGGACCTGGTCGTGGTTTCGGGGGTCCCGGGGCTGGCCGGATTCGGTCTCAGGCAAATCGGGGAGGGCCTCGAACCGGGGCCTGATCTCATCCAGGCATTGCACAGGCCCATACCGCGTGTCGCGCTGGGCGCCGCGCTGGTCGGAAAAGCCAGCGCCTGTATAGATATTTCGGATGGATTGTTGGCAGACTTGGGACACATTGTCGAAGCATCGGGGTGTGGTGCAGAGATCCGGCTGGACCGGTTGCCACGCCACCAGTCCCTGGAGGGGCTGGGGGAGCCGGACCGCTGGCGATTGCAATTGACCGGCGGGGACGATTATGAACTCTGCTTCACGTTACCGGAGCGTCATGCCGAGCTGCTGGACGACCTGGCAGTGACGGGCGGCGCAGGACTGACCGTTATCGGATGGATGCGGGGGGGTCCGGAAATCCGGTGCCTGGCGCCCGACGGCGGCAGCTTCGAGGCAGGCTCCGCCGGGTACGAGCACTTCACGTGAACGAGACCAGACAAATCAATCCCGGCACAGCCGGAGGGGAAATGCCCGGGCACATTAGTGAACGGGCCAGGAGCCTTGCACTGTGTACGCCGGACGGATTTCTGGCCTTCGGGTTCGGATCGGGGCTTCTGACAGCAGCACCCGGCACCATGGGGACGCTGGCGGCCGTGCCATTCGCACTAATGTTCACCCTGCTGGGCGGGTTCTCCTTCTGGTTCCTGATGCTGGCCCTGTTCCTGCTGGGTGTCTGGTTGTGCGGGCGCGTGACGGAACAGCTGGGCGTGGACGATTACGGGGGAATCGTCTGGGACGAGATGTTCGGCTACTGGCTGGCTGTCGCGTTCGTGCCCATGCACTGGGCATGGTTCGTCGCGGCTTTCGCGCTATTCCGGTTTTTCGATATCGTCAAACCCTGGCCCATCAGCGAGATGGAGAATGCGTTCGACGGGGGCCTGGGCATCATGATGGACGATGTCATGGCCGCGCTTTACACCATGGTGTTGCTCGGCGGAGTGAATTACGCCTTTTTCAGCGGCTGACGCCGCATTCAATCGGTATAACTGAACACCTTCACGACCTTGGCCACGCCGGAAACGTTTCGGGCCACCTCGGCGGCTGCGTCACCCTCGGCCCTCGAAACGAGGCCCATCAGGTAAACGTTGTTCCTGGAACTCACGACTTTCACGCGGGTCGCGTCGAAGCCGTGGACCGGGTTTTCCTTGACCAGGGCCGCATTCACCTTGGTCGTAAGCCAGGTGTTGTCCAGGCGCTCGCTCGTCGTCGCGCTGCCCGCGACTTCCAGCTCATTGACCACGCGGCCTACGTGCTCGACTTCCGCGGCCCGTTCACCGGCCAGTTTCCGGTTGGATTCATTCTGGACTTCGCCGACCAGCAAGACGACGCCCTGGTAGACCTCGACCTTGACGTGATCGCTTTCGTCGATGTCCACTGCCGAGTAAATGTGGTCCACGACCTGGATTTCCATGGTCTGATCGTCCAGGACCGTTCCCGTGGTTCGTCGGTCGCTGGCGATGACAGCCGCGCCACCGACCACGACCGCGGCGCAACCTCCGAGAAAGGCTGCCGCGAAGACGGCCAGCAGAAAACGGGCCGCCGCGTATTGATTGATCAGTCCCATCCCTCGAGCATTTCCTCTGTTCATCATCTCATCCCAGCGGCGATTGAAAGGCGTTCCTTATCCAGTTGAACTCCGTCCGGCCATCGGCCTTGCCGATGGATATTACGTCAAAACGGCAGTGGAATGCTGCATATGCCGGGTTTCGGCCCAGGAACAGCGCAGCCGTCCTGGCGATCCTCGCGCACTTGCGGTGGCCCACGGTATCGGCGCCGCTGCCGTGGCTGTCGCGACCACGATACCGGACTTCGACGAACACAAGGCCCGTCCCGTCCCGCATGACCAGGTCGATCTCGCCCAGCCGGCAGCGATAGTTCCGCCTCACCGTCTTCAGACCGTGACGGTGCAGGAAAGATTCCGCGGATTTTTCCCAGTGCGTTCCCTTGCGAATCGTGTTCAATCCGTTGGCTCTGCCCAGGAGGCGGGCCGTGGCGACCCGTTCGCGAAAACCGACCAGTTGGGTTCACGCAGCAATTGACCGCCGGAGGCAAGCTTCAGATTTCCCACCCGGCCGGGAAATACCAGGTCGGGATCCTTTTTCATCAACGGCAACCAGGTCACGATGTCCCAGGCATCCGAGCCCAGCGCGAACAGGTTGCCAAGGCTGCCGCCCTTGACGCTTTCGAAGTCCGGCAATTCGGGATCCCCGTCGGACACATCGTGTATGTGGGGGAACACGACCCCGTCAAGATCCCGGTCCTGCGCAGGGTCGTGGGCGCCGCTGTAGATCCGGCTCATGGCGTACACATGCTTGTCCCCCGCGTCGTGGAAGCGCAATTGCGGCCTGATCTGTCGGCCCTGTTCCGGTTCGGCAATGAGGAAGAAGGCGTCGAAATCATCCCTGCGGGTCGGCTCAAATCCCAGCGGGAGCCCGATGGTGGCCTGCAGCCGGTTTCGCCTTTCATGGCTCTGGTCGATCTCAAGCGTTTCCATCAGGAGCGCGCTGTGATCGCTTTGGCCGCCGGGGAAGGAAGCGGAAGCGATGATCTCCCCTTCTGCTTCTTCGAAGGCTTGTACGAACGCAGACTCGATGCGTTCGCCCCAGGGGCTGTCGGGGGCCAGGGTAATGACGCGTGTCTGATGCTGTTCCAGCAGCTTGCGGGCAATGGCCCGGGCCTCTGCTTCCTGGGACAGCGACAGGCTGAAGACGAGATTGTACGCGTTGGAAGAGCCGGCTTCGCCGAGGTTGTTCAGCGCGAGTACGGGCATGCCCAGGCCACCGAGCGCGGTGAGCGCCTGCACTGATTCGCGGCGCAGTGGCCCGATGATCCAGTCGGCCCCCGCCTGCACGGCCTGGAAGTAGGCGGAAACCGCGGATTGCGGGTTCGCGCCGGTGGGAAAGAAATGCAGGCTGGCGGCCTGCGGATTGCTGAGATAGGCGCTGATCAGGCCGTCCCTTATGGCGGCTCCTGCGGCGGCCAGCCCGCCCTGGCCGGGCAGCAGCACGGCGATGCGCGCGGGCATGGAAAAGCTGTCGCGGTAGGCTTCGGCCAGGTCCATGAAGTCGCCCCTGGAAACAGCGTGGTCCGGGTGTCGTGCAGCCCATTGCGATGCGGCCTCCGTCATGCTCGTACCACCGATGAGGGCGTTGCGCATCAGCAGCGCCAGTTCGGGCCAGCCGTCCAGCCCGGGATCGCCGGCAGCTTCGTGCAGGGCGCCCGAAGGCGCATTTTCCAGCGACTGCAACAGGCTGACGCCTTGCGGAATGTCGAAGGTTTGCATGTCCTTCAGCGCATTTCGCGTGGTGGTCAGCGCATATCCACCGGGGCTCGCGCGGAGCCGGTCGATTTTTGCGCGCAGATCCCGGTAGCGTGGCCGCTGGTCCGGGGCGAGAGAATCGCGGGCAATGCCCAGGTAGAATTCCGCGCGTTCTGCATCCGTCTCGGCCAATGCGAGTTCCGAGTGCAGGAGTGCGTATGCCGCCAGGGACGCCTCGGCAAGTTTCCGGTTATCGATGCGGGACAGGGCGGCCATTGCCGAACTGGCATCGGCGGCCAGCCACCAGGCTTCTGCGGCCCTCAGCAGGTATTCCTGTCGTGGCGGGTCTTCGCTGGCCCGCGCGGCTTCTTCCCAGAGGGTGGCTGCCTCGGTGTAGCGGCCCGCCACGTCCGCCTGCTCCGCCCGGGGCACCTGCACGGGTCGTGTATCAGGTGCTCGCGGCGCCGTGGTGCAGGCGGTCACCAGGGTGAGCGCGGCCAGGATGGCGATGGTGCGCACTGTGCGATTTGCCTCCAGATTCATCGGTGATCCTTCGTATGCCGTGCGTGGAATGATAACCTACGCTGGCCGGCGGCCAGAGAGGTCGTCGCCACACCAGCGATTGTAGTCATCCGCGAAGCAGGTGCCATGAGCCAGACCGGCCTTTATGTCGTAGCAACTCCCATCGGAAACCTGGAGGATATTTCCCCGCGTGCACTGCGTGTGCTGTCGGAAGCGGACGTCATTGCCGCGGAGGACACGCGGCACACGCGGGTGCTGCTGGAGCGCTACGCGATCACGTCCACGATGCTGGCCCTGCATGAGCACAACGAGGAACGGGTCGTGCCGGCATTGCTGGACCGTCTGCGCAGTGGCGAATCCGTCGCGCTGGTATCCGACGCGGGCACCCCGCTCTTGTCGGACCCGGGGTACCGCCTGGTGCGGGCCGCCGGCGATGCCGGCCTGCCGGTGTTCGCCGTGCCCGGGCCGAGCGCGCTGACCGCCGCCCTGTCGGTGGCGGGCGTGCCCTCCGACCGGTTCGTTTTCGAGGGGTTTCTGCCGGCGCGGACCGAGGCGCGGCGCAGGCGGCTCGCAGAACTGCAGGCGGAAACCCGGACCCTGGTTTTTTTCGAGTCCAGCCACCGCATCGGAAAATGCCTGGCCGACATGCGGAAAGCGTTCGGGCCGGACCGGCGCGCCGTCATTTGCCGGGAGCTCACCAAACGCTTCGAAACGGTGCTCCGCGGCAGCCTGGAGGGATTGACAGAGCGCCTCGAGCAGGATGCCATGCAGTCGAAAGGAGAATTCACCGTGCTGGTCGAAGGGAGCGAGTCCGGACCCTCCCCGGCAGGCGGTCTCGAGCTGGCCCGGGCCCTGCTGGAATACCTGCCGGCCAGCCAGGCGGCGCGCGTCGCGGCCAGGATCACGGGAACCCCGCGCCGGGAGATCTACGCGGCGATCGAGAAGAAACAAGGATCCTGAACGCCGGCCGGATCGTGCAGGGGCTTTGCCTGGAGGCCGGAGTGGGCGAAAATAGGGCCGGGAGCCGGCCGGACAGCCGCTTCGCGGGTCGCAAGACCGGCGGGGAGGAAAGTCCGGGCTCCGCAGGGCAGGGTGCCAGGTAACGCCTGGGGGGCGCGAGCCTACGGAAAGTGCAACAGAAAGGATACCGCCCCGCGATTAAGCGGGGTAAGGGTGAAATGGTGCGGTAAGAGCG
>JABAHR010009246.1_pt1 | contig 20584 bp, 22 predicted proteins | sample 7062101 | NCBI WGS metagenome assembly JABAHR01 (sample SAMN14534553, study PRJNA622989) | marine sediment metagenome | biome: marine biome [ENVO:00000428]; feature: marine pelagic biome [ENVO:01000023]; material: deep marine sediment [ENVO:00002113] | place: India: Gulf of Kutch | collected... | reverse complement strand
GGGGGCAAAGGCGAACACCATGATGACATCGTTCAGGGCCACCTGCGACAGCGTGAAATGCGGCTCCCCCCTGGTCAGGTGGCTCCACACGAACACCATGGCGGTACAGGGTGCCGCGGCGAGGATGATGAGGCCGGCGATGTAGCTGTCGATCTGTTCCGCGGGCAGCCAGTGCCGGAACAGACCACCGATGAACAGCCAGCCCAGCAGCGCCATGGAAAACGGTTTTACCGCCCAGTTCACGAACAGGGTGATGCCAACACCGCGCCAGTGTGCGCGGACGCCCCTGAGCGCATGCAGGTCGACCTTGAGCAGCATGGGGATGATCATCAGCCAGACCAGTACCGCTACCGGCAGGTTGACCTGCGCGATCTCCAGTGCGCCGATCACCCGGAATGCAGCGCCGAAGGAGTGGCCCAGGGTGATACCGGCCACGATGCACAGCGCAACCCACAGGGTCAGGTAACGCTCGAAAATACCCATCCTTGTGATCCTTCCCTGTGCCTTGCAGTCAGGCCTGCGCTTCCTGCCGGAGCTGTTCCAGAAGCCCGGTTACGCGCTGTTTGATCTCGTTGCGACTGGCGCGGAACACCTGCATGATCTGCTCTTCGCTGCCGATGGCCCGGGCCGGGTCGTCCAGTGGCCAGTGCAGCTTGCGGGTACCCGGTGGCAGTGCCGGACAGTGCTCATCGGCATGGCCGCACACGGTCACCACCAGGTCGGCGGCATCCAGCATGGCCTGGTCGACCCGCGTCGATTGCTGTCCCGAGATATCGATGCCGGCCTCCTGCATCACCGCAATGGCGCGCGGGTTCTTGCCGTGCGCCTCGATACCGGCGGACTGCACGCTCACGCTGTCGCCGCCCAGTGCGCGCGCCCAGCCTTCGGCCATCTGCGAACGGCAGGAATTGCCGGTGCAGAGAAACAGGATGCGGGTCACGGGCAGCAGCCCTGTGCAGGTATTGCCGGGACACAGCAGCCCTGTGCCGGGCGTGCGTCCGCGGATTCACTGAAGGTCGGGATGCTGTCCAGTGTGTGGAAGGCTTCCCAGGCAATGCCCTGCGGATCGAGACTCCAGTATTTGTCGGAACGCGCATAGCAGCATGCGGCACCCGACTGCTCGCGACCCGTGATGCCCGCCGCTGCCAGGCGCGCCTGCAGCTGGCCGAGCTGTTCGGCGTTCTCTGCCTGGATGCCGAGGTGGTCCAGGCCGCTGCTGCGCCCGCGCGCGGATATCGCGAAGTTCACCGCCGGATCGGCAAGCTCCCACTTTGCATAGTCCGGTTTGCGTACATCGGGCGCGCTGCCAAACAGTGCTGTATAGAAACGGATGTTGTGTTCGATGTCGTCGACAGCGATGTGTACATGCAGGCGACTCATGGCGTACCTCCTTCAGGAATGGTTCAGGCGCAACACGGCGCGCCGGGCCGGTTCGGCATGCTGTCCAGGGCCGCACTGTCGCTTGAGAACGGTTCTGCCGTGCGGTTGCCCTGCAGCGTGTACTGCAGGATGTGGCCTGCCCAGCCGGGCAGGTCGGGGGCGATGCGGTAATACATCCACTGGCCGCTGCGGCGCGCCTGCAGCAGCCGGTTCTCGCGCAGCTGTGCCAGGTGGCGCGAGATCTTCGGTTGCGACAGGCCGAGGGCATGCGTCAGTTCGCAGACGCACAGCTCGTCCCCGGCCGCGAGCAGCAGCAGGATGCGCAGACGGGTGTTGTCTGCAAGCATGCGGAACAGGGTTTCTGGATCGTGCAGCATGGTCACAATATATGCCAGTCCATATATATGTTCAAGCATATATATTTACTGCAAATATATTATTAAATACAGTTACTTATTATAGGTGCTCAGAAGTGAGGCTTGACCGGTGCGTCCTTGAAACGCTGGATACTGGCGAGGATTTCCATGCGCGCGGCATCCACGTTGTCCCAGCCCTCGACCCGGACCCACTTGTTGGGCTCGAGGTCCTTGTAGTGCGCAAAGAAATGCGCGATGGAGGNNGTGGACCTGGCGGTAATGGGTCGACAGCTTGTCGATGGGCACGGCGAGGATCTTCGCGTCCGGCCCGGCCTCGTCGGTCATCCTGAGGATGCTGATCGGACGGCACTGGATCACCGAGCCGCTGATCAGCGGAACCGGCGTCGCCACCAGCACATCGACCGGGTCGCCGTCCTCGGACAGGGTGTGCGGGATGTAGCCGTAATTGCACGGGTAATGCATCGCCGTGTCCATGAAGCGGTCGACGAACATGGCGCCGGTTTCCTTGTCGACCTCGTACTTCACCGGGTCGCTGTGCGCCGGTATCTCGATGATCACGTTGACATTGTCGGGTACGTCCCTGCCGGACGGGACTCTGTCCAGGTTCATGGCGTTTCCTTCTTGAATGTATGGCGCGCCCGACAGGAATCGAACCTGTGACCTTCGGCTTCGGAAACCGACACTCTATCCAACTGAGCTACGGGCGCGGGAGACACCGCGGAAGTCTGCTGCAACTTCGAGGCAACCCTTCCCGCACAGACTCTAACCCAGAATCGACCATGAGGGGAGGATGCGGCAAGCATACCGCCGCACCGGGCGCAGGTCTATGCCTGAAGTGGCTGTTTCGACTGTAAAATCCCGGAATTTCCCGGGCAAATGCTTTTCAGTATAATCTGCCCCCATCGTGCTGCCCCGGCAGCCCACCCGTCACAAACTACCAGGAGATCACCTTGAGTCAGGATAAACAGTTCTACTCCACCTTCTTTGTCATTATGGGCGCGCTGTTCGCGCTCATGGTCGTTCTGATCATTATCGCCAGCAACCTGTCTTCCGAGATCGCGGAGTACAAACCGGAAGAGGTCGTGGTAGAGAACATCAAGCCGGTGGGCAAGGTAAAGGTCGCGGGCGAGTCAGCCCCGGAACCGGCTCCGGCCGAGGCTGCAGCGGCAGCCGACACCGCTGTGGCAGCGAAGTCGGGCGAGGAAGTCTACAACGCCAGTTGCATGGCCTGTCATGCCACGGGTGCCGCCGGCGCGCCGAAGGTGGGCGATGTGGCTGCCTGGGCACCGCGCATCGCGGCCGGTATGGATACCGTCGTTTCGAATGCCATCAATGGCCTGAATGCCATGCCGCCGAAGGGCCTGTGCATGACCTGTTCGGATGATGAACTGAAAGCGGCCGTCGAGTACATGGTTGCGAACAGCCAGTAGGCGGCTGTATTTAGCGTCAAAAAGGGCTGCTCCGGCAGCCCTTTTTTATTGTCCTGGATCACTGCCGTGCAGCTGCGGGTCCGGCTAGCGGCAGGTGTGTGGCAACAGGCTCTTCAGGATCGTGTTGCTGGTGCAGTCCCACAGGATGTCTTCGCCGTAGTTCACCGGCACCAGCAACAGCGAGTCGCCCTCGGCCACGCTGCCCATGGCCCGGTAGCTGATCCGGATGGTGCCGGCTTTTGGCTGGTCGGTAATTTCAATGGAGCGAACGTAGCGGCTCCCGAGTTCATCCGGTTCGGGGAGATTGGCAGCGATGTTGTTCACCGGGAAGGTCTCGTGGGTGGAGAGATACACGCTCACGGCCAGCTGTACCGGGCCGGCCATGCGCAGGCCGCTGGTGATCTGCGACTTGTGCTGAAAATCGATATAGATAGGCAGCGCCAGCGTGATCAGGATGGCGATGATGTTCAGGCTGATCACCAGCTCGATCATGGAAAATCCGGCCTGCAGGTGTTTGTGCATCGCTTGATCCAGAGAAAATTACCCGTTTCCAGCTATAGTTATCGGCCGGGACGGGCGTTTTTTCAGTCCCGACCCGGATCAATCGCCGACTTTCCGGGGGGCGCGCGCTGAACTGGCGGTATCCTGCTGCTGCCTAAAGGAAAACAGTGGACGCATCGATATCGTCCCTATATACAAGGAGTCGGCCGCAACGCCGGGGTACGCATGGGCAAACCAGGCATGAAAGCACTGCAACAGACCTCTCTGCTGGGCGGCAGCAATGGCACCTGGCTGGAGTCCCTGTACGAGTCCTGGCAGCGCAACCCGGCCTCGGTCGACGCCCACTGGCGCGCCTGGTTTGACGGCCTGCCGCGCGTCGACGGCGAGGCCGCCGACAACATCCTGCATTCCGAGCTGCGCGCCGAGTTCTCGAGACTGACCGGGCGCCGGCGCATGCCGCCCGCTGGCGGTGTCAGCGACAGCCGCCTTGCCTATGAGCGCAAGCAGATCCGCGTGCTGCAGCTGATCAATGCCTACCGTTTTCGCGGCCACGAGTACGCCGGTACCGACCCGTTGCAGCGCCGGGAACCGGCCACGGGCAGCGAACTGGACCTGGCCTACCACGAACTCACCGAGCAGGATTTCGACACCGTGTTCAGCACCGGTTCGCTGGTCGGTCCGGAAAAGGCGACGCTGAAGCAGATCCTGGTCGCGCTCAACCGGATCTATTGCTCGACCATCGGTGCGGAATACATGCACATACCGGATACCGCCGAGAAACGCTGGATACAGCAACGCCTGGAAGGCAGGTTGCCGCGGCCGTCGATTGACAGCGAGCGCAAACAGTGGCTGTTGCAGCGCCTGACGGCGGCCGAGGGGATCGAACGCTACCTGCATGCAAAATACGTCGGGCAGAAACGGTTTTCGCTGGAAGGTGGTGAAAGCCTGATCCCGTTGCTCGGTGAGCTGATTGACCGTGCCGGCGAGGGCGGTGTCAGGGAAATCGTCATCGGCATGTCACACCGCGGCCGTCTCAACGTGCTGGTCAATATCCTGGGCAAGCTGCCCACGATGCTGTTCTCGGAGTTCGAGGACAGCCACGACCGCAGCCACACCAGCGGTGATGTGAAATATCACCAGGGCTTCTCGTCGAACATCAGCACGCCGGGCGGCAACGTGCACCTGGCGCTGGCCTTCAATCCGTCTCACCTCGAGATCGTCTCGCCGGTCGTCGAGGGTTCGGTGCGTGCACGCCAGCAGCGCTACGGGGATAAACAGGGACAACGCGTGCTGCCGGTGGTCATTCATGGCGATGCGGCCTTTGCCGGGCAGGGCGTGGTGATGGAGACCTTCAACCTGTGCGACCTGCGCGGCTTTACCACGCACGGCACGGTACATATCGTGGTCAACAACCAGATCGGCTTTACCGTCAGCCAGGTCAAGGATGCGCGTTCGACGCTGTATTGCACCGACGTCGCCAGGATGGTCAACGCACCCATCTTCCATGTCAACGGCGACGATCCGGAGGCCGTGCTGTTCATAACGCAGCTGGCAATGGATTATCGCATGACCTTCAGCAAGGACGTGGTGATCGACCTGGTGTGTTATCGCCGCCACGGCCACAACGAGGCGGATGAGCCGGCAGCCACCCAGCCGATGATGTACCGTGATATCCATGCCCTGCCGACCACGCGTGCGCTGTATGCGGAGAAACTGCTGCGCGACGGTGTGGTCAGCGCCGACGGGGCGGAGGCCATGCAGCGCGATTACCGCGACCGGCTGGATGCCGGAGAGAGCGTGACACCGGATGTGATACTCGGCCTGCCCGTGGACGAGGCCGTTGCCGTGAAGTGGAAAAACTATCTCGGCTATCACTGGGATGATCCCTGTGACACGACGGTCAGCCGCGCCACGCTGGTGACGCTGGCCGACCGGCTGCAGCAGCTGCCGGTCGGTTTCGAACCGCACCCGCGCGTTGCCAAGATCATGGATGACCGGCGCAAGATGGCGGCCGGCGCCATGCCGCTCGACTGGGGCTTTGCCGAGCAGCTTGCCTTTGCCAGCCTGCTGAACGACGGCTTTTCGATCCGCCTGTCGGGCCAGGACAGCGAGCGCGGCACCTTCTTCCAGCGCCACGCCGTGCTGCACAACCAGCAGGACGGCGAGCTCTGGGTGCCGCTGAAAAACATTGCCGCGGACCAGCCCGATTTCATGGTGTTCGATTCCACCCTCTCCGAGGAGGCGGTGCTGGCATTCGAGTACGGCTATGCGACCACCGAGCCGGAAACCCTCACCGTCTGGGAGGCGCAGTACGGGGATTTCGCCAACGTCGCGCAGGTGGTGGTTGACCAGTTTATTGCTTCCGGCGAGGCGAAGTGGGGCAGGCTGTGCGGGCTGACCCTGCTGCTGCCGCACGGCCAGGAGGGACAGGGCCCGGAGCATTCCTCCGCGCGGCTCGAACGTTTCCTGCAGCTGTGCGTGGATCACAATATCCAGATCTGCAACCCGACCACGCCGGCGCAGATGTACCACATGCTGCGTCGCCAGATGGTGAGGATGGTGCGCAGACCGCTGATCGTGATGGCGCCGAAAAGCCTGTTGCGTCACAAGCTGGCGGTCTCCAGCCTGGAGGAACTGGCGGAAGGCAGTTTCCGCCCGGTGCTGGACGATGCGGACGTCTCGGAGCACGACCGGATCACGCGGCTGGTGTTTTGCAGCGGCCGTGTGTTCTATGACCTGCTGGAGCGCAGGCGGGAACTCGGACTGGAGCATGTCGCGCTGGTGCGGGTCGAGCAGTTGTACCCGTTCCCGTGGCGACTGCTGCGCACGCAGTTCGTGAAGTATACAAACGTCGAGCAGTACATCTGGTGCCAGGAGGAACCGCAGAACCAGGGTGCCTGGTATGCGGTGCGCCACAAGTTCGAGGAACTGATTGGCCCTGATAACAAACTTATCTATACTGGCCGCGCCGCCCTGTCTGCACCCGCGGTCGGGTATGCCAGCCTGCACGTGCAGCAACAGCAGCAGCTGGTCGACCAGGGGCTGGGGCTGGATCAGTAGTGCCGTCCGTTCATGTTACCTGGCAGCAACAGCAGGAGTTGATGCGTTATGGCAACTGAAGTCAGGGTTCCCGCGCTGCCCGAGTCGGTATCCGATGGCGTGCTGGTTTGCTGGCACAAGAAACCCGGCGAGGCAATCCGCCGGGACGAGGCACTGGTGGACATCGAGACCGACAAGGTCGTGCTGGAAGTGCCCTCGCCGGAAGACGGCGTGCTGGAAAAGATCCTGATCCCGGACGGTGCAACCGTTGTGGCCGACCAGCTGATCGGGGTGATCGGCACCAATGGCGCGGCGCAGACGGATAGCACGCAGCAGCCTGCAGCACCGGCAACCACCGCCGCACCGGTGCCTGCCGGCACTGAACCGGTACTGAGCCCGGCCGTGCGCAAGCTGGTTGCGGAGCACGCACTCGATGCGCAGGCCATCCAGGGTACCGGCAAGGCGGGCCGCCTGACCAAGGCCGATGTAGAGGCGCATCTTGCCAGCCGGCAGCAAGCCGAACAGCCGGCGCAACAACCGGAACCACAGCCGGCACCGCCGGCACCTCCCATGCCCGGCGAGGAACGGCCGCAAAAACGCGTACCGATGTCGCGACTGCGCGCGCGCGTGGCAGAACGGCTGCTGGAAGCGACACAGAATACGGCCATGCTGACCACTTTCAACGAGGTCAACATGCTGCCGGTGAGGACGCTGCGCGAGAAGTACCGGGAGGCCTTCGAACAAACGCACGGAGTGCGCCTGGGATACATGTCCTTCTTCGTCAAGGCTGCTGCCGAGGCATTGCGCCAGCACCCCGACATCAATGCCTCCATCGACGGTAGCGACATCGTCTACCACGGTTTCTGTGATATCGGTGTGGCCATCAGCACCGAGCGCGGGCTGGTGGTGCCCGTGTTGCGTGACGCGGAGTACATGAGCATGGCCGCGATCGAGTCACAGATCCTGGACTTCGCCACGCGCGGCAGGGACGGCAAGCTCACCATGGAAGAAATCACCGGCGGAACCTTCTCGATTACCAATGGCGGGGTATTCGGTTCCATGCTGTCGACACCGATACTGAACCCGCCGCAGAGCGCGATACTCGGCATGCACAGCATCAAGGACCGGCCGGTCGTGGAAGACGGCGAGGTGGTGGTGCGCCCCGTCATGTACCTCGCGCTGACCTACGACCACCGCATCGTCGATGGCAAGAGTGCCGTCACGTTTCTCAAGACCATCGTGGACCTGCTGGAAGATCCGGCCAGCATGCTGCTGGATTTGTAGTCCACGTCATTCCCGCGCAGGCGGGGATCGGGCCCGTGAAGCAGCAGCAGGCTGTGGAACCGGCAATAGTGAGAACATCAATTGCAGGAGCGCGGGCAGGCGCGCACAGGGTGGCTTCAAGCAGGACTGGATCCCCGCCTGCGCGGGGCAGACAGGAAAGCAGCAATCATGGCAGGGTGACCGGAACACCCCGAATGGTACGGGAAACAGGGCCAGGTAATGAAAACTGACTACGACGTTATCGTGATCGGCGCCGGACCCGCGGGTTACGTGGCCGCCATTCGCTGCGCGCAGCTCGGGCTTGCCACGGCCTGCGTCGATGACTGGCTGGATGCCGATGGCAGGCCGGTGCCGGGTGGCACCTGCCTGAATGCCGGCTGTATCCCTTCCAAGGCCCTGCTGGAAAGCTCGGAGCTGTATGAACGCATGCAGCATGGTGCCGGCATCCACGGCGTGCAGGCCCGGGAGGTCGCGCTTGACCTGGCAGCGATGATGACCGCCAAGCAGCGCACCGTACGTGAACTGACCGGCGGCATCGCGGCCCTGTTCAAATCCCACGGTGTCGCCTGGCTGCCCGGGCGTGGCCAGNNNNTGCGTGCAAAACATGTCATCCTCGCGACCGGCTCGGTACCGGTGGAACTGGATGCCGTGCCGCTGCAGGGCGATGTCATCGTCGATTCCTCCGGCGCGCTGGGCTGGACCAGCGTGCCGCAACGCCTCGGTATCATCGGCGCCGGCGTCATCGGGCTGGAACTCGGCAGCGTCTGGCGGCGGCTGGGGGCAAGCGTCACGCTGCTCGAGGCACAGGATATATTCCTGGCCATGACGGACCGGCAGATCGCCGATGCCGCGATCAAGCTGTACCGGGAACAGGGACTGGATATTCGGCTGGACGCGCGTGTGACCGGTACGCGCGACACCGCTGACGGTCTCGAGATCGGTTACCGGGACGGCGGTGACCATACCCTTACCGTCGACCGGCTGGTGGTCGCGGTCGGGCGCCGGCCGAACACCGAGGGGCTGGCCGCGCCCGAGGCCGAACTGGTGCTGGACGAGCGCGGTTTCGTGCACGTGGACGAGTTCTGCGAGACCAGCCTGCCCGGCGTGTATGCCATTGGCGACGCGGTGCGCGGCCCCATGCTGGCCCACAAGGGTTCCGAGGAGGGCGTCATGGTGGCGGAGCGCATCGCCGGCCAGCATGGCGAGGTGAACTACGACGTCATCCCGTCCGTGATCTACACCGAGCCGGAGATTGCCTGGGTCGGCAAGACCGAGGAACTGCTGCAACAGGCGGGTACGGAGTACCGCAGCGGCGTGTTTCCGTTTGTCGCCAGCGGCCGTGCGCGCGCCATGCAGGCCACCGAGGGCATGGTCAAGGTGCTGAGCGATGCGGCAACCGACCGTGTGCTGGGTGTACACATACTCGGTACGGGCGCCTCCGAGCTGATCGGCCAGGCGGTGCTGGCCATGGAGTTCGGCGCCAGCAGCGAAGACATTGCGCGTACCGTGTTTGCCCACCCGACCCTGTCCGAGGCGCTGCACGAGGCGGCGCTGGCCGTTGACCGGCGCGCCATCCACCTGGGCAAGCCGCGGCACCGCTAGGCTGTAGCCGTACCAAGGCGGTGCCCGCTGCACCGGCCTTGTGCAGCCGGTGCCGGGCGCGCGCAGGAATCCCCAGGATAAACAACGAGAAGCAGGATGGCATGCAACTTGCCTGAAACGGAGTCGAAGACCATATCGACGAGGGTTCGTCCATGTCCAGGCGCTGGCTGCAGATTCGCGGTGATCCGTCGATCCGGCAATTCCTGTTCAGCCAGTCGCGGGTTGATAACGAGTTCGATAACCACCTCGACGAGGTGATGGACAGCGTTGAGCGCCTGCTCCGGGAGCGCGGGATCTTCCATGCCAAGATCCACTTCTCGAGCGGTCAGGTAACCTTGTGGCTCCTGCACGACCCGTTCAATTACCAGGTACACCTGAAAGATGAATTCCTGGCCCCGAATTTCCTGAAGGACTTCCCGCATACGCCGTATCCGCACAACGCGGTCGTGCCGCCCGATCGGATTCGCGATGTGCTGGATATCTTGCGCGCGCTGCGCCACAAGGACGAGGCCATTTACCTGCGCTCCGGCTCCCTGAACGTTATCAACGGCATGGTCGGCCTGGTGTTCTCCTGTGACGGCAGCCACTACATCGACTTCCAGGACTTCATCCAGCACCGGGAGGATGTGTACGGCTAGCTGCAGTGCGGACAGCATGGCATGTCAGCAGGCAATCCGTTTCCGGAACAGGAAAGCTCCACCGCAAGCCCGACTACCTCGCCGATCGAGGGCAACCTGCTGCGGATATTTACCAGGAACCTGCGCAAGGCGAACCGCGAGATCAGGGTGCTGAGCTGGGCGGCCGCGCTGCGTGAAAAAAATGCCCGCTCCGGGTGGAGCGNNCTGCTAAGAACCTCCCTGTCTATAGTTTCCGGCTTGCCGGCTCATCCATGCTGTTCTGGCTGGAATTTCCCTTCGTCATGTATGAGTCGTTCATTGCCCCCGGGAGTCTATGCAGGACACGGCCGGCGTGTAACCGGGTGTTACCCCGGTTCAACCTGGGGTTTGCCCTGGTATCAACAGGCGCTTCGAATAAATAGCGGGGTTACGCGTTCACGTTTCGCGGGTGGCAGGCGGCAGCTCCGCATCCGCGCTGCCGTTATCAGTCGCTGCCGGCCTGATCCATTCCGACAGCAGGGCATAGGACACGGCGATGATCACCGGCCCGATGAAAACACCGATGAAGCCGAATGCGACCAGCCCGCCAATCACGCCCAGGAACACCAGCAGCAGCGGCAGCGAGCCGCCGCGGCTGATCAGGTAGGGCTTGACCACGTTGTCGATGCTGCTGATCAGTACCAGGCCCCAGGCGGCGAGGAAAATGGCCCAGCCGGTCTCGCCCTGGAAGTACAGCCAGAACGCGGCAGGCGCCCACACCAGGGGCGGTCCCATCGGCACGATGGACAGGAAGAATGTCAGCAGGCCCAGCAGCATGGCGCCCGGAACGCCGGCGATCCAGAAACCGATCAGCGCCATCACCGACTGTGCCAGCGCGGTGCCGAGGATGCCGTTCACCACACGCGAGACCGTGCCGGCGATGACCTCGATCAGCGACCTGGCGCGGTAACCGGTCAGGCGTTCCATGACCGCCTGCATGCGCGCCGTGATGGCCGGACCATCCCGGTAGAAAAAGAAACAGATGAACACGCTGAAGGTGATCAGCACCACGCCCTGGCCCACTGCCGCAGCGGCATTGATGCCCCATTCCCGCAGCGGCAGCTGCAGGATGTACTCCCGCGCCTGCACCAGCAATGCCCCTTCCTCCTCCTGCATCATGAGCAGCCAGCGTTCCTCCAGGTAGCTGCCGGCCAGCGGGATGGCTGCCAGCCAGGCCGGTGGCGGCGGCAGCGGCTCTTTCAGCATCGGGTACAGGCGGCGCAGCAGTTCCGCGGCGTTGTCGGTAAGGCTGATCCCCATGACGGCAAACGGCGTGACCAGCACCAGCATCAGCAGCAGGGTCATGGCAAACGCCGCGCTGCCGGAGCGGCCGCGCAGCCTGGCCAGCAACCATTCATAGACCGGCCACGAGGCATAGGCGAGGATGGCGGCCAGGATCAGCGAGGTAAGAAACGGACGCAGCACCAGCACGCTGCCGATCACCAGCAGTGTCAGCAGGGCAATACCGGCCATCATTTCCATGCGCTGGGTTGAATCCACGGCAGCCTCGGTTGATAACCGGCAGCAAAACCGGTTTTCCGCTGGCGTAAGATTACCACCTGTCAGCCAATCATGCCGGAATGACGCCCCCCGGGCCGACCGGCAGGCGCGGTCTACCCGACCGCTGGCGATCAGGGCCGGGATGCTCCGGGCGGCGCTGTTGGCCTGGTCGCAGGAACCGGGAAGCGGCCTGTTTTCTATCAGTAATTTCGATCCTGATGATCACAAAATTTCAATTTACAGCCCCCCGGGCGGGTGCTCTACTCCTGAGCGCAGGCACACGGCCTGCGTGTTTTGCAGCGATCCGTCGCTGCCAGGAGAAGGAAGTATGAAATTCAGCAGTTTTCTGATTGCATCAGTGCTTGCCCTGTCGACCATGGCGCAGGCAGCTGAAGAGGTATCGAGTGAAGATGCGGCACTTTCCGAAGATGAAATGACCGATCTCCAGGTAGAGTGCGTCGAACAGGGTATAGCGGCCGAAGTGGAAGACGATCAGATGGACGCCTTTGTCGACCAGTGTGTCAACGAGAATCTGGCGTCCAGAAAGACCAGCAAGGATAAAAAGGGATAAGACTGTTACCAATCGTGCTTTACTCCTTGACTGATATTCATGTCACGAGCCGGGCCCTGGGCCCGGCTTTTTTACGTGTGTGCGGCCTGTCGGAAAGACCGTGCACCACGCGCAACACAGGGAGGGGCTGACGATCATGATTCACCCGGATACCGAACTGCGCTTTGTCAGCGACCATGTCGGTTACGGCGTATTCGCGCGAAAACCCATTCCTCACGGAACGATCGTTTACGTGAAAGATGACCTTGAAATAGTGCTCACCGCCGAACAATTCGATGCACTGACTGCTGCGCATAAAGACATCGTCGAAAAGTATTCCTATATAGATCCGTCAGGCAGTTATATCGTCAGCTGGGATAACGCCAAGTATGTCAATCACAGTTGTGAATGCAACACGATCAGTACAGGATACGGCTTTGAAATCGCGGTGCGTGATATCGCCGCCGATGAAGAAATAACGGACGAGTACGGCTTGTTCAACCTGTGCAGGCCGATGCGGGTGGACTGCGGTTGCAACGACTGCCGTCGCACGGTAAGGCCCGATGACCCCGAGCGCTATGCTGATGACTGGGACGAGGTCGTGGTCAGGGCACTGGCCTGCCTGCGGGATGTGGCGCAACCATTGATGACCTTCATGGATACAGCGACGCACAGGGAACTGCAGGACTATCTGGATGGCAGGTCGCCCTATGTTTCGGTGAGGAACCTGCGCTGGCAGGAAGCAGCGAAGCTCGGAATGACGGCCTGATGAACAAGCGATTTATCAAACCGAAAGGACGCATCAAATGGAAAATGCGCAAGGGCGCGCTGGCAAAGCAGAGGCGCCGGAAAGCCGGGCGACTGTTTGAAGCCAAGCACGGGCTCGATCACCGACCCCTTTAAATACACGCTTTCCGGTAATGGATCGCCTCTGTCAGATGTACCGTCCTGATGTGTTCGGATTCATCCATGTCTGCAATCGTGCGCGCCAGTTTCAGGATGCGGTGACAGGCACGCGCTGAAAGCCGCAGCCTGTCGATTGCCGTTTGCAACAACTTCCGGTCCGGCTCATTGAGCCGGCAGGTTGCCTCGATTTCCGGGTTCGTCAGCCGGCTGTTCAACGCGTCGGCGCGTTGCAGCTGTATACCACGTGACCTGGTTACCCGCCGGCGAACGACGCTGCTGGCTTCACCGTCGGGTTCGCTCATTTCCCGGAAAGATATCCGCGGCACTTCCACGTGCATATCGATGCGGTCCAGCAACGGCCCGGAAATGCGCTGACGGTACTTCTGCACCTGTTCGCTGGTGCAGCGGCAGCGATCCGCTGTATCGCCCAGGTAGCCGCAGGGGCATGGGTTCATCGCCGCGACGAGCTGAAAGCGGGCCGGAAATTCCGCCTGCTGCGCAGCGCGCGAGATCGTGATGTGCCCGCTTTCCAGCGGTTCGCGCAGCACTTCCAGCACGCGGCGGTCGAACTCCGGCAGTTCGTCGAGGAACAGCACGCCGTTGTGGGCCAGTGAGATTTCACCGGGGCGCGGGTTTGCACCACCGCCGACCAGCGCCACGGCCGATGCCGTGTGGTGCGGGGCGCGAAACGGGCGCAGGCGCCAGTGCGCGACATCGACCGGCAGGCCCGCGATGGAGCGCAGCGCCGCGGTTTGCAGCGCCTCGGTCTCGCTCAGCTCCGGCAGGATGCCGGGCAGGCGGCTGGCCAGCAGTGTCTTGCCGGTACCGGGCGGCCCCAGCATGAGCAGGCTGTGGCCGCCGCTGGCAGCGATCTCCAGCGCGCGCCGGGCATGTTGCTGGCCGCGTACGTCGGCCAGGTCGGGTGTGCGCGGAGCAGCTGCCGGCATCTCCATGTCAGTGACAGGGTCCAGTGGATGCAAACCGGTCAGGTGCGCCGTCACTTCCAGCAAGTGGTTGCCCGGCAGTGCACGGGCTTTCCTGACCAGGGTCGCCTCCGCCGAGTTGCCGGACGGGATCAGCAGGCTGCGCCCGGCGCGCGCGGCCTGTACCGCCATCGGCAGGATGCCCTGCACCGGGCGCAGCTCGCCGGACAGGGCCAGTTCTCCGGCGCACTCGTAGCGGTCTAGTTCGTTGGCGGGCACCTGGCGGGTGGCGGCGAGGATGCCGAGCGCGATCGGCAGGTCGAAACGGCCGCCCTCCTTGGGCAGATCGGCCGGCGCCAGGTTGACCGTGATGCGGCGCCTCGGGAATTCAAAGTTGCAGTTCAGCAGCGCACCGCGCACGCGGTCCCGGCTTTCCTTGACCGCGGTCTCGGGCAGGCCGACGATGGAAAAGGCGGGCAGTCCGTTGGACAGGTGTACCTCGACGGTGACCAGCGGCGCATCCATCCCCAGCCGCGCACGGCTGTAGACCACGGCGAGTGACATGGCAGGTTCCCTTGGTGAACAAATAGCCAGGGTATCCCTGTTGCCGTGCCGGTTCAGTAAGCTGGCCTGAGGCTTGTTGCCGGGTATTTCCCGTTTATGCTGTAGGAGCGCTCCGCGAGCGCGATGGTTTGAATTAAAAAAAGATCGCGGACGCGGTCCGCTCCTACGGGTTTGCAGGTTTTCTGTGCCGGACGCGGCCCGTTCCTACAACGAACGACAGTACTGTAGGAGCGCTTCGCAAGCGCGATGTTTGTTATCTATTAGTCATGGACCTGACAAAACATGGATATTCTCTGAGGAAGGGTCGTGTATCAGTAGTAAATCATGTTTATATGGTTACTACAGTTACGTATCAGAGAAGAATGCTGTTTTCCGATTTTGCGTGTGGCCGGATCGTCGCGCAAGAGTTAATGCATGCAGATGTTTTAGGAAACACAAAAAATCTTGCTTATGTGGTTATGCCGGACCATTTGCACTGGTTATTTAGTCTTTCTGGCAGGTCGTCATTGTCTGAGGTGGTTGGTGCAGTGAAAAGACATTCTGCAAGAAGGGTCAATCGATTATTGGGTAATCCCGGTTATCCCGTCTGGCAGCGCGGCTTTCACGATCATGCCCTGCGCAGCGAGGAATCGGTGATCGATGCCGCGCGCTACATCGTTGCCAACCCGTTGCGGGCCGGGCTGGTCAGGCGGGTTGGGGATTATCCCTTGTGGGATGCGGTTTGGTTATGATCGATATCGCGCCTGCAAGGCGCTCCTACACTATTAAGGTTATGCCGTAGGAGCGCCTTGCAGGCGCGATCCCTCGCAGGTGCGACCGATCTCGACGGTGTAGGAGCGCCTTGCAGGCGCGATCGATCAACGTTTCTGTTTTTCCAGTTCCGCGACCTGCTTTTCCAGTTCCTCGAGCCTGGCGCGGGTGCGTGCCAGCACCTTGCTCTGCACGTCGAACTCCTCGCGCGTGACGAGATCGAGTTTTGCAAAGGTGCTCTGCAGCAGGGCGCGGGTATTCTTCTCCACGTCCTGTTGCAGGTCCTTGATACCGCCCGGGATGCTGTTGCTGATCTGGCGAGCCAGGTCATCGATGATCTTGGGGTTGAGCATGTCTCTACCTTAGTGGATGCCCGTCTCGGGCGTCCAGCGTTACCACCGCCCTGCAAGTGTGCACCAATATGGTGCTTGCACCGTTTCTGTGCGCCACGCAGGTGCATAGCGGTCACTGCTTTTACCGTCAATATTCCGTATATACATGATTATATTAGTAATTAATAAGATGGCACGGTTCCTGCTGAGCACAGGGTGAATTTTCCCTTAACTGAGAGTTGAAGTGGTTGGTCATTGCACAGTGTTTAACCACAACGAAACTTCGGAGATGAGCAAATGATGAAGAAAACCTTGATTGCAACCGCACTGCTGGCCACGACTTCAACCGCTGCGCTGGCGGAGATCAGCGGCAACGTTACCCTGGCAACGGACTACGTGTTCCGTGGCTGGTCGCAGACCGACAACCAGTTCGCCCTGCAGGGCGGTTTCGACTATGCCCATGACAGCGGTTTCTACGCCGGCATTTGGGCCTCAAATGTCGATTCATACTTTTTTAACAACCAGACGGATCCACAGCTCGAAGTCGACCTGTATGCCGGTTTTTCCGGTGAACTGGGCAACGGTTTTGGTTATGACTTCGGCATCCTGCACTACGACTATCCGGGCGCAGATGGCTCGGACACAGATGAACTCTACGTAAGCGGTAGTTATGCCGGATTCAGCGTGTCATTCAACTATTCCGATGAGCTGGCATTTATCGGTTCAACGGAAAGTGCCTGGTATCTGGCAGGTGGTTACGAGATGACACTGCCGCAGGACTTTGGCCTGTCCTTCCATGTAGGCCTGAGTGACGGTGATGCCTTTGATAATGATGTCTTCTCCGACAGTTATATCGACTGGAGCGTAGGAGTTTCCAAGTCGGTTGCCGGCGTTGACCTTGCGTTGACCTACACCGATCTTGACCTGGATTCCGCCGACGACTGTGGCGGGGACATCTGTGATTCCAAGATCATCTTCAGCGTATCCAAGTCTCTCTAACCGACAAGGCAACAGCCTGCCCTTCGGGGCAGGCGATTTTAAGGAGTGAATCTCATGAAACTGGTAACTGCAATCATCAAGCCCTTCAAGCTGGATGATGTACGCGAGGCCCTGTCGGAGATCGGTGTGCAGGGCATTACGGTGACCGAGGTCAAGGGTTTCGGTCGCCAGAAGGGGCACACGGAGCTCTACCGCGGCGCCGAATACGTCGTGGACTTCCTGCCCAAGGTGAAGATCGAGGCCGTGGTCGCGACAGACATGGCCGACAAGGCCGTCGAGGCGATTTCCAAGGCTGCCAACACCGGCAAGATCGGTGACGGCAAGATTTTCGTGTCCAGCGTTGAACAGACCATTCGTATCCGTACCGGCGAGACCGGTCCGGACGCGCTCTGATGGCTTACGGAGGATAGTAACGTGGAAGCAATAACTGAACTGAGTTATGCGCTGGATACCTTCTATTTCCTGGTATCGGGCGTACTCGTTATGTGGATGGCCGCGGGCTTTGCCATGCTCGAGGCCGGTATGGTGCGTGCCAAAAACACCGCCGAAATCCTGACCAAGAACATCTCGCTGTTCGCGGTCGCCTGCATCATGTACATGCTGTACGGTTACAGCATCATGTACCCGGGCGATGGGGCGGTAAATGCCTGGTGGCCGGGTATCGGCAGCATCCTGGGCAACAGCGACAACACGGCGGCCGATGTCATTGCCAGCGGCGGTGACACCTACTACTCAGGCCTGTCCGACTTCTTCTTCCAGGTCGTGTTCGTGGCAACCGCCATGTCGATTGTCTCCGGTGCCGTTGCCGAGCGCATGAAGCTGTGGGCGTTCCTGGCCTTCGCCGTGGTCATGACCGGCTTCATCTACCCGATGCAGGGTTACTGGAAGTGGGGCGGCGGCGGCCTGGATGCACTGGGCTTCCTGGACTTCGCCGGCTCCGGTGTGGTGCACATGTGCGGCGCGACCGCGGCACTGGCCGGCGTCCTGCTGCTTGGCGCGCGCAAGGGCAAGTACCGTGCCGACGGCTCCATCAACCCGATCCCGGGCTGCAACCTGCCGCTGGCCACGCTCGGTACCTTCATCCTGTGGATGGGCTGGTTCGGCTTCAACGGCGGCTCCGAGCTGAAGGTGTCCGACGTTGCCGAGGCCAACGCCGTGGCGCTGGTGTTCGTCAACACCAACATGGCGGCAGCCGGTGGCGTGGTGGCCGCGATGCTGACTGCACGCATCCTGTTCGGCAAGACCGACCTGACCATGGCGCTGAACGGTGCGCTGGCCGGCCTCGTTGCCATCACCGCTGAACCGCTGACCCCGGCGCCGCTGCTGGCGACCATCATCGGCGCCATCGGCGGCGTGATCGTGGTGTTCTCGATCGTCGGGCTGGACAAGCTGAAGATCGACGACCCGGTCGGTGCCATCTCGGTGCACGGCGTGGTCGGCATGTGGGGCCTGATCGCGGTGGTGCTGTCCAACCCGGACGCCACGCTGGTCGCACAGCTGACCGGCCTGGCCGTGATCTTCCTCTGGACCTTCGTGGCCAGCCTGGTCGTGTGGGGCATCCTCAAGGCCGTGGTCGGGATCCGCGTCAGCGAGGAAGAGGAATACGAAGGCGTGGACCTGGTCGAGTGCGGCCTGGAGGCCTACCCGGAATTTGTCGGTTCGCAGGGTTCCGGCAAGTAATTCTCCTCTCCAACCCTCCATTCCAGCGGGCGCTTCGGCGCCCGTTTTTTTTCGCGCCGGCAAGGCACTCCTGCCGGTAGCTCGGATCTGTGGATGCGCTTCTGCGGTCCGTGCTGTTCATCCCGGGCCACATCTCCTGATTGAAGCGACAGGCGCCTTGCGCTTGCCCCATAGTGGTGCACGAAACGATGGTCAATGAGGACAGGTGTATTGCGGTGGATGGCACCAAATCGGTGCCCGCTCTGGTATCATCCTGTCCCTGCAAACGGGGAGTCAGAACAACCGGAGGAACCACATGAAACTCATCACGGCAATCATCAAGCCATTCAAGCTGGACGACGTGCGCGAGGCACTGTCCGAGATCGGTGTACAGGGGATGACCGTCACCGAGGTCAAGGGGTTCGGCCGTCAGAAGGGGCATACCGAGCTCTACCGCGGCGCGGAATACGTGGTCGACTTTCTGCCCAAGGTGAAGATCGAGATCGGTATCGATGACGACAAGGTCGATGCGGTGATCGACGCCGTTAGCGGTGCAGCCAATACCGGCAAGATCGGTGACGGCAAGATCTTCGTCACCGACCTGGAACAGGCCATCCGCATCCGTACCGGGGAGACCGGCCCGGAAGCCCTCTAACCAATCAAGAATATTCCTGGGAGACAATGTTATGAGCCTGCTCAAACAGAAAAGCTGTCCGGCTGCCCTGTTCGTCGTGCTGGCCAGCCTGTTGCCGTCACTGGCAGTGGCCGATGAACTCAGCGGAGCGGATACGGCCTGGATTCTGACTTCAACTGCACTGGTCCTGTTCATGACCATCCCGGGGCTGGCCATGTTCTATGCCGGCCTGGTACGCGCCAAGAACGTGCTGTCGGTACTGATGCAGTGTTTCGCGATCACCTGCCTTGCCTCCATCCTCTGGTTTGCCTACGGCTACGGACTGGCGTTCGGTGATGGCGGAGCGATGAACAAGTGGGTAGGCGGTATCGACTGGTTCATGTCGAACGTCGGGCGCGACAGCCTGAGCGGCACGATACCGGAAACCGTGTTCGCGATGTTCCAGATGACGTTTGCCATCATTACGCCGGCACTGGTGGTCGGCGGCTTCGCGGAGCGCATGAAGTTCTCCGCCATGCTGTGGTTCTCGGCCATCTGGCTGACGGTCGTGTATGCCCCGGTCTGCCACTGGGTGTGGGGCGGCGGCTGGCTCGGCGACATGGGCGTGCTGGACTTCGCCGGCGGCACCGTGGTGCACATCAACGCCGGCGTCGCGGCGATCGTGGCGGCCATCGTGATGGGCAATCGCAAGGGCTTCGGCACGGTGGCGATGCCGCCGCACAACATGACCATGACCGTGGCCGGTGCCGCCATGCTGTGGGTGGGCTGGTTCGGCTTCAATGCCGGCAGCGCGCTGGCCGCGAACGGCGATGCCGGCATGGCCATGCTGGTCACGCACATCGGCGCCGCCGCCGGTTCGCTGGCGTGGATGGCGATGGAGTGGATCCGCCACGGCAAGCCGTCCGTGCTGGGTATCGTCACCGGCATGGTGGCGGGCCTCGGCACCATCACCCCGGCATCCGGTTTTGTCGGCCCGGTGGCCGCACTGATCATCGGCCTGGCGGCCGGTGTGATCTGCTATACCGCCACCAGCTTCATCAAGCGCACGCTGAAGATCGACGACTCGCTCGACGTGTTCCCGGTGCACGGCGTCGGCGGCATCCTGGGCACGCTGTGTGCCGGCCTGTTCGTCGGCACGCTGGGCGGCGCCGGACTTGCCGAGGGCATGACCACCGGTGGCCAGGTCTGGGTGCAGTTTGTCGGGGTGGCGGCCACCTTCGTGTACTGCGCGATCGCGACACTGGTCATCCTGAAGATCATCGACGTGGTGATCGGCCTGCGCGTGACAGAAGACGAGGAGACCGAGGGTCTCGACATCGTGCTGCACGACGAGACGGGTTACAACCTGTAGCGGTTGTATGCTGTCACTGAATAAAACGGGCGCTTCGGCGCCCGTTTTTTTGGTCGCGCCTGCAAGGCGCTCCTACAGGTGTGTCTTGTCGTCGCAGGAGCGCCTTGCAGGCGCGATCATGATCCCGTCATTGCGAGCGCAGCGCAG
>JABAHR010005922.1_pt1 | contig 20590 bp, 22 predicted proteins | sample 7062101 | NCBI WGS metagenome assembly JABAHR01 (sample SAMN14534553, study PRJNA622989) | marine sediment metagenome | biome: marine biome [ENVO:00000428]; feature: marine pelagic biome [ENVO:01000023]; material: deep marine sediment [ENVO:00002113] | place: India: Gulf of Kutch | collected... | reverse complement strand
TTTCACAGCTATATACTTTTGATATATTCAATATATATGAATACAAAGAACCTTCCTATTGCAATACCCCCGTTTTATCTGATCCCCTCTCATAGGACCATGTTTTAAGTTATTTTTTTGATACAAAACCTGACCTGCCCCCCTATGATAGGTCCACCTTTTAAGTTAGAAATTGAGTATAATTTTTGCCCATTTTTTGCCCGGTTAACATGAAATATATGGTTTTATTCGCTTAATATCGGAATATATGGAAATTACGGAATTAATGCAACTTGCTATTATTATATATTTAATATTTTAAGGGGTTTACAACAAAACTATGCCGATGATTGAGAGTCATCTGCTCTACCTAGCTGAGCTAACAGCCTCTTAATTAAAGACAGTTAATTATAATAATCTTGGAGCTAAAATCAACAAATTCCATACATTTTATTACATTTCTGAAAATAATCCTGAAACTCAGAAATCGTTCGATATACTTTATGAGTGGGTAGATGAATTGAGTCCGGGGGTCTCTCCATACCTCTAAAATCAAGCCTCCTCATCTAAAAGAAAACCCTCCTTTAATGAGATTTTGGGCAAGATTTAGACCCCCTGGGCTCCTTTGCATCCCAGTATACAACAATCCAATTACATTTATCAAGAGAATCAAAATGTTTCGATCTCTGCATACGACTTTGCAGAGCTGGTAGTGTTGACAGGTATTTATTAAGTAAATCTTAGCTCTGATCTTCTGGCTTTACTATCGCAATAGTATATATATCGAGATCAATATACTTTTGGGCTGCTGCTAAAACATCCTCTTTAGTAACTGCATATATCTTCTCAGGATATTTATTATATTCCTCCCATCCTATTCCATAGAGTTCATCAAACCCTATTTTAGCTGCCTGAGCTGAGTTCTCTTGAAGACCTATTTCAAAACTTCCTACTAGATAGCTTTGCGCGCGCTCTAATTCTTCATCACTAACACCGTCAGCTAAAAGAATCTCAAGCTGCTCTTTGATCCCTTGAATAGCCTCTTGTTCTTTCTCTGGAGCAGTGCCTATATAGACTCCAAAAAATCCTGGTTCAAGCCCTGGGGTATAGAATGAAGTAACTGTATATGCGAGACTTTTTTTATCTCTTAACTCCAAGAACAACCTTCCACCCATACCTGACATTATGGTATTGAGCACTTCTATCGCATAGTGATCATCATCTATAAGAGTTGGCCCTTGGAACCCAAGTAGTATATGTGTCTGAGCTTTATCTTCTTTAGTTTCAATTTTTTCTCTAATTTCAGAAGGTGGCTCCTCGGCGCTGATAACTGGGGACGGTGTATTGGCTTTTTCCATACTAACAAAATCTTTCTTTATAGTCTCGAGCACTTCTTCCTCATTCACATTACCCACCACAGTAATAACCAAATTCTCTGGACGAGCATATTTACGGTAGAATCTTTGTAAGCTTTCTGAATCAAAAGCACTCACATTCTCGGCACTACCAAGAGGGTTTAGTTTGTACGGATGTTCATCATACAGTGTATCTAGAAAGATATTAACAGTTGTCCTTAGTAGATTATCTCCCTGGCGGTTTATATCAGCAAGTATTTCTCTTCTCGCACGCTCGACCTCCTGGGGATCGAAAGTAGGATTTAGTACTACGTCTGAGAATATATCCATTGCGGGCACAAAATTTTTGCTTAATGACTCGACTGTAACACCAAAACTATTTCTTCCTGAAAAACCATCAACCTCTCCAGCAATAGATTCTATCTGCTCAGCTATTTCAAGAGCGCTTCTAGAGTCAGTTCCTCTGGTAAGCATGCGGGAGACAAAATTTGAGACCCCATTTGTATCCTGATCTTCATATCTCACACCACCCAAGAATGCTGCTCTTGCAGCAAAGAGTGGTACTGAATCATTCTTTTTGATTAGAACAGTAATGCCATTTTGCAGAACGTGCTTATTAACATCACCAGCTATTGTATCTTGAGCTGCAGGTTGTTCTACTTGGACGTTATTATCTTCTGATTCAATTTCTTCAGCAACTGCCATTGTATCTTTCTCTACAAGCACTTCACCTTTTCCGGCATTTTGCTTTTGTACTTCATCAGAAGTTTTTTCCACGATTGTTTTGATATCTTTTTCATTGATCGTTATGCTGTTTGAAGGAAGCAAATAACCAGCCGTTAAATTCTCATTTGTGAAATATGTTTGAGCTGCGAGCATTATGTCCTCAGCAGTTACTTTTGAAACACCATCTAAATATTCCTGTTCAAACCTAAAGTCATCTGTTTCTACTTCGTAAAACCCTAGCTTTTGAGCCTGGCCTTGCATAGTTTCCTTGGTGTATAGAGCATCACTTTCTATATTAACTTTGACCCTCTGTAGCTCTTCTTCGCTAACTGGTTCATATTTGAGTTTGTTAACTTCCTTAACTATTTCAGCTAGAGCCTCTTTTGACTTCGCTGGATCTATACTTCCACCAACTGCAAATAAACCCTCATACTTAGGAGTAAATGCATAAGCATAAATGCTGTTCACTAGCCCCTTATCTTCTTTGATTGTTCGATATAGTCTTGAGCTGTCGCCGCCACCAAGAATATTGGATAGAACATCCATTACTGGAGTATTCTCATGTTTTGCATTTGGGATATGATATGCAAGTGAGAAATACCCCTCTTGAAGAGGCTTATCAATTACATAGGTTCTCATGCCCTTTTGCTCAGGCTCATCTGTGATCTTACACTCAGGCAGTTCACGGGAAGGGAAATTGCCATATAGCTCTTGAATTCTAGGCATTACTTCTTCGCTATCGAAATCACCCACAACTACTAGTACCATATTATTAGGCGCATACCATTTTTTATAGAAATCAGTGATACCCTCTCGTGTGAAACTTTTTACACTTTCCACCGAGCCGATCACTGGACGACCATAGGGGTGCTGTGTAAATGTTGTCTCAAACATCTTCTCACTTAAGTTTCTAGAAGGAGAGTCTTTACCTCGTCTAATCTCTTCAAGCACTACTTCAAGCTCTTTACTGAGTTCATCTGGATCAAATGTGGAGTTTTGCATAGCATCAGCTAGCACATCAAGAGCAGTATCCAGAAATCTGCTAGCTATAACTACATAGTAGACTGTCTCATCAAATGAAGTAAAGGCATTAATATTACCTCCACTTGCCTCAATGACCTTAGCAATCTCACCTACGTCTCTTTTTTCTGTTCCTTTAAAAAGCATATGTTCATGAACATGAGCAAGGCCGTATTCGCCTTCTACCTCACAAGCACTACCAGTTTTTACCCATACATTAACAGCAACTACGGGTGAGGCATTATTCTCCTCAAGTATCACTGTTAGGCCGTTATCGAGCTGATATTTTATAATTTCATTAGCTGTTTTATTTGCAGCTTCTACATTTTGACTATCCATTGATTTCTCCTCTTGAGTGCAAGAAACAATCAGTATACCTAAGATAAAAAATATTAATGAAAGGGGTAAGATTTTTGCTGCCACAGTATCATGAGTTATACATTTTAATGGATTCATATGCCTACCTTATAAGTGAGTTTAATAATCTATACTTAGAATCTTAATGCTCAGATTTAGTACAGTTCATAAATGATTATATCTAATAATATATCTGGGAGTTCTCAGAACACCACTACTTTTTTAAGAACCGCTTTCTTGTGTTTCTGCATCATCTGACAGCTTAGGTTTACTACGTAGATGCTTTATTGCATATAACACTAGACCTACCAGAACATAGAGATAAACAATGAAGATAAACATAATCTCAGGATGAGTTATAATCGCAGCAAATATTATTGCTGCTACGACTAATGCGTTAAAAGGTCCTCCTAGATTAATATATGGCCGTTTACTATAACGAACATTGCTCACCATCAATAATCCAAATAATGGTGCTCCAATTAAGAAAAACCATACGACTCTTGAATCAGGAACAATGCTCAGAGCTGTGAGCAGCATTACAGGAGCAACCATCAACCCAGCAGCAGCGGGACTTGGAAGCCCTGTGAAGCTAAATTTCTCTTCATTACCGGACTGCACGTTAAACCTAGCTAATCTAAGTGCAGCGCAAACAACGTAAAACAATACAGCCATAAGTCCAATTTTACCGGAACCCATTAAAACCCAAGTGTAAACCAGAACAGCCGGCGCAACACCAAATGATACTAAGTCCGATAGTGAATCATAAGAGAGTCCAAACTTACTTTCATGATTGAAAAATCTGGCAAGTTTACCATCCATCATATCGAGAAAAGCAGATATAACGATAAAAGCTCCAGCCCACCAAAATCTTCTGAATACCCACTCCTCAGGAGCTCCTCCAGCGGAAACTGCTACTATTACTTCTATTGAAGTCATAATTGACAAAAGACCGCAGAATAAGTTCCCGGTTGTAAACAGATTCGGAAGTACTGGCATTACTCTTTGTCTTTTCGATTTTTTTCTCTTATTACTCATTTATTCTAATTCCTGGCTAAAATAGTTTCACCTGCCCAGACTCTTTGCCCTTCCTTCACTTCGATACTCGAATCCTTTGGCAAGTATAAATCGACTCTTGATCCGAACTTAATCATACCGAATCTTTCACCACTTTTAAATTCCATTCCTGGCTCAGCGTATGAAATGATTCGTCGGGCCAAGAACCCGGCAATCTGAGACACAACCAATTGCTTGCCGTCAGATGTTTCAACTAATGTAGAAAGACGTTCATTATCATCAGATTTTTTCTTCATACTCCTTGGATACAGCCAGCTTGGCATATTGGCAATATGAAAACTACCCTTGGTATATTTTGTTGAGATTACTTTGCAAGCGGCCGGCATTCGATTTATATGACAGTCATAAATAGCTAAGGATATACTGACTTTTTGTGCAGATTCATCAAAGAAATCTGGCTCATAACAATCCTCCACAAATATAATCACTCCGTCAGCCGGGGATAAATATGCTGAATTGTCATCTGGAATTTTTCGTTCTGGATCACGAAAGAAAAAGATGTTGAATATGGCTAGTAGAATTAATATTATGGAGAGAACTGTAAGCCCCAGTACTGCTGCCAACCATGCAAGAAGGGACAGCCCCAAAATGTATACAAATCCCTCAGACGCAACCGGCGCCCGCCGTATCCTCATTAGTTCTTAGTCTTATCTACCAGTTTCGACTTAAAGAGTGTGCTCATCATGCTTCTTAGCTCAGAACCGACTTCCTCTATTGGATGCTCTTGTCCCTTTTTAAGAAGAGCGTTATATACTGGACGTCCAGCTTGGTTCTCTAGTATCCATTCTCTAGCGAATTCACCGTTTTGAATCTCAGTCAAAATTTTCTTCATTTCTTTCTTAGATTCTTCGTCCACAACCCTTGGTCCTCTGGTAAGATCGCCATATTCTGCAGTGTCACTAATTGAATAACGCATGTTGGTAATTCCACCCTCATATATTAGGTCTACAATTAGTTTAACCTCATGACAGCACTCAAAATATGCCATCTCAGGTGGATATCCGGCTTCTACTAATGTTTCAAAACCCGCTTGGATGAGTGCTGTCACGCCACCACAAAGAACAGCCTGTTCTCCAAACAGATCTGTCTCAGTTTCATCTTTAAACGTTGTCTCGATAATCCCAGCTCTTCCACCGCCTATTGCACCAGCATATGCAAGAGCAATATCTTTAGCCTCACCTGTTGCATCCTGATGAACTGCAACAAGCATAGGAACTCCTGCACCATCTTCAAACTGTCCACGCACTGTATGTCCAGGGGCCTTTGGGGCAATCATAAATACATCCACATTAGGTGGAGGAACAATCTGGCGGTAATGAATATTGAGTCCGTGACTAAAAACCACAGCATCGCCAGGCTTTAAGTGAGCTTCTATATCATTAGCATAAATCTCAGCTTGGCTTGTGTCAGGGGCAAGGATCATAATGATATCAGCCCATTTAGAAGCCTTATCAACTGTCATTACGTTAAAACCAGCACCTTTTGCCTTATCCCAACTGCTGCTACCTTTCCTCAGGCCAATAGAAACACTCATACCGCTGTCACGCAAATTTTGAGCATGTGCATGGCCTTGGCTACCATATCCTACTATTGCAATTTTTCTCTTCTTAATTTTTTTCTGATTTATATCCTTATCGTAGTAAACCTTCATTACTTATCCTCTCCTTCATTATTGTTTTTAGAGTCCCTTTTCATAGCAACTGTTCCGGTGCGTGCTATTTCTTTTATTCCCATAGGCTCAAGAAGATCCATAAAAGCATTAACTTTCTCTTTATCACCAGTGAGCTCGAGTGTATATGATTCTGCACCCACGTCTATGACTTTTGCTCTGAAAATATCTGCCATTCTTAGTATTTCTGCTCTAGTATCCTGTTTGGCCTCAACTCTGATTAATATCATCTCCCTCTCAACCCTAGTCTCCTCTGTTAGGTCATCAACCCAAATTACATTAACCATATTATTAAATCTTTTTATGACCTGTTCAATGATAAAATCATCACCAGTTGTTACTAGAGTTATACGAGAAGTATCCGGATCCAGTGTCTCAGCCACATTTAAGCTTTCAATATTAAAACCCCTTGCACTAAACAAGCCAGCCACTCTGGAGAGTACGCCAGATTCATTGTCTACAAATAGAGAAATTGTATGTCTCATTGATTATGAACCTCCGGATATTCAAATTGTATACTAGTGTATTTAGGAGAATAGAAAAACCCAGATCCCAAATATTTTAAAAAATCCTCTCTATTATACTCAATAGTTACAATTAAGCCACATCAGCAGCGCCCAAGATCATATCATTCATAGCTCCACCAGGAGCAATCATTGGATAAACAAGCTCTTCACAGTCAACCATAATCTCCATAAGTACAACACCTTCGGTTGAGAGGCCCTCTTTAAGTGTTGCCTCAAGCTGCTCTGGTTTATCCGCTTTGATTCCCTTTGCTCCAAAAGATTCTGCTAACTTAACAAAATCAGGTAGCACCTCGAAATATGATGCAGAGTAATTGCCTTCAAAAAACATGGTCTGCCACTGTCTTACCATTCCATGATGTCTATTATTTAAAAGAATGATTTTAAGATCCATTCTGTGCTCAACTGCTGTGGCAAGCTCCTGCATATTCATCTGGAAACTGCCGTCACCGCAAACACAAACCACTTGTTTGTCCGGACAAGCAAATTTGGCACCCATTGCAGCTGGGAAACCAAATCCCATTGTTCCAAGACCACCAGAAGTTATGTGAGTTCTTGGATAGTTAAACTTATAGAACTGAGCTACCCACATCTGATGCTGTCCTACGTCAGAAACAATAATTGCATCATCATCAGTAAGCTTGCTGAGTGTATCAATAACATATGTAGTTAGGATTTTGTCACCCGTCTGATTATAGCTCATCGGGTGCTTCTCATCCCACTCTTTTATCTGTGCAAGCCACTCTTTTCTTCCACTAAGATCAATCGTAGATGGTAGTGCTTCGAGTAATTGTTGTAGTACTAATTTTGCATCGCCAATTATTGGGCAATGTACTACTATATTTTTATCAATTGTTGATGGGTCTATGTCGACATGAATTATCTCTGCATTTGGTGAGAATTCATCAAAATTTCCACCAGTCGCTCGGTCATCAAACCTTGCGCCAATAGAGATAACCAAATCGCTATTATGTACAGCCATATTTGCTGCATATGAACCGTGCATTCCGAGCATATGTACGTATAGAGGGTCGTCCTGCGGGTATGCACCTAATCCCATAAGCGTTGAAGTAACAGGAGTTTCTATGCGATGAGCAAATTCTATTAGCTCGTCTCTGGCATCGGCATGGATTAATCCGCCACCGCCAAATATAACAGGATTTTTAGCCTTTAGAATCATATCAACTGCTTTCTGAATCTGATTTGGATCTCCTTTGGTTGGAGGTTTATAACCGCGCAAGCTAATCTCATCTGGAATTACTAGTTCGTCTTCTTCTAAAATTACATCTTTTGGCATATCAACAAGAACTGGGCTTGGTCTTCCAGAAGTAGCAATATAAAATGCTTCCTTCATTGTTTTAGGAAGATCTTTAGCTTCTCTAACAAGATAATTGTGTTTTGTACAAGGACGTGTGATTCCAATGTGATCTGCTTCCTGAAAAGCATCACTTCCAAGATAGGGTAAAGGCACCTGCCCTGTAAAAACTACTATAGGGGAAGAATCCATTTGAGCAGTGGCAATACCTGTTACGGTGTTAGTAGCCGCGGGCCCAGATGTACATAAAACTACACCTGGTTTTCCTGATGCTCGTGCGTAGCCGTCTGCCATGTGAGTAGCACCTTGCTCATGTCTAGCTAGAACGTGCTTTATTTTGCCTTCAAACTTGGGCATAACATCATACACTTTTAGCACATAACCCCCTGGAAGTCCGAATATTACATCTATCCCCTCTTCTATAAGAGTTTCAAAAAACATCTCTGCGCCAATCATTCTAGCCATTTCAATTTACCCCCGTGTGGTTCCTATCGACTTGTGTTTTATTTGTTTTTATGCTCACTAATTTTTGATTCCATTCTATCTTTAAGAGAAAGCTTAATTTTTTTAAGCCTTCTAACTTCAACTTCATCATCGAGCGAGATATTATCTTTTTCCTCAAGACTCTTAATTATTTCATCAAGCTCTCTATGCTCGGAATATATCATTTTAAATTCTTCATCTCCATCTAGGAGTTCTTGAATTATTTCTTCTTCGCTCATTTTTATCTCCCATTATCTCCCTTGTTTTGATATTTCTGCCTCTGACTTCCTCAAGTAATGAGGAGCCATATTCATTACTTCATCAGCAACATCCTTACTATCAAATCCCTCTATGAATTTGTCAATTTCTGCAAGCGCCACATTTGACGCCCTAGGTGCATTCAAATTTAGAGGGCAAAACATTATACCATCACTCAAACTATCTTCCAGAAAATCTTTGTAAAGTAAAGCTCCATCGCCTATAAATATTGTATTATCGTTAATCAGATCTGCAAGTTTCTCTGGAGTAACGACCATATCTTCGGCAAGTCTTTCTATTTTACCGTTGTTTGAGCGAAAAACAGCGGTAAAAACCTCACCTCTACGGGCATCAATTACAGGGCATATATTAAAGGCGCTAAAGGGCAAATTCATAGCTAGCACTTTCAAAGAAGAAACACCTACAAGTGGAATCCCGAGCGAATAGCAAATTCCCTTAGCTGTAGAAATACCCACTCTGAGCGAAGTAAAAGACCCAGGCCCCATAGATACTGCAACACCAGTCAAATCAGACTTCTCTGTGTTTAGCTCAGAGAGAAGCCAGTGTATGGATGGAACAAGTTTTTCAGTATGAGCAGGACCTATATTAAAATAGTACTCACCTAAAACAGTATCTTCACTGACAAGGGCTATACTTCCTGAATATGTTGATGTCTCAATTGCAAGTATCTTCATAATGTATCCAGCCATATTAGCTCAACATTAAACGCAAAGAACTACATCGATTCTTAGTAAAGAATCGTAAAAATAGGACAATTTTACGGACTAGTTTTTGATATTAGTTTAATACTTTCCTGAGGTTTGCCAACACATTTAAATCAACAGTTACTGATCTTTAGTCAATCCGCTTTGTGCTAATATTTCTTCTTTTAACTTTTCCATTATCTCATGGTTATCTTTAAGAAAAGTTCTTGAGTTCTCTCTGCCCTGCCCTAATCTCTCGCCATCATAAGAGTACCATGTGCCACTCTTCTCGACTATATTTGCTTTTGTCCCTATATCTATCATCTCGCCAGTCTGAGAAATACCTTCACCAAACATAATGTCAAATTCAGCATTTCTAAATGGCGGTGATACCTTATTCTTAACAACTTTTGCTCTTACCCTGTTACCTCTAACCTCATCGCCTTCTTTAATTGAACCAATTCTACGGACATCAATTCTAACAGAGGAATAGAACCTAAGCGCAGTTCCTCCACTTGTTGTCTCAGGGTTCATATAAGGGAGTGTTCCAATTTTCATTCTTGTTTGATTTACGAAAATTACGAGGGTATTAGATCTTCCAACAGTTCCAGTAAGCTTTCTTAAAGCCTGCGACATAAGTCTTGCCTGAAGACCCACATGCGCATCTCCCATTTCACCCTCAATCTCAGCTCTTGGAACCAATGCAGCAACAGAATCTAAAACAATCACATCAACTGCGCCCGAGCGTACTAAGGTATCGACGATCTCAAGTGCCTGCTCACCAAAATCTGGCTGTGATATCAAAAGATCATCAACTTTGACACCCAATTTTTGTGCATAGTTGGGATCAAGTGCATGCTCAGCATCTACAAAAGCAGCAATACCACCTTGTTTATGTGCTTCAGCTATTACATGGAGTGCAAGAGTGGTTTTTCCTGATGATTCCGGGCCATATATTTCAACAACTCGTCCCTTTGGAAAACCCCCTACACCAAGGGCTGCATCAAGCCCAATCGAGCCAGAAGATATAACTGAGAGCTGAGGTATTGGAGAATCTGACCCCAGTCTCATTATAGAACCTTTTCCGAACTGCTTCTCAATAGATGAGATGGCAATGTCTATAGTTTTTTCTTTTTCACTTGGTTTCTGATTTTGTACTGCTTCTTCGGTAGTTGCTTCTTTAGCCATAATGCCTCCAGATTATACATTATTTAATAAACTTTGCCTAATCATGTAAAGCGTGTTTAAAACTGTTATCAATTTAATCTCTTCTCTTGTGCCCTGGAAATGGAATTCGCGCCATTTTGTTCCAGAAATAGAGCTATCTAAGCCAACAAATACAGTGCCTACAGGCTTTTCGTCTGTACCCCCGCCTGGACCCGCAATGCCAGAAATACCTACACCTATATCTGATCCGGATAGGTTTCTGACACCCTTTGCCATAGCTTCTACAACAGGAGCACTAACAGCCCCATTAGCCTCTATTATTTCCATTGGCACCCCAAGGATTTTGTTTTTTGCTTCGTTGCTGTATGAGATCACACCCTCTAAAAAATATTCTGAGCTTCCCGGGATATCTGTGATTCTGCTTGATAGCAGTCCACCAGTGCAGGATTCTGCTGTTGCAAGTGTCATATTTCTATCTTTGAGCATATCACCAACTACTTTCTCAAACATCTCCCCTGTGGTAGTAAATACATAATGCCCTAACCTATTGTAAATTTCGTCCAAAAACTCATTCATTAAATTTTCTGCTACTGCATCTGTATCTCCGAACGAAGAGACTCTTAGATGAATTTCTCTGAAGTGTGCTCGGTATCCAAGTCTAACACCTTCTCTCTCAACACCTTCGAGTCTTTGCGCAACCTCAGATTCTGGCAGACCAAAGGTTTTAACAAGCCGCATACAAGATTTCTTCATGTCAGGGTTGCGCTTTAACAGATCTGGTATCACATACTCTTCCATCATTGCTCTGAATTCTTTTGGCACCCCAGGAAGGAAAAAGAAAACTGTATTTGCCGACTCGATGCTAAACCCGGGCGCAGTGCCCCATTTGTTTAGTAATGCGTGGGAACCTTCTGGCAGATAAACCTGTTTCATATTGGTCTCGCTAACTTTTCTTCCGATACGATCAAACCTCTCTGTCATCATATCTAGTGACTGTTGATTTAATTCAAGGCCAACATCTAGAAGCTCAGACACAACTTCGATAGTAAGATCATCTGGCGTTGGGCCAAGCCCTCCGGTAACAATAACAGCATCCGCTCTATGTCTCGCAGTGGTAAAAGTGGATTTCATAATCTCTTTGTCATCACCTACAGTTGTATGATAGGTGACATCAAACCCTAGCCCTGTTAGGGTTTGACCGGCCCATTGAAAATTACCATCCCTTGTGAGCCCACTCATTAACTCATCGCCAGTTGTTAAAATTTCTATTTTCATACTTATCCCTTACCAAAAGACCCAATATCCTAGTATATGAAGCGTTATGCAAGCATAAACTCCTGCCGCAACATCATCTATTACTACCCCCCACCCGCCTGCTAGCTTCTCAAATCTCCTTACAGGATAGGGTTTTGCTATATCAAACAACCTGAATAATAGAAAACCAAGAAATATATTACTTATTGTAGCAGGAACTAGAATCATTGTTACCAAAAAGCCGCACACTTCGTCCGCCACGACCTGCTGGGGATCATGTTTGCCATAAATTTGCTCTGCTATTTTCGACGCCCAGACAGAGATCAATATTATTACAATTGTTAATGCCAAGTAGAGATATAAAGGCACAAAACTAAGTGCATAAAATAGTGGAATAGCTGCCAAGGTCCCAAAAGTTCCGGGAGCTTTCGGAATTAATCCTACGTAGAAGAATGTTGCGATTATATTTGCAAGAGACTTTTTAGCACCCATTAAAAATGAGTTTGCATTTTTGACTGATAGTGTCAAGAAAATGGATATAAATAAAGAAAGGGGATGCAAAATTGCACCCCCTAAGTTTTTTCTATTCTGAAGATATTTTCAATTATTCACAGTTTGCGCTTTACGTTCTCAGAACCAAAGCACCAAAGAGCAGGATCAACCCACTAAGAGCAATTAAGCCCCACTCACTTAATGTTGGTACATTCCTAGCATCTAATACAAGTTCAGTTAGCAACAATGACCCTGAACAAGTTTTAATAGTTTTATATGCCTGACCGTTAGTACCATTAGGAACAATAAATGTGCCGCCATAAGAAATAGGAGTCACAATACCATTTGTAGACTCGCCACAAGGATTATTACGAATATTAGGTGTTCGAACAATATTTCCCTTTACTAACCTTTCCTGACCATCCGAGCCTAAAATATACGCCACCAATTATTGCTCAGCAGTATCATTGATGTCAAATGGTAATAGATTACCAGTTATGACTTTATCAGTACTTTGAAATTCTGAAGACAAGTCAAAGTCAGTTTTTATGAACGGTTGATTTGTTCCAAGATCTACTACCTCAGCAAAATCCGCTTCAAATCTAGACTGAAAACTTTTGAAATTCATAATACCGATATTGCCTGAACTGCCCAACTTAGCTGCTGACTCTGCAGGTCTAGTGAAGCGGTGGCCGTTATCAATTATCTGGGTAAGGAAAGCCTGCGGCGGCCCCAGGTATCCAGTCATTGGTTGGGTTAATAAATGTTTGTTTATCAGGAGATCTTAACTCAAGGGTTTCAATAGGCACATTCTCAGCCGGCCTACTCCATGATCCTTCTACCTCAGCCATAGCTCTATAACCAAAAGAAACTAGAAAGAAAAATACTACAAGTAAAGTGCAAGTGAATCTTAGCATTAAATCACCCTCCTTAATCTAAATAGGATTAAATTAATTATTCCCTCCAAATACTAAGCTCACATCCCATACTATTATAAATCACATTTAAATTGAATCTCTATTAATTTAATCTTTATATTTCTTGAAATTCTACACACACCACGTAGAATCTGTACAGCATTTATTAACCACACATAGGAGTACTTATCATGGCAAACCCACTTGAGAACAGTTGGGCATTAATACTTGGCGCTTCAAGCGGTTTTGGAGAAGCAGCAGCACTTGAGCTTGCAAACCAAGGAATGAACATCTTTGGTGTGCACCTTGATAGAAAAGGCACTATGCATCATGTTGAGGATATACAAAACCAGATTAAAGAAATAGGAAGACAATCCTACTTTTTTAATGTCAATGCCTCTGATCCAGATAAGAGAAATGAAGTTCTTGTTGAGATGGAACAGGTGTTAGATCAGAATAATAATCCTGGAAGTTTGAAAGTACTCATTCATTCTCTAGCATTTGGAACACTCAAACCATATATTGCAGATGAAGAGAGAGCACGTCTGAATAGCAAAAATTTTGATATGACATTAGACGTAATGGCTCATTGTCTTGTTTATTGGACTCAGGAAGTAGTCGCAAGAAAACTTATGGGCGAAGGCGGCAGAATTTTTGCCATGACGAGTGCCGGTGGGCACAGAATATGGCCAACATACGGCGCAGTGTCTGCATCAAAAGCAGCACTTGAATCACATATTCGCCAGCTCGCTTACGAACTCTCGCCTTTAGGAATTACTGCCAATTCAATACAAGCTGGAGTCACACTTACACCAGCACTTGAGAAGATCCCAGGAAATGAAGAAATAATAAAACATGCAACTAGCGTAAACCCGGCAAAAAGACTAACAACAACTCAAGATGTAGCACAAGCTATTGCTGCCCTCAGTATGCCCGGCACACATTTTCTGACAGGAAATGTTATTAAAGTAGACGGCGGCGAAGACCTAATCTAGGCAGGATATCAAATGAGTAAGAAAGTATCCCTCTACAACACACTCTCTCAGAAGAAAGAAGAACTCGTACCATACGAAGAAAACAAAATCAGAATGTATGTGTGCGGCCCAACGGTATATTCGTCTGCACATTTGGGACACGCAAGAGCAGCCGTTACCTTTGATGTAATTGAGAGGTTCCTTTCATACTTGGGATATGAGGTCACATATGTCAGGAACTTTACTGACATCGATGACAAAATCATTGCAAAAGCAAATGAGACTGGTGTTCCGGCTGAAGAGATTTCTGAGAAATACATCCAAGAATATATAGAAGATATGGAATCAATAGGAGTAAAAGCACCTGCAATTCAGCCCAAAGTGACTGAGCATGTAGCTGAAATAATCGAGATGATCCAGAAGATTATTGATAATGGCCACGCCTATCAATCAGGTGATGATGTGTTTTTCTCAGTTAAAAAGTTCAACGGATACGGTAAGCTCTCAAAAAGAGACCCTGACGACATGCTTGCAGGGACAAGAATAGATGTTAATGAGAAGAAGGAAGACCCTCTAGATTTTGCATTATGGAAAGGAGCCAAGCCCGGTGAGCCATTTTGGGAAAGCCCTTGGGGCAATGGACGTCCTGGTTGGCATATTGAGTGCTCTCTTATGAGTACTAAATATTTAGGAGATAGTTTTGATATTCATGGTGGCGGTAAAGATTTGATCTTCCCTCATCATGAGAATGAAATTGCTCAGTCTGAGGCAGCTACAGGAAAACCCTTTGCCAAGTACTGGGTACACAACGGTCTCATTCAGATAAACCGTGAGAAGATGTCCAAATCAATCGGAAACATACTAAACGTAAGAGAAGCGGTTTCCATGTGGAGTAAAGAGGCGATAAGACTCTTTTTCCTATCTCATCAGTATTTAAACCCTGCGGATTTCTCCGACACAACAATGAATGAGGCTGAAGCAGCGCTTGAGAGATTATATATAACTATTAAACGTGCTAAGGATGCCCTGAAAGATGCACTAGGTGAAGATCCGGAACTTGCAGCCAGTGTGGAAAGTTTTAAAGAGCGCTGGGTAAAATCAATGTGTGACGATTTTAACACAGCTGAAGCTCTTGGAAGTCTGTTTGAGCTAACTAGAGCTATTAATAGATCTCTTGATGCTAACGGTTCTACTTCTACTCTCCAATCTGCACTTGATGAAATAGACACATTTGGTAATACCCTAGGAATTCTTGAATATGATCCTGATGAGTACTTACAAGGATACAAACTTGAAAAAGCCGAATCAGATATTACTGAAGAAGAAATAGAAGCACTTATTCAAGAAAGGATAGAAGCACGTAAAGAAAAGAACTGGGAGCGCGCTGATGAAATCAGAGACGAGCTTGATCAGAAAGGGATCCTACTTGAAGATAAGCCAGATGGAACAGTTTGGAGAGTTAAATAGCAAACATTTACTGAGAGTTAGTTTAATAGTGCAGGTTCAGCACTAAACCCAAACACCCATATACTCAAGAGCACGTCTGATATTTGCAGGAGTCTGAGTTTCACCCCTACAGCTATACCAGCAAGCATCACAATTGGTCTTACCGTAAAGATCAGGTTTGTATTCGGAATAGTGTGCAGTAACAGGCATCTCTGAGCAACGCTTCAAGTGGCCACTTGGTGTTACCTGAATATGGCTAATACCAGCAGTACACCCTGGAATACCGCCTTTTTTAAAGAATCTAGGTATTTCTTTTAGGTAATATTCAGTTGAAAGGATAGTTCCTTTCATCTCTCTTCTCATACTAATTAGCTCATCGACAAGGTTCTGAACTTTTTGCAGTTGTTCATTATGAACAGTGTGATCCTCATTATTGGTTTTCATTACACAATAAGAGCTAAACGAAATCCCTATTCCCCACTCGTGAGCCTTGCGAGCAAGCTCTGGAACCTTCTCAAGGTTATCTTCCATAATGATTGTGTTCATAGTAATCTGCTGCTTTGGGAATCTTCTACCAAGCTCTGGCATTAATGCAGACAGCTTATCCCAAAGCCCTGGAATACCTCTGTAGGTGTCATGCTGCTCATTAGGAAAATCAAGAGATACTGCAATCTGGTTTATACCTGCATCAAATAGCTCTTGAGCTTTGTCCACAGTAAGAAGATCACCTTTTGTAACCATAGAAGTGAAAATAAAGTATGAACATTCTTTGATCTGCCGTACAATATCCGGCAAATCTTTTCTAAGCATCGGCTCACCACCTGTAATCACTGCTACAAGAGGATCTATCTTTTTAATCACTGGACGATAGTCGTAAATACGCTCTTCATGGCGCGTTTGCCAATAATCGCAAAAATCACATTTGGCATTGCACAGTTTGGTTATTTCCAAATTTACTAGCTTTGGTCTGCCGGTTGCTTTGTTCTGAAAGAATTTAATAGCGCCTTTTAAACTATCTTGAGGTGAAATCATTAGGGTATTTTATACATTACAATCTGCATTTTATCAAGTAACTATTAACAAATCCTAAGATTAGAAATAATAGTTATTGACTTATATTCAGGTTTTCAGTTTAATAAATAATAGAGGCAGAAAGTGGGAAAGAAAACGATTGAATTCACCGTAGTTCAATGTGATTATAAGGATGAGAATGGCGAGCGCTGTACTTATGAGGGCGAGAGAGAAAAAGTCAGAGTTTGCCGGGTTTGCGGTATAGATGTATGTGAGCATCATTCTGATTTAAGCATCGTGACTTCACGAGTCCTAGACAACAACATGCTTGTCGCAGGTCAGCACCGCCATGTATACCCACTTTGCATAAATCACATGGACGATTTAATGAACTTGGTAAAAGACAAATGTGGTGATGATTACGAAATCCCACCCAGTCATTACGGCGGTTTTCCATCAGGGACTGGTACACCAGATGCTAAACCTATTTTCTTTAATAAACCAAGTAGATCATCCGACGACATATTCTAATATAATTGACTTATACTCCATAATTTAGTTTAATTGATCCTAACATGTCCAAAACAGAGATCGAGAGAACAGTATTTAACTGCGACCATATTGACGAAGACGGAAATCGTTGCATTAATGAAGGTGACGAACAAGCTATACATGTCTGCGGGGTATGTCATAGGGATCTCTGTATTACACACTATGAGTTAACAACCGTAACGGTTCAGGGAACAAGAGACCACTTTACATATTATTTCTGCCCTGATCATAATGATCAATTTATGGAGACTCTTGTTAATAAATATGGAGATTCAAGACCGGTTGCGCAAACTGGATATGGAATCACAATAAGTTAGACCTCTCAATAATAATCTCAAGATACAAAACTATATTGACATAGCCTTCTGGATTTAGTTTAATTGATATGGGATACATCAGAGATTAGTCTTCGATGTACATGGGTTAGACTTTTTAGCGAAAGGAGAATAACAATGTCTACTAAAACTATTACAGTTGAGATGTACCAATGTGATTATGTTCATGAGGATGGCACACGGTGCGAGGGAGAAGGAGAACGACAAGGAATCAAAGCATGTGCTCTTTGCAACAAAGACCTATGCAGCAGACATTACGAGCAGGTTTCAGTATCAAGTAGAGGTGGAAGAGACACTCTTATTTACCATTTTTGTGAAGACCACATTAATGAATTCCTAGATACACTAGTAAACACATTTGGAGACACTCGCCCAGTGCAATACGGCGGAATGGCTAAATAGATCAATCTGTATTTAGGTATTATATAGTAGTGCGAAATTGTGGATTAATTTTATTTATTTTATCAGCAGCTTTAATCTTCTTCTCTACTTATGCCCCAGCGCAAGAGAAGTCCAAATATGCATTAGTCATAACAATTGATGGACTCAGACCCGATGCTATTACAGAAGAGAACTCACCTAACCTTAAGCAGCTTATAAAATCAGGTTCTTATACAGCAACGGCTAAAACTGTTGACCCTGCAAAAACCCTTCCCTCTCATACTTCTTTAGTTACAGGACTTGTCCCTAAAAAACATGGCACATATAAGAATTCCTGGAATCCTAAAATGGGCCACACAGAATTTGAGACCATCTTTACCCAAGCAAAAAAAGAGGGATTCAGCACCGCAATGTTTGTTGGTAAAGACAAGCTCAATTTCATCGCAGTTCCCTCGAGCATAGATAAGCTTGAGGTAATTGAATATAGCCCAAGTAGTGTTGACCAAATTACTGAGAGTTTTATATCTTATGCAAGCAAAAATAAAATCGGAATAACACTTATTCATTTTCCCGAACCAGATATTCCAGGGCATGAAAAAGGATGGATGTCTGCTGAATATATTGAGTCTGTAAAAAGAATTGACGGAGAAATTGGCGAAATAGTCCAAACTCTTAAGTACTTAGGAATTTATGATGATACTTTGATAGTAATTACTGCAGACCATGGCGGCAAAGGGAAAAACCACAAGGGAGACGATCCTCTAGTAACAACAATCCCTTGGCTCACAGTAGGAAAGGATATTAATGTAAACTACAAAATAAATGAACAAGTTTATATTTACGACACTGCCCCTACAGTTCTGAAAGCTCTAAGAATAGATCCGATCCCGGATATTGACGGTAAAGTTATTGAAGAGATTTTTGTGGACTAAAGTACATCAATCTCAAGAAACTTTAGCCGAGTGATCCCTATACAACCACACAGAAATTTGTTATTTTTTAAGCAGTTATGAAAGTAGCAACAAGAGAAATAGTAAGAGAAATTGACCGGCTAACGATCAAAGAACACGGTGTGCCTGGCCTAGAGCTTATGGAAAATGCAGGTCGAGCTACTACTGATGTGATACTGGATAATTTTACATATGCGGAAAAGGTTGCGATTTTCGCAGGAGGCGGCAATAACGGCGGAGATGGGTTTGTTATTGCTAGACACCTTCTTTCTGAAGGCATCAAAGTAGACACCTATTTGTTGTCCGGCGCTAAAAAATATAAGGGTGACGCACTAACCAACCTTAAAGAACTTAAAAAGATTGGTGGAAATATCATTGAGCTTAAAGATGATCTAAGAAGATATAAGAAGGCAGACATAATCGTTGATGCTATTTTTGGAACAGGTCTTGATCGCGAAGTCACTGGATTTTACAGGAAAGTTATAGATTTTATAAATTCTCAAGGCGTTCCGACAGTCGCCGTGGATCTTCCCTCTGGGCTTGATTCCAATACTGGACAGCCTCTTGGCACTTCAATACTAGCCGACATTACTGTAACGTTTGTTCTTCCAAAGATTGGAATATCAATTTACCCCGGAGTGGAATATGCAGGTGAGATATATGTTGCTGATATCACTACACCTAAGTTTCTTGAGGATGACATACCATATGAGCTTCTCCTAAGTGAGTCAGTAAACAATATATTAGAGCCAAGATATCAAGATACACATAAAGGAACTTATGGACATCTGTTTGTTATTGCCGGGTCTCCAGGTAAATCAGGTGCTGCCACTCTTTCTGCTATGGGAGCTCAAAGATCTGGCACAGGTTTGATAACTGTGGGAGTACCAAAAAGCTTAAATCCTATAATGGAACAGAAAACAACTGAAGCTATGACAGAGCCGCTTCCCGAGACGGCATTTCAGACATTGGGTGAGGAGTCTCTCGAGAGAGTTCTAGAAATAATAAAAGAAAGAAAAACTGCTGTTGCTATTGGCCCTGGTATTTCTACAACAAATGAAACAAGAGAATTTCTATATGAAGTAATTAGGAATTGTGAAGTGCCTATGCTTATAGATGCAGACGCCATCACGCTTATTGGCGACTATCCTGAAATACTTATGGAAGCTAAAGCACCAGTTGTACTTACCCCACACCCAGGGGAGATGTCCAGGCTGGCACGAATATCCACTGAAGATGTTCAGGCAGATAGAATAGGAGTATCTCTTGAATTTTCATCAAAGTATAATGCGTACTTAGTTCTAAAGGGAGCGCGCTCAATAATCTCTACCCCTTCAGGAGAGATATTTATAAATACCACCGGCAATGCAGGCATGGCTTCTGGTGGAATGGGAGATGTGCTTACTGGTATTATTGGAGGATTACTTGCTCAGCGATTAGACCCGGTTGAAGCCTGCAAACTTGGAGTCTTCGTGCATGGACTCTCCGGTGATATAGTTGCTGAGGAGATAGGAGAAGTTGGTATAATAGCTAGTGATATTGCAGGTACACTGCCAAGGGCTTTCAATAAATTGGCAACCATGGATAATAATATTATTACTGAAATCCACTAAATTTAATTCAAAATACAATAAATGACAGGAA